>Ga0207674_10000735_pt1 | contig 42823 bp, 39 predicted proteins | sample KBSCornC72_FD_184303 | JGI IMG/M metagenome (GOLD analysis project Ga0207674, IMG submission 184303) | Corn rhizosphere microbial communities from Kellogg Biological Station, Michigan, USA - KBS Corn C7-2 (SPAdes) (version 2) | ecosystem: Host-associated > Plants > Roots > Rhizosphere > Soil ... | reverse complement strand
CGGGGTCATCACAGCCAACTACAGCAATCAACAGAAGCAGATCGTCGGCCAGGTAGCAATCGCGACGGTGGCAAACAATCAAGGCTTGATCGTAACCGGTAACAACAACTACATGACAACCGCAGCCTCAGGCCAGGCGAACATCGGCGTCGCCGGAACCGGCTCTCGCGGCGAAATCACGGACAACGCGCTGGAGCTGTCCAACGTGGATATCTCCTCGGAGTTCGCCAATCTTATCGTGGCGCAGCGTGCCTTCGAGGCAAACTCGAAGACTGTGACCACCTTCGACACGGTGACGCAGGACACGCTCGCCATGATCCGGTAGGTCATGATCTGGCGGGGGATTGGCGTGGTAGGTGCAGGATAGGAAGAAATCGGACGCGAGGCTATATGACCTCGCGCCCGGCTGCATCGCCAGGGCTGTCCGGGGAGCTGGCCCGAGCAGCAGGCTCCTATCGTCTCCTGATTGTCTTCTGAAAGCACCGCAGCTCAACCGATTCTAAAGATTAACTAATCTCCGGGTCTGCCGCGCTGGTCATCGAGATGCAATATCTCCAGTCATCATGGCTACTTCTACCCCGGTTGTTGACAAGGTCTCCGCCGCTCCGGCTGCGGCTCCCGCTGGGCTCTCTCCAGCCCGGCTCTCCATCGTGCCGCTTCTGCTCTCCGTGGCGATTGGCGCGGCGATAGCCTCTCTGGGAATGGGGGGCTTCCTCTATTACCTTGCGCACACGGGGCGGCTGACGACTCAGGCAGCCTCTGTTGTCAGGGCGAAATCGGTCGCGCAAACACCCACCCGCCTGGTGGCACTCGATCCCTTGCTGGTCAATCTGGCAGATCCGGGCGGAGCCGCTTACCTGCGACTGTCACTGGTGTTGCGCGTGGCGGACGCTCCCGGGAAGAAGGCCGACGGCGCCAAGGCAGACAGTAATGACGAAGGAGAGGTGGATGCCGTCCGCGACACGGCGCTGGCCGTGCTCGGTCGACAGACCTCCGACTCCTTGCTGGCGCTCGATGGCAAGGAGCGCCTGAAATCCGAGCTGCGGAGATCGCTGGCACAGCGCAACCCGAAGCTGAAGGTGACGGATCTGTTCTTCACCGATTTTCTGGTCCAGCGATAGAGAACACGCCTGCTCGTCGAAAAAAATCAATCCAAGCAGAAGTTGGAGAAGTTATGGCAGACGCAGAACTGACAGTGCAGACGGCAGCTTTGCCGGCAGCACCTGAAAAACAGAATACGGAGGCCCCGTCGATGGCCAACGTGGAAGACCATCCTGCGTGGCCCACCTTGTCGCGGTTGCCCGTGACCATGACAGCGCAGGTTGCTCTGAGTCGGTTCAAGGTGAGAAATCTGCTGGGGCTCACTCCCGGACAGGTATTCGAGACGGTCTCGCCGGATACCGAGGATGTGCCCTTGCTGGCGGGCGGTGTGCAACTCGGCTGGACGGAGTTCGAGGTGGTGGAGCAGAAGATCGCTCTCCGCCTGACTCGGCTGGCTTAGCAGTTCTCTTATGGCGAGTGGCAGAGAAGGAATGGAGCGAACGATGCAGCTTTTGCAGGGCAGGCAGAAGACAAGGGAGATGAGCGCTCCCAAATGGCCGGGCGGGCTTGCCGGATGGATGCTGGAGACCCTGCGGCGATTGCACCGTGAATCGCGGCCCGAGGCCAGGTTGATGCGTCTGGTCGAGACGTTGCCGCTTGGGGGAAAGAGGCAGCTGATGCTAGTGAGTTGTGCGGGAGAGCATTTTCTGGTAGGCGGCGGCCCGGAGAGTCTGGAGACAATTGTGCGAGTGCAATCTCTCATGCAATCCGAGGACGTGCGCGCTGTCTCCGAGAGAAAGCCGAGCGGAACATGCGGCTAGCGCGCACAATGCGCCGGCTCGGGTTGGCGCTGGTATTACTGGCGATGCCATGGTCGATTGCTGATGCGCAACTGATGGGAGGCACGCAAATGGTCGCTGTCCTCGTTGCGCCAACGCTATTAAGTGCAAGTCATGCTCCGCAAGCAGAACGAGGAAAGACTGCGAATCGCAAAAATGGCAGCCGCCAGGACGCCGCCTTTTTGAATGCTCCAGCCCCAAAGGGGAAGGATTCCATCACGCAGGCGATCGAGGCCAATCGCAGCGTCCCCTGGTCCATCGTGCTCGGGCTGACACTCCTGACTCTCCTGCCGGCGATCCTGTTGTCGATCACACCGATGGTGCGGCTACTGGTGGTCTTTCATTTTTTGCGGCAGGCACTGGGAACACAGACGGCGCCGTCGAATCAGATTCTGATGGGGCTGGCCCTGATGATGACCTGGTTTCTGATGCAGCCGGTACTGCTGCAGGTGGAGCAGACAGCGGTTGTGCCTTATCAGGCGGGAACGATCTCGGGCATGGAGGCCATGAACCGCGGCCTTGTCCCGGTCAAGCATTACATGTTGCGCTACGCACGCGAGAAAGATCTGGCGGTCTTCGCGGAGGCAGGCATGGCCACGCGGCCGCAGTCGCGCGACGATCTCCCCATTCAGGTAGTCGTGCCGGCCTACATCCTGAGCGAGTTGAAGGCCGGGTTTCAGATTGGCGCGGTGCTGTTCCTTCCGTTTCTCCTGGTCGATCTGGTGGTCGCCAGCGTGACGACATCCGTAGGCATGATGCAACTGCCGCCGGTCGTCATCTCCACGCCGCTGAAGATCCTGCTGTTTGTGATGGTCGATGGATGGAACCTCCTCGCCCATCAGTTGATTAAAAGTTTCTGAGTGGTTCTTTCGATTGGAGGCAAAGTGGGACCGGACCAGACGGTGGAGATGATGCGGAAGGTGCTGATGGAGTCGATGCTGCTCAGCGCGCCGCTGCTGGTGTCGGCGTGCCTGATCAGCCTTGCGGTAAGCCTGTTGCAGACGCTGACCAGTGTGCAGGAACAGACCCTGACCATCGTTCCCCGGCTGGTCGTCGTCTTTGTCGTTACCATGGCGACGCTGCCCTGGATGGTGCATCGCCTGGTTAGCTTCACGGTGCGCATGTTCACCGACTTCCACAGGTATCTGGGATAGGGGCAGCAATGAACAGCGATGCAAGCACGTTGGTCCGCGATTGGCCGCAGTTTTTGACGGCAGCCGTATTGGTAATGATCCGTCTGAGCGGGCTGATGGTCTTTGCTCCGCTGTTCTCATCGGCGGCGATCGCACCGCGCATTAAAGCTGGATTCGTCATCGCGATGACGGTGTTGCTTGCGCCCGCGGTAGCCGCGGTGCCGAATGCGAGAATTGTGCTCGATGTGAAGTCGATCCTCGGCGAACTCGGCGTGGGGCTGGTCTTTGGATTGTCGCTGATGATGCTCAACGAGGCCCTTACCTTTGCCGGAACCTTGCTCGGCATCCAGTTCAGTTTCTCGCTCGTAAATCTGATGGACCCGAATTCGATGATCGATACGCCGGTGCTGGGCCAGATGCTTGGCTGGCTGGGCGTGCTGGTCATCATCGGCGCGGGACTGGACCGGAGCTTGCTGGCGGCGCTGGTGCGCAGCTTCAGTACCGTCCCGGTGGGCCAGGCCGTCATCGAGGCGAAGACCGGAGCTGCGCTGGCGATGATGGCGGGCGGAATCTTTCTTGCGGGCCTGCAGCTTGCGGCTCCCGTGATCGCAGCCACGCTCGCCGTCGAGGTGGTGATCGCGCTGGTAAGCCGCCTGTCGCCGCAGCTTCCGGCGATGGTGATGAGCATTCCCCTCAAGACGATGGTCGCCTATGTCGTCCTCATCGGCAGCCTGGCCGTGTGGCCGGGATGGATCGAGCGCCACTTCACCGCGCTGCTCGATGCGGCAGGAAGGCTGATGGCGACCGTATGAGCGAAAAAGGGACAGAGCAGGCCACGCCGCAGCGCCGGAAGAAGGCGAAGGAAAAAGGCGACAGCGTTCGCAGCCGCGAGCTGCTCTCCGCCATGGCCATGCTGGGCGGTGTGCTGGCGCTGGGAGCTATGGCGCACGGCTTCGTCTCCAGTTGGAATCAGGTGTATGTGGAGAGCCTTCGTTCGGCGACCGTAGGCGACGTGAACGGCGAACGCGGCTGGGATGAGGCGATCCGGAAGATGCTCGAGCCGGCTGTCCTTCCCGTGGGCCTTGTGCTCGCTGCCAGCTTCGCCGGAGTTCTGGCCACCGGAGTTGCACAGGTAGGCGGCGTCGAGATTCACCCCTCCGCCATTGAGCCGCAGTTTTCAAAGCTGAATCCGGCTACAAACGCGGGGCATCTCTTCGGTCTGCAAGCCGTGAGCAGGGTGATGAAGTCGCTCGTGCCTGCGGCTGCGATGGTGGTGCTGGGTTGGGCGGCGATCAAGGCGCTGGTGCTGCCCATGCCGGTGATGAGCCTTGTACGTTTGCCCGCAACCTTTTCGACGGCGTACAGCCTCGCGCTCGATGCCTCGTGGATTACGCTCGCCTGGTCCGCGCTCGACTATGCGGTCGAATGGAGAAGCTGGAACGAGCGGCTCAAGATGAGCAAGCAGGAGATCCGCGAAGAGGTGAAGGAGTCGATGGGCAACCCGCAGATCAAGGGCCGTGTGCGGCAGATCCAGCGGGCGATGCGCAAGCGCAAGGTCAAGGCGGATATGTCGCGGGCGAGCGTCGTCATCACCAACCCGACGCACTACGCGGTGGCGCTTGAGTTCAGCTTCGAGACCATGCAGGCGCCGACAGTCCTCGCGAAGGGAAGAGATCTGCTGGCTGCTGAGATACGAGAAGAGGCACGATGGGCGGGCATTCCCATGGTCGAAAACCCGCCACTAGCGCGGAGCCTTTACAAGACGGTCGAGCCTGGGCAGTCGATCCCCTTTGAGCTGTATGCGGCGGTGGCTGGGATTCTCGCATACCTTTATCGGCAAAAAGTTGAAGAGCGGCAAAAGCGCGAACGCGCCGATCAGATAGCGCAGCAACGACGCGCGGCACATCGCGAGACGTCCGGCATGATCGGCTCGCGCGGCTATGGAGGTGGAATGTGAGTGAAGCTTTGAAGAAGAGCGGCGCATGGGAGTCGACGAAGGTACGCTCGCTGCTGCTGCCCGTAGGCGCGGTAAGCATGGTCTTCGTGATGTTGATCCCGGTGCCGAGTTTTGTGCTGGACCTACTTCTGGCCGCATCAATCGCGGCATCGCTGATCGTGTTTCTGACCGCGGTGCAGGTGCGGAGAGCCGTCGACTTGTCGGTGTTTCCAACCTTGCTTCTGCTGCTGACCATGTTTCGCCTGTCGCTGAACCTGGCGTCCAGCCGCAGGATTCTACTCCACGGCCACGAAGGCACGCACGCAGCGGGCTCAGTCATCGAAGCCTTCGGACAGTTTGTCGTTGGCGGCAATTACGTCGTGGGCTTTGTCCTCTTCCTCGCGCTGATCGCGATCCAGTTTCTCGTGGTCAGCCATGGCGCGGTGCGAACGGCCGAAGTGACGGCTCGTTTTACCCTCGATGCGCTTCCCGGAAAACAGATGGCGATCGACGCAGATATGAATGCTGGTCTGATCGACGAGCTCGGTGCCAGAAAACGGCGGCAGGCGATCGCCCGCGAGGCCGAATTCTACGGCGCCATGGACGGCGCGGCGCGCTTCAACCAGCGCGATTCGATGGCGACCATTCTCATCACCTCGATCAACATCATCGCTGGTCTGCTGATCGGCGTCTTTCAGCAGGGCACCGATCTCTCGACGGCGGTAAAAAACTATACGATTCTCACCGTCGGCGACGGCCTGGTGACGATGATCCCCAGCCTGCTGGTCTCGATCGCGGGCGGTATCGTGCTAACCCGCGCGGCCTCGGCGGAGTCGCTCGATACAGAGTTGGGAACGCAGTTGCTGCGGAGCAGAAATACGCTTTGGATCGCCTGCGGCGTCCTGCTCGCGCTGGCCCTGATTCCCGGCCTTCCGAAGCTGTCGTTCGTGTTGATGGCGGCTGGAGTCGCTCTGATCGCATATAGCAGACCAGCGGCAAAGGATGCATCCCTTCTCGAAGAAGAGGCTGAAGATGAAGTTACGCCCGGCAGCAAAGCAAAGATCGCGGGCGCGGCCAAGGGTGAAGACCTGGCTTCGTTGCTGAAGATGGATGAGCTGACGCTCGAGATCGGCTTTCAACTCATTCCCCTGGTCGATGAAAAGCAGGGCGGCCAGATGCTGAACCGGGTGCGTGCGCTGCGCAGGCATCTGGCGACCGAGCTTGGCTTCATCGTTCCTCCGATCCACATCACCGACAACCTGCGGCTGAAGCCGCGAGAGTATGTGGTGAGCCTGCGCGGCACCGAGATTGCACGCTGGCAGACGGAGCAGAACTGCCTGCTCGCCGTCAATGCAGATACGAAAGCGCGCGCTCTGCCGGGTGTCGAGACACGGGAGCCGGCCTTCGGAGTCCTCGCGCGCTGGATCCAACCGGGGCTCGAAGAGCAGGCGCTGGCCGCGGGATATTCGGTCGTCGACCAGACGACCGTCATTGGAACGCACCTCGGCGAACTGATCCGCCGTTACGCCTACGAACTGCTGGGACGGCAGGAGGTCAAGCGCCTGCTCGACAGCATGAACGAAAGCCATCCCAAGCTGGTCGAGGAGCTGGTACCGAAGCTGATGACGCTCGGCGAGGTTCAGCGCGTTCTGCAACAGCTCCTGCGCGAGCAGGTCTCGATTCGCGACCTCGGCTCCATCCTCGAGTATCTGGTTGAAGCCGCGCAGTCCTCGAAGAACCTGGTACATCTGGTCGAGACGGTGCGCCAGTCGCTGGGCCGAGGCCTCATCCACCCTCTGCTCGATGGCGAAGGCAGCCTGCGCGTCCTCATGCTGGAACAGACCATCGAGACGGAGTTGATGAACACCTTCGATCCCAAGAGTCCACTGCTGCTGGGAGACGGCGAGCGGGCCGGTGGAATGCCGGCGGACTTTCTGCGGCGGCTGGTGGAATCTGTGAAACGCCTAACCGGAGGAGCCTCGACAGCGGCCTTGCCCGTGCTCTTATGTCCGAGTCCGGCTCGATATCACGTGCGCCGCTGGCTGGAGCCGTTCCTTCCGAGGGTCACCGTACTGGCACCGGTCGAGATTCCGACGGAGATACGGGTACGAAGCATGGGAACTGTTGGCTGAACGTCAGCTTGAACATCAGGTCCGGCGCAATCGATTGCAGGTGTGGAAGTGAGAAGACGAAGGGCAGAGCAGGGCAGGGAGGAAACTATGGGCACGGGAAGTTCGGTTCCGGTACAGGTATTGGAAGAGGCATCGAAGAGCAATCTGTTCTGCGCGGCGCAGCAACCGGTTGAGCCGCTCTTCAGGCCGTTCACAGGCGAGGACAGGCTGGAGAGCGAAACACCTGAAGGCGCGGCCGGGGCAGACCGTGACCGGATGCTGATGGAGCACCTGCCGACGGTACGCTACCTGGCACGGCGGATCCACGAGAGGCTGCCGCAGCACGTGGAACTGGACGACCTGATCTCGGCCGGGGTGGTCGGCCTGATCGACGCCTTCTCGAAGTTCGACCACGGCAAAAAAGTTCAGTTCAAAAGTTATGCGCAGTTCAGAATCCGCGGGGCCATCCTCGATTCGCTGCGCACGCTGGACTGGAGTCCAAGAGAGCTGCGGAGAAAGGGACGAGCCGTCGAGGAGGCGATTCGCGCCGTGACCCAGAGGGTCGGCCGCGCCCCCTCCGAACAGGAGATTGCGAAAGAGATGGAACTCAGCCTGGCCGAGTATCAACAGCTTCTCGGCGATCTAAAGGGCTTGGAGATCGGCAGCCTGCACATGGAGCGCTCGGAAGATTCGGGCGACGAGGAGTTGGCATACATTCCCGGATCGCCCGAAGAAGACCCGTTGTTCCGTTGCCTGAAGGGCGAGATGAAGCAGCGGCTGGCGGATGCAATCGATGGCCTGCCGGAGAAGGAGCGGATGGTTCTGACGCTCTACTACTACGAGGAACTCACAATGAAGGAGATCGGCCTGACGCTCGGCGTCGTGGAATCCCGCATCTCCCAGATTCACTCTTCAGCCGTGCTGCGCCTGCGGTCGGCTCTGAGCGGGCTGCGTCCCGAGACGGCCAAAGCCGGATCGGCGCAGGGCAGCAGGCGTCACACTTCACCGCGACCGGGACGGCGCGGCTAAAACAATTTTGCGGCAGAACACAAGGACGGCATTCTATGGGCAAGCAGCTTGAGCAGGGAGATATCGATGCATTGTTTGCGGCAGCCGGGGCAAACGCCGCCGTACCGGCAGACGGCGACGGCGCCGCGCCTCCGCTGGAGTCCTACAACTTCAGCCGCGCGGGCCAGATCAGCAACGAGCAGATGCGCGCCATCAGCAGCGTCAACGATCTCTTCGCCCGCAACCTGATGCATACGCTCGGCGCATGGCTGCGGACTCCGTTGCGGGTCAAGCTGGTGGCAGGCGAACAGTTGCCGTTCAAGGAATTTCTTGAGCGCCTCTCGCTTCACACCTATGTCTGTTCCCTTCGGCTGGAGCCGCTCGGTGCGGTCGGCCTGCTGGAGTTGGAGTTCGCCCTCTCGTCGCCCGTCATCGATGTTCTGTTGGGCGGCGCGGGCAAGGCATGGCCGGCGCGGGAGTTGACGGACATTGAAGAGTCAATTCTCAACTCGGTTGTCCGCGTCGCTGTTCAGGAACTCAATCTCGCCTGGCAGGCCGTCGGGCTCGAATTTGTCTTTGAAAAGCGCGAGACAGATGCTGCGGTAGCCCGCATGATGACGCCGGGCGAACGGACACTGTGCGTGAGCTTCGAGGCGCGCATGCCGGAGGCGCAAGGCGTCATCAACCTCTGCCTGCCCGCGGTAGTGCTCAATGCGATCTTGCGCCGGCTGATCTCGGAGGGAGATCGTCCGCGCAGGCGATCGAAGGAGGCGCAGTTGAGGATGAAAGAGCTGCTCGCGCAGTCGAAGATTGGAGCGCTCCTGCAGTTTCCGCAGATGCGGCTGCGTGCCAGCGAGATAGCCTCGCTGGCACCCGGAACCGTTCTGCGGCTGCCGCTGCCCAACACCCGCCCCGCTGAACTGCGCGTGGGCGGCCTGCGTTTCGGAGAGGCAAACCCCGTGCGCATTGGGGATCATCGCGGCGCGCAGCTTTACCATGCAGTGACCCACGCAACGACTTTGGGGCAGCAGGAGAGACACGCCGCTCCACCCTTGAGCAAAAGAGAAGAACCCATAACCATGAGCGTGAACTAAGCGAGGCGAAGCAGATGGACAATGTGAGCAATGCAAATGAAGCAGCCCGGGCCGAGGCTATCGGCGTTTTATCCGATATCGAGCTGGAAGCGACTCTCCAGTTCGGTTCGCGCGAGATGCCGCTGCGCGAGGTGCTCGAACTTGGCCCGGGAGACGTTGTGGAGCTTGACCGGCATGTCTCCGAGCCCGTCGATCTCGTGATCGGCGATCGGATCGTGGCGCGTGGAGAGGTCGTGATCGTCAGCGGCAACTTCGCGCTGCGGATCTCGGAAGTAGCGGCACCGCAACTGCGGCTGGAGAGCATCCGATGCCTTTTTTAGCGCGAAAGAGTAACAGTGGAGTATCCAGTGCGCTGCTGTTTGAGGGGGATCGCTACGTCTCTCTGGAGGACACCGGATTGCCCGCCTCGCTGGCTCAGGCCCAGCGGCGGCTTTGTGGAAACGTGGAGTGCGCAGGTGGATGGACGAGGCCGTGGAAGAGCCGTCACCGGCCTGTCTTCGAGGGGCAATGGGGATGCAGCGGACGCTGTGTGCTCGCGATGGTGCGCTCCGCCCTGCACCGCGAGACCGGCGACGCATCGATCTCCGGCTCGGCCGCTCCCCATCGACACAGAGTCCCGCTCGGCCTGCTGATGCTGGCCCAGGGCTGGATCACGCAGCGGCAGTTGCGGCAGGCGCTGGAGGCGCAGCGGTTGGCCGGCACAGGGCGAATCGGCGAGTGGCTGATCTCCGAGTGCGGCCTCGAACCGGAGCAGATTACTCGTGGCCTCAGCATGCAATGGAGTTGCCCGGCGCTCTCCGTCGAAGGATTCTCCCCCGAGACGATGGCGCTGGTCATGCCCCGAGTCTTCGTCGAGAAGTTCGGAATGCTGCCTCTGCGCATCGCGGCAGGGCGCATCCTCTATCTCGCCTTCGCGGATGGCCTCGACGCTTCGGCTGCCCTTGCCGTCGAGCAGATGTCTGGGCTGAAGTGCGAGAGTGGCATCCTGAACGAAGTTCAGTTCGCCACCGCGCGAAGCAGGCTGCTCGAGTGCGAGTCGGTGGAGGCCGGTTACGAGTCAGCCTCGGATACGGATTCGCTGGCTGGTCGAATCACGGCCATCATCGAGCAGAAGCAGCCTACCGCCTCCCGCCTGGTGAGAATGCACCAGTATTACTGGCTGCGGCTATGGCTGGAGAAGGGAACCGTGGGGCCGTCGAGCAACCTGCCGATGAGCGGAGAAGATATGAGAGACTACGTCTTCACTGTCGGACCAAAGATATAATTGACGTGCTAATGAATGGCAACAAAAAGAGAGCCGCAATGGCTCTCTTTTTTGTTGCGTGGGATTCGTTACTGCGCAACGAAAGTTGCAGAGTTGGCCGAGGATGTCGAGGCGGATTCGGTCGTACCCGAATTCAGCGTTGCGCGGTCGGCATCATGATCAGGACCGAGGCCCAGCTTGATGATCGCGCGCGAGTCCGGGACCAGTTTGGTCTGCCAGCCGTTGTCCGCCTGAAACTTTTGCATTGCGGCCGAGGTGTCGGAGTCCCAGTGACCGGAGGGGACCGTGAGGTAGCCGGACTTGACCAGCGCGGCTTGAATCTGGGCAGCGCGGCTGTCGTCGATGGAACGCTGACCTAAGGTCTTCTTGACCGGATGCGCAGCGCGCTTGTGACTGCGGCTTGAGACTGCCTTGTGGTGAGCAGTAGGGCCGCGGCGCGCATGAATCACGGCTACGCCGGGAACGGCGGTAGCCAGGGCAAGTCCGGAGCAAAGGACGAGTTGAACAAACCTCATGAACAAAACCTCAAAGATCAGTATGGAATAGAGGAATGCGCTATCTCTATTCGGGTGTGATCAGGGTATCTCGACAGTAACCCATGCGCAATAGGAATGATATTCCGGTGACAAGGAACTTTTGACGCTTCTGCGGAGAATAGTTCCAGCACCGTTCTTATTTGGAAAGCGTCTCTCCGGCGAAAAGGAGGGGCACCGCAGGCCGGTGCCCCCTCTTGTGAACGCCGCCTGTATCTAGGGCAACGTACCGCCTACGTAGGTGTTACCGGAGTTTTTCTGCAGCGGTGAATGGATAACAAAGACCACGTCATCCTTCGACTTCAAGGTAGAGACGATGGCCCTGTAGGTCGCCTCGTCGGTCACTGGCTTCCGGTTGATCTCGGTGATGATCGCGCCCTTGCCCAGGCCAATCTCATCGGCGAAGGAGCCCGGACGAACCGTGGTGACGATCACTCCCCTGCTGATCCCCGTTCTCGAAGCGATGGCGGGAGGAATGGTCGAAACCGTGATGCCGAGCGTCGTCTTTCCTGCGTCGGAGGTCGTCGGGTTGGAGTCGACCTCGTCTCCGCCGGCAAGTTCGGCGTAGGTCTTGGCGCGGTCTCCGATCACGACATCGGCAACAGCCTTCTTCCCGTCGCGAAGGTACCCCAGCTTGACCGTGGAACCGACCTTCCGGGCAGAGATGTCGTCGACCAGATCGTCGCCGCCCTTGATCTCGCGTCCGTCGATGGAGACGATGGCGTCGCCCGGCTTGATGCCGGCCTTGGCCGCGCCTCCTGTAGGAGTGACGGTGCTGACGATCACACCGCTCGAGATCCCGTACATGCGGTTGACCGCGGAACTGACCCCGGACTGGAAGCTGATGCCGATCGATCCACGCACCACCTTATGTTCCGGCCCGATCAGCATGTTATAGATCTTGGCGATGGTGTTGGACGGCATGGCGAATCCCAGGCCCACCGATCCCATCGACTGGGTATAGATCGCCGTATTCATGCCGACCACCTGCCCGGCCATATTGACCAGCGGGCCGCCGGAGTTGCCGGGATTGATCGAAGCGTCCGTCTGGATGAAGCGTTGGAACTGGGTCTGCGACAAACCGTTGGGGCCGCGCTCGTCAATGGAGCGGTCCTTGGCCGATATAATGCCGGCGGTCACGGTCTTCGACAGGTTGAAGGGGCTGCCGATGGCAAGCACCCAGTCGCCGACCTGCGCGCCGTCGGAGTTGCCAAGCTTGATGGTTGGGAGCGGCTTGTCCGTGTCGATCTTGATGACGGCGATGTCGGTGTCCTTGTCTACGCCGATGACACGCGCGGGTCGCCCTTCATTGCCGGTCTGCCCGTCCGGATCGGTCGAAAGCTTGACAAAGATCTTGTCCGCCTTGTCGACCACGTGATTGTTGGTAATGATGTAGCCGCGGGGATCGACGATAAAGCCCGATCCGAGAGCCCTCCGCTCCGCGCCTGCCACGCCGTCGCCGCCGTCGTCGTTGGGGCCGCCCTGACCGCCGAAGAAGCGGTTGAAGAAGTCCTGCATATCGCCTTGCTGGCTGTCATCGTCATCGTCCGGAGCTTGCTGCATGCCACGCCGGCTGCGACGGTTCGCGTTTGGCTTCGGAATCTCCTCTGTATTGATGTTGACCACCGCCGGGCCCACTTCTTTCACAATCTGGGAGAAGCCGTTCGACAGGGTAACAGGGGAGGGAATAACAATGGGCTGGGCGTCGGAGGTATCGACGCTCTGCTCTTTGCCGCTCACGTTCTGGGTAATCACAGAACCAACCAGGATGCCGATCGAAAGGGTGGCAAGAAGCGTGAATGTCGTGGTGAGACGGTGGGCGCGCATGCGATCAAGCAGGCTTGGAGAAGGGTTGTTTCGTATATCCATATATTAAGTCTGACCTCTTTTTGTGCGTTCCGTTATGCCTGGCCTGAAGGTCGGCGAGAATTCGAGTATAGCCAATTTGGCCGTGAAGCCCGTTTTATTAGAGTATTTCCGGGACTTTCCGGTTGTTTAGACGCACGCAACTGTCAAAGGTGGTCGGATTCCGTCATCTCGACCAAAGCCGTACAGTTTGCGGTGAATGCGACCCACACCGGCGGTTCACACAGCCACGAAAGAACGTCATCTCGACCGGAGCCGGGCGGTTTCATCGCGCGGCGCAGTGGAGACATCCCTGTATTTAGTCTTCCTCTAAGGAGCTTCCAAAATTTAAACCCGTTTCCGTTAAGGGCACGGCTTTAACTATGCCGTAACTGATCCCTGTAATGCGGTTTTAGCCACTGGGCGAATGTTCGGAGACTTATCCCGCCCTCCCCCAAAAATCAGCGAACGTCATTTGCCACACATTGGGTCATGTCGAGCAAAGTCAGCAGGACGCGGCGGAGGGCGGTCTCCCGGCCGGTCGGGTCGTACCACTCCTGAAGCGTATGGATGCCTCCCCCGGAGCCTCCGGTCCCCATCGCAATCGCCGGAATCCCCTTGGAAAGGGGGATATTGGCGTCGGTGGAGCCGAGCCGGGTCTCGGTCCGCAGTGTCAGGTGACGGTCCACGGCCCGCAGCGTGTCGAGGAGGGGCGAGTCGTCAGGCAGGACGGCAGCCGGACGGTTTCCTATATTCTGCACCGTAATCTTTGCCGGTCTCGACGCGCCTTTCTTTGCGGAAGGTGGGGGGAGCAGGCCATCGCAGATCCCGCGGATGGCGGCTTCAGCGGCGGCCAGTTGGGCAGGATCGGTAGAGCGCAGATCGAGCAGCACCGTGGCCGTCTCGGGAATGGAGTTAACCGAGGTGCCGCCGGCGATATGCCCGGCGTTAAGCGTCGTGAGAGGATCGCGGGGCAGCTCGATATCGGCGATGGCGACCAGCACCCGGCTCAGGAGGAGGATCGGGTTCGGCCTCCCAGCGTCGCTCCAGGAGTGGCCGCCGGGACCGGTGACCTCGATGCGCAGCCGGGTGCTGCCGAGCGCGCGCGTGACCACTGTATTCGTGCCGCCTCCTTCGAGCGCGACGGCGGCAGTGATGCGCTCGCGGTAGCGGCCTTGCTCGAAGAGGTGCCTCATCCCGCGCAGATCGCCCTGGCCCTCTTCGCCCACGTTGGCGGCAAAGAGGATCGGGATGGGCGGCGCGATCCTGGCGTAGCACAGTGCGGCCGCCAGCCCCAGCAGCGCGGTCAGACCGGCGGCGTTGTCGCAGATTCCGGGAGCGTAGATGCGGGGACTGTCCTTGGCCATGCGCGGCTCACAGTCGGTCCCCTCCGGAAAGACTGTGTCGAGGTGGGCGGAGAGCAGGATGCACGGAGAGTCTGCCCGCGCAGCTTCAGCGGATGCCAGCTCGGCCAGCGCATTGCCTTCTTCGTCCAGATGAACATTGCCCAGACCAAGCTCGACGAAGCGGTCGAGGAACCAGTCAGCCCGGGCAGACTCCCCGAAGGACGGCGCGGGGATGCGGACCATCTCTATCTGCCACTGCCGGAGCTGAGGCTGGTGCAGATGCAGCCAGTGAAAGGCGCGATGGACCGCGGTCAGCTCGGCAAGGCGGGTAATACGCTGATGGGCGGCAGAGGACATCAGTATTCCACCTCGACCAGAAAGAGTCCGCTCGCAGGAGCCGTCGGTCCGGCAGCCGAGCGGTTGCGCTCGCCGAGGATCGCAGGAATGGAATCCGCCGGCAGGCGGCCGCGGCCAGCCTCGACGAAGGTGCCGACGAGATTGCGAACCATGTGGTGCAGAAAGCCGCTGCCAGTAACACGGTAGACGAGAAGGCCTGCTCGCTCGTGCCATGCGGAGTGGTAGATCGTGCGGGTAGCAGCGGTCGCATCGCCGGAGCCGAGTGCACAATCTTCCTCGCGAGTGCGTGTGGTGAGGTCCGGATCGACGGCAGCGAACGAGGAAAAGTCGTGCGTGCCGAGAACATCGGCGGCGGCCCGCTGGAGTGCCGTCAGGTCGAGCGGAAACGGGCAGGCCCAGACAAAGGGCGCGAGCATTGGCGAGCAGATGCCTCCGGCGGGGTGAATACGGTACTCGTAGGTCTTGCGCACGGCGCTGTGGCGGGCATGGAAGTGGTCCGGTGCATGTTCGATAGAGAGTACGCGGATGCTTGCCGGAAGAGCATGGTTCAGGGCGCGATGGAAATTGGCCGGGGGAATGGGACCGTCGATGGCAAAAGAAGCGACCTGGCCCAGCGCATGGACCCCGGCATCGGTACGTCCGGAGCCCTGGGGCAGGACCGACTCCCCTGTAATGCGGCAGATAGCGTCGGCCAGCATCCCCTGGACGGTCGAGAGGCCGGGCTGAACCTGCCAGCCATGGAAGGGGGTGCCGTCGTAGGCGAGAATGATTTTCCAGAGAGGCATGGTCGCTTTTCTGGACGGTATCACGGAGAGCGTTTGCGACAAAGCCAGGGCAAAACGCGGGGGAAGGGAACAAAAGCAGGCAACGAGTCAAAGCGCCGCGAAGTGCTCAGAGATTGGGGCGACGATTGATATACTTGGCGAGGTTGCAGCTCCCAGGAAGATTTTGATGCGGTCGTCGGGAACGAAGCGGCAAGGGGATGCGTATCACTGCCATGCCCGGTCCGCTGATCTCCGGTTCGCTGAATATGGGCCGTTGGCTTTCTTTAAGAATCGTGAAGGACGAGAGACGCGTCTTAATTTGGATTGGAAAACGTTGATGCGTGAGTGCGGCCCAGTGGAATCTGCGGGGTTGCTGTGAGTTGAAGAACTCCGGGGAATGGTCTGTGCCGTCATCGCAGCGCCGGAAAAGAAGCTAATGGAGAGTTGGAGAGCCATCGTGAGATTAAGGGATATGCAGGCGGCAGTAAGCATCGGACTGTTGCTGATGAGTACGAATATGCAACCGGCATTGGCGCAGCAGACTAATCCTACAGCGCCGGCCACGCCGCAGACGGTGGTCAACGATACGACCGGGCAGCCCGGCTTGCCGCAGGCGCCGCAGCCCAAGCCGACCGAGCCGCTTTACCTGCGCAGCACCGGCCGCGACTATTCGCAGCCGAAGAGCCACTTCTGGAACCCGATTGCGCCCTACACGGCAACCGACGTTCCTTTGCCTCGGCTGGGAAACACGCCCAATCTGGATGGCCTGCTACGCGACGGCAAGATCTATCTCAGCCTCTCGGACGCGGTCATGCTGGCACTTGAGAACAACTACGACATCGCCATCTCGCGGATCAATCTCGACATCGCCGATACCGATATCCTGCGGGCCAAAGCTGGCACCTCGCTGCGCGGCGCGCCGGCTGGCGTGGTGACCAACACGCTGGGAGGAACCAGCACGACGGTTACGTCGAGCGGCGGACCGGCCGGGCCCGGTGGAACCTCGGCGGGTGCCGGCGGAGCCGGTGCAGGAGCTTCCGGCCTGGTCCTGAGCACCAACGGCGGCGGACCGGCCCCGGAGCTGCGTGACCCCGTGCTGACCGGAACGATCCAGTACGAGAACCTGAAGCAGAAGCAGAGCAATACCCTGTTCAGCGGCGGCCTCCCCCAGCTGACGACCGATACCGGAACCTTCAACTTTGGCTACCAGCAGGGCTTCGTTACCGGAACCGCGCTGAACGTGTCATTCAATAACACCCGCGTCACCACGCAGAACCCGTTTTCCACCTACAGCCCGCAACTGAACTCCAGCTTCAGGGCGCAGGTGACGCAGCATCTCCTGCAGGGATTCGGCTGGGGCATCAACGGACGTTTCGTTATTCAGGCAAAGAACGACCGCCGCATCACCGACTCGGCCTTCCGCCAGCAGCTTCTTTACACCGTCAATCAGGTGGAGAACATCTACTGGGGACTGGTGAGCGCCTATGAAGACGAGCAAGCCAAGGAGCGGGCGCTGGCGCAGAGCACGCAACTGACAGCGGATAACCGGAAGCAGCTGGAGATCGGAACGCTGGCTCCTCTCGACGTCGTCAACTCGGACGCCGCCGTGGCCAGCGACAAGCAGGCGCTGGTTGCCTCGCAATCGAACCTGGAGTATCAGCAGTTGATTATGAAGCAGGCGATCGCTCGAAACCTGAACGATCCCGAGCTATCGAACGCTCCGGTCATCCCGACGGATCGTGTCAGCCTGGATCGTCTGCCCGAGGAAGACACCTCGGTCGAGGAGTTGGTGAAGCAGGCTTACACCAACAACCCGCAGATCGAACAGGCGACTCTGGCGATGAAGAACAACGAGATCACCATCAAGGCCGAGAAGAACGGTCTGTTGCCCCAGATCGACGCCTATGCGTTCTACGGCGGCAGCGGCCTGGGCGGCGCGCAGAATCCGAAGCAAATCTGTAATTTCGGCAATCCATCCGCGCCCTGCCCTCCGATCGCTCCCATCAGCTACCGGGATACCTTCGGCAGCCTGTTCGACAGCTCCAGCCCGGACAAAGGCGTTGGCGTCAACATCACCATCAACCTGCGTAACCGCGTAGCACAAGCCGATCAGGCTCGTTCGCAGATGGAGTACCGGCAGTCTCAGATGCGCCTGCAGCAGCTCTATACGCAGGTCCGCATCAACGTCATCAACAGCCAGTACGCGCTGACCAATGACCGCGCCCAGGTCAAGGCAGCCGAGGCCGGACGCGACTATGCGCTGCAGAGCCTGGACGCGGAACAGAAGAAGTACAAGTTGGGCGCTTCGACCTCGGCCAACGTGCTGCAACAGGAGAGAAACCTTGCCGCGGCGGAGAATACGCTCATCTCCGACACGGCAGTCTATGCCAAGGACAGAGCAACGCTCTCGCAACTTTTGTCGAACACGTTGGACAAATACGGCATCAGCATTCAGGATGCGGCTCGCGGCGAACTGTCGCAGGCTCCCGTCATTCCCGGCCTGACGGCTCCCAAAGAGCCGGCCACGGCGAAGCCCATCGTCGTCGGTCCGAATCCGCCCACTCAGTAGCAGGTGGGGAGTGAGAGGGGCCGGGCTTTGTCCGGACCCTCTTTTTTGTCACCTTCCAATCCCGGGAAGACAAAGACGCGAATCCGCTTCAGTCAGCGCCGTAATTGATTTCTGAATAGAATCGGACATAACGATGCTGCCGAAAGCCAAAAGAATAGGCCGAAGATTTCTGAACCCGGTGCTGACGACCGTCGGCGAGTGGAGCACACTCTTCAAGGTGCTTCCGCTCTACCTGAGCGGCAGGGAAGAGCGAGTGCCGCGGTATCCTCCCGGCCCATTCAAAACGGATGTATCGATCTATCTGTTGCCGCCTGCCGGCGGATTGCGGGTAACCTGGATGGGACACTCGTCTCTTCTGGTCGAGATCGACGGAGTCAATGTTTTGATCGATCCGGTCTGGGATCGGCGAGCATCCCCGGTACAGTGGGCCGGACCGAAGCGTTTCTTTGCCGCGCCGCTGGCTCTCGAGCATCTTCCCCCCATCGATGTTGTCCTGGTATCGCACGATCACTACGACCACCTCAGTGAGGCCACCATTCACAAACTCTCCGCGATGGATTCCATAAAGCACGCGCGCTGGGTGACCTCGCTTGGAGTCGGCCAGATCCTCAAGCAATTCGGTGTCAACGGCTCACAGATATCGGAGTTGGACTGGACCGAGAGCGTAGCCCTTGGCGAGGGCGCGCTTGAGATCACGGCAGTCCCCACGCGTCACTTCTCCGGCAGAAAGATGTTCAACCGCTTCGAGACGCTGTGGTCCGCCTTCGTCCTGAAAGGCAGCAGCCACAATATCTATTTCGGTGCGGACTCCGGCTGGTGGGAAGGCTTTGCCGAGATCGGCGCGGACTATGGCCCCTTCGACCTTACGATGCTCGAAATCGGAGCCTACCATGAGCTCTGGGGAGAGATTCACCTGGGACCGGACGGCGCCGCTCGCGCATTCGAGGCACTCGGAGGCAAAGGGCTCATGATGCCGATCCACTGGGGACTCTTTGACCTCGCGCTTCATGGCTGGAGACAACCCGCCCAGCGCCTGATCGAGATCGCCGCCGAAAAAGAGATCCTGCTCTGGATGCCCGAGCCCGGTCTCCCCGCCGAGGTAGTCCCGTCTGTCGAGCTTCGCTCCGACTGGTGGCGCTGAACCTTGCTGCGTTTCTACTTGAAAGCAGCGGCAAGACTCAGCCATTCCTCACGCAGCTCTCCGCGTCCTGAATCTCTTCCGATTTTTATTGCTCTAAACTGATGATATGAGTGAAAAGAAGAATTCTCTGGAGCAGGCGGCTTCGGCCTATCTGCGCTCCGCGATGCATCAGCCGGTGGGGTGGCAACAGTGGGGCGAGGCGGCGTTCGCGCTGGCTCAGGCCGAGGACAAGCCGATCCTGCTCGACATCGGCGCGGTGTGGTGCCACTGGTGCCACGTCATGGATCGCGAGTCCTACGAGAACGAGGAGACGGCGAAGGTCATCAACGAGCACTTCATCCCGGTGAAGGTCGACCGCGACGAGCGGCCCGACGTGGACTCGCGCTATCAGGCAGCTGTAGCCGCCATCAGCGGACAGGGCGGATGGCCGTTGACGGCCTTCCTCACCCCCGACGGCAAGCCCTACTTCGGCGGCACTTATTTTCCCCCGCAGGATCAGCACGGGCGTCCCGGATTCCAGCGCGTTCTGCTGACCATGGCCGAGGTCTTCGAGAAGCAGCGCGACGAGGTGAACGACTCGGCCGCCAGCGTCATCGCGGCCATCGAGCACAACGAGTCGTTCATGGGCGGCGCGTCGGATCCCGGTCCTGGCCTGATGCAGAAGCTGGTCGAATCGGCACTCAAGCAGTTCGATCCCCGGTCGGGCGGCTTCGGTTCGCAGCCCAAGTTCCCGCACTCGGGAGCGATCGATCTGCTGCTGGACGTAGCCTCGCGCGGCGAAGGCAACGAGGCCGCAAAAACGGCGGCGCTGGTAACGCTCGAAAAGATGGCGCAGGGAGGTATCTACGACCATCTCGCAGGCGGCTTCCATCGCTACTCGGTCGATGAGCGCTGGGTGGTGCCGCACTTCGAGAAGATGGCCTACGACAACAGTGAGCTGCTCAAGAACTACGTCCACGCCTACCAGACCTTCGCCCAGCCGGAGTCCGCTCGCATAGCGCGGGAGATGGTCCAGTGGATCGACGAGTGGTTGAGCGATCGCGAGCACGGCGGCTTCTACGCCTCGCAGGACGCCGACGATTCGCTCGACGACGACGGCGACTACTTTACATGGACCCGCGACGAGGCCGCCGCTGCATTGACGGCGGAAGAGATGGCCATCGCCTCCGCCTACTACGACATCGGCGAGATCGGCGACATGCACCACAACCCGGCGAAGAACGTCCTGCATGTTCGCCTAACCCTCGAAGCGGTGGCGAAGGCCAACGGCGTGACCGTGGAGACAGCGCAGAATCTTCTCGCCTCCGCGAAGAAGAAGCTCTACGCGGCGCGACTATTGCGGCCTACTCCTTACATCGACAAAACGGTCTACGTCAGTTGGAACGGCATGCTGATCTCCGCGTATCTCGAGGCTGCTCGTGTGCTTGACCAGCCGGAGGCGAAGTCCTTCGCGCTGAAGTCTCTCGACCGCGTCCTGCGCGAGGCTTGGAACGCAGACAAAGGCATGGCGCACGTGGTCGCTTACGGCGAGACCGGCGGCAGCGCCCCCCGCGTCGCGGGTGTGCTCGACGATTATGTCTTCATCGGCCACGCCGCACTCGACGCCTGGGAGGCGACCGGTGATCTGCGCTACTACACCGCCGCCGAGCAGATAACCGCCAGCGCCATCGCGCGCTTCTACGACCAGACCGGCCACGCCTTCTTCGACACCGAGGCTCCCGCCGAAGGCGAGCAGCATCTCGGCGCTTTGGTTGCGCGGCGCAAGCCCTTGCAGGATTCGCCCACGCCCGCCGCGAACTCCGTGGCGGTAGCCCTGCTACTGCGGATTGCCGCACTCAATGAGGTGGAAGACTACGCCGTCAAGGCGCTCGAAACGCTCGAAACCTTTGCCGGAGTCGTGGAGCACTTCGGGCTTTACGTCGCCAGCTACGGGCTGGCCCTGCAACGGCTCCTGCTGGGCACCGTCCAGGTCTGCATCATCGGCGATGACGAGGTAGCACGACAACTCGAGGCCGCGGCGCTGGCTCGATACGCCGTCAACAAGAGCGTGATTCGTCTGCGCCGGGATCAGCTTAGCTCGCTTCCGCCCGCGCTCGCCGAGACGCTGCCGCATCTGCCGGGAATCAACGGCACTGGCAGCATTGCCGTCGTCTGCACAGGAAGAGGCTGCCTCCCTCCGGCGCGAACCGTTGACGAACTCACAGAGGCCATGAACAAGACGCTGTAGCTGGAGACGCCAATGAGGCGCTGCTCAGAAAGGAATCTTCCCGCAGCGCCTCATCCGGCTCGATCAAAGCGTCCACTCCTTATGCGAGCGTCGACAGAAACTCTTCGAGACGCTTGAAGCTCGCATCCACGCCTTCCTTCATTCCGGACTTCAGCGCCATATCGCGAGACTCTTTCGTCGGGAACAGCTTGGTATTCGTGATCGTTGTCTTGCCGTCCTTCTCTGTCAGAACAAGCGTATTGATCGTCTCAGGCCCGTAACCTCCCCAGGACTCGGTGGAGACGATCCGCTCCGGCGGCGCAACTTCCTTGTACACACCGCTCATCCCCATCTCCTTGCCGTCCGAACTGCGCCAGGCAAACCGCCACGTTCCTCCCGTACGCAAGTCGATCTCGCAGACGGGCATGGTCCAGCCCTCCGGCCCAAGCATCCATTGCGGCAGATATTTCGGTGTAGTCCAGGCTTCGAAGACGAGGTTGCGTGGAGCATCGAAGACTCGTGTCATTACGATCTCGAGATCCGTGGGCGTGGTCAGTTGGAAAGTTTCTGCGTTGTTCATCTGCGAGTCTCCTCTATCGTTTTTTAGGTGTGTGCTTCTTGTGCCTGGCTTGTGCGGCTTTCATGGTGTCGAGCAGGGCATCCAGCCGTTGAAAGTTCCCCTCCCATAACCGGCGGTAGTTCTCCAGCCACTCGGTGGCCTCCGCAAGCGGCGCTGCTTCTATTCGCCGCGGCCTGCGCTGCGCATCCTGGCCGCGGGAGATCAGGCCAGCTTTCTCCAGCACCTTCAGGTGCTTGGAGATCGCCGGCTGGCTCATGGAAAACGGCTCGGCCAGTTCCGTCACGGAGGCCTCGCCCAGCGCAAGCTGTGCAAGGATGGCCCGCCGCGTCGGATCGGCCAGTGCCGCGAACGTCATGTCGAGATGGGTAGAAGTCACCGTAAAATCACCATAAAGTTATATAACTTATAAGTTATATAATGAAATTCAAAACGGGTGTCAAGACGTTCAGAAGAAAATCAGGCGAAGCGCAAAAAAAACGCTCTTATGCGCCAATCGTCGGTGCGGCCGGAGGCGCGGTGGGGTCTGCCTTCTGCTGCATGATGAGCATGTTGGAGGAGACGCCCAGAGGAATGCCTTCTTTTTCAAAGGCGAGGATGATGCGGCGGCGAAGTTCGCGGAGCACAGGATCGCGCTGGTTGGCGCGCACCCGCAGATTGACCGGATAGATGACCTCGCGGCCATTGATCTTGTCCACACCGAGAATGTCGGGGTCGGCGATGATCACCTGCTTGAACGCGGAGTCGCTGCGCACCTCGGCTGCAACCTTGCGCAGCAGCGCCATCACGCGATCGGGATTGGCGCTCGCGTCCACGCTAACCGGCAAAGAGGCGACGGAGTAATCGCGCGAAAGATTGGAGACGGTGGCGATCTGGCTGTTGGGAATCGTGTAGAGCGTTCCATCGCCGTCTCGCAGCGTGGTCACGCGCAGGCTCAGGTCCTCGACCGTCCCTTTGAGCCCGGCGATCGTGACAACCTCTCCCACGTTGTACTGGTCTTCAACAAGGATAAAGATGCCGTTGATCATGTCCTTGAAGATGGACTGCGCTCCCAGTCCGATCCCAACCCCGACGACGCCCGCGGAGGCAAGCAGCGGCGTCAGATTGATATTGAAGGTCGATAGAATGTAGAGGAAGGAGAAGAAGCCGATCACGCTGTAGGAGGTGGCGCGAATGATCGACGCCATGGTGCGAAGCTGCGCCGCGCGCTGCGAATTGCCGACCAGCCTGTCAGCCCGGTGCCGCATCCTGTCGACAAATAGCTTGACAATGCGCTGAAGGATGAACGCTACCAGCAGGATGGCGATCAGTCGGGGCAGGCTTTTGCTGACGAACTGGACAAAGTAATTATGCCAATCATGGGCGAGGATCTTCGAGAGGTGTTCTTCTTGCAGGTCGGGTACCAGGAAGAGCATGATTGAGGCGTCTCGCTTTCGTTAAGGCTTATGGAACAGAATGCTTGAGCTATCGTTAGGATGCAATTCTCCGCGAAGGCGCGATGGAGGTGCGTGATGAAAATGCTTCGTGCGACTGTAGTGGGAATGGCATTATTGGCGGGATTTGCCAGTCTGAGCGAGACGCAGATGTCGCCCTCGTTTCCTTCCTCCCAACGGCAATTGCCTCCGGGACCGCTGGGACGTCCAGGGCAGGACCTGCCTCCGACCGCCTCGCCGGACCCCGCGATGGCGGAACGGCAGGCGCGTTTGCAAAACAACGATCGACAGCAGCGCCTTGTCGCCGACACCGACAAGCTGCTAGCTCTGGCCACGGAGTTGAAACAGGACGTTGCCAAAACCAACAAGGGCGTCCTCTCCGTCGATGTCATAAAAAAAGCAGATGAGATCGAGAAACTGGCTCACAGCGTCAAGGAACGAATGAAGGGCTGAGACTCCGAAGCCTCGAAGTCTTATCTCAACCGCAGCCGTGCGGCGTCATCGCGCGGAGCGGTAGAGAACTTTGCATTGAGTCCCTTTTTCCCGATCGACGCCTGCTCCGCAATCCAAAGCAGTTCGATCTTCCTTTGTTTGTCATTTCCTAAGGGAATCTGCATTTTGCGCGAATCAGCGGAATTCTTTCTGGAGGAGAGCTACTCTAGAAACCTCTGATCGCTTTATAAGCTGAATAAGTCCGGTTCCGTTAAGGGCACGGCTTTAGAGCCCTGTCCTGAGCGAAGTCGAAGGATCCCGTAAGTCACTTGTCAGCAATGCGGCTTTAGCCGCTGAGGGGATCTCCATCTAAGGAGTATTAAGGGCCGCAGCAACATTAATTTGAGGAACCGGAAGCGCCGGGGAAGCGACCGCGGTACTGCGCAATCTGGCTACGATATCGGTCGCGGTCCAGTCAGGGTGCGCCGCCCGCAACAGTGCGGCAGCTCCGGCGGCCAGCGGAGCCGAGGCGCTCGTGCCGATCGCCTGCACATAAGCAGCATGGCCGATATTGAAGCAGCCGAAGCTGTGACCGCTGACCGTGGGCGGCCCATCGAGGGTCGAGGGCTTGCCCGAGCTGCACGCCCCTCGTATCCATCCGCTGACGGCCAGATCGCTCCCTTCGGGATAGCTGCCCCCCGGCGCGGCGAGCGCATCGAGGGCGGCTCCGTGATTGCTGTAGTAGGCCAGCGCAACCGGTCCGGGCGCGCAGGCTGCTCCCGCGGCGGTGTTCTGCGCGCAGGCGGGGTTGGTCGAAGCGACCACGGCGAGCACGCCGATCGACTGCGCCGGCAGTTCGACATAGCGCGGGTCGGAGAGGTCGAGGCCGTCGTTGCCCGCCGAAGCCACAATAACGATTCCGGCCTGCTCCGCTGCACTCGTGACGCTGTCGAAGGCGGCCTTCAGCCCGGCGCCGTCGGTGGTGGTCAGATCGACGGTCGCGCCGACCGAGAGCGAGATGATGTCGGCGCGATTGGCGATGGCGTCGTCGATGCCCTCTATCACCCAACTCAGCAGCCCACTGGCCTGACCGGAGGCGCACTGGTTATTAATAGAGTTACCGCTACCGGGGCCGGAGTCCGGCATCCGTTGCAACACTTTAATATTAAGTAGCGTAGCGTGGGGTGCGACGCCGACGACCTCTCCCGTACCCGGGCCGATGGCTCCGGCGGCGAGCGACGCGGCCCAGGTGCCGTGGCCGTCCTGGTCCTGCGGCGTGCCGTCGTCGCACGCGCTGGGGTAGTCGGCCTGATTAATCTCGCTCAGGTTCAGCGCGAGATTCGGCGCGATGTCGGGGTGCGTCTCGTCGACGCCGCTATCGAGAATGGCGATGCGAACGCCGTCTCCCATGGTGCTGTTCCACGGGCCGCGCGCCGGCCCTCCGGCAACATTGCCGCCGTAGCCTCCCACCTGCCGGACGGCCCATCCCTGCGGCGATGATGTATAGAAGCTATCGTAGGTTTGCAAATGAGTGGTTGAACCAATGATGACGCTGAAAGTCGCCCGGATGACCGGCTTGAGGGTAAGCCGGTCCGCGGTCACAATGCGGTCGTGGAGGACGTACTTCACGTTGGGCTCGGCGGCCAGCAACCGCATGGTGTCGGAGTCGTCGGTCAAGGATTGGCTGCCGGCCTCGGCGTGCAGGGGATGCGGCTTGACCAGAGCCTGCACCGAGGCCATGCCTAGCCGTTCGTCGCGCCGCAGGATGCGGGCGCCGGCGGCGTGAACCCGGGCCTCCGCATCGCCGGGAATAGCAGCGTTGCGGTAGACAACGATGTAACGGCCGGGAACGATGGGAGCGGTCGGAAGCGGAGTCTTCGCCTGCATCTGTACCTGCGCCTGCAAACGCGAAGGAGCCGCGATAAGTAACGCAAGCGATAGGAGAAGAGAGAAGGTGGACAAGAGAGCAATGGCTCGTCCAATAAATCGCCCGGCAGACGGGGCGCTCCGCTGCCGCGCTCCTCGAACAGGCGAATATCGAACGCCCCGTCGTGAACTGAGTTCATGCTCTCTGACCGCAATTCGACCCTGAAGGGACACCCTTGTACCTCGCTGTTCTCTGCAATGTTCATCGGCAGATGCGGAGCAGGGAATCAACGAGTGACCGGAGTGTGCTATTACTTTGGTTTGCCATGCAGCTGGAAAGAACTTGTTCTGCCCCTTGCATGGTGCATTGACCCTCTTGGATTCCACATGCTCTAATGGCCGCCTTCGTGAAGCTAATTTCAGATTCGCGTTCTAAGGAGATCTTTGCATGGACGTAGTGAGCCTTCTGGCTTTGGCAGTTCAGGTACCTTATCCGCTCTCGCCGGCGGACGCCGGTGGCCAAAGCGGGCAGATCTGCCTTTGGATAGCGATTGGCGTTGGCGTGCTGGCGCTGGTCGCAGCCTGGATGCTGGCGCGCCATGTTCTCTGCTGCGATACTGGCACGCCGGAGATGCGCGCCATCTCCGACGCCATCCGCGAGGGCGCCGAGGCGTTCCTGCGACGGCAGTACCGCACCATCGCCGGCATCGCGGTGGTGCTTGCTGTTCTGCTCTTTGCCGGGTATCACATGTCCGCGCGCACGGCTCCGCTTGCATCGAAGACCGTCATCAGCTTCCTGGTCGGGGCGATATGTTCCGGCCTCGCGGGATACACGGGAATGTACGTCTCGATCCGGGCGAACATCCGCACCGCCTCGGCAGCGCGCGGCAGCCTGAACAAGGCCCTGCAGATCGCTCTGCGCGGCGGAGCCGTCACCGGCCTGGTCGTCGTGGCACTTTCTCTGGTGGGCGTGGGCGTACTGTTTCTCTTCTTCGGCGGCCTGTCGCATCCGGAGACAGTTCCGTACGAACTGGTGGGATTTGGATTTGGAGCCTCGCTGGTGGCGTTATTCGCACAGCTTGGCGGTGGAATTTATACCAAGGCCGCTGACGTGGGCGCGGACCTGGTAGGCAAGGTCGAGGCCGGCATCCCCGAGGACGACCCTCGCAACCCCGCCGTCATCGCGGATCTCGTCGGCGACAACGTCGGCGACTGCGCGGGCCGCGGCGCCGACATCTTCGAGTCCACGGCGGCAGAGAATGTCGGCGCCATGATCCTCGGCGCGGCGCTCTATCCCGTCTTTGGAGTGAAGGGAATCATCTTCCCTCTGATCGTGCTCGCCATCAACCTGATCTCGAGCATCGTGGGCGTCTACGTGGTCAAGACCAACGATACCGAAGATCCGATGCGGGCCTTGAACCGCGGCTTCTACGTGACCTCGGGGCTTGCCCTGGTGGGCTTCGCCATCGCCGTCTATACCATGCTCGACGGCCCGCTGGTCAAGCCGCTCTGGCTGCTGGGCTGCGGCGTGGTCGGCCTGATCACATCGTTCCTCTTCGTCTGGATCACGGAGTACTACACCGAGTACCGCTACCGTCCCGTGCAGTCGATTGCCGCCGCCTCGCTTACCGGCCCGGCGACCAACATCATCAGCGGCCTGGCGGTAGGCATGGAGACGCCCGCGCTTCCGGTGATCGCCATCTCGGCGGCGCTGCTGTCGAGCTACTACTTCGGGGTGCAGGGACTCTCCGGCGTCGCCGGTATCACCGACTATGCCAAGGGCATCTACGGAACAGCGCTCGCAACCATGGGCATGCTCAGTTGCGCGGCCTACATCCTGGCAATGGATACCTTCGGCCCCATCACCGACAATGCGGGCGGCATCATCGAGATGTCGAACCAGCCGGACGCGATTCGCGAGCGCACCGACAAGCTGGACTCTGCCGGCAACACCACCAAGGCGCTCACCAAGGGATACGCCATCGGATCGGCATCTCTGGCGGCCTTCCTGCTCTTCTCTGCGTATCTCGAAGAGATTAAGGTTATCGTCGCGGACAAGGTCCACATGGCGGGCGGCTATATGCCTGCGGGCTGGAACTTCACCAACATCAACCTCGCTCAGGTCCCGGTCTTCGTCGGCGCGCTGCTGGGAGCGATGCTCACCTATCTCTTCAGTTCCATGGCCATCAAGGCCGTCGGTCGAACGGCGCAGATGATCGTCAAGGACGTCCGCGACCAGTTCAAGGAGAATCCCGGCATCATGGCGGGCACCTCGAAGCCCGACTATGGCCGCTGCGTCCACATCGTTACCGGCGCTGCGCTCAAGGAGATGGTCCTGCCCGGCCTTCTGGTGGTCTGCATGCCCGTGGCCGTGGGCCTGATCTTCCGCCACCTCAGCTCCAGCTATCACGCCAGCTCCGCGATGTACGCGGCGGGCACCATCATCCCGGTACCCGCTATCGCGGGCATCCCCGTCAATCTGGCCGGAGCCGAGTCGGTCGCCGGCCTGCTGATGGTGGGCACCATCGCTGGCATCCTGCTGGCCATGCTGATGAACAACGGCGGCGGCGCTTGGGACAACGCCAAGAAGTTCATCGAGACCGGACAGTACGGCGGCAAGAAGTCCGAGGCGCACAAGGCCTCGGTCGTGGGCGACACCGTCGGCGACCCCTTCAAGGACACCGCCGGTCCCAGCCTGCACGTGCTCATCAAGCTGCTCGCCACCATCACGCTGGTGCTGGCTCCGCTGTTCGTCTGACAAGCTTTTCGAAGGGGGAAGGCGGCTCTGCGCCATTCCCCCTCTCTGCCCTCCAAAAAATCTAACCTCTTAAAATCCACGTCATCTCGACCGAAGGGGGGCCCCAGCGAGCGTACTTTTGCTCGTTGGGGTGCAAGGCGGCGCTCTTGCCGCCGCAGTGGAGAGACCCATCTATTCGCCTTCACCTCCGCTGTGCCCGCTCGAAATTGCCCCCGCAAGGAAAAGTAGCTGCCGCCCCCGCGCCGAAAGGTAGTCATTCGGGCACTGCCCCCCACTCGCTGAGGGCAGGGGTAAAGAATTACAATTCCTGTGTTGGACCGCTAAAAGATCGAGGCAGAGATGGCACCGCAAAGTCTGAAGGAGATTGAGGTTCTGGAAGCCGGTACACCGGTCTCCAGTGCGGAGCATGAGCTGACAGACCAGCAGTGGATCGAGTTCTACCGCCTGATGTACCTCTCGCGGCGAACCGACGACCGCGAGATCGTACTCAAGCGGCAGCAGAAGATCTTCTTCCAGGTATCCTGCGCGGGCCACGAGGCGCTGCTGGTGGCGGCAGGCATGGCCATGCGCCCCGGCTACGACTGGTTCTACCCCTACTACCGTGACCGTGCCATCTGTCTCGCCCTCGGCAATACGGTCGAGGATCAGCTTCTGCAATCGGTAGGCGCAGCCGACGATCCCGCCAGCGGCGGCCGCCAGATGCCCTCGCACTGGGCCAGCCTGAAGCTTAACATCGTCACCTCGTCCTCCTCGACCGCGACCCAGTGCCTCCATGCCATTGGTTGCGCCGAAGCGGGCCGCTACTTCGCGAAGTACCCCGAGGCGGCAGCCAGGCACGACGGCGATTATCGCCAGTTCAAAGACGTCAAGTTCCACGGCGACGAAGTCGTCTTTGTCTCCATTGGCGAGGGCGCGACCAGCCAGGGAGAGTTCTGGGAGTCGCTCAACACGGCAAGCAACCAGAAGCTCCCTATCGTCTACGTCATCGAGGACAACGAGTACGCCATCTCCACTCCGGTTGAGACCAATACCCCCGGCGGCAACATCTCGCGTCTCGTCGCCAACTTTCCCAACTTTCACTTCGCCGAAATCGACGGCACCGACGCCATTGCCAGCTACAAAGCCATGGTCGAGGCCGTCGCCTACTGCCGCGCCGGGAACGGACCTGCGCTGGTGCACGGCCACGTCATCCGTCCCTACTCGCACTCCCTCAGCGACGATGAGCGCCTCTACCGCGCCGCCGGCGAACTCGAGGCCGACGCTCTGCGCGACCCCATCTCGCGGATGCAGATGTGGCTGCTGCGCGAGGGCATCCTCGACGAGGACGGCATCAACCGGCTGGAGCGGCAGGTCGACGAAGAGGTGCAGCGCGCCGCCGACAAGGCTGTGAGGGCAAAGCTGCCGGCTATCGATTCGATTCTGCGCCACGTCTATTCGGAAGACCTCACTCCCACGGACGCCCGCTTCGACACAGAGCCGGCGGTGACGGCGGACCGCTCCGAGCGGACCATGGCGGACCTGATCAACTGCTGCCTCAAGGACGAGATGCGCCGCGATCCTCGCATCGTCGTCTTCGGCGAAGACGTCGCCGACGCCAGCCGCGAAGAGCCCCTGCGCGCCGGCAAGGTGAAGGGCAAGGGTGGCGTCTTCAAGCTGACCGCAGGCTTGCAAACCGAGTTCGGCAGCGACCGCGTCTGGAACTCGCCGCTCGCCGAGGCCAACATCGTCGGTCGCGCCATCGGCATGGCGGAGCGCGGCCTCAAGCCGGTCGTCGAGATTCAGTTCTTCGACTACATCTGGCCGGCCATGCACCAGATGCGCAACGAACTGGCGCTGATCCGCTGGCGCTCCAACAACGTGTTTTCCTCGCCAATGGTCATCCGCGTTCCCATCGGCGGATACCTGACCGGCGGCTCGATCTATCACTCGCAGTCCGGCGAGAGCATCTTCACCCACACGCCCGGCGTGCGCATCGTGATGCCCTCGAACGCGCTCGATGCCATGGGCCTGCTGCGGACGGCGATCCGTTGCGACGACCCCGTGCTCTTCCTCGAGCACAAACGCCTCTACCGCGAGACCTACGGTCGCGCTGCCTATCCCGGGCCGGAGTTCTGCATCCCCTTCGGCAAGGCGCAGATCGTCCGCCAGGGCAAGGACATGACCGTAATCACCTATGGCGCGGTGGTGCCGCGTGCCTTGCAGGCGGCGCAGAAGCTGCATCGGGAGAAGGGCATCGATGTCGAGTTGATTGACCTGCGCAGCCTTGCTCCCTACGACTGGGAGGCTATCGCCGAGAGCGTACGCAAGACCAGCCGCGTCCTCGTCGCGCACGAGGATATGTTGAGCTGGGGTTACGGTGCTGAGATCGCCGCGCGCATCGGCGACGAGCTCTTTCACGACCTTGACGCCCCGGTGCGGCGCGTGGGCGCGATGGACGTCTTCGTGGCCTATCAACCCCTGCTGGAGGACGCAATTCTACCCCAGCCGGAGAGGCTGTACCGCGCCATGGAAGACCTGGCAGCCTTCTAGAAATCCCTTGCATCAGCCGGAAAAATAAGCAGCCACGTTAGGTGCCCTGGGTCCCGCTTCCGGGACGTGGGGCACCCATCGAACCCATCCCCTCATCCATAGAGAAGAAGTTTAGAGTCATCGGCCCGACTTAAAGTTGCAGTTAAACCGACAGAAAGATAACTCTATTGTTTTCGGGATATCAAAATTTCGAACCTACGAAATGGTGGAAAACCTGGACAACTTTTTAGAGGTACCCGCGTCTTATGAAGTGTAGTCAGCAGTTGCCGGACTTTCACTTCCCTCGGTCCCGGCTTCCCAAATCCGCAAGGCAAATACCTACCGTAAACGTAAGGCCCCCACAGTATCGGGGGCCTTCACTCCGTTTGCGCGTCGTTTCCGAAAAGTCTAGGAAAATCCGATCTTCCGGTCGAGCGACAGCGCCCCCGCACCGTAAAAGAGCAGCATGATCGCAATCGCAGCCAGGTCCGCAATGTAGTTGTACATGCCGAAGCCATGATGAATGCCTACCAGAAACAGTGCCGTCAGCATGTTGATGGCGATCATGCCCGAAGCAAACCGCGTAAACAGTCCCAGGATCACCAGGATGCCGCCGACAAACTCCGTAAACGACGACACGTAGCCCAGCCAGTAGGGAAGCCCCATGCCGACGACGGTGTGCACGAAGTGGTCGAGCGCGGCATGGCTTGAGACCTTCTGGTATCCGTGGACCACGACCGAGAGGCCAAGAGCAAGCCGAAGCAGCAACGCTCCCCAGGGCTGAAGGTTATTAAGAAATCTCGTCATAAAATCTTTCCTCTAAAGGGTTGGTAAAGCAAGAAACTCTAAACACTCTAAAATCTGTCCAATCACGCTCCAAAGAACGTCATCTCGACTGGAGCCGCGCGGCCTCGTCGCGCGGCTCCAGCGGAGAGACCCCTGTATCTGCCTTTGTACCTACCGTTGCTATCTCGTATCTCTCAGATACGTCATCTTTCTGTAAGAGCGGTTAGTGAACTCCCCTCGCAGAAGTTGCCGATTGCGAAAGGTAGCGGTTAAGGAATGGGAGAAGGATCTGGGCATCGGGAGTCTTCTCCGCGTCGTCGATCCCGGCAGAGGTTTTAGGCTCGGCCGCACTGCGAAACGCAGCCGCCATCGGGCTTGATATGTTGCGACCGGCGATCAGCAACTTGGGTGTGCGCAGCGTCTGCAGCGCCTTGGTCAGCGGAAACGCCTCGTGAAAGAGCAGCCCTGCCGGAAGAAATCTGGAGCGCGGATCGCGTCGGACCGTATCGAGCAGGTCCGCGTTGGGCGAGTCGAGGATGAGAGCCGGAACCGCGGCATGAGAGACGGCCAGATGAGTTGCGAGCGAAGCTCCAACGCCCGTTCCGTAAAGAACGATGTGCTCTGCCGGGACGCCTCGCGACTGGGTCAGGTACTGCCAGGCGGAGTCGGCGTCCTCGGTCATCCTGAGTTGGCTGGGGTGGCCCTTGGCGCTCTGCCCGTAGCCCCGGTAGTCGAAGGCGAAGACGTTGATGCCGAGCGTATGCAGCAGCCCGAGCGTAGGCATCGAATCGGCCAGCGAACCGTCGCCCGCAGGCAGAAAGAGCACGGTCGCGTCGCGATGCCGTCCCTCCGGAGCCGCCGGAATCCACCACCCCGTCAGCTTGGGGATAGCGTCGCCGCCGGGCGCGAAGTGGATCACCTCGAAGGCAGCGCCCTCGATCGACGGAGGCGCGGCGGCGGTTCGCGCAGGGTGCAACACGATCTGCCACTGTCCGTGATAGAAGAGGAAACAGAGCGCAAGGTATCCGCAAATAAAGGCCACGATCAGGGTCAGACCGATGGCCTTGGCGAGCCAAACCGGATCGATGGTCTCGGACTGGGAAGGCGCTTCGGAACGGCGTTTGGTCGTTTTTGGATTGGGGCGGGACATGATGGCTGCTCTAAGAACTTTAGCATCCGCCAAACACGGAGATTAAAAACCGTCTCAGAGCGTATCCAAGTAAACCTCAGACAAACGTTGTCTCAACGAACTTCACTAGGTGCTGTTTAAATCCGCCGCCAAATGCGCGTCATCTTGGCTGGAGGCCCGCAGGGCCGCAGCGGATAGACCCTCGTATTTCGTATTTTCACGCCTGAAGCTGGAGCTTAAAGACTTGTATGAGTGGCTTATGCCACTGTGGGATCAACCGTAGGGATTGCTTTCCGCCTTCCCACGCTGCGGCTCCAAAGCATGAAGGGCCTTTCCACGGCCACGTAAAATCCCCACGATAGGAAAATCGCCGTCGGAAAGTACAGGAAGGAGAAGATAAGGTGATTCACTTTGCCTCCAATGATGGCAGCCATCGCGAACAGAACAGTCCCATGTACCAGGTAAAGGCTATAGGAAATCCTTCCCAGAAAAGCGGGAGCGCTTGAATTGAGAATGCGTTTGGCTGTTGTAGAGTTCAGGCCAACAATGATGATGCCGGCAGCCCCAATCACTACGGGCGTATCACCTAAGTGCCAAAGAAGACCAAGATTGGAAATCTTATGGCCTTGGTCGTAAAGTGCGATAGAGGCGAGTGCCAACAAATAACGCGGCCATACAGCAGAGTTTCGGTAGACACCGCCAAGTGTGTCTCGGTTCTTAGCAACTAATATCCCCACAAGAAAGATAGCCGCGTATGCAAGCGTGACAAGCAATTGTGAGTGACTCATCTGCACTCCAGCTAATGTCAAGATCAATACCAGAAAGAGGGAATAGCGAGTACGCAGGATGATTGCAAACCAGAATAACAGCGGGAAAATGAGTGAAATGCGCATCTCATAGACCAGCGACCAAAATGCCGTATTGTACCGATAGTAGTTGTAATCTCCTAAGAACAGGATATGTTGGAAGAGCGAATGTGCGTCCACGGCGCTGCCCCACGCACCTGAAAAGCGGCCTACGTTTCCTAGTTGTCCATGCCAGATGGCACAGCCAGAAACTGCAAGCGCAAGAGCCCCAAGGTAAGGGCCATAGATGCGCAGAATACGCCTGCATACAAACACAAAGTAGGGCGGGTTGCTGCCACGGAAGAATGGGAGTGCAAGGACGAACCCACTCAGCAAAAAAAAGAACATTACAGATTCCCGCCCAGACACAAGCGGATATAGGAATATTGATTGCCAGCCATGGAGGAAAGTGGCGTTAGGGTAAAACATATTGCGAAAATGGTTCCCCAATACCACCAACGCGGCGATACCGCGCATCGAGTCCAATTCGTAGAACCTGCGTCCCTCGCCTCCAGGGTTTTGTATCGGCAGAGAAGTCTTCAAGTCGTGCACTAAGGCTTTCAGTGTTTATAATTTGCGCCAACCCAGCATATACCCTCATGTCTTAACGAAAATATATCGCATCGTGGGCGTATCAACAGCAGCCATAATTTCTATTTCGGCCCGCTCCTTTCTGCGTCTGCCTTCGCTCAGTCTCTGGCCATCGGTTGCAGAAGCTCTTCGAGCCCTTGCCGTCGCATCTCGCGCTCAAAATCCTCGTGGTTGCCATATTGAATGGCCTGCATCCCAACGGAGTGCGCGGCCTCGATATTCTCTGCCTTGTCGTCGATAAAGAGAATCCCGGCCGGGTCTGTGGCAAGCCCCTCCGCGGCGCAGCGGTAGATGGCCTCCTCCGGCTTGGCCAGTTTCAGCGCGTAGGACCAGACACAATGGTCGAAGCCGCCGATCCAGTCGAACTTCGCCTTCAGTCCCTCGGCCATGGCATCGCCGATGTTAGAGAGAATGCCGGTGCGGATGTGCGCGCGTTGCAGCCGCTGCGCCCACTCGACCATGGGCGTGTTCAGGCGTGACCAGAGGTTGACGTCGGCAGCGATGAGATCGGCGATCTGTGTGGGCGTTAGGGCGGTTTTGGAGCCGGTGGCGATCTGTTGCCAGTAGGTCTGGCCGGTGTAGGTGCCGCGGTCGTACTCGTGGCGATAAGCCCAGTATTCGCAGTGCAGATCGGCGTCGGAGAGGCCGCTGATGGCCAGCATTTGCTGCCAGACAACGGGGTCGGCGGGCAAGGAGAGGACCTGCCCGAAGTCGAAGAGAACTGCCTGGATCGAAGTCATAGGTTGAATCGCTATTGTAGGGGATTGCAGCCATGTAACCTTTGTAAAGGGGTTTCTCTGGTTACATTTCGTCAAATGTAACCAGAGAATAATGGTTTCACTAGTTACATCGCTAAACCGCCCTCGTTCGCACTTGAAGCCCGATTTAGCATGGATGGGTGAGCTTTCGGTTTTCTGCGCGGACGGGATGGGATCTTGGCGAAAGCAGCTTCGCCGCTACGCTCCGGGAGATGCGCGTTTCCGGCCGTCGCCTATACGATCTAACCGTCTCGAACCCAACGGTTTGCGGCTTCGACTATGACCGGACGGCTTGGCTGGAGCCGCTAAGTCATGCCAAAAACTTGGTTTACGATCCAGACCCTCGCGGGATGCGATCAGCCCGTGAAGCCATCGCCGCCTATTACAGTGACCACGGCGCAGCGGTCAATCCCGATGCATTGGTGCTAACCACCAGCACCAGCGAGGGTTATGGGTACCTCTTCCGGCTGCTCTGCGATGCCGGCGACGAGGTTCTTGTGGCGCAGCCCAGTTATCCGCTCTTCGACTTTCTTGCAGATTTGGAGGACATAAAGCTGCGGCCCTATCCGTTGTTCTACGACTATGGCTGGTGGATCGACTTCGCCGAACTGGAACAGCGCATCGGCCCGCGCACCCGCGCCATCGTGGTCGTTCATCCCAACAACCCGACCGGGAATGGAGCGAAAGTGCGGGAGCGTGAGAGATTGCAGGAGATCTGCTCGCGGCACGGTCTGGCCCTGATCGTGGACGAGGTCTTTCTGGATTATTCTCTGCATCGCGCGGATGTGGAAGAACTAGTCAGCTTCGCCGTGGGGCCGCACCCGGTTCCGACCTTCGTTCTGAGCGGCATGAGCAAGATTGCCGGGCTGCCACAGATGAAGGCTGCGTGGATCGCCGGATTCGGGCCGGAGTCCATTCGCCGCGAGTCGATGGGGCGGCTGGAGATGATCTCCGATACCTTTCTGTCGATGAACGCTCCGGTACAGATAGCTCTGCCGTCGTGGCTGGAGGGAAGGAAGGGGATTCAGGAGCAGATTCGGGAGCGCGTCAGGGTGAATCTGGCCTGTTCCGAGGCGAGCGGCGTGGAGGCACTTCGAGTGGAGGCCGGGTGGTGCGCGATTCTCCGGCTGCCGCAGTGGGGGGAGCACGATTTGGCGGAGACGCTGCTGCGAGAGTGCGGCGTCGTGGTGCATCCGGGGGCGTTCTATAGGATTGCCGAGCAGGGCCGGATCGTGGTGAGCCTGATCGGTCCGGCGGACGATTTTGCTGAAGGGATGAGGCGGATCGCCAGCTTCACGAAGGAATCAACTCAGTAACTAATCTGCGAGACCAGCTAATGTAAAGGATGATCTATATTCATCCAACTCATTCATTTATTGGATGAACGGATTGGACTGCCTTTCTTCTCCAATGGTGGTTTTGGGACCATGACCGGGGATGACCGTGACCTCGTCCGGCAGGGGGAGCAGGGAATCGCGGATAGATTGGAGCAGCTTCTGAGTGTTGCCGCCGGGTAGATCGGTGCGGCCGACCGAGCCGGCGAAGAGGGTGTCTCCGGCAAGCAGGAGTTCCTGCTGTGGCAGGTAGAGGCAGACGCTGCCCTCGGTGTGGCCGGGGGTGTGGAGGATGGAGCCGGTGAGTCCAGTGATGGAGACGACCTGGCCGTCTTCGAGGCTGGCGTCGGGCGGCGCGACCTCCGGGGTGGGAACACCGAGCCACATGGCCTGGATGTCCATCATTTTGACCAGCGGCAGGTCGTTCTGGTTGTAAAGGATAGGCGCTCCAGTGAGGTGCTTGAGGCGCTGCGCTCCGGCGATGTGGTCGATGTGGGCGTGGGTGACGATGATCTGCTTGACGGTGAGATGGTGCTTTTCGAGAGTGGCTGCGATGCGGGAGATGTCGTCGCCGGGATCGACCACGATGGCTTCGCGGGAGACCTCGTCGCCGAGGATGGAACAGTTGCACTGAAGGGGGCCGACGATGAGGATTTCGTGGATCATGGGATCAAGAGTACAGGATCAATAGTAGTGGGCTAATGGCCGTCTTGCCCTGGAATGGATGAGTTTTTGGGGATGGAGGTGACGTGGTTGCGCCCTCTGCGGTGACGGTTATGGGTGACGAGTAAGAACAAAGACGAAATACAGGGGTCTCTCCGCTGCGGCCCTACGGGCCTCCGGTCGAGATGACGTATTTTCAGAGGAATTGAAGGGAATGAAAATGCGCAGGCTTGGCGCCTGCGCATGGGTGATGCCTGAGAGGATTTACTGACTACTTCTTAGGGGTGGTCTGGGTGACGGGGTGGCTGCCAGAGAGGACGGAGTGGTCGCTGCTGCTGCGGGAGAGCATGACCGTCAGCGCGATGGAGGTGACCATAAAGACAACTGCCGACCAAGCGGTGAGCTTGGTGAGAAGGGTGGCCGAGCCGCGAGGACCGAAGGCCGTCTGCGATCCCTGGCCGCCGAAGGCTCCGGCGAGGTCGGCGGAACTGCCCTGCTGGAGCAGGATGATCGCAACCAGGAAGAACGAGACGACAACGTGGATAACAATAACGAAGTAGAGCATGGAGGTGGCTTAACAACCTTCTTGATGCGAAATGTGAGGGTTGGCGCGAGAGGCGGGAGTTCAACCCCCTGCCGTACAAATTTCGTACCGGAACCTGATAACGAGTGTATCATCGGGCGTCGCAGAGCCCCAACTGTTTCAGTTGCCTGGACAGGTACGGCACGAGCCGGCAGAGAGGCCTGCGCTGGCAACGGCGCGGCTCGGCGGGGACCGCTTCGGTCATGGCTTCGGAGCCTCGCCGATTCGATTGAGATCGGTGATGATCCCGGGAGGCAGTTCGAGCGTCGCTGCCTTGAGGTTCTCCCGCAGATGTTCGACAGACGAGGTTCCGGGGATGAGCAGAATATTGGAGGAGCGCTGAAGCAGCCACGCAAGCGCGATCTGCATGGGCGTGCTCTCGAGCGAAGCGGCCGCCGTGTCGAGTACCGATGACTGTAACGGTGTGAATCCTCCGAGCGGGAAGAACGGAACATAGGCGATGCCTTGCCGGGCGAGGTCGTCGATCAGGCCGTCGTCGCTTCGGTGAGCCACGTTGTAGAAGTTCTGCACACAGACGATCTCCGAGATGGCCTGCGCCTCGGTCAGTTGTTTGGAGCTGACGTTGCTGAGGCCGAGATGACGGATGAGCCCCTGCTGCTTGAGTTCGGCGAGCACGGTCAGCGGCGCTTCGATCGATCCCTCCTCCGGTCCGGTGATTCCTCCGACCCGCAGATTGACGACATCGAGCGCGTTGAGGCCAAGGTTGCGGAGATTGTCGTGAACGGCGTCAATGAGTTCCTGTCGCGAAAGGGCATGAATCCACGACTTGTCATCGCCGCGGCGAGCGCCCACCTTGGTGACGATCACCAGACCGTCCGGGTAGGGATGGAGCGCCTGTTTGATCAGTTGATTGGTGACGTGCGGGCCATAGAAGTCGCTGGTGTCGATATGATTGACGCCGGAGTCGATGGCCTTGCGCAGAACGGCAAGCGCGCCGTCAACGTCATGGGGCGGTCCCCACACCTGCGGACCGGCAAGCTGCATGGCACCATAACCCATGCGGTTCACGGTCGTTGAGGTACTGGGGAGTGTAAAGGTGCCGCCGAGGTCTGCCTGAGTCGTCATGGTGTTCGTCCTCTCGTCTGTTGCTGGGTGTATCGGCCGGTGTGGCTGCTTGTGTTTAGATGAAGAAAGCTTCAGATAAGGAGTTCGCATTTGCCACAACGCCCTCAAGTGCGGCTGGAGCCGCGTAAATTGCCGGTTCAAGCGCGTTCGACTGCAAGCGTCGACGCGATTCTCGAAGCCACCGTTCAGGTTTTGCTGAGCGTGGGGAAGGAACGGCTGACCACGACAAGGGTGGCGTCGCGAGCCGGCGTGTCCGTGGGAACGCTGTACCAGTATTTCCCTAACAAGAGCGCGCTGCTGCAGGCTGTGTTGAAGCGCCACATGGACGAAGTAATGGAGGCGGTGGAGCGGGTCTGCCGGGAACAGAAGGGCAATCCTGCCCGCGAGATGGCGACATCGCTGGTCAGCGCGTTCCTTGAGGCTAAGCTGAAGGAAGCGAAGACGAGTGTCGCTCTCTATTCTGTAAGCTCCGATGTGGATGGAGCAAAGATCGTGGCGCGGATGAGTGTGCGGTCCAATAAGGCGATTGCCGGAATGCTGGCGACCGCCCGCGAGCCGCTTGGCAAAGACACTCAACTGGTAGCTTCGATGCTGCAGGTTGCAATGGCTGGAGTCAGTCGAAGACTGCTTGAGTCCGGCGCGCCGGAGAAGCATCTCGCGGCTTTGCGAGAGGAACTCATCTTCTTTGTGTGCGCATACGTGGAGGCCTGTTCGGCGCAGCCGCCGGCTTCGCTGCGAGCGAAGTCGATGGACTGAAGCTATTCTGTCAGGTATCTTTCTCTGGCGAAGACTTGCGGAGACCGCAGGCTTCGAGGACGCATAACGCGCCGAAGGATGAGACCGCCATTGAATTTTTCCGCTGTAGACCTCGGCGCGTCGGATGCTGTTCTGGATCGCGCGATCTCGCGAACGACGCGGCGGCTGGCGCCCTTCCTGATGCTGATGTTCGTGGTCTCGTTTCTGGACCGCTCGAATATCGGCTTTGCCAAGCAGGCGCTCGAAGAATCGGTGGGCATCTCGGAGGCGATCTACGCTCTGGGTGCGGGGCTGTTTTTTATCAGCTATTCGCTGTTCGGATTTCCCAGCAACCTGATTCTGCATAAGGTGGGCGCCAAGCTCTGGCTGGCGCTGCTGATGGTGGCCTGGGGAGTTGCATCGATGGCCACCATGTTTGTCGGTGGCGCCACTTCGTTCTACCTGCTGCGGCTGCTGCTTGGTGTGTTGGAGGCAGGATTTTTCCCTGGCGCGATTCTCTACGTGACTTACTGGTTTCCGAACCGCGTTCGTGGACGGGTTCTGGGGCTGTTCTACCTGGGCGTGCCGCTGGCTCTCATTGTCGGCGGTCCGCTGTCGGGGATGCTACTCGATATACCGCCATTGGCTGGACTGGAAAGCTGGCAGTGGATGTTTGTAGTAGAAGGCTTCCTGGCTGTCGCTGTCGGAGTCTTCGCATTCTGGTATCTGGACGACAGGCCGTCCCATGCCGCATGGCTGCCCGTTGACGAGAAACGAGCGCTGGTCGATGCGCTGGCTTATGAGGAGAAAGAACGGCAATCGGTTGGGCCGGTGCATATACTCCCCATGCTGCGCGACCCGCGAGTGCTCTATTTTCTGCTGATCTACATGCTGATTCAGATGAGCACCTATGGGGCGGTCTTCTATCTTCCGGTGGAAATATCGACGCTGCTGGGGACGCCGGTGGGATTCGAAGTTGGCGTGGTGTCGGCGATCCCATGGATCTGCACGCTGATCGCGGTTTATTTTTTGCCGCGGATCGCCGACAGGTTCAACCTGCATCGTCAATTTGCCTATCTGGTTCTGCTGATCGCGGGGTGCGCGAGCTTTGCCTTTCCCTCTACCGGGCCGCTGCTGGGGGTTGTGATGTTGTCGCTGGCGGTCACCGGCTTTATTACCGTGCAGCCGCTCTTCTGGACGTTTCCAACCGGATACCTGTCGGATCGCGCCGCTGCGGGCGGTATCGCCGTGATCGGGATGGGCAACCTGGGGGGATTTCTTGCGCCCAACCTGAAGGTCTGGGCCGATGAGTACTTTGTCTCGCAGAGCGCGGGCTTGTACCTTCTGGCCGGACTTACGGTTTTGAACGCGGGATTGATCGCGCTGCTCAGGAATCGTCGCCCGGAGAAGAGCGCAGATTGATTTGCGCTGCGCGCGTCTGTATCGGGTGCGAACGCGTTGCGGCTAATTGCCCGGGGCAAGGGGCGCAATCGTATTGAGGTCGAGGTTGAGCTCGAGGACGTTGACGCGGGGCTCGCCGAGGAAGCCGAGTTGTCGGCCAAGGGTGTGCCTGGCGACGAGACGGCGGACGGCGTCCTCGGTGAGGTGACGCTCACGGGCTATACGCGCGACCTGGAACTCCGCGGCGGCGGGCGTGATGTCGGGGTCAAGGCCAGAGGCGGAGGCGGTGACGAGATCGACGGGGATGTCGGCGCCGGGATGGTCGGTCTGTGCGGTGGCGGCGTCGGTGGTGACGCGGTCGATCAGTTTTTTGTTGGTAGGCGCGTAGTTTGAGCCGCTGGAGTTGGCCGCGTCGTTGCCGGCGGCCGAGGGGCGGGAGTGGAAGTAGCTCGGGGCGGAGAAGGGCTGGCCGATGATGCGCGAGCCAACGAGTTGGCCGTCGTGCCGGATGAGCTGACCTGTTGCTTTCTCCGGGAAGAGGACTTTTGCGAAGACGGTGACGGCGAGGGGATAGACGACGCCGAAGAGGATGGTTGTGGCGATGGTATAGAGAACGGCGGTGAGAAGATGGCGGCGCATGGCAGTCGTCCTTGTTCAGGCTAGGTGAATGGCGGTGATGAACAGGTCAATGAGCTTGATGCCGAGGAAGGGAGCGACGATGCCGCCCACTCCATAGAGAAGCAGATTGCGGCGGAGCAGCGATTCCGCCGACATGGCTTTGTAGCCCACACCGCGCAGTGCCAGCGGAATCAGGGCGATGATGATGAGCGCATTGAAGATGACCGCGGAGAGAATGGCCGACTGCGGCGTTCGGAGATGCATGATGTTGAGCACGCCGAGCACGGGAAAGGTGGCGGCGAACATGGCCGGGAGGATGGCGAAGTACTTGGCGACATCGTTGGCGATGGAGAAGGCGGTGAGCGCGCCGCGTGTCATCAGCAACTGTTTGCCGATCTCGACGATCTCGATAAGCTTGGTGGGATTGGAATCGAGGTCCACCATATTGCCGGCCTCTTTGGCAGCCTGGGTTCCGGTGTTCATGGCGACGCCTACGTCGGCCTGCGCGAGCGCGGGCGCATCGTTGGTGCCGTCGCCGGTCATGGCGACGAGCTTACCTTCACTCTGTTCGCGACGGATGAGGTCCATCTTGTCTTTGGGCTTGGCTTCGGCGAGAAAGTCGTCGACGCCGGCTTCGCGGGCGATTGCGGCGGCGGTGAGAGGATTGTCGCCGGTAATCATGATGGTACGGATACCCATGGAACGGAGCTGGGCGAAGCGCTCCTTCATGCCGCCTTTGACGATGTCCTTGAGGTGGATGACTCCGAGAGCGTGACGATTTTCGGCGACGACGAGCGGCGTTCCTCCGCTGCGGGAGACGACTTCGACGACGCTGCGGACTTCGTCGGGAAGGTTGCCGCGGTTCTCTTTCAGGAATAGTGCGATGGCTTCGGTAGAGCCTTTGCGAATGACGCGTCCGTCCAGATTGACGCCGGACATGCAGGTGACGGCAGAGAAGGGAACAAATTCGGCGTTGAGTTCATGCAGTTCGCGGCCGCGCAGGCCATAGACGTCTTTGGCGAGGATGACGATGCTGCGGCCTTCGGGGGTTTCGTCGGGAAGAGAGGAGAGCTGCGCGGCGTCGGCGAGCTGATCTTTGCTGACTCCCGGCGCGGGAATGAATTCAGCGGCCTGGCGGTTGCCGAGGGTGATGGTGCCGGTCTTGTCGAGCAGGAGCGTATTGACATCTCCCGCGGCCTCCACGGCGCGTCCGGACATGGCAAGTACATTGTGCTGGACGAGACGGTCCATTCCCGCGATGCCGATGGCGGAGAGCAGGCCTCCGATGGTCGTCGGGATAAGGCAGACAAGTAGAGAGATGAGAACGAAGACGGTCTGCGGCGCGGTGGAGTAGATGGCGATGGGCTGCAGCGTGACGACCGCGAGCAGAAAGATGATGGTGAGGCCGGCGAGCAGGATGTTGAGAGCAATCTCGTTGGGGGTTTTCTGGCGCTCGGCGCCTTCGACCAGAGCGATCATGCGGTCGAGAAAGGTTTCGCCGGGGTTGGAGGTGATGCGGACCTTGATCTGGTC
>Ga0207674_10000731_pt1 | contig 42912 bp, 39 predicted proteins | sample KBSCornC72_FD_184303 | JGI IMG/M metagenome (GOLD analysis project Ga0207674, IMG submission 184303) | Corn rhizosphere microbial communities from Kellogg Biological Station, Michigan, USA - KBS Corn C7-2 (SPAdes) (version 2) | ecosystem: Host-associated > Plants > Roots > Rhizosphere > Soil ... | reverse complement strand
TCTGTCGAAACCCAGAATTCATCCGTCGTTATCTGCGTTTGCTGCGTATGGTTGTTGCCATCGCCCGACAAGATACTGATGATGAGTGCTTGGCCCTCGGCCCACACACCGTTGATATGCGTCGGAGCGAGGAATATCTGTTTGTGTCCTGAGGTTTCCGGTTCCACGAAGTGCGCCATCAGCGGTGGATCTAAACTGCCATCGGGCAGCACGTGACGGTTGATGTCCGGCTCGATGAAATCCTCGGTGGCCTTGTGCCGAACGAGAGTGGCAGTGGTACCGGCGTTTTCGCCTTCGTTCCAATCCCACGAGAGGTGGGCCACTGGATCGTAAACCGTGACGTTACGGCGCTTACTCAATCCGGGGAACACATCCTTGTGTTCAACGCGCATTCGGCCTTGCGAGTCGCGCCACTCCCAGCTTGTCCGCGTTGCCTTGAAAACCGTTCCGTCCTCAAGCCGTTTCTCACATGTGGAGACGCGAGTTCCAGAGTAGGGTCGATCGCGATAGACGAGGTTGAACTGAATCCATCGCTCTATTGGTATGCACGGAGGCGGCGGCGGAGTTGCGTCGCAGTCCTGTTCAGGGGGCTGATTTGCGCAAGGGTCTGGCTTCTCATCTTGAGCGAAAGCAGCAGAGGCGCCGATCCCGAAAGCCGCAAGCATAATGATTGCTTTGTACAGAAGCATGCCGGTTCACCTCGCGCAGGTCTCGACTGTACTTCGAATCGTGCAGGCACTTCAAGGCTCCCCCACCGCATCTTCACCGTCCGCTGAAGCATCTCTTAAGTACCGGTCACGAACCCGCATTGCGAGGTTCAGCAATCCCATCTCCGCTATACTTGAAGGAACAACAATCAGCACTCCCGTTCGACCGTAAACCATGACAAACACTGCAACTAGCCGAGAAATCGACCCGCCCTCCGTGTCTCAGAACGCGAGTGCGCGGAACATCATCAGCTTCACGGCTCTCAGCTTCGTGGTTTACCTCGCAATCGGGCTCCCTCTGGCCATCCTGCCCGAGTACGTTCACCTGCGCATGGGGTATCACGCGTCGCTTGCCGGAGCGGTGATCAGCATTCAGTACATCGCCACGTTCCTAAGCCGCCCTTGGGCAGGCCGCATCTCCGACCACAAGGGAGCGAAAATCTCCGTGCTCTGGGGAATGGCAGTCTGCACCGCCAGCGGCATTCTGCTCTTCGGCGCCGCAGCGCTTCATCGCAATCCCGCATGGCTCAGTCTCGCTATCCTGATCGCCAGCCGTCTCATGCTGGGCGTCGGTGAAAGCCTTGGTTCTACCGGTGCGACGCTATGGGGAATCTCCAGCGCCGGCCCCGAGCACACCGCTAAGGTCATTTCGTACAACGGCGTCAGCACCTATGGAGCGCTCGCCCTTGGAGCACCGCTCGGCGTCGTGCTCGAATCGCACTGGGGCCTCACCTCGGTCGCGCTGCTCACAATCATCGTCTGCGCAGCTTCGTATTTCTGGGCCATGATGAAGCCGCCGGTTCCCGTCACGCCCGGCGAGCACCTCCCATTCCGCAGCGTTCTCGGACGCGTCCTGCCCCACGGCACCGGCCTCGCCCTCGGCGGCGTCGGCTACAGCGCCCTCGCAACCTTCGTCACCCTCTTCTACGCAAGCCGCCGCTGGGAGGGCGCCGCCCTCTGCCTCACAGCTTTCGGATTCGCCTTCATCGCCACGCGCCTCATCTTCATCCGCACCATCGGGACCTTCGGCGGATTCCCTGTAACCAAGGTTTGCCTGATTGTCGAGTCGCTAGGCGTCCTCATTCTCTGGCTTTGCGTTTCGCCGTGGATGGCGCTCGGTGGCGCGGCCCTGGCCGGAGCTGGATACTCCCTCGTTTTCCCGGCGCTCGGTGTGGAAGCCGTAGAACGCGTTCCGGTTGAGAATCGCGGCACCGCTCTGAGCGTCTACACCGTCTTCGCGGATGTCTCCTTCTTCATGGTTGGCCCGGTTGCCGGAGCCGTCATTGGCGCCTTCGGTTACCGTAGCGTCTTCTTATTCGCACTCCTCTGCGTCGTCGTATCGCTTGGGATTGTGTTTGTACTGGCAGGCAGGAAGGTCCACACCTTCTCAGCTTCGACCGAATCGCGCAGATCCGAAATCGAGGGTTGCCCGTCCTAGCTCCAGTAAGGGGCGAAGCGCCCAAATCCCGCTGGCTACCTTGACTCCGCTAAACTGACTTGTGTGACCCCCTCCTTCCACATCGAGAACTTCGGCTGCCGCGCTGCCCGAGCCGATGGCGAAGCCGTAGCGGCCCTGCTTCGAAAACAAGGAGCCAGCGAGAGCCCTCCCGCCGCAGCCGATGTAGTGATAGTGAACACCTGCAGCGTCACAGCAGAAGCAGATCGCGAAGCGCGCGCTTTTATCCGCCGCGCTCACCGCCAGAATCCTGAAGCCCGCATTATCGTCACCGGTTGCTACGCCCAACGGGCTCCCGACGAACTCGCCGCATTGCCTGGCATCGCCGCCGTCGTCGGAAATAGTCACAAAGCCTTGACCCCAGAAATCGCCCTGAACCTGAGGCCGGTTGGCTCGGAATCGACGAAGAACCTGATCCAGATTCAGCCGCCGGGAGGCGCGGCTGCCGTACCGAAGGTACTCGTCGATGATACCTTCGCTCACTCCTTTCTCGAAGAAGCTGCAATCACCCCCGGCGCGCAGACACGTCCTAATTTGAAGATTCAAGAAGGCTGCTCGAGCCGGTGCTCCTTCTGCGTCATCCCGCAGACCCGCGGCCACTCGCGGAGCCTGCCTTCATCAGCCGTACTGAAGCACGTTCATGCCTTCGTCGAATCTGGTGGCAACGAACTGGTTCTCTCAGGAATCAACCTGGGTCGCTGGGGTCGCGACCTCGAACGAACATCGTCCGAGCCCTGTACGCTGGCGGCGCTGGTCCGCGCCATCTTTGACCAGACCACCCTCCCGCGACTACGTCTCAGCTCCATCGAGCCCATGGATTGGGACGCGGATCTCATCTCGGTAGTAGATGACTTTGCGGGAACTCGCTTAGCCCGTCACGCTCACGTACCACTACAATCGGGCTCCGACTCCGTCCTTCGCCGCATGCACCGCCGCTACCGGCCCTGGCACTACGCTGAGAAGGTTGCCGGGCTCATTCGCGCAGCCGGTCCCGCTCTCACTATCGGTGCCGATGTCATGGTCGGCTTCCCCGGCGAGACGGAACGCGAGTTCCGGGAGTCTTACGACTTCATCCGCTCTCTGTCCTTCGGATACTTGCACCTCTTTCCGTTCTCGCCACGTCCCGATACCCGCGCCTGGACTCTGCATGCCGAGAACCCCGTCGCCGCTGCTGCCGTCAACGAACGGATGGTCGCACTTCGCGCCCTCGCGGCAGAGAAGACTCGCGCTCACCGATCTGAATTTATTGAGACGAATCTCGACGCGATCACTCTCCACACTCCACCAGCCCTCGCGGATTCGGGCTGCACCTCGGCCGTTACCGACAACTTCATTCCCGTTGAACTCACCGGCTCGCTGCAGGCTAATCGACTCCTTCCGATCCGAATCACCGGGATCGCGCCCGACAATACGCTGCTCGCAAGCGCAGTGCCGTCGACCCATTCTGCAAACAGCCATTCATTCAACCCCCTTATCCAGCCGTCGGAGCCCATTCTGGAGACTGCCTTCTAAGTCTCTCCCTTGCAAGGGCAACCCGCATCAAACCAGTGCTATACTCAGGGTGCATTCGAGCGCCTTGCAAGAACTCCGGAGCTGTTCCGGATCCGGGCGCCCGGCCCATTTGGAGGATGTACCATCGCACTCGATAAACGCTCGGCCAAGTCTTTTATCCGCATCAACGATCGCATTCGCGCCCGCGAAATTCGCGTAATCGACGAAAACGGCGAACAACTAGGCATTCTGGCGCCCTTTGAAGCGCTGAAAATTGCCCGCGAACGTGGACTCGACCTGGTCGAGGTCTCACCTAATGCCGTCCCACCCGTCTGCCGAATCCAGGACTACGGCCGCTTCCTCTACGAGAAGGAAAAGTCCGAACGCGCCGCGCGCAAAAAACAGAAGGTGATCATCGTCAAGGAGGTCAAGTTCTCCGTCACCGTTGACGAGCACGACTACCAGACCAAGAAGAATCAGGCTGTCAAGTTTCTGCAGGGCGGCGACAAAGTCAAGGCCAGCCTTCGCTTCCGCGGACGGCAGATGGCGCACCGCGATCTCGGCTACAACATTATCAACCGCCTCATCCAGGACATTGGCGACATCGCAGTAGTCGAATTCATGCCGCGCATGGAAGGGACAATCCTGCACGCTATTCTCGCCCCCAGTAAGAAGGCCGAAGGCCAGAAGAAGCCGCAGCCTCCCGCTCCGCAACAGCAGGCACTTCGTCCGCCTGCACCACCTGCGCAATAGCGCACCGGCAATTCAAAGGCCGCCTCTCGCAGGCGGCCATTTCAATTCCTCCATTTGTTCTACAGAGAACCCGCTGACTCGCTAACCTGCTATGCGCGGAGCGCGCTAACTCGCTAAGCGATTAAAACCAAAATCGCCACAGTGCAGCTTTGCCCCAACTTCGCAAACGTGCCATGCACCCCAACCCCACGAACCTCGCCGTCCCCCGTTGTATCCTGACCCCATGCATCCCTTCAGGCGTGCAGTTCTACCCCTCGCGTGTCTCGCCATTGCCGCAACGCCACATCAAACAAATGCGCAAACCAGCGCCGTAGCGTCCGAAGCTCAGCAGACCGCCCCGCATTTCCCCAGCAACGAAGACCTGCGCCACCTGAAATCAATTTCGAATCCGCAGCTCTCGCCAGACGGCAAGCAGATTCTCTTCTCCGTCACCAACGCCACCGCGGACGGAGCCGGCACCCATATCTGGCTGGTACCTGCACCCGGCAACAGCGCAGACAAGCCGCGCCAGCTCACCTTTTCGCCTCCATCCGACAAAAAGGGCGAACACAACCCACAATGGGCGCCTGACGGCTCCGCCATCTTCTTCCTCGGCAAGCGTGGCGAACACACCCAGCTCTTCCGCCTCGACCTGCGTGGCGGCGAAGCCTCGCCCTACGATCTCAAAGTCCTTCCTCCGGTCGACGTCTCCAAAGATAAGGACGCCATCAACCCTCCACCCTCCCCCGTCACAAGCGAGAAGAAGGATGAAAAGAAGGACGAAAAGAAACCCGACGAGAATAAAGTCGAACCGCTGCCGTTTGACGTTACCGGATTCGCGATCAGCAAGGACGGCAAGTACATCGCGCTGTGGGCTCACGATCCAGAGACTCCCGGCGAGAAGAAGCAGAAAGACGCGAAGATCGACGCGTCCTGGGTCAACCACGAGCGCCACCTGACGCGCCTGTACATCGTCGCGCTTAAGCCTGACGGTGCAATTGACGGCGAACTGAAGGTCATCGACCTTGCACCCGATGTCCACGGCGCAGTCTGGTCTCCAGTTGCAGACAAGCTCTTCGTTGTGACCGAAGGGCCTAACGATGTCTCCGACCTCGGGCCTGCGGGCGCAGCCTGGATCGTCGATATAGCAACAGCCGCCAAGCCTCAGAAGCTCGATGCGATTCCGGCCACAGTGCAAGCTGGCACTTTCACTCCCGACGGTAACGAAATCGTCTTCGGTGCGCAGACACCCGACGATGCCCCGCCGGGCTATGAGGAACTGTTTGCGCTTTCTCTTACCGGATCCGCGCAGCCGCGACGTCTGACCTCAGGATTCAAAGGCCAGATTGGCGCATCTGGCCTGCAGTTCGACAAAGATGGATCGCCTATTGCATTAGCCGCCATAGGAACCCGCAATTCCGCACAGCGCGTTGCTCTCGACGGCAAAACTCCTCCTGCGGAATTGGCGATCGTTTCCTACGACCGAAAGGAATCCGGCGCGCCCATGGGTGTAGTGCCCCTTGAGCAAAACGGAAGGAAACTGAATATCGAGCTAGCCTACGATCCCTCGGTCATCTCTGGTCTCAACACTAATCGCAAACGCACTGACTGGGTCTGGCTCGCTGAAGCAGGCGGACGGCCAAAGCGTCTCTGCTACTCCTCGCATCTCGGTGACGCGTGCACGCCTGTTCCCACTCCCGATCTTGCTCCCGCCAACCTGCGCATCGTCGAACCGAAACTCGTTCAATGGAAGTCCGGCCCATTCACCGTCGAAGGCCTGCTCTATTTGCCTCCCGACAGCGGTTCTGCAAAGACTCCACTCCTCGTCGACGTTCACGGTGGTCCTTTCGGTGCGTTTGAGAATCGCCATGATCCCTACGTCGACTTCTTCATTGGTCACGGCTGGGCCGTGCTGCGTCCCAACCCGCGCGGCTCATCCAACTACGGCGTGAAATTCGCCGCAGCCAACAAGAACGACCTCGGCGGCGGCGACTATCAGGACATCATGACCGGCGTGGACTACGTTCTCGCCCACCATCCCATCGACCCTGCGCGTATGGCCCTCATGGGCTACAGCTACGGCGGCGAGATGGCCGGCTTCGTCGAAGGCAAATCGGATCGCTTCAAAGCCATCATCAGCGGCGCGCCGGTTATCGATCAATTCAGCGAGTACGGGACCGAAAGCGGCTCATGGTATGACCGCTGGTACTTCGGCAAGCCTTGGGAGCACATGAACGACGCGTGGCGTCAGAGCCCGCTTTCCGGCGCTTCCCACGCCAAGACGCCGTTCCTGCTTCTCCAAGGGGAGTCCGACACTACCGACCCCCTTGGACAAGCGCAGGAGATGTACCGCGCGCTGCGCCAGCAAGGCGTTCCCGTAGAACTCGTCACTTATCCTCGCGAGGATCACGGTCCACTTGCCACGGGCATGTTCGGCCGCCCTTCACCCGAACCATGGCACGGCTATGACGCACGCCAGCGCATCGTCACGTTCATCGAGAAAGCATTCGGAGCAACGGAGTCGAAATAGTTCAGATTTCTCTGCCCGTCCCGGCGCGATAAACGGTCGAGCCCAGCTGTCCGAAACACAGCATCGTAACTACGCCGAAGCCGAACGCGAACACATAGTGATTCAGAGGGGCCAGAGCTGCAGTCGCTGGCAATGCCAATCCGGATCCAAGTGCCGCGAATCGCGCAAAGGCGTGAACCCGTCCCGTTGCCAGCACCATGCCGCCCACAACGAGCATGAGCAAGTGGCTTAGCGGCCACGCGGTATCGCAAATTCCGAAGAAACGCGAATGCAGCACAGCTGGAGTGCCAATCAGTTCCATGATCTGCTGGCCCGCGGCGAGTGTCAGCCCCACCATCTGCACCCAGAAGACGATTCGCGCAATCACGCCATTGCCCGTCAAGCGCAGTTGACGAAAGCCAATCATGCTTGCGGTCCATCCTGCAAGGTAGAAGAGGCCGACAATGCTGCTCGATGCAATCACGCCCTCGCCGGTGTCACCCTTCGCGTAACGGACACCCGCATCAATCAGCATGCCTGGTGCGCATAGCATTCCAACCAGACCGAGAAAACGAAAAGATGAACCTGATGCGTGCGAAGAAACAGGCAGACTGATACTCGTCGACATCTGAAGACCTCCTAAAGAGCTCTCATCCGGGTAACGCGAAATCCGGAGAGAAACCGGCTCACGGTGCCAACCTTCCGATAGTTCCAGGTTGAGTTCGCGTTGAGCAGTCAAACGGCGGTTATCGGGACAGAGCCCGCCAAATCCTATTTCATATCGCATGATATTCTCCCTCCGCTATGAGAAAGCTCCTGTTTTTCGGCCTGAATCTGTCTCTCGCCGCTTTCGCTGCAATCACAACTGCGCAGCAAAACACGGTACCGCACCTTGAAAAGCGCGGCGCAGCCACCCAACTCATCGTCGATGGCAAGCCGTTTCTCATCCTTGGTGGAGAACTGCACAACTCATCCTCTTCCAATCTGGACTACATGAAGCCTATGTGGTCTGGTCTGGCCGGCATGGGTCTTAATACTGTCATTACACCGCTCAGTTGGGAACTCGTGGAGGCCACCGAAGGCCATTACGACTTCGCTCTGGTCGACGGTCTTCTCGCGCAGGCCCGCGAATCGCACCAGAAAATCGTCTTCCTCTGGCTCGCTTCCTGGAAAAACGGCATGTCCAGCTACCCGCCCGCCTGGGTCAAGCAGGACACCAAGCGCTTTCCACGCGTCGTCGTCAAGGGCAGGGAAATCGAGGTCCTTAGCCCTGCCGGCGCTGAAACCCAAAAAGCCGATTCCCGCGCCTTCACCGCCCTGATGCAGCACATCAAGCAGGCCGATACCGACCACACCGTGATCATGATGCAGGTCGAGAACGAAGTCGGCGTCCTCGGCGACTCGCGCGACCGCTCCGCCGCAGCCGATCGCGAATTCAATTCGCCCGTCCCAGTCGAACTTACCCGCTACCTCAGAGCCCATCACGACGCGCTCTATCCGCGTCTCCGCGAGTTGTGGGACGAGGCAGGCTCCAAGACCACCGGCACCTGGCCCGAGGTCTTCGGCGACAACCCGCACGCTGACGAGGCCTTCATGGCCTGGCACTATGCCCGCTTCATCCAGTCCGTCACCGCCGCCGGTAAGTCCGCATATGACCTTCCGATGTACGTCAACACCTGGCTCGGCGAGGAAGGCGGAGCTCCCGGCAACTACCCGAGCGGCGGCCCCGAGCCTTGGGTCATGGACATCTGGCGTGCCGCCGGATCAGCCATCGACCTCTACGCTCCCGACCTCTATGCCTCCAACTTCGTCGATTGGTGTCGGCGCTACCACCGCGACGGCAACCCGCTCTTTATGCCTGAGACGCGCGGCGGCAACGCTGGCTCAGCCAACGTCTTCTACACCGTCGGCGAGGAGGCGGGCTTCGGCTTCTCACCTTTCGCAATTGAAGATGATATGAACCCCAAGCAGGATCTGACCGCGAGCTATCGCGCTATCCAGGCCATTGCTCCGCTGCTGCTCGAGCACCAGGCTGCCGGTGACGTCCATGGCTTCATCCTCGATCGCCAGCACCCTGACGCGACATTCACGATCGGCGGCTACACCGTCCACATCTCGCTCGATTCCATCTTTGGATCCAACGCCGAATCCGGTTACGGCCTCGTCATGGCCGCCGGCCCAGATGAGTTCCTCGGCGTCGGCAAAGGCTTCCGCGTCCGCTTCACAGCCCCCGCCCAGAGCAAGTCCAAAGCGGGCATCGCCTCCATCGACGAAGGAAGCTACGAAGACGGCAAATGGATCCCCGGCCGCCGACTCAATGGCGACGAAAACGACCAGGGAGCCTACTGGCGCTTCGACCCCCGCAAGATAAGTACGGAGAGAGTAAAGCTTTACCGCTATGAATGAGGACTTAACGACCGTCCGGGGGCTGCGGAAGGCTGACAGCGCATACCTGAAAGCTTCGGCTAGAGCCAAACCGAGCTTTCCTGTATACTCAAGAGAGCCTCTCAGGGGCAGGGAAGCCCCTGTTCTACAGGGGCTTGCGATCGGGCCGCCAAGCCCAGTCCAGCAAACGAGAAGAAAATGCCCAAGTTGAAAACCCATACGGGCGCGAAAAAGCGCTTCAAGAAGACTGGTACCGGCAAAATCAAGCGGGGCCAGACCAAGGTGCGCCATATCCTTTCGTCCAAATCTCCAAAAGTGAAGCGCAAGCTCGGCAAGATCGTGCTTGTTTCCGATGGCGATTACGCGAAGGTCGCGCGCATGATTCCGTACGCCTGATCGGTGCTCTTGCATCCGGGCCGGAGAAAGGGCCCCCGCCGGACACGAAATGCGTCCTGACCGGCGAGAGATCAAGCTTGACGAGCGAGTGAAGAGGTCTAAAGCGCAACAGCGCCTCCTGCCTCCAGCCGCAATGACCCAGGAACGCAAAATGGAGAAGACCAATGCCTCGCGTAAAACGCAGTACAAAGCGGAATGATCGCCGCAAGAAGATTCTTAAACGCGCAAGCGGCTACTTCCTCACCAAATCCAAGCTCTATCAGGCAGCCCAGGAAGCGGTTGAACGCGGACTGAAATTTGCCTATACCGGCCGCAAGCAGAAGAAGCGCCAGTTCCGCTCTCTTTGGATCGTCCGTATCTCCGCGGCCTGCAAGCTCAACGACACAAGCTACTCGCAGTTCATCAATGGGCTCAAGAAAGCCGGCGTTGAGCTCGACCGCAAGATTCTCTCTGACATTGCCATCCACGACGCCGCAGGCTTTACAAAGCTGGTGGAGCAGGCCAAGGCCGCTCTCGCCAGCTCAGCCGCATAAGCGACGGGCATACTCAGCCGTATCGACGGCCCGGAGCTTAGCTTCGGGCCGTTCTTCTTTTTTGCGCAGAGTCATCACTCAACTAGTCATTTATCCTTGGGGATTACGCAATGACTCAAGATGCAATTCCTGCACTGCCGGAGTACAACGACTCCGCGCTCGATAAGGCCTTCGCCGAACTCGCCAGACAGGCCTCTGATGAAGCCGCTGCAATCGGTTCACCCGACGACCTCGAAGCGTTCCGCCTGCGCTGGGTTGGCCGCAAGCAGGGCCGCTTAAACGATGTCTCCGGGCGGTGGCTGAAAGGTGCGCCTCCCGATGCGAAGAAATCCGTCGGCGAACGCTTTAAGACGCTCAAAGAACTCGTCGAAGGTCTCATCGACAAAGCTGCAGGCGCAGGTCCGAGTGATGCCGCACTCGCAGCCGAAGCCATCGACATTACCCTCCCGGGCACCCGGCATCTCACCGGTGCGGAACATCCCATCACGCGCACGCTGAACGAGATCGTCTCCGTTTTTGCCGCGCTGGGCTACTCAGTCGGTGTCGGCCCCGAAGTTGAAACCGACTTCTACAACTTCGAGTCGATGAACTTCCCGCCAGGGCACCCTGCGCGCGACACGCAGGACACGCTCGTCATCGCCAACCAGGAGCGCCGTCCGCCGCGCGATCGCCTGCTGCTCCGCACGCATACTTCACCCGTGCAGATGCGCACCATGGAGCAGCAGCCTCCGCCCGTTCGCATCGTCATTCCCGGCAAGGTTCACCGCAACGACGCGATGGACGCAACGCACTCGCCCATCTTCCATCAGGTAGAAGGCCTCTGTGTCGACACCAACATCACCTTCAGCGACCTCAAGGGCACGCTCGATCACGCCATGAAGGCGCTCTTCGGCTCGTCCGTCAAGACGCGCTTCTTTCCGTCGTTCTTCCCGTTCACTGAACCCTCAGCCGATGTGCAGATCAGCTGCATATTCTGCGGAGGCAAAGGCTGCCGCAAATGCAAACACTCCGGCTGGATTGAACTCCTCGGCTGCGGCATGGTCGACCCCGCCGTCTTCGCCTTCGCGCAGGAGAAGCAGCCCGCCTACGACCCGAAAAAGATCAGCGGCTTCGCTTTCGGCATGGGCGTCGAGCGTATCGCCATGATGAAGTACGGCATCAGCGAAATCGGCCAGTTCTATGCCAGCGACATGAGATTCCTGGGGCAATTCGCATGAAGATACTCACCAAGTGGTTGCGCAGCTATCTACCGGAACTTGCCGTCAGCGACACTCAGCTGGCCGAAGACCTCACACTTCGCGGCATTGCCGTCGAGGGCATCTTCGACCTTGGACCAGCCAACGGCTCCCTCTACGAGATGGACATCACCACCAACCGTGTCGACGCCATGAACCACTACGGCATCGCGCGCGAAGCTGCCACTATCTACGGTGTGGAACTCAAACCGCTCGACATCACACTACCGCCACCGCAGCCCGCCGCAGCCCCGTTCTCAGTCAAGATCGAAGCCGAGGATGCCGGTGGCCGCTTCACCGCGCGTGTCCTCCGCGATATCACCATCGGGCCGTCCCGCGATTGGTTCCCCGGCGCCGAGGTCTCCACCCACTTCGGCCTTCTCGAGCAAAAACAGATCTCAAACGCCGTGGACGCCACAAACTTCGCATGGCTCGCCATGGGCCAGCCCACCCATGCTTTTGACCTCGACAAGATCGAAGGTGGCATCATCGTCCGCCGCGCACGCAAAGGCGAAAAGCTCAAGACCCTCGACGGTATGGACCGCATTCTCGACCCGGATGACCTGGTTGTCGCCGACCACGTCAAGGCCCTCGGCCTCGCTGGCGTCATGGGTGGCTGGGAAACCATGATCACTCCTGAGACCAAGAACGTCCTCGTTGAAGCCGCGTGGTTCCAACCCATGGCCGTTCGTCGCACCGCGCGGCGTCATGGTCTGCACACCGACGCGAGTCACCGCTTCGAGCGCGGCGCCGATTTCAACGCTGCTCCTGTCGCCTCCGCTATTGTCAGTCGCATCCTTCTCGCCAACGGCGGCCATATCGAAGGCGACCTCGTCGACGTGCGCGTTCCCTCGTGGGAAGCGCGCACAGCCCATCGCCCCGCCATCTCTCTGGCGCTCAGCGAAGTCCACCGGCTCCTCGGCAAGACACAAGACAAAGAAGGTATCACTGCCGCGACGGTCGAATCGATTCTCAAAGGTCTCGGCTGCATTCTCGCCACTTACTCCGGGCCCGCACCGTCATGGCAAGTCGAACTTCCAAGCTGGCGCCTCGACCTCGAACGCGAAATCGACCTCATCGAAGAAGTGGCACGCGTTTACGGCTACAACCGTTTCGCCAACACGCTCCCCGCATTCGGCGAAGGTGTAAGAGCACTCCCCTGGGCCGAAGCGGAACTCGCCGTCCGCGGCACCCTCCTTGCCGCCGGATTCCACGAAGCCATCTCCAGCACCTTCTCCTCCGCCGCCGAAGCCGCATTCACCGCGCCCATCCCGGGGCAGATCGTCCCGCTCGGCAATCCGCTCAGCGAAGAAGCGGGCGTCATGCGACCGTCCCTTGTCCCCGGTCTTCTGAACGCCGTGGCTGGCAATCTCAACCGCGACGTCAGCGATGTCCGCCTATTCGAACTCGGTACAGTCTTCAGTGGCACTAGCGAGAAAGTCGAGGAACGCCCCGCGCTCGCCTTCGCTGCTGCCGGCAATCTAGCCAATCAAAGTTCGCTCCATGCTGCCCGCGTCACTGAGTTCCACGACCTGAAAGGTGTTGTCGAGCAACTCCTCTCGAGGTTCCAGATCCGCGACACCTACTTCGACCGCTTCCAGTCCGACACCGGACTGACACCCAAGTGGCTCCACCCGTACCGCTCCGCTCGGGTCGTGGCCGACGGCCTCACCGTCGGATGGTTCGGCCAACTTCACCCAAGTGAAGCCGCCGCCCGCAAAATCAAGGGAGCCGTCCTCTTAGGCGAGATCTACATTGACCGCCTCTACAAGCTTTCGCTACGAAAGCCCGCAGCTCGCGAAATCTCGCGCTTCCAGTCAGTTCGCAGAGACTTCTCGCTTGTGCTGGATCGAAGCGTCCCGTGGGAGCGCATCGACGAATCCCTCGCGTCACTACAAATTCCCGAGCTCGTCGACTGGCGCGCCGCAGAGGTCTTCCGCGATGCGAAACTTGGCGCGAACGATTATTCCCTGCTGGTCAGTGCCACTTTTCAGGCGCCTGATCGCACCCTTCGCGACGAAGAACTTCAATCTTTCCAATCCCGCATAGTCGAGGCGGTGACCAAGACCGGCGCGAAGCTTCGTACATAGCTTTGCGCCAGGCTATTTCCTCCTCAGTTTCCCTCAGCCTCTGCCACGCTCAATGAGAGCTATACTTCCCGAATACAGCGCATTTGCGCGGAGGTTATCATTCATGTCGCCATCATCTCTGGAATCCCAGATCGCGGAACACGAGCACTCTGAAATGGACCACAACCATCAAGGCAATCTCGCCCTCAGCAGTGCTGATTTCTCCGCTCTCGAAGACCGCGTCTCACGCGCCGTCAGTCTCGTCAAAAGCGAACGTCAGGCACGGGCAGCCGCTGAAGAGCGCATCAACGTTCTCGACGGACAATTAAACGAGCAGCGCGATCTGGTGAAGAGTCTTCAGGAAGAAATTCACGCCCTCAACGCCGAACGCGACCAGGTCCGCCAGCGCGTTGAAAAGCTTCTCGGTCAATTGGATTCTCTCGAACTCTGAGGTTCCGCATGGCAAAAGAAATTCCGCCCAGCGCTCCCGGCTACGTCACCGTCCACATCTACGATCAGGCTTACCACCTGCGCGGTCAGAACCCCGATCACATTCACCGTCTCGCAGCCCTGGTCGACAGCAAGATGCGTGCGGTGGCCGCGCAGGGCCGCACCGTCGATTCCCTGCGCGTAGCTGTACTCGCAGCGCTCAACCTTGCTGACGAGCTCTCGCAAACTTCAGGCGTGGACGCGAAGGAAGGCCGCGCCCGCGCTGCACACCTCGCCGAAATGCTCGATGAGGTTCTTGAACACGAACGCACAGTCGCATCCTGAATTTGTCCGATGTTACCTTGAAGTTGTGGGTTAAGTATCCCGGAATAGAACGAGAACTTCCACAAGTGACCTTCGGTTCCTAGCACAAATCGCTCAGCACCCGCAAGACTTGCAATTCCTGTTCAACATCCATACATTCAGCAATAGAAACCGGCCTGCAAAGCAGGTGAAGTGGTCAATGCTGGATGAACCAACATTCATTGAACAGGAGACTCGACTCGTCTATACGGTTCTGTGTGCCGTGTCCGCCAGTCCGGAATGCCTAAGGAACCGCGGCGAGTCTCCACCGTCTTAGGACGGGTTCACCAGCACATCACTCACGGCCCCGTGGGTCGGATTCTACCCCACTGGTGAAATGCCGATGCTAGAGTTGCGCCCCAATTGCGAGTGCTGCAACAAGGATCTTCCTCCCGACTCTGCTGAAGCCATGATCTGCACCTACGAGTGCACCTTCTGTCGCGATTGCGCTCAATCGCTCCTGCATAGCATCTGTCCAAACTGCGGAGGCAATCTCGTCATGCGTCCCATTCGCCCGTCGGCGAAACTCCAAAAGGATCCAGCATCCACCGTCCGCATCTACAAGCCCGCGGGTTGCGCTTCGGCTGCATCGCCCTGATATTTGATCCCTCGGCCGCATGACCTATCCTTGTTCCAGGTGCACCCAGTCCTCTTCCACATCGGCGCATTGGTCATTCCGTCCTACGGCGCAGTTGCCGCTCTCGGCCTGCTGCTAGCGTTGATGCTGGGCTTGCGTACTGCCCGAAAAATTGGCATTGATCCCAACCGCATCTGGAACCTCTGCATACTCATGCTCTTCACTGCGCTCATCGGTTCTCGCCTTCTGCTGGTCGTCGCTAACTGGAAGGTCCTCCGCAGCCATCCGCTCTGGGTTCTCAGTATTGCCACGGTTCACCATCCGCTGCTTGCGGCACTTGCATCGCTTATCGCATTCGCAGTTGCGGCCGTATACGCAGGTTTGCACCACATGCCGTACCGTGTCACTGCCGATGTCCTTGCCCCGCCTCTCGCTCTAGGACTCGCATTCGAACAGATCGGCGCTCTCCTAGCGGGGTCGGGATACGGAACCGGCAGTCACTTGCCGTGGGCCGTCGTCTACACTGACCCGCTTGCTGAGCGATGGAGCGACGCACCCCTTGGCATCTCCGTGCATCCTGTTCAGGCCTACGCGGCAATATGCTTCTCGCTTATCGCGATCGGCCTCGTGCTATGGCTGCCGCGTCGACGCCAGAATGGCGATCTTGCCGGGCTGCTTCTCATATGCACGGGCATAGTCATGTACGTTACAGAGTTCTGGCGAGATCCTCTCGGTCGCGGCGCTGTCTTCAACGGAATCCTCAAGGGGCCCCAACTCGCCGCCATTGTCCTCGTCCTCGGAGGAGCACTTCTTCTCCTCGACCTTCCATCGGAGCGCATTATCCCAGCTGCCCGCGCATCGTCTCAAAGAGCGCCAGCCGCAACATCTGATTCGACCCATGCCTGAGCCCCGCGAAATCGCTGTCCCGCCCGAGGCTGCGCGCCAGCGCCTCGACCACTTCATTGCCACCCAGCTTGAAGGCGTAAGCCGTTCCCGAGTGCAGCTACTTCTTGAGCAGGGCGATGTTTTCGTCAACGGCGCTCAGGCAAAGCCGTCCCTTAAACTGCGCGGAGGCGAGCAGATCCTCATCACCGGCGAGCCGCACCCTGCGCCGCTGCGCGCCACTCCTCAAGACATTCCGCTCGAGGTCGTCTACGAAGACGAATACCTCGCCGTCATCAACAAGCCCGCTGGCATGATGGTCCACGCCGGCGCCGGGGAGACCGAAGATGCGCGCAACAGCAACACCCTCGTCAACGCACTGCTATTTCGTTTCAATGCACTCTCCTCGTCCGGCGGCGAACTTCGTCCGGGCATTGTCCACCGACTCGACAAGGAGACCAGCGGGCTCATCGTAGTCGCCAAAAACGATGCAGCGCATGCAAAGCTCGCTGATCTCTTCTCGTCTCGGCAGATCAGTAAAACCTATATCGCGCTCGTCCATGGGCGTGTCGGACGCGAGAAGGGAAGCATCACTGCCGCCGTAAGCCGCGACCCCGTGCGCCGCACACGCATGACGACCAAGCCCTCAGAAAACTCACGCACCGCCATCTCCCACTATGAAGTCACTCAGCGCTTCGACACCCGTTTCGGTAAGTTCACCCTGGTCCGTATCCGCATCGAGACCGGCCGCACTCACCAGATCCGAGTTCATATGGCCTCCCTTGGCCATCCGGTTGTCGGCGATACGCTCTACGGAGCGCCGGGCCTGCTCTCGGTCCAGGGATCGCCCCAGGCCGTCACCTCCCGCGCTGCCCGGCGCAAGAATGAGCCCGAGCGCCTCAAACTCGGCCGCAATTTCCTTCACGCAGCCCGCCTCGTGTTCACCCACCCGTTCACGGCTAAACCCTTGGAACTGGAGGCCCCATTACCGCCGGAGCTGACCGAATTCCTGGCCCGTATTAACGAATCCTGAACAGACACAGTCAATACTCATAACGGCTATCATCGTCCAGCCTGACCGATTGTTAGAATGAACACTGATATGAGGACAAAACTCTCCTGTTTGGCGGCTTTTGCAACGGTATTGTGCCTCACCGCCTCCGGGCAGCAGCCGGCCCAGACCCCCGCTCCCCAACACCCCGTACCCGCCACTCCAGCTCAGCCGCAGTCCGCACCCGCGCAGGCACAGCAACAACCTACCGCCGGCCAGCAGCCCGCAGCGGATCAGCAAGGCCCCGAAGATACCGGCCAGGTCTTCAAGGTTGGCGTCAACGAAGTCAACCTCATCTTCACCGTTACCGACAAGCACGGCCATTACGTCCCCAATCTCAGGCAGAACGACTTCGCCCTCCTCGACGACCAGAAGGCTCCCGAGAAAGTCACCTCCTTCCGACAGCAGGTCAATCTGCCTCTCCGCGTCGGCATCGTCATCGACGCCAGCACCTCGATCCGCACGCGCTTCCAGTTCGAACAACAGTCTGCTGTGGAATTTCTGCTCCAGATTCTTAAGGCCAGAAGCGACCGCGCCTTCGTGATGGGCTTCGATGTCACTCCCGACGTCAAGGCGGACTGGACCAACAACATCGATGCGCTCGAAACCGGCATTAATCGCCTGCGTCCTGGCGGTGGCACCGCGATGTATGACGCCGTCTATACCGCCTGCAAGACCAAACTGCTCGACTCATCTCGCGGCCAGGAGCCCGTGCGCAAGGCCATGATTCTTATCTCCGACGGTGACGACAACCAGAGCCGCGTTCATCTCGATGAATCGATCAAAATGTGTCAGCGCGCCGAAACCATTGTCTACGCCATCAGCACCAACTGGACTCCAAGCCGCGGCAAAGGAGACCAAGTACTCACACAGCTCGCACAGGACACCGGCGGCCAGGTCTTCTTCCCGCCCTCCGTCGAGCAGATGTCCAACAGCTTCAAAAACATTGAAGAAGAACTGCGCAGCCAGTACGCGCTCACCTACATCCCGGCAGACTTCAAAGCCAGCGGACAGTTCCGCCCCATCTATCTCTACTGCACCGACCGCCGCTACGTCGCCCGCGCACGGAAAGGCTATTTCGCCCCCAAAGACTGACGTCGCTAAAACGCAAATAAACGCGAGCCAACCCGGCTCGCGTCTTGCTTGTTACTCGCTACTCTTTTTCTCCAACAGCTTCATCAGCCCCGCTTCGTCCAGCACCGGCACCTTGAGCTCCTGAGCCTTGACCAGCTTCGATCCCGCTTCTTCTCCCGCGATCACGTAGTTCGTCTTCCTGCTGACCGATCCCGACACCTTTCCTCCCGCCGCCTCAATCTTCGCCTTGGCATCCTCGCGCGAAAGATTAGGCAGTGTCCCAGTCAGCACCAGCGTCAACCCGGCAAGCTGCGTCGTCTTCTGCCTTTTCTCCGCCGTCATCTTCACGCCGGCAGCCTTGAGATGTTCGATCAATTCGCGGTTCGCGGGCCGCGCAAAAAAGTCTCTGATTGCGTGCGAAATGCGTGCGCCGATCTCCTCCACGCTCTCCAGTTCTTCTTCACTCGCGTTCATGATCGCGTCCATCGATCCGAACTCCTGCGCGATAGCATCCGCGGTCCGCTCTCCCACAAACCGGATTCCCAGCCCCATCAGCACTCGCGCCAATCCCGCTTGCTTTGAATTCTCAATCTGCTTCAGCAGCTTCCTGATCTCTACCGGCCCGAAGACGCGCTGCTGCTTCTTCACTCCATTGCGCTCCACCTCCTGCGTTAGTGAAGTCAGCTTCTCTTCCGTCAGCTTGTAGAGATCCGCAACGCTCTTCACCGCATTCTTCTCAATCAGCGCGTACACCGACTGCTCGCCCAACCCTTCGATATTCATTACCCCGCGGCTCGCCCAGTGCTCCACCGCCCCATGCAGAAGGGCAGGGCAGTCAACATTGACGCAGCGATAGTCAGCCTCTCCCTCTTCCCGTACTGCCGTCTGACCGCACACCAGGCAATGGGTGGGATAGAGATACTTTTCTTTTCCTCGCGGATGATCCGCATCTTCCACGATCGCCGCAACCTTTGGAATGACATCCCCACCGCGCTCGATCTTCACCCAGTCGCCGATACGCAAACCCATTCGCTCGATCCAGTCGGCGTTATGCAGCGTCGCCCGACTGATCGTCGCGCCACCTACAAACACTGGATTCAGCATCGCTGTCGGAGTCAGTTTCCCCGTCCGTCCCGTCGTGATCATGATGTCGTACATCTGCGTGGTCGCCTGCTCCGCGGCAAACTTGAAAGCGAGGGCCCAACGCGGCGCGCGCCCCGTGTACCCCAGTCGCGCCTGCGTTGCCTGCGAGTTCACCTTGAACACCACGCCATCGATGTCGTACCCCAGCGTCGGCCGCCTCTTCTCGGTCTGCTCGATGAACTTCATCATCTCCTCGACCTTGTGCATCTTCCCCCGATGCGGATTCACCCTGAAGCCCAAAGCCGTCAGCGCGTCAAGCGTCGCATCCTGCCCCAGGTCGAGATACTCGCCATTCACCAGCAGAAAGTAGGCATACACGTCGAGTCGCCGCTGCGCCACGATGCTCGGTTCTTTGGTGCGCAGGGTGCCTGCCGCTGCATTGCGTGGATTGACCGCCGGCTCCAGCCCCTCTGCCCCGCGCGCCTTGTTCATCTGTTCGAAAGCCTTCTGCGGCATCACTGTCTCGCCACGCACTTCGAACGTCGCCGGAACTCCGGCGGTCTTCAGTTTTTCCGCCGAGATCACGAGCGGCACGCTGCGAATCGTACGAACGCTTGTCGTCACATCCTCGCCGATCTGCCCATCTCCACGCGTCAATCCCCGCACCAGCCGCGCGCTCCCATCCGGCCCGGCCTCGTAGTGCAGCGCAATGCTCAGCCCATCCAGCTTCTGCTCCGCCGTGTACTCTACCGGCAGACTCCCCGCCAACTCATGCACGCGCCGGTCCCAATCCCGCAGCTCCTCTTCCGAATAGGCGTTATCCAGGCTCAGCATGGGGCGCGAGTGCTGCACCTTCTGAAAACCCTCCGCCGGCTTTCCCCCGACCCGCTGCGACGGCGAATCGGCCGTCACCAGTTCCGGATGCTCCGCCTCCAGCGCCTTAAGTTCCTTCATCAGCTTGTCGAATGCCGCATCGCTGATTTCTGGCGCGTCCATCACGTAATAGAGGTGCTCGTGCCTCCGAATCTCCGCCCGCAGCTCCTCGATTGGCTTTTGCGCCTGTCCTTTTGTGTTCGCATCACCCATGGGCAGGATTATAAGGAGGGACTCGCTTCTCCTGGAGAGTGGTGCCGCAGGTCTCGCTTCTGAGACTTGGGATGCCACAAAGTCGTCGCCCTCTCCGCTACCATGATCGCAACGCCATGGAGCCCATCACACACTTCCTTACCGGCGCATGCATCGGACGCGCCGGCCTCAACCGCAAAACCGCCTACGCAACAATGGCCGCCGTCCTGGCCGCCGAAGCCGCCGACCTCGATGTTTTATGGGCGTTCGCCGGCCCCGTCGAAAGCCTCAAGCACCACCGCGGCATCACCCACACTTTCATCGCCGCGCCACTCGTAGCCGCCGCAGCCGTCGGAGCAACATGGCTATACTCCCGCTGGCATGAGCATCGCCGAGGCCGCCGCCTAGCCTCTCTCCCTGAACCCGAACGCGGCGCCCCGCAGCGTTCCCAACCACAGCCAATCATTTGGTTCTGGGTTTATCTGTCTGCATTCATCTCGGCTCTAAGCCATGTTCTCCTCGACTGGACCAACAACTACGGCGTTCGCCCTTTCTTTCCCTTCAACTCCGAGTGGTACGCCGGGAGCTTCGTCTTCATCGCTGAACCGGTCATGTGGGCGCTGCTCTTTGCTGCTCTTATCATCCCCGCCATTCTCGGTCTCGCCGAACGCGAAATCAGTTCCCGCCGCACCGTCACTCCGTTCCGCGGCCGTGCCATGGCCATCTTCGCGCTCAGCGGAATATTTCTCCTCTGGTGTTTCCGCTACATACAGCACATTCAAGCCGAAGAAATCGTCCGCAATAACCCCATCACTCTCGATCAAGTCGACCGCATCGGCATCGAGCCCTACCCGTGGAATCCCTTCCGCTGGCACGCCATAGTTGAGACGCCCGGCTACTTTCAATTCGCCGAAGTCAACACTCGCTCCGGCGACATTGAGAGCGACCCCCAGACCGATCAGATGTACAAGCCCAAGTACACCCCCTCCGTCGAAGCCGCTAAACAGACTGCTCTCGGGGAGGTCTATCTCGACTGGGGAAGATGGGCCGTGGTCTCCGACATCGGCCAAGTCCAGCTCGTCGGCGTCGATCCACCCAGGCTTCCTCCAGGCCGCACCTGGACCACCGTCGAATTCACTGACCTGCGTTTCGCCTACGACTTCCGCGGCACCGGCAATTCTCGCCCGCCCAGTGGCCTGACCGGCGCCGTCTACATCGTCGATGGAAAGGAAGAAGCCGGAATGGAGATGGGCGGCCGGGAACAGAAATAGGCGGAACGCTCCGCCTCAGTTCATCGCGGAAGCACAGGGAAAGCGGACGCCCGCCGAACACCTGCTAACTCGCTACGTGCGCAGCACGCCAACCCAAGAGGTTAGAGCTGGTACCGGTTGCTCCGGAAGCCGGGGAGGAACCAATCAGGCCCGCTTCCGGCTCTTCGCCCGCGTCGCAGTCCGCTTCGCCTTCCCGGCCTTGCCGCGATGTTTCGTCGCACTCACCTGCCGGGCGGTAGCCGCATGCCGCACCTTATGCCGGTGCACCACCGCCGGCCGCAGTACAGCGCCGACCCGCTTCTCCGCCGCCGTGGGATCATCGCTATACGCGGGGTCCAGCATCGCGATCACCGAGATCGCCCGCGTCCGGTACTTGTGCGCCCACTGGCTGCCCATCAGCGACTGCTGCACCCCGAGCCAATACTCCGGCGACTGATCCATAACAACCGGTGCTGCCGCAGTCGCATCCTGCATCGCCTCTGCAAACATCTGCGAATCTGCCGCCGTCGCCTGCGCGTCGGCCGTTACATCCGCGACCACAACCTGCTGTGCCCGCGGCGCAGGCCCAGGATTGATCGTCGCCAAAAATGCGTTGAAGTGCTCCAAATTGACGCCCATCTGGTAGACCAGCTGCGCCATGGCCATCTGCTGCGGCCCGTTCAGCTGGTCGAAACGCCGGCAATACGCCTTTGCGTTATAGACCGCCTGAATTGCTCCTACCCTCACCAGCTGGATTGCCTCGTCATCCGAAATCTGGGCCGGCAGGCTGTAGAGCTTTCTCCGCCAAGTCCGCTTGCTCCACGTCCGCCGCCGCTCGTAAAAGGTCTTAAGGATGCCGTCGAGCCGCGCCGGATCGAACCCTGCCGCCTGCCAAAGGTCTGCCGATGAAGGCTCCAGAAACGGGTGCGGATTGTTCGCGTCGAGTTGGGGATGTTCGCGCTCCGGCAGATCCAGGCTGAACCCCGCCCCGATCAGCGGTTGTGCCGTTCTCGGGTCCGGATACGCTGCCAGAACCCAACCTTCATGGCGCCTGTCGCGCAGAACGTCAACCAGCTGTTTCATATCGAACTTCACGTCCGTGTCCTTGAACTCCTCCATCATCCGCAGCGCCGGGCTGGGCGCTACGATGGGCGTGGGCGCAACCGCGGTCCGAGCCTGATCGGGCGATGCTGCTGCATCCTGCGCAAACGCAGGCGCTCCAAAGGTTAGGGCTGCAAGGGCAAACGCAAAGCTTCCAAGAATTCTCACTAGATTGGTCCTGCTCACAGATTGACCGCTTTCCGCATTCCGCGCAATCGCTCCCGGCCCCTAAATGCGAAAAAAGTAATTACTTTGTTCAACACCTGCATTACTGGCGGGTTGCTCTAGCAGTATGAAAACTTTTACTTGCCCGGCACTTCGCCGAGGTTGACCATCCGACCCTCAGGTTCGACAATGGTATTTCCGTCCGGTGCAGCCGTTACCGGGATCTTCCGTAAACCAGAGGTGTCCATGCCTGCTTATCTGCTGCTGGTTCTCGCCATTCTCACCCGCGTGCTGCCCCACCATGCCATGCTCAACTTCACGGCTGTTGGCGGCGCCTTGCTCTACTTCGGCGCGCGGCGCTCATGGCGCGAGATGTTGACACCTTTGGCAGCCCTCATGGCAGCGGACTACTTCCTCACCGTCTACAGCTATCATTATGAGTTTGTCTGGACCGCCTACATAACCACGTGGGCCTGGGCCGTCGCCATCATGGTGCTCGGCCGCATTCTGCTCAAGTCGAAGACCTCGTGGCTCCGCGTCGGCGCTGCCGTCGTCCTTGGGCCCACATCCTTCTGGCTGATCTCTGACTACGCGGTCTGGATGGCATCAAGTCACACGGTTCCGCTTCCGAACGACATGTATGCGCATAACCTGTCCGGCTTGATGGCCTGCTACGCAGCCGCGATCCCGTTCTATCGCAACGACCTCATCTCCACCACCATCGTCGCTGGCTTGGCATTTGGCCTCCCCGTGCTGGTGCGCAGGGCCCGACTTCACAGCGAGGCTGGTGCAGTCGAAGCCCGCTGAGCGATATCCTGAGCAACCCCCTGCTTCATTTGCCGTACTTGCAGCAAAGCCAAGGCGCAGATTCCCACTCGTTCGAGCGCTCATGCCGGAACAAGGGCCACAAGCAGACGTCTACGAGTACATTCTCGAGAAGATCGAGAGCGTGCCTCACCTCGAGGCCGTGATCCTTCTCTGGAACAGCCGTCCTGTGGGCTGGACCGCGGAGGAACTTGCCTCGCGCATCTACGTTCCCGCCGAGCGAACCTTCGAAATCGTTCAGGACCTCATCCGCCAACAGTTCGTACAGCAAGGCGCAGGCTCGCCGCCGCGCTTTTCTTACTTGCCCCGCAGTGAAGAGCAGAACGAGTGGATGTTCCGCGTAGACACCGCCTATCGACGCGAAATCGTAAGGATTTCTACCATGCTACATTCGAAGGCATCACCCTCCATTCGCGAATTCGCTCGGGCGTTCCGTTTCAAAAAGGATCGGGATTGATGACGATTGCGCTTGATGTCCTCACATTTCTTACAACGGTTCTCTGTGGGGGGCTGCTGCTGCGTGCTTGGCAGAATGTTCGAAAACGGCTCCTGCTCTGGAGCGGTCTTTGTTTCGTGGGGCTGGCGATAGCGAACGCGCTCCGGATCGCCGACCTGCGTTTCTTTCTCGCACTGGACCTATATACCTACCGTCTCAGCACGACCGCCGTCGCCATGTGCCTTCTTCTCTGGGGCCTCGTCTGGGAGAGCCAATGAGCCCCATCGCCTATCCCAATCTCGACTATTTCCTGCTCGGTTTCATTGCCGCCTGCTCTCTCGTTGCCGGGCTCTTTTTTCTTCGTTTCTATCGCGCGACGCGCGATCCGCTCTTCCTTGCTTTTCTAATCTTCTTCGTGGTCCAGGGATGTACCAATGCTGTCGTCCTTGAGCTTCCCCACCCCAACATCGGCACGCCCATGATCTTCCTGGTCCGCCTGCTCTCGGTCCTCGTGGTGCTCGTAGCCATCCTCTGGAAAAACCTCGCCAAAGATTAGGGCAGCCCACCCGGAGGGCTCACTGCAGGAAGTCAACTTTTTCAGCTCTGCGGAGGCCTGGTGGCCAGACAAGAAAAGGGCAGACGATGATTTCGTCTGCCCTCCTTGTTTCCGTCTTGCAATTTACAGGTTTTCGACGATATGGCGGATTGCGTCATCCTGTTTGAGCGGGAGCAACGCTCGGGATGGCTCTACACCAATCACATTGCGCTTCGGCAAGAGGCCAAGCTCAAGGAGAACTGCGACGCTAACCTCGTCGCGCGAACTAAACGGCCGGTATTCGGGATGCTGATATTTCTCCCAATTCTGCGAGAGATTCGAAACAATCGTCTCAGGGGTCGAATCGGAACTTACGGTGACAATCATGTTTAGGAGCGAGATTTCGCGATCGGTTAATCTAACAGCCGGTGTGCCTTTTTTCAGTTCGTGAGCGACTTCTGCGACCTGCTTTTCGAAGAGTCCCTTGATCTCGATCCAGCGCGCCAAGCCGAGCCACGTCGGTGGATCATCAGGCTGCGGGATGATGAGCTTGTGCATTTCGCTGACCAGGATTGGAATACCCGAGGTGAGGGTGTAAATGTCATCAATCTGTTTGTCAGAGAGAGCGATGCGATATGTGTCGCTGAACCAGGTCTTGATGTGATCCCGACTGAAGCGGCGAACGGATGCAATGCCCTGGAAGTTGCGTTCGGAGGGCTGCAGGAGGCCCCAGCGAAGGAGATCGGCGCCGCCAGTGAGCAGCGGCAGTCCGTCATCCATCGCAATGGCCTGCATTACGTCGCTCGGAGAAACCCACTCGAAATCGGTTGTGGCTGGGTGGCCAGTGAGAGCGCGGATGCCGCACTTCGGATGCGACAGAGGATTGTGCTCCTTGGGGTCGAGCCACTGTGAAACTGCGAGAAGGGCTCGAACAGTCCGAGCGTCTTTACGTTCGATGCTGGCGCGCTCGATGTGACTTGTGAACTGATCGACCTGGTCCCACGAGAAGAAGGAGATCTTGCCATTGCGGGAAGGGCTGAGCAATTCAGGAGGAAGCGCTTCTTCCTGAGAAATGCCTGAAACGTGGAGGGAGGGAAGGTCGTCTTTCTCTGAACCTTCGGCCGGAGGCTCGGCTAGCGCGACGTCTGGCACGGTGGGTTCATCGAGAGGTTTCGGATCTGCAGGGATGTGAGGCTGAATCGGCTCTTTTTCGATTGGAGAGAGTACTTGTTCGGAGACGGGCGGGACAGGAGTCTCTTTGTGGGCACCATTTCCGTTGCCGAGATGTAAATCAATTGGCTCGGGTTTAGGAGCAGCTACAGTGGTCTTCGAAGAGAGCTTTGCAGCAGCACGGGGGCCAGCTTCGGGGCCATTGCGCCACCAATCGATTTCAAGCTGACGGACAAAGTCGTCGAGGCGTGGGAATCCAGACTTGAGTTGCTGAAGCTCGGCATCATTGTTGTCGTCCTCGAGACTGCAGGCCCACTGGAGCCAATTCTCGGCTTCGGGGCCGGGAAGTTCAGGCGGCGTCTGGCGCTCCGAGATCTCCATTAACTCAGCAACCGCAGCGTCGCGGAGAGCGAGGCGTTCCTGACGAGTACGCTCACGACGATGAGAGATGGTGCCAGTGGCGAGAAACTGTGCCAGCTCAAGGTAACCGCGGCGCTTGGCGGCTGCATCTTCGAGACGAGAAACGAGCGCTGTCAGTTCGGACCTGGTCTTCCATGCTGCTGAGTTGTCTTCAGAGAGAATCGCGTCTCTCAGGTTTTGGCAGAGGTCGAGTAGCTTTCCAACTTCGGCGATGATTTCGCCGCGGTTTAAGCTTTGTGCGGCCTCAACCTGATCGATCTTCTCATGGCAGACTTTTGCCTGCTCTGCGAGGCTCTTGAGTGTCTCTGCCACGACACTTGGTGCGTACTTCGTTTCTTCGGAGGTCTTCACGTTGTTGAGCTCCCGTCTCATAGAAACCAAGGGATTCTGCGATATCGCCACATCGTATCGTGATTCATGCCCTTGGTTTAAGGTGCTGTAAGACTTTCGTAATACAGAAGTCATATTACTTTTGTAGAGAAACCGCATTGATGAGATGAGGTGAGACGGAGTTCACAGGAGCGCGCGGGTGGGCTCGATTAGAATGCTCGCGTATTCCAAGACACCGTAGCGATTTGGAGAAAGAATGAAGAGAATCATGTGCTCATTCAGAGGACCAAGATTGTGGGCCCTATTGTTCGCAATCATCACGGTCATGGTTGGTTCGAGTTTTGCGTATTGCGGGCCGATTCACGATGCGGCTCGAAAGGGAGACCTCAAGAAGGTAAAGGCACTTTTGACGGCTGACTCGAAGATCATCAATGATCTGGATAACAACGGCGACACTGCCCTGCATATTGCAGCACTGCACAATCAGTTAACCGTTGCTCAGGCGCTGCTCGATGCAGGAGCCGAGGTGAATGCGCGGAACGGCTATGGTGCATATACTCCAGGAGACCTCGGAAGCATTTTGGGATCAAACAATCACAAGGACCCCGTTTCGCTGCTGACAGTGCATGGAATTGACACCGCCGACATGAAGAATGGGTATACGCCGCTACACCTTGCCGAGTTCTCAGTGGGCCATCGGAAGATGGTGGAACTACTGGTGAGCAAGGGAGCCGACGTGAACGCCCGGCCCGCGAGTGGAGCGACTGCATTGTTCTTTGCCGTGCTGCGAGATCAGAAAGATGATGCGCTGTATTTGCTCGATAAAGGAGCGAATATCAACACGCCGGATGCATACGGCAATACAGTTCTTGCCTGTGCTTTGCAACTGCAGTACGGCAGCCTCATTCAGCTCCTGGTGGATCACGGGGCGGATATAAATGCGCAGGATCAGAGTATGCATCGGCCGCTAAGCTATGCCTTGAAGATGGACGATCATAGATGGGGTGACCTGCTGAGGAAGCGCGGGGCGCACGAGTAGCAGCAAAGCAATCTGGTTACCTCGGCGAAGTTCGCCGGAACCCGAAAATACTGGGCGTTAGGATTCTGCGCATTTCGATGGACACGAGCCGTTTGCTTCCCTAGCGCTCGGTAATGAGCATGACGGGATCAGGCTGGACGCGGCACACGCTGGATCCGGAGATCGTCCATACTGAGCCGTCTGCGTAGGAGACGTTCAATAACTGAACTGAACCCACAGAAGTGAAGCCTCCGATCCAGATGTCTGCTGAAACAGTGGCATCGCCTTCTTCTACGAACTTGACCCTCAGAGTCTTGATTGCGTTCCATAGCTGTGTGGTTTCGGCCGGGGTGGGAAGTGCTCGATTCTTGCCGTTCAACCCCCGAATGCGAACGGTTGCGCCTACGATACGGGCCGGGCGAGAATCCTTAAGATTGAGAGAAATGCGCTGCCCGAAGGGTTGAGGAAGCAGCTCGCTTTCGCCCTCGCGAACTCTGATGGTTCGATCCCATAACCTTTGGCTTGCATGCATATCGACGGGGCAACCCGCAACAGAATGCACATGGGAAGTGGTCGAGTTGAGCTCTGAGGTGCCGGCGTTCTGAGCGGCTAACGTCATCGAACTGAGAAGAAGAACCAGGCCAGAAGCGGTACGAATCATAGATCACTCCTGCAGAGGAATCCGCATACACCAACAAAATACTCCCGTTTTGAACAGCACGGCAACGACTCGAGAGCTAAACGCTATCTGGTTATAGCCCACTGTGTTACCGTTGCATTACGGCGTCCCTCAGCGATGCGGGGCAGCGATTTACCAAGCGGTTCCTTGCTAGCGTGCACGAAGCGCAGATGGTTGACGGAGCGAGCCTTAGGTGCGGGTTCCGAATTCCGAGCAGAAGGATCTGATGCAGGCCCTGGAGAATGTCACAAGAGCCGGAATTTTCGACGTCGAGCATGCCAACCAACCCGGCTCAAACACCAGGGGCAACTACAAGTCCGAATGAGAGCGCGCCATCGCCACACGAGGCTGTCAACGCCCATGCGCAGCAACGAATACCGCATTGGCTCATGCGGGCCGAACTCTACCTGCGTGTCCTGCTGAGGATGTATATCGGTCTTGCGATCTGTTATGCGCCCTGGTCGCAGCTTTTCTGGGACCAAAATCCACTTTTTGTGCAGTTTCCTACGCTGTCGATTTACGCGGCAAACGGAGCGGTGCGCGGAATCATCTCAGGACTCGGGCTGTTGAATATCTGGATCGCGCTGCAAGATGCCATTCGGCATCGAAACGAGTGATTCGCCGTTGAAGCGAGTAAGCCTATGGAAGAGAAGACGGAACAGGGTACAGGCGGCCGAGCGAGTAGCAATTGTTCGGGCGAAATACAGGCGGGAAACACAGATGAGAAGGCCGCCACGCCACAAAACAACGATCCGGATATGGCGGTTGAGTTGCCGGCCGCCGCAAGCGTCGCACTCAATGGCATACCACCACCGTTGGCTGCAGCTCCCCTGGCATATGAAAATCCTTCATTCCTAAACGGACCGGATGGGCGTCTGATCCGCATCGTTGCGGAGTATATGGAACCGCTGGCACGCTTCCGTCGCGAACACATCCAGGACACAGTCGTGTTTTTCGGCTCGGCACGCTTTCGTGGTAAGGAAGAAGCCGCTCACGAGATGGAACTGCTGGACAACACGGGTTCGAGGGCTCCCGCACCGAGTGAGGAACAGCCGGCAACAATTCCGGATATTGCGGCGGGTAAGGCGACCGAACTGCAGCGCAAGCGCGCCGTAGCGGCAGTTGCCATGGCACGTTACTATGAGGATGCTCGTCGACTGGCGCAGATGCTGACTCACTGGTCGCTGAAGCTTCCATCGCGACGACATCGGTTCGTGGTGACTTCAGGTGGCGGCCCCGGAATCATGGAAGCTGCAAACCGCGGTGCCCATGAAGCGGGCGGAAAGACCATTGGCATGAATATCCGCTTGCCGTTCGAACAGGCACCAAACCCTTACATCACTCCTTCGCTGAATTTCGAGTTTCACTACTTTTTCATGCGCAAGCTGTGGTTCGCTTATCTAGCGAAGGCGCTGGTGGTTTTTCCGGGGGGCTTCGGGACACTCGATGAGATGTTTGAGATTCTTACCCTGGCGCAGACGCACAAACTAGCCAAGAAGATCACGGTTGTCGTGTATGGATCGGATTACTGGAAGAAAGTCTTCAATCTCGATTGCCTGGTGGATACGGGCGCGATCTCACCGAAGGACATTGAGCTGTTCCAATACGTCGACACACCTGAAGAGGCGTTTGAGGCTTTGCGGAACGGCCTGACTGAAAACTATCTGATTCCAGAGGCTAATGCGGCCGCGGAGCAGGCTTTTCATGGGGTTCTTCCCGATGTCACTTTTGAAGACTTTCTCAGTCCTGAAATGGCAAAGATGAATAAGGACCAGGACTAGCGAATTAGTTTGAGCTGACATGGAACAGAACAGGGTGCGCAACGCAACCTCGAAGTTGGGTATCGTTTTCTACCAAAATAGGGATTGACTGGATGGAATCCCTGCCCTGATTGATGTGCAATTCTTCTTCTCTTAACCAGCTGTTGATAGGCCGGACGAATACTGGACTAGTAGGTTCAGAGTCGTTGTGATCGCGGAAGGGGAGGAGAAATGGCCAATACGACCGTTTCGTACTTGTGGCGCGACCAGAGAGCGCACGAGGATTTCCGGACCGGCGTTTCGCTTCACAGCCATACAAATCAGTCGCGTGAGACACTTGATTTCCTGGCAAATCTAGGCACCAAGTATTTGGTGATCCGTCCGCTTCTTGCACTGCTAGAGCGCCGTGCCGAGAAGTTGCACGGCGTGCTGGTTGATTACGCGTCTAGCTACTGGACACCACCGATGACACCCAAACTGGCTTTCGACCTGGAGAGCCGGCAAGTCGAGAAGCTCGGACTCAACTCGATGGTTTCCATAACCGATCATGACAACATCGAAGCCCCAATGCTGCTGAGGAGTGTTCCGAGCGCGCGGCATATCCCAGTTTCGGTCGAGTGGAGCGTTCCCTACGGAGGTGTCAAAGACTTTCACATCGGTGTCCACAACCTGCCGAGTGGAAGAGCAAAGCAGTGGATGAACTCGCTTGCTGAATTCACGGCGAAATCAAATGAATCTCGACTGAGGGAAATTCTGGTCGCCTTGAATGACGAACCGGATGTACTGGTGGTATTCAATCACCCGATGTGGGACCTGTTCCTGATTGGCAGAGAACGGCACCGGTTCATGGTTAACGAATTCCTGCAGAAGTTCGGCGCATTGTTGCATGCTCTCGAGCTGAATGGTTTGCGCAACTGGGAAGAAAATCGCGAGACCCGCCGATTGGCTGAGCAGTGGAACATGGTGCTGATCAGTGGCGGCGACCGGCACGGAGTAGAACCGAACGCGAACATCAATCTGACTAGCGCGACGAGTTTTACTGAGTTCGTTCACGAGATCCGGTGCGAGCGGAAGAGCAACGTTCTGTTCATGCCGCAATACGCGCAGCCTTGGAAACATCGGCTCCTGCAGTCGACGCTGGATGCAATCCGGGACTATCCCGAGTTCCCTCAGGGCTCGCAGACCTGGGATGAGCGCGCCTATCACCCGGATGCAAGAGGGATTGTGCGTCCACTGACCGAGATTTGGCCGAAGGGCAGCGCTCCCCTGGCGATCCAATGCGTGATCAAGTCCGTGCAGATGCTGGGCAGTCGCCCGGTTTCTGGCGGCTTGCGGATGGCCTGGAGCGATGCGAGCCAACTCCGCCTTGCGCTCATGGACCAGGAGAACTAAGGCAAAGAAAGGTTTATACGACCGGGCAAGTGCCGCGAGTCGCGTTTTTCCCCAGACTCGTTCCATGAGGTAAATGGCGTCGCCCATACTAGCCGTCAATTCATGAAATCTGCAGCGGACCATGATCTTCCGGAGGACCGGCGAGCATTGTGCTCGGAAGAGACGGGACGGGTGGTACGGGAAGAGCTGCTCGCTCGGGCGATTTCAAACGTGATGGAGAATGCGCCGATGTATCGGAAGATGCGAATAGCAGCTAGAAGTGAAGCGAAGGAGCGACATGGACTTCTGCCTTCGAAGACGTTTAACGAGGATATCACCACATTCTAGGCAATACTCAAGCAGCTACGACGGACCGCCCAAAATCACCGCGGCCTGAATAACCGCGAGCGCTAAGCCGTCATCCAACCGCAGATGGCCGCACGGCCGTCTAGGAGGAATCCGTGGCTTCGCTCGTAGTTTTGATGATGGAAGAAGAACAACCCGAAGGTCTCTCCGCGCGAAAGCTCGTCGTGGAAACCGCGAAGCACAATGTGCTGACTGCATACAATCTGCCCGATGGCCTTGATCTACTGCACAGATTCCCCAATGTCGACGTGATCATGGTGCATTCCAGGCTTCTGGAACAAAAACGAGACCTGCTGAATGACGTGAGGCAGACCTGCCCTGGCAAGCCGATCATCCTCGCTACTCCCTTCGCAAATGATCACCGGCCGGAGGCCGACTACATTGTGGACAGCCATAAGCCCCATGATCTAATTCGATTGTTCGCGTCCGGGGAGTTGCAGCTGCGCCCCTGTTGACCGCTCCAGTCGCGCAACGTCTGAAGAAGCTGTTGAGGAGCGATCGTTCCTCAACTCAGTCAGTGGAGGTTTCGAGCAGCCTGCCATTCTGCAGATCGAGCGTGAATGCTGTTTCTTTGTCGCTGAACATACTCCAACCCAGCCCTTGGAGCGTGTGTCCTTTGATGGAAATGACCGTTACACCCTCGTCGGAGAGTTTTTGCGATTGCCACATTTCGCCGTGTTCCCCCCATGCGATTATCGCGCGATGACCAACGAAGAGCAGGAGTCCGGTCTCCGCGGCAGCATGAATCTGTAGAACTGGCCGGTATGGGAGCATGGTGAATCGCTCGGGAGAACGTGTGTGGACCATATAGGCGTAGCCGCCGGAGAGGGCGCAAATCTCTTGCGGATTGGGCGTCGACCAGATCCCGGTGGGTACGATCGTATCGCGGAAGCCAAGCGCGCAGGTGGCTAGAAACGGTGCTGCCGCGTCAGGGCGTACAAGAACCTCGAGTGCGCCGCGTTCGACTTCCTCCACTTGCAGCGGATAGACGAAATGGCGACTGGGAAGGATGGCGGGGCGCGCCTGCAGGATTTCGGCCTTCCAGGCGTGAGGGAAGGTTAGGTCGATTATTGGAGAATTCAACCGCCTTCTCCGTAATGCATGATCCAGTCGCGCTGTTCTTCGGTGTCTGGAACGGAGCAGCCACGGGCGACCTCGATTACTTCGAGAGCACGTTCAGCGGTCCAGCCGAGTTTGATGAGGACCGAAGCAGCCAAGAGGGTTGAGCGCCCAATACAGCCACGGCAATGAATTCCGATCTTGTCGCCGGACTGCATGCGCTTGCCCAGTTTGAGTACCAACCCGATGAAGTCTCCGCGATTGGATGGGACCGAGCGATCCTGCAACGGGAATGAGATAAAGTGCATGCCGAGACGTTCGATTGCGGCGCCTTCGCCAGCTAGGCCGAGTTCGCGCGCTTCCCATGACTCAAGGGTAGAAACGATTGTTTGTATGCCGGCCATTCGGATTCTCTCGAGGTCGTTCTCGAGCCATTCATATCCACGTGGTCGCAGAACAATAGCGAGACCTGTGCCGGCGATCCAGAAAACGTCGTTCATAACAGCCTGCGCTAGACAAAGGCCGCAACACGCTGGCCCACGCTGGGAATTCCAATATTTAGTGCGGCGCCCTGGTCGAGCACCGGAATGAGAATATCGAAGTCGGGGCCTGCCATTGATCCGGTGAGGGCAATGCGAACTGGATTGTAAAGTTCGGAGCCGGAGATACCAGTCGCCGTCTCGATGTCGTTCATCCAGGCCTTGAAATCAGCTGCAGTAAGTGGACCTGGTTTGGTTCGAATTCGCGTTGACAACTCATTGAGAACGCGACGTGCTGATTGTGCCCCGAGGATGACCGCATTCTCCTGGTCGGCGCGGGCGAGGTTCGCATCCATGTGGAAAATGAAAGCCGCCTTTGCAGGGATTTCCCCCAATCGATTCACGGAGGGGAGGAACATAGCAATCATGTGGAAGAACCATACCAGCACGGCATCGGGTGTTTCCTCCTTCTCCGGCAGGAGACCGCCGAAATAGTCCCAGCAGAGAGCCGCGAGCCGAGCCGGAGTCGCGAGCTTGAGGTAGTGTCGATTTAGCGAGTTAAGCTTCTCGAAGTCGAAGATAGCCGGACTGGGACTGATGTGTTCTAGTGAGAAAGCCTCGACCAGCTGATCAGGCGACAGGATTTCGCCTTTGCCATCTTCCGGAGCCCAACCGAGTAGCGCCAAGTGATTTACTAGAGCCTCCGGCAGATACCCCATCTCGCGGAAACTCGACATTGAAGTGGCGCCATGACGCTTGGAAAGTCGTTCGCGATCGGGTCCGACGATCGCGGGAAGGTGGACGAACTCAGGAACCCTCCAACCAAACGCTTCATAGATTGCGACCTGCTTTGGCGTGTTGGCGATATGATCATCGCCACGGATCACATGCGTGATGCCCATCAGCGCATCGTCGACCGTCACTACATAGTTGTAGACCGGAGTTCCGGGGCTTGCGCCGGCGGTGCCGCCTTGCGCAGAACGGACAAGGATCGGATCGCTGATGGTTTCAGGCGCGAACTCGAGTTCTCCACGCAAAGTATCGTGAAATCGAATTGGTCGATCAGGAATCTGCAGCCGAATCGAATATGTCTTGCCGCGCAGCAGATTCTCCTTCACATCGAACTTGTTCATCACGCGGCATCTGCCGCTGTAAACCTGCGGACGGCCCTCGGCAATCGCCAGCTGACGGTCCTCTTCGAGCTCCTCGGGGCTGCAGAAACAGCGATAGGCTTTCCCTTCGGCTAAAAGCTGGGCAGTGTGCGTCGCATAGATTTCCATGCGCTTCGACTGCCGATAGGGGCCGACTTCGCCCGTTTCGGCGGAGACATTTTCATTCGGTCCCTCATCCCAATTGAGGCCTAACCAAACAAGCTCTTGAAGAAGCTGTTTCTCATAGGTGATTTTGGAGCGATCGAGGTCGGTGTCCTCGATGCGGAGAACGAATTTGCCCCCAGTGCGTCTCGCGAAAAGCCAGTTGTAAAGAGCCGTCCGCGCATTCCCGATGTGAAGCATGCCGGTGGGTGATGGCGCAAAGCGCACGCGTATGCTTTCGCTTTCCATGCACTTCCGATAATAATGCGCAATCTGACCGCAGGTCAGTAACTACTCTGGTTTGGCGACGCGGAAATGCTCCCACCCACGTGGATGCAACGCCCGCTTAATGCCGGATGAATCGGTCAGGGTGACGGCGAAGCCGCCACGTCGGGCTTTGGTGATGGAGCCAATGCGGGTCACAGGTACTCCGGCAATACTGCGTGGGACGCGTGCGCCTGCCCTGGCGGTGAAGAGCAATTCGTAGTCCTCTCCGCCATGCAGCGCATCTTCGAGGTTCGCTCCGGGAAAAATTGGCAGGCTTTCGGTGTTGATCTCAGCTGCGACTTTTGACTCGTCGCAGAGATGATGAAGATCCGTCGAAAGACCGTCGCTGATGTCGATCGCGGCGGACGCCACATTTCGTCGCTGAAGCCAGAGCCCCTGAGGGATTCGAGGCTGTGGCCAAAGGTGGGCACTGAGATCACCGGACTCTGAACGCCTGGAACGTAGTCGTCGAAGACCGAACGCAGACCCGCCCAGCGAGCCGGTTACGTAGATGAAGTCTCCGGGCCGTGCGCCGGAGCGAAGAAGTGCCTTGCCGCGGGGGACGGCCCCGATCAGGACGATATCGGCAACGGCAAGGGGAGATTGGGCGAGATCGCCGCCGGCAAGAGGCGTCTTGTGCTTGCGTGCAAGGCTCAAGAAGCCGTCGAAAAAGCAATCAATCCAGGACGAGGCTCTGCTGCTGCCGGGGCGGGTCAGGCTGGAAGGTACGCCGAGCGACAAAAAAGCGGCAACCGGTCGCGCTCCCATGGCGGCGACGTCACTCAGGCCCCGAGCGAGAGCGCGGTGTCCGATGGCTTCGGGTGGATGCAGATTTAGCTTGAAATGACGTCCCTCGATTGAGAGGTCGGTGGTGACGGCTGCCTCTTCCCCAAGCCTTATGCGGAGGAGGGCGCAATCGTCTCCAATACCGAGAGTTACGCCGTTTGCTGTCCCTTCGGGGAAGTGCCGACGGATGCGGCGGATGAGAGCGAGTTCGCCCTGACCCCTCGGAATCGCCGATCTGCGCCTGGATCGCATCTCATTGAGAATAGGCCACCGGAGTGGATTGGCTCGATATAAGGCATTACTTAGGGGCGGATTTCGGGTGTACGAGGGGCCAGGTTTCCGTCACCAAATAATTGACCCCCAAAAGGGGTGGCTGCTAGCCTAAGTAGACGTTTAAGAAGATGCGCTGCATCAAGGGCGTACGCGGTAGGGCGGGGCTCCCCCGGTACCTGCATTCAATGGTCAACCTGGCTACGCGGGTAAGTAGCACTTTGCATTTTGTTTTGAGGCAGGATCATGCTGCGAAAGCGCTATTACATTCTTTTTGTTGCCAGAGATGAAGATGGTCGGGTAAGGAAGATACCGCTTCCTCTGCAGTATGTGTACGGATTTGTTGCCGCCGCCCTGGTAGGTGCATTCACCATTGTGGGCCTGGCCGGATCGTACACGCGCATGCTGCTTAAGACCGAACGATTCAACCAGGTCAGAGAAGACAATCAGAAGCTGCGCAAGGACGTGAACCAACTCGCCAAAGTTGCTCACGATCGCGATGTGCAAGTGGCATCATTAGGCGCGCTGGCCAGCGAAGTTACAGCCCTTTACGGGTTGCGCTCACATAAAGTTCTGCCGGCCAAGCCGACGGCAAATCCGGTATCCGGGCCTACCCCCGTGAGCCTCGTTCTGAAGGACGAGGTTAGCAATGCCGATGTGAAGATGACCTTCGAACAGTTCAACGCTCTGCGCGATCAGGCGATGTCGGGCCGCGTCACGCGCGCTCTCGAAGGTGGATTGAAGCCAGGTTTCCTGGGCGACTGGACTCAGATTGCCGACGCCCCCTCGATGTGGCCTGTGCAGGGTCGTGTTGGGTCAGGATTCGGGCAGCGTGAAGACCCCATCAACGGAGAAGGCGCATTTCATCCAGGCATGGACATCGAGGCGCCATACGGAACTCCAGTGCGCGCCGCTGCGGATGGAGACGTGACCGGCGAGAACATGGGATCAGGCTATGGGCGGCAAGTTGTTCTGGATCACGGCCACGATCTCGTCACACTGTACGGCCACCTCTCGTCGATCTCGGTCATCCCTGGGCAGCATGTGCAACGGGGCGAGGTAATCGGCTATGTTGGCCAGTCCGGGCGCGCTACCGGGCCGCACCTTCACTACGAAGTGCGAGTGCACAGGGTGCCTGTGAACCCGCATAAGTATCTGCGCACCACGTTTGAGCAGGCGATCGCGGCGGATACGGCACAGCACATTGCAAGCAAGTAGAAGCAGATCAAAGAACAGACATAAGCGGCTCCGGACGGAGCCGCTTATGTTTTGCGGTGAAACGGGGATTGTTGAGTCCTCGAAGCTCCGTTTGTCACATACTTGTTTCGAAATAGTATTTCGAGGTTACTATTGCGGGCATGGTGAATACGCCTGAATACCGCGACCTGTTTCCTGGCGCGCTGGAGCTGATGATCCTCCAGACCTTGAGCCGCAGGCCAATGCACGGCTACGCACTCGCACAGCACATCAAAGGTGTTTCAGACGATCTGCTGCAGATTGAAGAGGGTTCGCTCTATCCGGCGCTGCAGCGGATGCTGAAGACTGGCTGGCTGAAGTCCGAGATGGGAACGTCGGCGCGAAACCGTCCAGTGAGGATTTACAAGTTAACGCCGGCAGGTCGCAAACGTCTGGAAGAGGAGCGATCCAGCTTCGAGAAGATGTTCGCCGGGATTCACCGCGTTCTCGCCGTTGCTCAATCTTAGAGTTGGACATGCGCATGCTCAGACTCCCTTCTACCCACAAACGCCAATACGACGAACTATCTGAGTCGATACGCGAGCATCTCGAGGAAAAGATCGCCGACCTCATGGATGAAGGAGTCCCTCGTGGAGAAGCGGAAAGAATTGCGCGCCTGGAGTTCGGTAACGCGGTCGTGATGGAAGAGCGCAGCCGTGAGATCTGGCGATGGGCCTTCATTGAGACATTGTGGGCAGATATGAAGTTTGCCGCACGCCAGATGCGGAAGGCGCCGGGCTTCACCATTACGTGTCTGCTCACCCTCGCGCTGGGAATCGGCGCGAACACTGCTGTGTTCAGCACAATCAATACGATCCTTCTTCACCCTCTTTCCTATCGTGACCCGGGCCGGCTCATTCTTGTCTCGGAGAGCCTGCCGCTTATGGACGGCGGCAACAATGTGGGAGTTTCGGCGCAGGAATATCTGGACTATAAGAGACAGAACACGGTCTTTGTCGGCGTTGCTGCCTTCGAGACGGACGAGTTCAATCTGACAGGCACCGGGCAGCCCCAGCGAATCAATGCGGCGAGAATCTCTGCCGAGGCCCTGCCACTGCTCGGAGTCGCGCCCGAAATAGGCCGTAACTTCACGACGAAAGAAGATCGTCACGGCTCGGATCACGTTGTGCTTCTATCGCACGCTCTCTGGCAAAGCCATTTCGGAGGCGATGCTTCGATACTGGGTAAGTCGATCCATCTCAATGAGACGGCTTACACGGTAATCGGGGTGATGCCAGCGTCCTTCCGATTTCCAACGGACTCGGAGCCACCGTCTGAACGCGCAACCCTTTGGCTGCCGATGGCATTCTCGCCGAATCTCCTGAAGGCTGAGAACCGCACCATGGAGTTTGGTGTTGGACTGATCGGACGGCTCAGACCGGAGGTAACGGCGAAGCAGGCTCAGAATGAGATGGACCAGATTGCAGCTCGCTTCATGCGCGATTACGGATACAGTGGAACTCTCAAGGTCGTTCCACACGTTTACCCCTTCGCTGCTCACTCCGTTGAGGGAGCACGTTCCCTGCTGATCCTGCTCGCCGCGGCCGTACTTTGCGTTCTGCTTATCGCCAGCGCCAACATTGCCAATCTGCTGCTCGCCCGCGCGAGTTCGCGCACGCAGGAGATGGCATTGCGCCTGGCGATTGGAGCGAATCGGCCGCGTCTCGTTCGGCAATGTCTCGTCGAGAGTTCGCTGCTGGGCTTGTTGGGCTCGATCTTAGGGATCGCGCTCGCAATCGTCCTTGTCATCGCCCTTCGCCATTTTGGACCCACAACACTGCCGAGGCTGCAGGACGTGGCGGTGAATCCAGCCGTGCTTCTTTTCGCAGTGGCGCTCTCCATCGTCACCAGTGTCTTTTTCGGCTTCGCTCCTGCATGGCGGCTCTCGCGCGTTCCACCGCAGGCTTCTCTTCGCAACGCAAAGCAGGCAGGTGCGGACCGTAGTAGCCAGCGTTTGCAGAATTCGCTTGCATCAGCGGAGATCGCCCTTGCATTCGTTCTTCTCATTGCCGGCGGTCTCCTGCTGCGCAGCTTCACGCAACTGATCGAATCACCTTTCGGTTTTGATCCGCAGAATGCGTTTGTGGTTCGCACAGTGTTCGATCAGGTGCGCTATCCCGATCCAGCTAGACGGGACGTTGTGCAAAAGGAACTGCTCGATCGCCTTGCGCGTTTGCTCGGTGTCAGTGCCGTTGCTGAAGCCACTCACCTTCCGCTGAGCGATACCCGTCAGATTGGATTTCGTCTGGAACATGCAGCAGCCGATGATTACCAGATGGCCGAGAACTCGCTCGTGAGCTGGGGATACTTCCGGGCCATGGGCATCTCTCTAATTGCGGGTCGCGACTTCACACCTGCAGATCGGCGAGACTCTCCGCCGGTTGCGATCATCAATCAAGCTCTGAGCCGCAAGTACTTCGCGGGGCAGGATCCAATCGGGAAGCACTTCGAATGGGGTGGTCGCGGTTTCTTCACAATCATTGGCGTAGCGGCCGACGTGCACATTTCATCGCTCGATTCCGATCCTCCGGCGATGATTTACTTCGATATGTTTCAGATTCAGAGTGGCGTTAGCGGCAAAACGGCATTCATCCTCCGCGGGCAGGGTGCAACTCCTGAACTTCTCCCTGCTATCCGCCGAGAGGTCTGGTCGGAGGACAGTGCGCTGCCGCTTTATCAGGCGGCGACACTGCAATCGCTCATCTCCGAGTCCCTTGCGCAACGCAGCTTCACACTCATGCTTCTCGGAGCTTTCGCCGTCACAGCTCTGGTGCTCTCGGCCGTAGGCATATTCGGAGTGGTTTCCTATCTCGTTGCGCAACGAAGCCGGGAGTTTGGTGTGCGCATGGCACTCGGCGCAAACCGTTCGCAGATCAGTCACTTGGTGCTTGCACGTGGGGCCTGGATTGCTCTTGCAGGGTGCGCCATCGGATTGGCGCTCTCCATCTTCGCCTCGCGGCTCCTGGTGACGAGCCTCTACCGCACGAACCCTTACGATCCGGCCATGCTCTTTCTGGTGCCGCTCATGCTCATTGGAGTCGTGCTGCTGGCATCATGGATCCCGGCCCGTCGCGCTGCGCGAGTGAATCCGACAGAGGCTCTGCGGATCGAGTAGGGACGAGGGCTCTTCGATTGTTCCACCCGACACTGAGGCGGCCCGTTGCGGCGTAGTATCGTGTCCTGTTGGATTTTTACTGCTTCCAACGGGAGATGAATTGTGGGCCTTCGTATTCGTTTTGGAATTCTTACTGCCTTGATAGCCTTCGCAATCTCTGCTTTTGCGCAGGATCGCGCTGCTGACGTGAAACTTGCCTATACCCGCGCGCAGCATCTGCGTCACGGAATCAACGCTTCAGAGTGGTTTGCGCAAAGGCCCGATCGGTATTCTGCCGCCGAAACCAGCGCCTATACCGATGATGCTGATATCGCGCTGATGGCGCAGATTGGATTCGATAACGTCCGGTTGAGTATCGATGCATGGCCGCTGGACAGGGGCTTCAATGAGCATGACGACTCTAACTTCATCCCGCGCCTGGATCACGCCGTTGACCAGATGCTCGCCCGCGGCATGGCAGTACAGATCGATATCCATCCCGAGAGTGATTTCAAGAAGAAAGTAAGCACTACAGGCGAGGGCATCGAGCGCTTCCTGATGCTGTGGCGCAAGCTGGCCGCCCACTATGCCGATCGCAATCCCGACTTGCTCTTCTACGAGATCATGAACGAGCCCGAAGAGCGCGATCCCTACCGCTGGGCGGGTGTTCAGGCGCGGGCGGCGGCAGCCATTCGCTCGGTGGCTCCCAGGAACACGATCATCGCGACCGGCCCGAACTGGTCGAGCATCGCCGATCTGCTGACGCAGGAACCCTTACCCGATGGAAACGTGATCTACACTTTCCATTTCTACGAGCCGCACGAGTTTACGCACCAGGGCGCGAGCTGGGGCGCGGCGTACTGGATCTACACCCATGACATCCCGTACCCGCCGACAGACGAGAGCTTGCAAAGGTCGATCGATCAGGTTCCGGACGCGCCGAACCGCTACGCATTTGAGCACTACTGGCTCGACCGCTGGGATGCCCACCGTATCAAGCTGCAAATCGATGCGGCGGCGGCCTGGGGTAAGCAGCATAACGTCCCATTGCTGTGCAATGAGTTCGGCGTCTACCGGCATGTCACTCCGAAGGACTCGCGGATGCGTTGGATTCATGACGTGCGGTCTGCGCTGGAGGCCGATGGGATCGGCTGGACCATGTGGGACTATCGCGGCGGCTTTGGCGTGGTCTGGAAGGAAGACGGCAAGCCGGCCAAGTTAGACGACCAGGTAGTTGAGGCATTGGGGCTCAGACGATAGCAGCCTGAATTTGCTACATCTTGGGATCACTCTCGTTGTGGAGCCATTGTTGCTTCGGCACGATTGCTTGTTCACTTTGTTTCCACCAGAACGCGAGGCTTGCGTCTGCCTCCGGAAATCTTTGATAGCCAATACATCAGGAGGCCGCCTGTCGCGATGATGAGGGCAAATGCGAAGGCGGAGATGCCGGCGACGGTTTCGGAACGCGAAGCATAGAGCGCGTAGAAGATCAGGATTGTGGGACTGAGGCCCAGGAGTATTGGTACCCAATCCGGACCGGGAACTCGAAAGGGTCGGGGAAGGGAAGGCTCTTTGCGGCGAAGAATGATTAGAGCAAGGAACTCAAGAATCACGGAAAATCCCCAGAGCACCAGGTCGATGGTGATGAGGCGTTCGAAGGTAAAGCCGAGAGCGAGGGCCCAACATGCTCCGCAGACGAGGATAGACACCCAAGGGGATCCGTTTGGCAGCTTTCGGGTGAACATGGCGGGTAGCAAGCCATCTTCCGCCAAGGCGTGCGGCAGGCGCGTGTAGGAGAGAGTGAGATTGCTGAAGGTACAAAAGCCGTCGATGAGGCCGGCGATGACCACGGCAGTTGCGAGCAGTGGTCCTCCGAATACGTGGGCGACGTCGACCCAGGCGCCGGTTGAGAATCGGTCTGCGGGGATTCCGGCCCAGGCGATCGCGCTGATGGGAATCGCATAGGTGATCATGACCATAACGATGGCGAGCAGGGCGACTCGCGGGTAATTGCGCTGCGGATTTTCGACTTCGTTGGCAATTGTGGTGGCGTTATCCCAGCCCATGTAATTCCACATGGTGACGAGAATCGCGGTGGAGAATGCTGCGCCGGCTGGGTCTCCCATCGCGGCGTGTCCGCCGAATGGGCCGTGCGATCCCTGCAGTGCGGTATAGATGGCGAAGCCGACGATTACCAGGTAGGGAGAAATGGATATAGCCCAGAGCTTTACGGAGCCTTCGCCGACTGCGGCAGCACCGAGTAGATTCCAGAGGACCGCGGCGGTGACGACTACGAGTTTCAGGAGCAGTGCCCTGTGTCCCTGGGTCATCGCCGGTGCGAGGCGCTCTAGGTAAAGAACAAAGATCGTGGGGTAGATGGCCATATCGAAGACGGAGGCTGCGAGCGATAGCCAGGCTTCCTGGAATCCCCAGAAGGGCCCCATGGCTCGGGATACCCAGGCATAGAATCCGCCTTCGTCCGGAATGGCGGCGGCTAACTCGCCGAGCATGAGGCCGGTGGGGAAGCTCCAGAGGAAGGGAATCAGAAGGACAAGCAGAAGAGCGCGCCCGTAACCTGCGTTTCCGACAATGTCTTCAATGCCATAGGGTCCGCCGGACACCATGAAGTAGGTGGCGGCGAGAAGGGGAATGAGGCGGAGCTTGCGGGGGCCGGACGGACGTTTGCTGAGGGGCAACTCTCTCCTCGTGGGATGGGAATGCAGGTCCAGTCGAAACTGCTTTGCTCATTATCATCATCAGAGAGCGCGGGTTGTCATTGTTTTGTGGGTACGATTCTGCAGCCGGTAGCCGGGCAGCCGGTAGCCAGTAGCTCTTCTCATGCAGCTATCTTGTTAGCATCTCGCCAGCGGCTGAACGAGTTTGCTGATTCTTAGTCAGCCCAGTGCAGCCGTCTCGGGGAATAGTCTCCCCTTCTTTTTCGCACT
>Ga0207674_10000730_pt1 | contig 42917 bp, 50 predicted proteins | sample KBSCornC72_FD_184303 | JGI IMG/M metagenome (GOLD analysis project Ga0207674, IMG submission 184303) | Corn rhizosphere microbial communities from Kellogg Biological Station, Michigan, USA - KBS Corn C7-2 (SPAdes) (version 2) | ecosystem: Host-associated > Plants > Roots > Rhizosphere > Soil ... | reverse complement strand
CCCTTGATGAAGGCGTCGTAGATGCCGCTCTGGACGTAGAAGCGGGTCGGCGAGACGCACACCTGGCCGGCGTTACGGAATTTCTGCGGCACGACCATGTCGAGGGTCTTCTCGAGGTCGCAATCGTCGAAGATCAGCACCGGCGCGTGGCCGCCCAATTCCATCGTCACGCGGGTCATGCTGTCGGCGCACAGGCGCATCAGATGCTTGCCGACGTTGGTCGAGCCGGTGAAGCTGACCTTGCGGATCACCCGGCTGGCGATCAGGGTCTCGCTGACGAGGCCGCTGTCGCCGTGAACCAGCTGGGCGACTCCGGCCGGAATGCCGGCGTCGGCGAGCGCGCGGAACATCTCGGTGCCGACCCCGGGCGTCTCGTGCGGCGGGCGCGAGATGACGGTGCAGCCGGTGGCGAGCGCGGCCGCGACCTTCTTGGCCAGCAAATAAAGGGGGAAGTTCCACGGCGTGAACGTCGCGACCGGGCCGACCGGCTGGCGGATCACGCGGCTGACCTGGCCGGCCGGGCGGACGAGGGTGCGGCCGTAGTCGCGCTTGGCGTCCTCGGCGTACCAGTCGAACAGCTGGGCCGAGGCGAGCGTCTCGAGCTTCGCCTCGAGCAGCGGCTTGCCCTGCTCCTGGGTCATGGTCGCGGCGATCAAATCGGCGCGCTCGCGCAGCAGCGCCGCGGTCTTGTGGAGGATCGCGCCGCGCTTCTCGACGTCGAGCGCGCGCCATTCGGGCCACGCCCGGTCCGACGCGGCGAGCGCCTCGTCGAGGTCGGCCTTGGTGGCGTAGGGGAGGGCCGCGATCGGCTGCGCGTCGACCGGGTTGATGACGTCGTGAGAGTCGCGGCCTTCGCCCGATTTCCACACGCCGTCGATGAAGAGCTGGAGGTTGGTTTCGTATCCCATGCGCCGCAAATAGGCGCGCGGCTCCCCTCCCTGCAAGGGAGGGATCCAGGGTGGGTGCGAACGAATGGGCTCAACGCCCATGAGCGAGCTTCTTCCGCGGCATCGAGCCGCTCCAGAAGCACCCACCCCGAAGCCCCTCCCTTGAAGGGAGGGGAGGTGGCCGCTAGCCTTACTGACAAAGGAGCAAGCAGCCCATGACCAAGCAGGAACTCGTCGCGCGGATGCAGGAGGGACAGGCGTGGATCCCGGGCCGCCGGGTCAAGATCGACTTCGGCGCAAGCGAAGGCACGATCATGCTCGACGGCGCGGCGAGCCAGGTCACCGAGGAAGACGGCGCGGCCGAGACCACGATCAAGGTCGGGTGGGACGACTGGCAGCAGCTCGCCGCCGGCCAGCTCGACGGCATGACCGCGTTCATGATGGGCAAGCTGAAGGTCGAGGGCGACATGTCCAACGCGATGCAGCTGCAGGGCGTGCTGGCGAAGCTGAAGGGGTGACCGCCGATAAGCCGCTCTTATCGGCGGCTCCGGACATTTGATTTGCCGGTTCGGTCCTCGGTCCGCCAAACGGGCGAGAGGAGGGTGCGATGCTGAAGCTCTTCTATTCTCCCGGCGCCTGCTCGCTGGTGCCGCACATCGCGCTCGAGGAAGCGGGCGTCGAGTTCGTGGCGCTGCGCATCCCGATCGCGGAGGGCGGCCACCTCACGCCGGAATATCTCGCCATCAATCCGCATGCGCGGCTGCCCGCGCTCGACACGGGACAGGGCATCGTCACCGAAAATATCGCCGTGCTGAACTTCCTCGGTGACCGTTTCGGCGCGCCGGGCGCGGTGCCGCGCGCCGACCCCTATGCGGCGGCGCGCTGCAACGAGCTGCTCGGCTGGTTCAGCTCGAGCGTGCACATCGCCTTCGCCGAGGTGTGGCGGGGCGGCCGCTTCACCGAGGACGAGAAATTGTGGCCGGCGCTCGAGGCCGGCGGCCGCAAGGTGCTGCGCCAGCAGTTCGACGAAATCGAAGCGCTGTGCGTCGATCAGTGGCTGGTGCCGGGGGAGTTTAGCGCGGCAGACGGTTATGCGCTGACCTTCCTGCGGTGGGCCAGGCGGATCGGCTTCGACATTGGCGCCTATCCGCAGTGGGTCGCGCTCGCCGGGCGGGTGCTTGCCCGGCCGGCGGTCAGGCGTGCGCTGGAACGCGAGGGGCTGAATGCGGACGACTTCCGACCGGCGCCGGTCGCGGAACCGGTCCGGATCGACATCGCCCGCTGATTCTCGCGCCAGCGCGCGAGCGAAGGAGGGGAGAGCGATGCGCGTGATGATCGTCGGTGCACTGATGGTCATGGCCGTTCCGGCCGCGGCGCAACCCGCGGCGACGCTCGACGCGCGCGCCGCGCAGGCGATCGTCGCCGGCTGCGTCGCGCATTCGAGCGCGAAGAAGCAGAGCCATGCGATCGCGGTGGTCGACGCGGGCGGCCATTTGGTCGCGGCGCTGCGGATGGACGGCAACGGCAGCGGGATTTTCGATTTCGCCTTGGCCAAGGCCGAAGCCGCGGCCGCCTGGGGCTTTTCGACCGCGCAGATGCTCGAAGGCGCGCGCGGGACGCCCGGGTTCGAACGCGCGCCCCACGTCGTCATCGTACCCGGCGGAGTGCCGGTGTTCAGCGCCGGCGGGGCGCGGATCGGCGCAGTCGGCGTGTCGGGTGAGGCGCCGGCCGACGACGCGGCCTGCGCCGAGGCCGGAGTCAAAGCGGCGGGCTTGCGCACCGCGCGACCGTGACGGCCTGGGAGAGACGATGATGAGACGGATGCTTCTGGGACTGCTGGCAGTGGCCACGCCCGGACTCGCGCAGCAGCTGCCCGCGCCCCCCGCGGCACCGTGCGCGGCGCAGGAATATCACCAGCTCGACTTCTGGGTGGGGCGCTGGGAGGTCTATCCGACCGGCAAGGACCAGCTGGTCGCGCACAGCCTGATCGAGCCGGTTTACGGCTGCGGCATCCGCGAGAACTGGATGCCGATCGGCAAGCCGGGCGGCGGCTCGCTCAGCATCTACGTGCCCGGCGACAAGCGTTGGGAGCAATTCTGGATCGATTCGAGCGGGACCCGTGCTTTCTTCACCGGAGGCTGGACCGGATCGGCGATGGTGATCACCGGCAAGTGGGGCGGACCGCTGGTGCGAATGAGCTACAGCAAGAACGCCGACGGCTCGGTGCGTCAATTGGGCGAGCAGTCGACCGACGAGGGCAGCACCTGGGCGGCTTCGTTCGACTTCACCTACCGCCCGGCGAAGGGCGCGAAGCGTTGAAGCCCCTCGCTTGAGCTACACCCGGAGCTTTTCTATGGGCCGCACATGCAAAAGATTTATCCCACTGCCGAAGCGGCGCTCGACGGGCTGCTGCGCGACGGCATGATCATCGCTTCGGGCGGGTTCGGCCTGTGCGGCGTGCCCGAGCGGCTCCTCGCCGCGATCGAGGCGAGCGGCGTCAAGGAGCTGACCTTTGCCTCCAACAATGCCGGCGTCGACAATGAGGGCATCGGCAAGCTGCTGCGGACGCGCCAGGTCAAGAAGATGATCTCGTCCTACGTCGGCGAGAACAAGGAGTTCGAGCGGCAGTATCTGGCCGGCGAGCTCGAGGTCGAGTTCACCCCCCAGGGCACGCTCGCCGAGCGGATGCGCGCCGGCGGCGCCGGCATCCCGGGATTCTACACGAAGACCGGAGTGGGGACGCAGGTCGCGGAAGGGAAAGAGGTCAAGCAGTTCGACGGCGAGGATTATATCCTCGAACGCGGCATCCGCGCCGACTTGAGCGTGATCAAGGGCTGGAAGGCCGACGAGACCGGCAACCTCATGTTCCGCAAGACCGCGCGCAACTTCAACCTGCCGGCCGCGACCTGCGGCAAGGTGTGCGTCGCCGAGGTCGAGGAGATCGTGCCGATCGGCTCGCTCGACCCCGACTGCATCCATTTGCCGTCGATCTATGTGAACCGGCTGATCCTCGGCGCGCCCTACGACAAGAAGATCGAGTTCCGCACGGTGCGTGAGAGGGAGGTCGCGTAGCAATGCGTCTCTACATCACGCCGTTCGCGCCCAACGCGATGCGCGTTCAGATCTTGATGCTCGAGAAGGGCCTCAACGCGGACGTGATCGACGTTACCGCGACGCAGCACGGCGAGTATTTGAAGCTGAACCCGCTCGGCCAGGTGCCAGCGCTGGAGCTCGATAGTGGGGAGATCGTCACGGAGTCCTTGACCATCTGCCAGTATCTCGACGCGCTATCGGGACCGCCGTTCCTGTTCGGCGGGAGTCCCGAGGAGCGAGCGCGCATAGGCATGTGGGAGCGACGGGCCGAGCTCGGGCTGTTCATTCCGAGCGTCGAGTATGGGCACCACACGCACCCGATGTTTGCCGGCAAGATCGAGCAACACCCGGACTGGGCGAAAACGCTTGTGCCCAGAGCACTCAAGGCCATCGACCTGATTGCCGACCAAGTTGATCGGACGGCGTTTATCGCCGGAGACGAGCTGAGCGCCGCCGACATCACAGCTGCGCTTGGATATTTCGGGCTGATCGCGTTCGGCGCGATTCCCAGGAGCACGCGCAGCTCGATGGAGCGTTGGGCACAAGCGATGATGGCCCGACCGAGCATGGCGCCGCTCCACCAGGCGGCAGCATTCTTGAAAGGCACGCCAGAACTCCAGGAGATCGAAATCTGATGGCCACCCAAGTCGCAACCAAAGGCTGGACCCGCGACCAGATGGCGCAGCGCGCGGCGCAGGAGCTGCGCGACGGCTATTACGTCAACCTCGGGATCGGCATTCCGACGCTCGTCGCCAACTTCGTGCCGGCCGGGATGACGGTCACGCTGCAGAGCGAGAACGGGATGCTCGGCATCGGCCCTTTCCCCTATGACGACGAGGTCGACCCCGACCTGATCAACGCCGGCAAGCAGACCGTCAGCCAGCTGCCACAGTCGTCCTATTTCGACTCGGCGCAAAGCTTCGCGATGATCCGCGGCGGGCATATCGACCTCGCCGTCCTCGGCGGGATGGAGGTCAGCCAGGACGGCGACCTCGCCAATTGGATGGTCCCGGGCAAGATGATCAAGGGCATGGGCGGGGCGATGGACCTGGTCGCCGGGGTCAAGAAGATCATCGTCGTGATGGAACATACGTCGAAGGCCGGCGACCCCAAGTTCATCCCCGAGTGCACGCTGCCGCTGACCGGCAAGAACGTGGTCGACATGATCATCACCGACCTCGCCGTGTTCCAGCGGCCTGATCACGGCAGCGCGTTCCGGCTGGTCGAGTGCGCGCCCGGAGTCACGCCCGACGAGGTCCGTGCGAAAACCACGGCGAAGTACGAGGAATGACCCGGCCGGGCGCAGAGAAAGTGGCGCTGACCGCCGCCCTCTTCGGCGTCCTCATCCTGCTTTACGCCCAGATCGCTTATTATTTCGGCCTCGGGCCGAAGTGACCGCACGACGGTTCGCCCTGGGGGAGGCGTTCACCCCCAAGCTCGTCACCATCCTGCGCGAGGGGTATCGCCTCGCCGATCTGCGCGCCGACGCGCTTGCCGGCCTCACCGTCGCGGTCATCGCACTGCCGCTGGCCATGGCGCTGGGGATCGCCAGTGGAGCTTCGCCGCGCGAGGGCTTGGTGACGGCGGTCGTCGCCGGGTTCCTGATTTCCGCACTCGGCGGTTCGCGCGTCCAGATCGGCGGGCCGACCGGCGCCTTCGTCGTCATCGTCGCCGGCGTGATTGCCGACCACGGTTTCAACGGTCTGCTCCTAGCGACCTTGATGGCGGGCGTGATCCTGATCGTCGCCGGCTATGCCGGCGTCGGCCGGCTGATGCGCTATGTGCCGATGCCGGTGGTCACCGGCTTCACGGCCGGGATCGCGGTGATCATCGCTTCGAGCCAGATCGGCGATCTGTTCGGCCTCGCGACCGGCCCCGTCCCTCCCGATTTCGTCGACAAATGGGGCGCTTACTGGCGGGCGATCGGGACGACGAGCTGGCCGGCGGTGTTGCTCGGCGCAGCGACTCTCGGGCTGATCATCGCGATCCGCAAGCTGGCGCCGCGCGCGCCGGCGCAATTGATCGCAATCGCCGCTGCGACGGCGTCGGCCGCGTTGCTCCACCTGCCGGTCCAGACCGTCGGCGACCGATTCCCCGCAATGCCGAGCGGTTTGCCGATGCCGCACCTGCCGCACTTTTCGCTTGGGCTTGCCCGGGAGATGATGCCGAGCGCGTTCGTCATCGCTTTCCTCGCCGGCATCGAGGCCTTGTTGTCGGCAACGGTGGCCGACGGAATGACCGGCCGCCGCCACCGTTCGGGGCAGGAGCTGGTCGGCATGGGGATCGCCAACATATTCTCGGCTTTCGGCGGGCTCCCGGCGACGGGAGCGATCGCGCGCACGGCGACCAACATCCGCGCCGGGGCCAGGTCACCGATCGCCGGAATGCTCCATTCGGTTTTCCTGCTGGTGTTTGTCCTGGCGGCTGGGAATTGGCTTGCGCTGGTGCCCATGACCGCGCTCGCTGCGGTATTGCTGATGGTCGCGTGGGGCATGAGCGAGTTCGACCGCTTCGTCGCCCTGGTCCGCACCGACGCGGGGGAGCGTGGCATCCTCCTGCTCACCTTCCTGCTCACCGTCTTCGTTGATCTGACCGTCGCGATCGGCGTCGGCGTGACGCTGGCCGCGCTCCTGTTCATGATGCGGATGAGCGAGACGGCGGGGCTCGTTCCGCTCGACCCGGAAGAAGACCCTGAGCTCCGCGCGAGCCTCCCCGAGGGTGTCGAGGTGCTGCGCTTCACCGGCCCGATCTTCTTCGGCGTGGCGAGCGAGATGCTGGAAGCGCTGCGCCGCGCCGGTCAGCGCCCGCGCGCGATCATCCTCCGAATGGAGCAGGTGCCGTATATCGACGCGACCGGGGCGAACGCGCTCGCGACCTTCACCCGCCAGGCCCGGCACGCCGGCACGGAAACCTGGCTGGTCGGCCTGCAGGAGCAGCCGCGCGAGTTCCTTGGCCGGTTCGAGCCGCGCTTCGCCGGCGCGCGCCGCGCGTCGACCTGGGCGGCGGGGCTCCGGCGCCTGCGCGCGGCTGCTTAGCTATTTCGGAGCGGTGACCTTGACCGCCGCGGTGCGAACCGCGGCGACCGCCGTGCCGCGCGCCGTCACCGGCTCGCGGGCCAGTTGGCTGAACAGGGCCGTGCAGGCGACGTCGACCAGCTGGCGCGGCTGCGCGGCGCTGTCGGGCAGCGGCGTGCAGGCCGACGGATTGCCCGCGGCGTCGACATAAAAGGCGAGCTTCACCCCGGGGCCGGTGGTGCCGGCCGGAAGCTGGTTGAGGCTGATCTCGAGGTCCGGGCCGAGCTCGCGCTGCACCGCCGGCCGGTCGGGGCGGGCCCACACCACCTGGCTGCGATAGACGCCGTAGGCGCGCTGGCCGTCGGCGCCGGTCGCGGCGGTGAACTTCGCGCGCTTCAGCGCGACGAAGCAGGCCTGGCGGTCGAGCACGTCATAGCCGCTCGACTTGACGATCTTGCAGTCGGCCGCGCGGCCGTCGGGAGCAACGATCACCGCGAATGTGGTCACGCCCTGCCATTCGCGGGCGAAGGCCTTCACCGGATAGTCGTTGAGGTCGAACCAGGGGAGCGGAGTCGACGGGGTCGTCGCGACCACCGCACCGGCCAGAAGAGAAGAGATGATGCCCATGATCATGCTCCTGTTTTCCGAAGGCGTGGCGATATGCCTTTGCCGGGGCCGAAGCCATAGGAAAGTCGGGTGGCGATGCGCTATCACGCGGCGATGATCGCCCCGCTCCTGATCGCGGCTTTGGCCGCCGGCGCCCCGGCCCAGCCCGGCTGCGCCGCGCATTGGACGGTCGAGCTCGACCGGCCGAGCTTCGCTCACAACGGCGCCGGCCGGACCTTCACGCCGGCCCAGCTGGCCGCGTTCCGGGCGCGGCTGCAGGCGCAGGTGCGGACCGCGGCCGCGGACGCGTGCGCAGGCAAGAGGGTCGCCCGGTCGCGCGCTGCCGCGGTTCGCCGGGTTCGGGTGCTGAGCGCCAGCGCAGCGACCGAGCCGCATTTCTATGCGGGCGGGACCGGGACGCTCAATCTCGAATGGGTGTTCGCCGAGGAACGGCTGGCGGTGCCGGCGCGAGCGAACCTGGTCGGCGGCCTGATCTGCTGGGCCGACCCGGCCGAGCCGCTGTGTCGCGACGCTGGCGATTGATCCGTCACCCTGAACTTGTTTCAGGGTCCATTTTGGTGAAGGGCTCCGCGCGTCTCAACAATGGATGCTGAAACAAGTTCAGCATGACGAGGTGAGGATGCGCGCACTCTTGTCACACTCCCCCGGCGGGCCGGAGACGCTGCGGCTCGACGAGCTGCCCGATCCGGCGCCGGGCCCGGGCGAGCTGCTGGTCCGCGTGCGTGCCTGCGCGATCAATTATCCGGACGTGCTGATCATCGAGGATAAATATCAGCTGAAGCCGCCGCGGCCGTTCGCCCCGGGCAGCGAGATTGCGGGCGAGGTGGAGGCGGTCGGCGAGGGCGTCAGCGGGTGGAGCGCGGGCGACCGGCTGATCGCCGCGGTCGGATTCGGCGGGCTGGTCGAGAAAATCGTCATTCCGGCGAAAGCGGGAATCCCGCTGCCCGCCGAGCGGTCGTTCGCGGACGGCTCGGCGCTGCTGCTGACCTATGCGACCGCGATTCATGCCCTGGTCGACCGCGGCCGGCTTGGAGCCGGTCAGACCCTGCTCGTGCTGGGCGCCGCCGGCGGCGTCGGCATCGCCGCGGTCGAGATCGGCAAGGCGCTCGGCGCGCGGGTGATCGCGGCGGTGTCGTCGGACGAAAAAGCGCATGCGGCGCGCGACGCCGGCGCCGACGACGCGGTGATCTATCCGACCGGCGAGCTCGAGCCGCGGGCGCTGTCGCAGCTGTTCAAGGACGCGGTCGGATCGGCCGGCGCGGACGTAATTCTCGATCCGGTCGGCGGCGCTTATGCCGAAGCGGCGCTGCGCAGCATCGGCTGGGAAGGGCGCTTCCTGGTGGTCGGTTTCCCGGCCGGGATCCCGAAGCTGCCGCTCAACCTGACCCTGCTCAAGAGCTGCGACGTGTGCGGCGTGTTCTGGGGCGCGTTCGCCGCGCGCGACCCGCAGCGCAACGCCGCGCACGTCGAGCAATTGTTCCGCTGGTGGGCCGAGGGGAAGATCGCGCCGAAGGTCAGTCAGACCTACTCGCTCGAGCGCGGCGGCGAGGCGATCGCCGCGCTGCGCGACCGCAAGGCGATCGGCAAGCTGGTCGTGACGCTGGACTAGCCCGAATCGTTTTTCGGCATGGTCAGCCGCAGGACCAAGCCCACCGCGACGACAGTTGCGAAAAAGACCAGGAAAAAGATGATGACCGCTGAGTCGTACTGCCGCTGCGTGTGCAACAGTGGCGCGAGCTTGATCCAGTAGACGGCCGACACGGCAATCACGACCGACCAGCCCACCAGCCTGCGGATCCTCAACCACGACATGGCAACAGCCTATCGTGCCTGATGGGCGAGGCAAGATTGCCTCCGGCGCGCAGCCGCCCTATCTCGCGCGGCGAAGACCTAAGGGGACCGCATGACCACTTTCGACGACCGCGAGCGCGCTTTCGAGACCAAGTTCGCGCACGACGAGGAAATGAAATTCCGCATCACCGCGCGGCGCAACCGGCTGCTCGGCGAATGGGCGGCGCGGCAGATGGGGCTCTCCGACGCCGAGTCCGAATCCTACGCCAAGGACGTGGTCCGCTCGGACTTCGAGGAGGCCGGCGACCATGACGTGGTGCGCAAGGTGCTGGGCGACCTCACCGCGGCCGGGATCGAGTGCGACGAAGCCACCATCCAGCACGCGCTGCGCAACAAGGAAATCGACGCGCGCCGCCAGATCATCGAGAGCAGCAACTTGTAATGCCGATGGCCGCATCCGAGATTTCGGGCATGATCAAGGCCGCGATCCCCGATGCCGAAGTGACCATCCGCGACCTCGTCGGCGACGGCGACCATTATGCGGCGCGGGTGGTGAGCAAAAGCTTCGCGGGAATGAGCCGGATCAGGCAGCATCAGGCGGTCTATGCCGCATTGAAGGGGCGGGTCGGGGGAGAGCTTCACGCACTGCAGCTCGAGACCGCAGTGCCCCAGGAGATAATCAGTGAGTGACGCCCAGACCCGTATCGCCGACCTCGTCAAGTCGAACGACGTCGTGCTGTTCATGAAAGGCACCGCCCTGTTCCCGCAATGCGGCTTTTCGAGCCGCGCGATCGCCATTCTCGACCGGCTCGAAGCCAAGTACGAGACGGTCGACGTGCTCCAGGATCCGGAGATCCGCGCCGGGATCAAGGAATACAGCGACTGGCCGACCGTCCCCCAGCTTTACGTCAAGGGCGAGTTCGTCGGCGGGTCGGACATCATGATGGAAATGTTCGAGAGCGGCGAATTGCAGGAATTGCTCGGCGCTGCGGCTTAAAGTTCCTCCCTGGCCGAAGGCTGGGGAGGGGAACCATGCGGAGCATGGTGGTGGGGTAACTGGCTCGGCGCCTTCTACCCCTCCACCATTCCCTCTGCGGGGAATGGTTCCCCTCCCCACCAGCTGCGCTGGCAGGGAGGAATGCGAAATAAGGAAAAGGGGCGGCTCGCGGGACCAGAGAACCGAGCGAGCCGCCCCTTTTGGTTTTGGCGTGGAACCAAGTGGACGCAGCTATAGTAGCAATGCGCGTGCCAATTCGAAGAAACGGCAAATTTCTGCCATTTTTTCTTTGGCATGGTTAGGCGCCGCTCGGCCAGCCGTAAGAAATTCCGACACTTTCCGGCGCGAAATCCACTCGCCGCGGCGACCTGGCTTTTGACGGACCGCGGCCGCCTCGTTACGCGGCCGTCGTGAACCACATTGCCAATGGCACTTTGCGCGGCTTGCGGGGTTGGGAAGGCCGATGAGCCGCGAAGACCCCGACCTGCACCGCCCGTTGGCCGGACCGAAGCTGTTCTGCGACCTGACGCAGAGCTGGTCCGAGGTCGGCGGCGGCGTGCGCACTTACCTGCTGCACAAGCGGCGGCACATCCTCGAATCCACGCCGCACAGCCATTTGATGATCATTCCGGGCGCCACGGACGAGGTGCTCGAAGACGAGCGCGCGGTCACGGTTACGATCGCGTCGCCGCGCGTTCCCGGCAGCCCGCACTACCGGCTGATGCTGCGCAACGGCGCGGTGCGCCGGGCGCTCGAGCGCTTCCGGCCCGACCTGATCGAGTGCCAGGACGCGTACAACCTGCCGTGGGCCGCGATCGGCCATCGCAAGCGCTTCCCCGAAACGGCGCTGGTCGCCGCGTACATGACCGACTTCCCGACGGTCTACGTCGAGCGGCCCTTTGCCAAGGTCATGGGCAAGACCCTGGCCGGCCTCGCGGGGCGGATCTGCTATGCCTATTGCGGAGCGCTCTATCGGCGCTTCGACAGCGTTTTCGCGCTGAGCGAGAACGGCGGGGTCGCCAAGCTCAAGGCGCATGGCGTGACCAAGGTCGAGGTCGCCCCGCTCGGGGTGGAGGTCGGCGAGTTCGCGCCGGCCAAGCGCAGCGCCGCGCTGCGCCGCCGGCTCGGCCTCGCCGACGACCAGCCGCTGCTGATCTATGTCGGGCGGCTCGACGGCGAGAAGAAACCGGACGTCGTCGTCGAAGCCTTTCGCAGCCTGCCCGACTCGCTTGGGGCCAGGCTGGCGCTGCTCGGCGAGGGACCGCTGAAAGACGAGATCGCGGCGCTGCGGGATGAGCGGATCGTGCTGCCCGGCTATGTCCGTAGCCGGCCGGAGCTCGCGCGGTGGCTGGCGAGCGCGGATCTCTATGTCTCGGGGATGGCCGACGAGACGTTCGGGGTGTCGATCGTCGAAGCCCAGGCGTCCGGACTGCCGGTGGTCGGGGTCGCCGCGGGCGCGATGATCGACCGCGTCACCGCCACGACCGGCCGGCTCGGGCCGGTCGGCGATTCGGCGGCGATGGCGCGCAACATCGTCGAGCTGTGGACCGCGGACCGGGCCGCGATCGCGGCCGAGGCGCGCGCCCGGGCACTGCAGTTCAGCTGGGAACGCAGCATGGAAACGCTGTTCGGCCGCGTCTATCCGGCCGCCTTCGCCCGGCGCGGCGATCAGCTCGCCGCGGCCGCGGCGGCGACATCGGTGCCGCTGGTCCGCGCCTGACGAGTTCAAGGCGCATTCACGTCGCGCTCCCAAAAGGCTAGCACTGGCGCAGGCTTGGGGAGATTTTTGCCGATGATCGCGTGGCTGTTGCTGCTGGCGGCGGCGCCGGGCGCCGAGTCCGCCACCAAGGCGACCGAGACGCTCGCGGCCAGCTGCCTCGACCACAAGTTCGAGACGACGGTCCGCCAGACCGGACCCGACGGCAAGCCGCGAGGATCCAAGGTCAAGATCTGCGGCAAGCCCGGACAAAGCGACTCCGACTGGGTCGGAACGCTGAAGGACGCGCTCGACAAGGTGACCGGCGATTCGAAAATGTCGGCCAGCGTCAAGGCGCAGCTTGTCGCGGCGCTCAACGCCGAAATTGCGCGGCTCACACCGACCCGGGCGCCGAAGCCGGAAGCGGTGGCGGCACCCGCGCCGATCCTCGCGGCGCCCGCGCTCGCTCCGCCGGCGGCGCTGGCGGCTCGGCCGGAAACGGAGCGGGCGCCGCAATATTCGACCTACACACCGCTGCCCGCACCCAAGCCGGCGGCGACCGCAATCGTGGGTGCAACGCCCGGGCCCCCGCCGCTGCCCGCGCCGCGGCTGACCTTCCGCTGCACGGCCACCAATGCGGTCGGTGCGGACGGCCCGTGCGACCTGCTCGAGCGCGAGATGCTGCTGACCGTTCAGGCCGACGAGAACATCCCGGCCGGGACCAGCCTCCGCTTCCTGCGTCGCGGCGACGACCGGGCCGAGGTCGCGCTGCTGACGCTGCGGCGCGGCCAGTCGCAGCGCTTCCCACTGCCGGCGAGGGTGTGCCAGGGCGTCAGCGGCAGCCGGGTCGAGATCCAGGTCGTGCGCACGGCGAACTCCGGGCCGCAGGTCGTCGATACCCGCGGCCCGTTCGAGCTGCGCTGCTAGCAAGCGGGCCCGGCGCGTGGCACAGGCGCAGCCGTGGACGCGCCTTACGCCAAGCTCGAGCCGGTGGAGGAGGGGATCGCACGCGTCCTCGCGCACAACCCGTCGGCCTTCACTTATTACGGTACGCAGACCTATTTGCTCGGGACCGACGCGGTCGCGGTGATCGATCCGGGGCCGGACCTGCCGGAGCATGTCGAGGCGCTGGTCGCGGCGATCGGCGGGCGGCCGGTGGTCGCGATCCTCTGCACCCACACCCACCGCGACCACAGCCCGGCATCGCGGGCCCTGGCCGAGCGGACCGGTGCGCCGATCATCGGCTGCGCCCCGCTGGCGATGGAGGGAACCGGGCTCGAGGCGGGGTTCGACGCGGACTATTCGCCCGACCGGGTGCTGGCCGACGGCGAGGCCATCGAGATCGAAGGGAAGCCGATCGTCGCGGTTGCGACTCCGGGCCACACCTCCAATCATCTGTGCTTCGCGCATCGGGGCGCGCTGTTCTCGGGCGACCATGTGATGGGCTGGTCGACGACCGTGGTGATCCCGCCCGACGGCGAAATGGCCGCCTATATGGCAAGCCTCGACAAGCTGCGCCGGCGCGACGACCGGATCTATTATCCGGCGCACGGGCCGGCGATCGACAATCCGCAGCAATATGTCCGGCATCTGATCGGCCACCGGATGCAGCGCGAGAAGCAGATCCTGAGATTGCTCGGCGAGCGGGCGCGCGACATCCCCGCCCTCGTCGCCAGCGCCTATCCCGGGCTCGACCCGCGGCTCGTCGCTGCCGCCGGTGCGTCCGTTCTCGCGCATCTGCTGGACCTTGAGCGCCGCGGGCTCGTTGAACGGCGCGAAGAGCAATGGACAGTCGTCACAGCAAATATATAGCGCTCGCCGCGATCGTCATTGCGCTGGTGCTCGGCGTCGCCGTCGGACTGGCGACCGGCATCGCCGACCGGATCCTCGGCGGCCCCCGGCCCGAGACGATCGCCAGCGCGAGCCTCCAGTCGATGCGCGCGCAGAACCGGCTGATCGCCTTCGTCGCGCGCTACGTTTCGGTCACCACCTCGACCACCAGCCGCTTCGGGCTGTCGGCCCGGCGGACGCTGATCCTGCCCGGCGACGTGCGCTACGAGCTCGACCTGGCGAAGCTCGAAGCGAAGGACGTGAGCTGGGACGATTCGACCCATACGCTCAGCGTCCGGCTGCCCGAGGTCGAGGTCGCCGGGCCCGACGTCGATCTGAGCGCGGCCCAGGAATATGGCGCGGGCGGGGTGCTGGCGGCCCTGACCAACGCCGACCAGTCGCTCGACCAGGCCAACCGCGCCAGCGCCGTCGCCGACCTGCGCAAGCAGGCCTCGGCGCCGGTGCCGATGCGCCTCGCCCGGCAGGCGGCGCGCCAGGCGGTCGAGCGCAGCTTTGCGATGCCGCTGGTCGCCGCCGGCTTCAAGGACGTGAAGGTCGTCGCGCGCTTCCCGACCGAGGGCACCGACGAAGCTTCCTATCTCGACCTTTCCACCCCATATGAGGAAGCGATCAAGGAAGCGGAGCGGCTGCGCGCCGCCAAAGGGCAGAGATGAGTGCACCCGTCCAGAGCCTGAAAGGGCTCGACCTGCTCGGCGAGATCGAGCGCCTGAAGCGCGAGCGCAACGCGGTGATCCTCGCCCATTATTACCAGAAGCCGGCAATCCAGGACCTCGCCGATTTCGTCGGCGACAGCCTCGACCTGTCGCGCAAGGCAGCGGCCACCGACGCCGACGTGATCGCCTTCTGCGGCGTCCGGTTCATGGCCGAGACGGCCAAGATCCTTAGCCCCGAGAAGATCGTCGTCCTGCCCGACATGGACGCCGGCTGCAGCCTCGAGGACAGCTGCCCGCCCGACCAGTTCGCGGCGTTCCGGGCGGCGCACCCCGACCACATCGCGCTGACCTACATCAACTGCTCGGCGGCGGTGAAGGCGCTGTCCGACATCATCGTTACGAGCAGCAGCGCCAAGGTCATCCTCGACCAGATCCCGCCGGAGCAGAAGATCATCTTCGGGCCCGACCGGCATTTGGGCGGCTATCTCGCGCGCAAGACCGGGCGCGAGATGCTGCTGTGGCCCGGCATCTGCATCGTCCACCAGGCGTTCAGCGAGACCGAGCTCTTGAAGCTCAAGGCCGAGCATCCCGGCGCACCGGTCGCAGCGCACCCCGAATGCCCGCCGCACATCGTCGATCATGCCGACCATGTCGGCTCGACCAAGTCGATCCTCGATTTCGCGCTGACCTCCCCGGCCGCCACGATCCTGGTCGCGACCGAGCCGCACATCATCCACCAGATGCAGAAGGCCGCGCCGGACAAGACGTTCATCGGCGTGCCGGGCGGCGACGGCGCCTGCAACTGCAACATGTGCCCGTACATGGCCCTCAACACGCTCGAGAAGCTGTACGTTGCGCTGCGCGACCTCGAGCCGAGGATCGAGCTGTCCGACGAGGTCATGGCGCGCGCCCGGGTGCCGCTCGAGCGGATGCTCGAAATGGCCGGGCGGACGGTCGGGCAGGGCGACGTCGGCACGCCGATCATCGACCAGCCGGCAAAGATCGACCCGAGGATCGACGGCGACTAGGTCGCGATCCGGGCGATCGCCTCCAGGGTCACGGCATTGTTGTTGGGCAGGGTTGCACAGCCGATCGCGGTGCGCGCGTGGCGGCCCGTTTCGCCGAGCCGCTCGACGATCCGTTCGGACGCGGCGTCGATCACCTTGTGGACCTGGGCGAAGTCGTCGGTCGCGTTGACCTGCCCGCGAATCATCAGGATCGCCGCGACCTCGCCCGCCTGGTCGAGCACCGCGAGGAGGTTGTCTGCGGCCCGGCGCGCGGCTTCGCACCCCTCCTCGAAGGTGAGGTCGCGGCCGACCTTGCCGGTGATCATCGCGCCGTCGCGGGCCGAGCTGATCGCGGACACGAAAACGAGCTCGCCGTGCCGGGTGAACGGCTCGTACAGCCCGACCGGGTCGGGCGGCGCGTTCAGCCCCGCAGCCACAGCCACAGGGTCGCGAGCAGCATGCCGAGGTTCATGTAGGCGATCGAGGAGAAGCCCGGAGCGCGATAGAGCGGCTTGATGCGATAGCCGATCCAGAAGACGATCCGGAACACCACGAAGGTGATCGCGACCGCCGCGACGATGCTGAGGCGGTCGATCGGCAGAGTCACCGCCAGCCCGAGCATGCCGACCAGGAACAGCACATATTGCTGGAGCGTGTTGTCGGCGACGCGGCCGTTGACGATCATCGCCTGGCTTTCCTTGCCGAGCGTCGGGTCGATCGCCTCGCTCAGGAAGCGCGCATTGCCGACCGCGGCGACCATCGCGAAATAGGGCAGGATCGCGACCACCGCCCAGCGCAAGGCGTAAGCGATCCGGTCAGCGGCCGTGTCGGCCAGCGCCGGCGGCTCGATCGCGCTCGACAGGCCCCACACGAGCAGCACCATGCCGACGATGCCGCTGACAGCGCCGGTCGCGACGATTTTCTGATCCCTGGTCATCCGCAGCCCCCCGCTTTGGAAGGGCGCGATCTAGCACATTCGCGCGCTGAAGGAGTCGCTTACTTGCCGCCGCTGTTGGTCTGGGTCGGGGCCTGCTGACCAGTTGCGCCGCCGCCCGGCTTCACCGGAACCTCGACCATCTTGCAGACCTTGCGTCCGCCGAGCCGCGAATAGCTGTCCTCTTCCTCCTGATAGCACACCCGCTTTTTGACGGTCTGCGGCTTGGCCGCCTGTGTGGAATCGGCGGTGGTCGTGGCCTGAGCCAGTACCGGAGCACTCATCGTGCCAAGAATCGCAAGCACGATCAAAGACTTACGCATTCATTCACTCCTCAGGATCGGCGGGGAACGCGGGCTTACAGCAGGAAAATCTAGGTTAGCAAAGCTGTTTTTACGCTGAACAAACCGAACCGTGCCGATTGTCAGGCGAATACCTGTTCCAAAGCATTCGTGGTGCCGCCCTCCTTCGTCTCCACGAGCTCGACGTAAAGGGCGGTGAGCGTGCTCGCCCAGATCATTTCGATCAGCGCATAGCTGATCAGGCTCAACGCCGATTGGACGACGACCGCTGCGGTCGTCGCCGCGTTTCCGCTCGCCGCCATGACGAACACCGCCAGGAAGGTCGACCCGAAAACGATGACCAGATAGCCGGCGCACAGCAGCAGAACGATTGCCAGGATCTTCCACCGCTCCTCGTCGACCAATTCCCAGCTGCGGGCGAGCGCCGCCCGGATCCCGAGGCGCTCCCTGACCATCGCCGGAGTGGCGACGGTCCAGCTGACGTAGAGGAACAGGCCCGGTCCGGTGAGGACCATGAGCCCGATCCCGACCAGCGTGCCCATCACCAGGGCCAGCCCGACCAGCGGAAGAAGCATGGAAAGGCTGTCGCGCAAGGCTTCGCCAAACCGCGCCTTGCGATGTTCGGCGTGGGCGATCACGACCGGCGTCAGCGCCGCATGCGTGAGCACCAGGACGGTCACCGACAGCGCGATGAGCGCGATTGCCGTGACTCCGAAATAGTTGAACATTTCGAACGGTTCGGCGCCGTCGGTCGCGGCGCCGAGGGCGCCGAGCCCGAATATGGCGGCCCCGAGCGGAATGACCCCAAGCAGCAGCGCCAGTCCGAACATGACCGCGAAATTTTGTCCGATGGCCGAGAAGGCGCGCGACAGGACGCGCCCGATCTCGAGCCGCTCATAACCATAGGAGCTTACCACAGCACCATGCCCGATCCGAATTGGTCCGCGCGATTGAGCGGGCGGCCGCCCGGCGGCCGCCCGCCCGCGACTCCGCTAAGCGAAGACGTCCTCGAGCGCTTCGACGCTGGTGCCTTCCTTCCATTGACGAAGCTCGACGTAGAGGGCCGGCTGGATCGTGCCCCAGGCGGCGTTGAACACGGTCCCGAGGATCACGCTGCCGATGACATTGAAGACGGTCAGGCCGGTGATCGAAGCGGGATTGTAGGCGGCGAGGCCGATCACGCCGAAGATCAGCGACAGCAGCCAGTAGGCGATGACGATGACGATGAGGATGCCGAACACGGTGCCCTTGGCCCCCTTGGTCAGCTCGCTGCTGCGCGACAGCGATCCGAACACGCCGTGGCGCTCGACGACCAAGGCCGGGACCGCGACCGTCCACATCAGGAGCAGGATGACCCCGGGGACGATCAGCAGGATGAAGCCGAGCATGATCCCGAGCGCGGACACGATCGCGAGGCCGATCAGCGGAAGGAAGACCCGAAGCCCGGTGCCGAGGCTGTCACCGAAACTCACCTGCTTGCCCTCGGTAGCCGCAATCGCGGCGCGCGTGATCGCGCCCTGGACGATGGCCGAGAGCACCATGCTGATGACCGACGAGACCAGCGCCATGGCGATGATGCCGCCCGTCGGAAGCGCCCCGGGTTGGAGCACGGCGCGCGAGCCCATGCCCAACTGGACGAAAAGGTAGGTGATGATCAGCGACGGCAATGCGCCGACGAGTAGTGCGAGGCCAAGGATGACCGTCGGATTGGTGCGGACCGCCGCGAACGCCCGTTCGAACACGCGGCCGGCGGACATGGTGCGGTCGCCGGCAGCGGGTGCAGTACTAGCCATTTCAATCTCCCCCTGTTGGAATGGAAGGCCCATTGCTGCGCGAGCGAATTTCGACTGTCCAGCGATTTCGCGCCTTGCGCCCGCGTAACGGTCGGTTATCCCTTGGCCGGTAGCGGGAACGGTGATCATGGAGGTTGGTTCAGCGGCGGCCGGCGGGCCCGATCAGTTCGCGGGCGCGTACAAGGCGCTGCGCGCCGACCCGACCGTTCAGTTCAACCTGACCCCGGCCAGCCCGCAACCGCAGAGCCCGCAATGGCTGCGCGACTTCTTCGAATGGCTCGGTCACGTGCTCGAGCCGGTCGGCCGGTTCTTGAGCTGGCTCGGCAGCTTCATTCCCGACGCGCCTTACGCCCGGATCCTGATGTGGACGGTGATCGCCATCGCCGTCGGGATCGTCGCGTGGGCGCTGTACAATCGCGCGGTTCACGGCGAGTGGCGGCTGCGCCTGCCGCGGCGCGTTCCGGCCAACATCGAGCTCGAGGAGGAATGGGCGCCGGACGATGCCCCGGTCCGGTCGTGGCTCGAGGAGGCCGAGGCGCTGGCGCGCGAGGGCCGCTATGCCGAGGCGATCCACCACCTGCTGTTCCGCTCGGTCGAGGATATCGCGCGGCGCCGCCCCAACATCGTCCAGCCGGCGCTGACCAGCCGGGAGCTGGCCGCTTCGCCCGCCCTTCCGGCGCGGGCGCGGGCGCTGTTCGCCGGAATCGCCCGGCTGGTCGAGCGCAGCCTGTTCGGCGGCCGGCCGGTCGGTGAGAAGGACTGGGTCGCGGCGCGCGATTCCTACACCGAGTTCGCGCTCGCGGGGGCGTGGCGATGAGCGAGGTCGCGATCGGCGCGGGCCACGAGGGCGACGGCGCGTTCCGGCGCGCGACCATGCTGCTGATCGTCGCGATCGGCACGCTCGCCTTCATCGCCACCCTGGTGCTCGGTGCTTATGCGCCGGACCTGCGCTCGGGCAAGAACGGCGGAGCGCACGCTTTGTCGAACGCGGCGACCGGCTTCAGCGGCCTCGTCCGGCTCGCCGAGCAAACCGGCCGGAACCCGGTCATCGTTCGCTCGATGGGCCAACTCGACAGTGAGGACCTGGCGATCATCACGCCGGAGGACGCGCAGACCAACATCGGCGACATGCTCGAGCAGCGGGGCGGGAGCATCACGCTCGTCGTCCTGCCCAAGTGGGACGCGGAACGCGATCCGCTGAAGCCGGCCTGGGTGCGGGTCGGCGGGCTGATCTCTCCGTACCAGCCGGAAGGGGTGTTCGCGCCGGCCTGGAAGCTCAAGGTCACGCGCCGCCGGACGGGGCAGGAGCCGCTGCGCAATGCGGTCGACGGTTTGCCGCAAGACGTCGCGTTCGTCGCGCCGCGAATCGAGCAGACCATCGCCGGCGACCGGCTCGAGCCGATCATCACCGACGCGCAGGGCCGGATCCTGCTCGGCAAGCAGAGCGACCGGCCCCTCTACGTCCTCGCCGACGCCGACCTCTTCAACAACCATGGGATGGCCAACGAGCGCCAGGCGCGGTCGGCGCTGGCGCTGCTCGATTATCTCAACAGCACGGAGGCGGAGTCGATTTTGTTCGACGTCACCGCCAACGGCCTCGGCCATAGCCGCAGTCCGCTCAAGCTGGCGTTCGACCCGCCGTTCCTTGCCGTGACCCTGACGATCTTCGCGGCGATGCTGCTCGCCGGCGCCCAGGCCCTGTTCCGGTTCGGCGCGCCGCGCCGGCCCGAGCGCGCGATCGCCTTCGGCAAGGCGGCGCTGGTCGACAACAGCGCCGCGCTGATCCGCAAGGCCGGGCGCGAGCCGCGGCTCGGCGCGCGCTACGCCGAAGTCATTCGCGAGCGCGCCGCGGCGCTGTTCCGGCTCGGCCCGTCGACCAGCCGCGAGCTGATCGATGCGCGGCTCGAGGCCTTGAATTCGCGCACCAGCTTCACTGCGCTGGCCGCCGCGGCGGGCAACGCGCACCGTCGCGACGAGCTGCTCGGCGCGGCGCAATCGCTGCATCATTGGGTCAAGGAGGTCCAGGAGTGAAAGTCGTTGAAGTTCAGTCGCTTGCCGGTTCGATCAGGAGCGAGGTCGCGAAGGCCGTGGTCGGCCAGGATTCGACCGTCGAGCTGATGCTCGTCGCTTTGTTCGCCGGCGGCCACATCCTGCTCGAAGGCCCGCCGGGGACCGCCAAGACCCTGCTCGCGCACAGCTTCGCGCACGCCATCGGGCTCGAATTCGGGCGCATCCAGTTCACCCCCGACCTGATGCCCGGCGACATCCTCGGGGCGAACCTGTTCAATTTCCAGACGTCGAGCTTCACCCTGACCCGCGGCCCGATCTTCACCGAGCTGCTGCTCGCCGACGAGATCAACCGCACGCCGCCCAAGACCCAGGCCGCGCTGCTCGAGGCGATGCAGGAGCGGCAGGTGACGATCGACGGCCAGACCCATGCGCTCGGCGACCGCTTCATGGTCGTGGCCACCCAGAACCCGATCGAGCAGCAGGGCGTCTACCCGCTGCCGGAGGCGCAGCTCGACCGTTTCCTGTTCAAGCAGTCGGTCGACTATCCCTCGCTCGAGGAGGAGCGGAAAATCATCGCCACCCACGGGGCGAAGAAGCTGGCGATGGAGCCGACGGCGTGGGGCGTCGAGCGCAAGGCGGACGCGAAGACCATCGCCGAGGCGCTCGCCGCGGTGAACGAGGTCCGCCTGGTCGACGAGGTGATCGACTATATCGCGGCGCTGGTCCGCGGCACGCGCGAGACGGCCGAGCTCGAATCCGGAGCATCGCCGCGGGCGGGGGCGATGCTCGCCGGGGCGGCGCGCGCCCGGGCCGCGATCGACGGCCGCGACTTCGTCATCCCCGACGACGTCAAGGCGCTTGCCCCGGCGCTGCTGCGCCACCGCGTCATCCTTTCGCCCGCGGCCGAGATCAATGGCCGCAAGGTTGAGGAGATCGTGACCATGATCATCGAGGCGATCGAGGCGCCGCGTTGATCTACCCGACCCGATCCGCCGTGATTGCGACCGCCGCCGGGGCACCGGTGGCGCTGGCCGTCGCGGCGGTCGCGCCGGGGCGCTGGTTCCTGGCGCTGGCGTGGCCGCTGGCGGTGCTGCTGCTGTGCGTAATCGACGCGGTGCGCGGCGCTGGGCGATCGACGGCCCGGGTCGACTTTCCCGGCCACGCCTACGTTGGCGAGATGCGCGACTGCACGGTGACCGTGCTGGTCGACAGCCGCCCGCGCAGCGCCGAGGTCGCGCTCCAGCCGTCACCGCTGATCGGGTTCGAGGACGACGGGCGGATCGGCGTTCCGCTCGAAGCCGGGCGCGGCGCGGTGCTGATGCAGCTCGAGATGCTGCGCCGCGGGCTCGCGCGGTTCGAGCGCCTGTGGCTGCGCTGGACCGGCCCGCTCGGACTCGTCTGGCAGCAGGGCACGGTCGCGCTCGAGGCCGCCTTCCCGGTCCTGCCCGACCTCCGCCCGGTCCACGAGCGCGGCGCTGCGATCTTCCAGCGCAATGCGTTCGAGGGCCTGATCGCCCAGCTGATCCGGGGCGAGGGCTCCGATTTCGACGCCCTGGTCGAGTTCCGGCCCGGCATGGACCGCCGCTCGATCGCGTGGAAGCAGTCGGCGCGCCATTCGAAGCTGCTCGCCAAGCAATATAAGAGCGAGCGCAACAACCAGATCGTGTTCGCGATCGATAGCGGCCGCCAGATGTGCGAGCCGGTCGCCGGCCTGCCCCGGGTCGACCGCTGCGTCTCGGCCATGCTGCTGACGGCGTGGATCGCGCTCAAGCTTGGCGACCGGGTGGCGATCAACGCGTTCGATTCACGGCCGCGCCTCGCCAGCGGACTGGCGTCGGGGGCCGGCGCCTTCGCCGAGCTCCAGCGCATTGCCGCCGAGATCGACTACAGCGGCGAGGAAACCAATTACACATTCGCCCTGACCACCCTCGCGGCGAAGCTGACCCGCCGCTCGATGATCATCCTGTTCACCGAGTTCACCGACGCGGTCTCGGCCGATTTCCTGATCCGCGCCGCGCGGCGGCTGGTCGAAACCCATTTGCTGCTGATCGTCGTGCTGCGCGACGAGGAGCTGGAGGGCATCGTCGAGCGCGAGCCGGAGGCCGCCGACGACGTGACCCGGGCGGTCACCGCCGCCGCCCTGCTCAAGGAACGGCGGGTGGTGATCACCAGCCTCCAGCACCTCGGCGTCCACGTCGTCGAAAGCGAATATGACCGCGTCTCCGAGCGGCTGGTGCAGACCTATCTCGAGCTCAAGCGGAGGAACCTCTTGTGACTGCGCCGCTGGTCACCGGAGCGGGCGCTCCGCTGGTCAATGCAACCCGCTTCCGCCAGGCGCACGAAGCCGATTGGGAGCGGCTCGACGCCATCGTCACGCGCATGGAGAAACGCTCGATCCGGGTGCTCGACGACGACGACTTGCTCGCTCTGCCGAGCCTCTACCGGACGACCCTGTCATCGCTGTCGGTGGCCCGCGACACATCGCTCGACCGCTCGCTCATCACCTATCTCGAGCAGCTGTCGACCCGCGCTTATTTCCAGATCTACGGCGTGCAGACTCCGCCCCACCGGCAGATCGCGCGCTTCTTCGCCAAGAGCTGGCCGGACGCGGTCCGGTCGCTGTGGCGCGAGACCCTGTTCTGCGCCGTCCTGACCTTCGGCGCAGCGCTGCTCGCCTATTTGCTGATCCGCAGCGACCCGAGCTGGTTCTACGCGATGATTCCGGAGGGGCTGGCGGGCGGCCGCGACCCGTCGGCTTCGGCCGAGTTCCTGCGCTCGACGCTGTACGAGAAGCAGAAGGATTGGCTGATGGCCTTCGCCACCTTCCTGTTCACCCACAACGCCCAGATCGCGATTTTCGCCTTCGCGCTCGGCTTCGCGTTCGCCGTGCCGACGATCCTTCTGATCCTCTATAACGGCCTGATGCTCGGCGCGTTCGTCGCCGTGTTCGCGGCCAAGGGCCTCGGTCCCAATGTCGTCGCCTGGCTGACGATCCACGGCACGACCGAGATTTTCGCGATCTGCATTTCCGGCGCCGCCGGGGTGCGGATCGGCATGGCGATCGCCTTCCCGGGCCGGCTCGCCCGAATGGACTCGGCGGTTCGCGCCGGCCGGATCGCGGCCACGGCGATGGTCGGCACCGTGATCATGCTGGCCGTCGCCGGCCTGCTCGAGGGCGTCGGCCGGCAGACCATCGTCAACGACGGCACCCGCCTCTTGATCGGCCTCACCGCGCTCGCCGGATGGCTGCTCTATTTCTACGTCTGGCGGCCGGGAAAGCCCGCTCGTGGCTACTAGCGCGATCCCCCAACCGCGCAGCCTCAAGCGCTCCTTCGTCACCCCGGAGGGCGTCGACCTGAAGCTCGAGCTCGGCTCCGCCGGAAGCCGCGCCGGGGCGTTCCTGATCGATGCGCTGATCATGATCGTGCTGCTGGTCGTGGTGACGATCGTACTGTTGCTCGTCGCCGGGAAAAGCAGCGGCACCGGCGAGTTCCTGACCATCCTGTGGCTGATCGGCTTCTTCTTGCTGCGAAACGGCTGGTTCTCACTGTTCGAGATGGGCAGCCGCGGAGCGACCCCGGGCAAGCGCCTGATGGGGCTGCGCGTGGTGGCCCGCGACGGCTCGCGACTGACCGGCGCCGCGGTGATCGCGCGCAACGCGATGCGCGAGATCGAAGTCTTCTTGCCGCTCGGCTTCCTCGGGCAGCAGACGGCAGCGGGCACGGCCGACACGTTCCTGGTGCTGTTCGCCCTGACGTGGAGCGGCATCTTCCTGTTCTTTCCACTGTTCAACCGCGACCGCCTGCGCGTCGGCGACCTCATCGCCGGCACTTGGGTGGTCAACGCCGGCAAGTCCAAGCTGTCCGAGGACCTGGTCGGCGCGACCCAGCGCCAGCGGCGGACCTTCCCGGAAGCGGCGCTCAACCTATACGGGATCTACGAGCTGCAGACGCTCGAGGAGGTGCTGCGCACCGAGCAGCCTGATGCCATCATGACCGTCGCGCGGACCATTCGCACCAAGGCCGGCCTGCCCGACGACGGCGACGATTACGGCTTCCTGTCGGACTATTATGCCGCGCTGTGCGCCCGGCTCGAGGCCGGTCTGATGGTCGGCCGCCGCCGCGAGAGCAAATACGAAAGCTAGCGGGGCGGCAGGGCCTCGGCTTCGACTGTCGCCGTTCCCGCGTGATGCTTGTCGAGGTGGCGCTTGATGATCTTCAGATTGCGGGTGTTCGAGCGGAAGAAGAAATCGGGGATCGCGCCGACGAACGGAATCAGGCCGAGCAGCCAGTCGACCCCGACGTTGCCGGCCATTCGGCTGATCTGCCATTTCGACATGCCGAGGTTGCGCGCTTCCCAGACGATGTAGGCGCCGAGCGCGGCCGCAGCGACGTCGCCAACCACCGGGATGAGGTCGAGGATCACGTCGAGCCCGACCGGCTGCTTGATGCCCGGGATGACAAACAGCCGTTCGAGCACTTTCTCCATGGCCTCGACCCGCTGGCGCACCGACTGGGGATCGGTGCCGAGTCCGGGGAAGGCGGGTCGTTGGTCGGGAGCTGCCACGTCGTCACAGGCCTTGTTTTTGGTCCAGGTCGGTCAGCGTATGGCGGGCGTAGCGGTTCCCGGCGAAGCCCTGGATTCGACCGGACACGAGCGACCAGCGGATCGGCGCGGCGAGCGGAATGAACAGCTGGCCCTCGTCGATCCTGGTCGCGGCCTGGCCGAGCAGGGCGCTGCGCTGGGCGGGGATCAGGCTATCGCGAGCGGCAGCGAGCAGCGCGTCGGCGTCCTGGTCGCACACCGGCGCGACCTGGCACCGGAACTGGCGCAGGAACCAGGCGGGCGAGGTCGACGGGGCGATCGCGTCGATCAGCCGGAAATCGGCGGCGGATGCGGTGTTCGCGCGTTCGACCGTGAGCCCGAGCGCGCCCCAGTCGATCAACAGGCGGTTGAACAGGATGTCGGCCCCCGGGCCGGCGGGAAGGAACACGCGGACGGCCGGCTTCTCCGCCCCGAACTGGCGCGTCGCCTCCGCGGCCAGCTCCGCGGCGCGGTCCGCGATCGGGGTCGCGAACCACGGCGGCTGGGCCGGCGCCGGCATGGCCTCGAGGCCGGGCTCGAGCACCGTCGCGCGCGGCACCAGCCCCGGCACGCGCAGGGCGTCGATCAGGCCGTCGCGGTCGATCGCCTGGCTGAGCAGCTGGCGGACGCCGGCGTCGTCGAACACGCCGCCCGAACGCACCGGGGCCAGGCCGAACAGGCCCGACGCCGGGTCGAAACGCAGGCTGCCCCGCGGCAGCTTGATGCGCTGGGCAAAGGGGAGGTCGGCGTAAGTCCCGCCGAGCACGAGGTCGGCCCCGCCGCCGGCGAACAGTTGCACGGCTTTCTCGGCGGTTGCTCCGCTGAGCTGCAGCTCCTGCCGGGTCGTGGTTTCCTCGTCGACCGAGACGAGCTCGCGCGTCAGCCGCAGCTCGCCGGGCTGGCCTCGCGTCGCCTCGATCACGAACGGGCCGCCGCCGGCGCCGTTGCGGACGACAGCGAACTCGGGCTGGGCGAGGAGGGCGAGGAGGTTGGGGCGCGGCGCGCGGAGGCGGATTTCGATCACCTTGTCGGTCATCGCGACGATGTCGTCGACGGCGCCCAGCGTGTCTTTGAGCGGATTGACGCTGGAGTTGGCGAGCGACCGCTTGAGCGTGCGCGCAACCTGCTCGGCGGTGATCTTGCGCCCGTTCGGCCAGGTTCCGGCCGCGAGGCGGAAGATGTAGCTCAAGCCGTCGTCGGTCACCGCCCAGCTCTCGGCCAGCCCGCCGACGATGTTGCCGGTGGCGTCGAACCGGACCAGCCCCTGCGCCGTGGTGCCGAGCAGGACGGCGTCGGGAGCGGACAGCGGCGCCGTCGCCGGGTCGCGCAGCCGGGGTGCGCCGCCGACCACGACGACCTTGACCGCGCCCGCGTTGTGATCGCGGCACGCGCCGGGACCGAGCGCCAGGCTGGCGAGGACGAGCAGGCTCAAGCGGCGCCGGCACATGGCGGCTGTTTAGCCGCAAGGCCTTATTCAGCAAGCGTCTGGATATATCGGCTCAACTGACTTACTTTGGTAAGACAGTCGGGCGAGTCCGCGGAAGATGAGGGTGGCCGAAAGAGACGGGATCTGGAGCCGCGGCGGAACGCCGATCGAGGAGCTGCCGGATCCGTTCGTCGCGCCGCCGGTCGAGGTCGCGCCGCCGGACGAGCTCGAGCAGCAACCGCAGCCGAAGCGCCGGCGCTGGCGCCTGTGGCTGTACGCGATCTCGGCCGTGCTGCTGGTCACGATCGCCTGGTTGATCGTCACCGCGCCCTTGTCGCGCGCGCTCGAGCCGCTCGACGACCCGGCGTTGCTGCTGCTCACCGCCGACGGCCACGCGATCGCCCGCCGCGGGGCGGTCAAGGAGGCGCCGGTCGACGTCGACCAGCTCGATCCGCTGACTCCGGCGGCCTTCGTGGCGATCGAGGACCGGCGCTTCTATCGCCACTGGGGCGTCGACCCGCGCGGGATCGGCCGAGCGATGCTCGCCAACATGCGCGCCGGCGGCGTCCGCCAGGGTGGCAGCACGATCACCCAGCAGCTCGCCAAGACCAACTTCCTGTCGTCCGACCGGAGCTACAAGCGCAAGGCCCAGGAGGTGATCATCGCCTTCTGGCTCGAGGCCTGGCTGACCAAGAAGGAGATCCTGTCGCGTTACCTTTCCAGCGTCTATTTCGGCGACGGGGTCTATGGGCTGCGCGCCGCCGCCCACCATTATTTCAACCGCGACCCGGAGAAACTGACGCTCGCCCAGTCGGCGATGCTCGCCGGCTTGGTCCAGGCGCCGTCGCGCCTCGCGCCGACGCACAATCTCAAGGGCGCCCAGGAGCGCGCGAAGCTGGTACTCGAGACGATGGCGGACACCGGCGCTGTCACCCGCCAGCGCGCGCGCTCGACGGGGCCGGCGCGGCCGAGCGGCCGCCAGTCCAAGGTCCCGACCGGCACCTATTTCGCCGATTGGGTGGCGCCGGCCGCGAACCAGGCGTTCGACGCCGACTTCGGCGAGGTCCGGGTGCGGACGACGCTCGATTACGACCTCCAGCGCCTCGCCGCTCGGGCGATCGCGCGGGCCGCGATCGGCGACGCCCAGGCCGCGCTGGTCGCGATGCGGCCCGACGGGACGGTGGTCGCGATGGTCGGCGGCAAGAGTTACAAGGATTCGCCGTTCAACCGCGTGACGCAAGCGCAGCGCCAGCCCGGCTCGGCGTTCAAGCTGTTCGTCTATCTTGCCGCGCTGCGCGCCGGCTGGACCCCCGACAGCATGATCGAGGACGAGCCGATCACCATCGGCGGCTGGACCCCGGTCAACAGCGACCGCGTCTATCGCGGCGAGATCACCCTGCGCGAGGCGTTCGCCCGGTCGAGCAACGCCGCGACCGTGCGGCTAAGCGAACAGGTCGGCCGCGGCAACGTGATCCGCGCGGCGCGCGACCTCGGCATCACCTCACCCTTGCCGGACAAGCCGAGCCTCGCGCTCGGCACCGCCGGAGTGAGCCTGCTCGAGCTGACCTCGGCCTATGCCGCGGTGCTGGGCGGCCGCTTTCCAGTCGTCGCCCACGGCCTGCCCGATGCGCCGCGCGAGGCCGGGATCGCGGCGCTGTTCGGCGCGGGCGGAGCGCTCGACCGCCGGCGCGACCAGGCGCCGCTGCTCGACCTGCTCTACGCCGCGGCCAACAACGGCACCGGTCGCCGCGCCGCCCTGTGGGTGCCGACCTTCGGCAAGACCGGGACGACCCAGGAGAATCGCGACGCCTTGTTCGTCGGCTTCGCCGGCGACCTGGTGGTCGGCGTGTGGGTCGGGCGCGACGACAACAAGAGCCTCGGCCAGGTCAGCGGCGGGACCGTGCCGGCGCAGATCTGGCACAATTTCATGGCCGGCGCGATCAGCATCGACCGGCGCCGCGGCCCGCCGCTGCCGCCCGAATTCCGCCTGCCCCAGCGCCGGCCCGAGCCGGCCAACCAGAGCCCGCTGCCCGAGGACTGGAGCGACGGCACCAAGGAGCTGCGCGAGCTCGGCAAAGTTATCGAGGAGTTCGTCGACGGGCTGTAAACGGCGTTTACGACGAACCGTTGAGGCGACCCCCAAAAGTTGCGACGAACCGCTTGGGCGGCGGCTTGACCGGTAATAATGGCCGGATAGGTTGGCCTGCAATCAGGGGGTAGTTCAGCCACAATCTGCTCGGTTCGCTCGCACGCCGGACGGCGTGCGTCTGAAGGTTTTGCTCAACCTCTTCCCGACAACCAAGGGGAGGCGGCGCAGATGCGATTTCCGCAATGGATAACCTTACTCTGCGGAGCGGCGATCGCGGCGACGCCGGCCGAGGCAAGCGAAACCGTCACCTACACCTATGATACGCAGGGACGGCTGGTGAAGGTCGCGCACAGCGGGACCGTCAATAACGGCATCAACACCTGTTACACCTACGACAAGGCGCTGAACCGCACCAACGTCACCGACGCGATCAGCGGCGGCTGCACGTCGGGCAACGGCGGCAACGCTGCGCCGACCCCGGTCAACGACACCGGGTCGCAGGCCAAGTGCACGACCGTGGTCTACAACGTCACCGCCAACGACACCGATCCCGAGGGCGACGCGCTGACCGTCACCGCGGTCACCGGGAACGGCTTCACCGTCTACTCGGCGACCAGCGTGCAGTTCACCTCGACGGCCGGCACCGGCAACAAGGTCGGCACCTACACCGTCACCGACGCGGGCGGAGCGACCGCCAACGCCACCCTCACCGTCAACGTCAGCGGAGGAAGCTGCTAATGACCCGCCGTTCGCTTCGCTTCGCTCCCGCCCTCCTGCTCGCCGGGACCGCGCTGTCGCTGCCTGCCCACGCCCAAGTCTATCAGCCGATGGAGCGCCAGGCTCCGGACGACAATGGCGTCGACGTCATCTCGGGCAAGGTCACCGTCCCGATCAAATCGATCAGCGTCGGCAGCGGCGACAGCGTCCTGACCTATGCCAGGGGCTGGGCCGCGGGCCAGCCGTGGGACACGTTCGACGTCAAGATCGTCAACATGACCGCCGGCGACCCGATGCTGGTCACGGTGTTCGGCGACCAGCGCCGCTTCACCGGCAGCGCGCCGACGTGGACCAACGGCGACGGCGACGGCGGCACGCTCACCAGCGACGCCAGCAGCTACACCTACACCGCCCGCGACGGGACGGTGTTCGTGTTCCTCAACTCGCTCGGCGATGCGTCGGGCCCGGTCAAGGCGCGGGTCTCGACCATCACCATGCCGGACGGCGAGATCCTGACCTATTATTACAAGACCCTGTCGGGCGTGACCCGGGTCCAGTCGGTCACCAGCAACCTCGGCTTCCAGCTCAAGCCGGTTTATGCTTCGAACAGCGCGGGCGCCGATTTCACCAAGCTGGCGTCGGTCACCGCGATCAACAATGCGGTCGATTATTGCGATCCGACGGCCGACGGCTGCGCTACTTACACCCAGTCCTGGCCGTCGCTCGACTTCACGTTCACGACCAGCGGCTCGACCACGACCGAGGCCGCGGAAGACGACGTCCACAACATCTTCAAGATCGACTTCGGCGCGTCGGGCCCGACCGCCGTCACGCCCGCCTCGCAAGGCAGCGCGTCAACCTCGATCGCATATTATGGCGACGGACGCGTGCAGACGGTCACGAAAGGCGGCGGCTCGTGGGGCTACAGCTACTCGGACGCCGGCAACCAGCGGACGACCACAGTCACCCAGCCGCTCGGTGGATCGAAGGTTTACGTGTCCGACCTGACCCTGAAGCGCGTGCTGTCAGTCACCAACGAAATCTCGAAGACCACCAGCTTTCAATATGACAGCCTTGGCCGCCAGACCCGGGCGACCATGCCCGAAGGCAATTACGTCCAGCTGACCTATGACGGCCGCGGCAACGTCACCCAGAGCGACGCCGTGTCCAAGACGGGCTCGACGACCATCTCCACCTACGCCTCCTATCCGGGTTCCTGCACCAATCCCAAAACCTGCAACCAGCCGACTAGCACGACCGACGGACGCGGCAACAGCACCAGCTTCACCTACGACAGCAATCATGGCGGGGTCCTGACCGCGACTGCGCCGCCGCCGACGACCGGCGCGGTCCAGCCGCAGGTCCGTTACGGCTACAGCCAGCTCTACGCCTGGTATTACAATTCGTCGTTCGCAATGGTCCAGGCGCCGAGCGCGGTGTGGAAGCTGACGTCGGCCGCGCAGTGCCAGACCCTGGCGAGCTGCACCGGCGGCGCGGACGAGACCAAGGTCACCTACACGCGCGGCACGACCGGCGTCGCGAATAACCTTCTGATCACGTCGATCTCGAGCGGCGCTGGAAACGGAAGCCTGACGGCTACGACCACCGTGAGCTACGACGGCATCGGTAATCAGACCATGGTGGACGGCCCGCTGTCCGGTCCGGTCGACCGGATCGATACGACCTACAACGTGTTGCGCCAGGTCACCGCGCAGACCAACGATCCCGACGGCACGGGTCCGATCGCGATGACCGAGACCGACTATACGTACGACGCCGACGGGCAGCTGAATAAGATCACGAGGATCGGGGGCAGCGGAGGCAGTGGTTGCGTGAGTGGCGGCAACTGCATCCCGAGCGTGACCTTTGCCTATGACTCGCTTGGACGACTGACCGAAAAGCGACAGCTGTCGGGCGCCATCTCGCCCACCACCCGGGCGCTGGTCCAATATACCTACGACGCTAAGGGCAGGCTGCAGTGCCAGAACGTGCGCATGAACTCCGCGAACTTCTCGGTCTCACCGTCCTGCACGCTGGGGACATTGGGGTCGACCGGCCGCGACCGGATCACCAAATATACCTACGACAATGCCGACCGGCAAACCAAGCAGACGATCGCCTATCTGACCGCCGATGCTGAGGACGCACTGACCCTGACCTACAGCGACAACGGCGAGCTGCTGACGCTTAAGGACGGCGAAAACAACCTCACCACCTATGAATATGACGGCTTCGATCGGCTGACCAAGACCCGCTTTCCCGTGGCGACCAAGGGGGCCAATGCGAGCAGCACGACCGACTATGAGCAGCTAACCTACGACAATAACAGCAACGTCACGTCCCGGCTCCCGCGCGGCGGCAGCGCATCCTTCGGTTACACCTACGACGCGCTCAACCGCTTGACCGTCAAGGGACCGCCCAATCCAGATCCGACGACCTCCTACACTTACGACAATCTCGGGCGGGTGCTGTCCGCGACCAAGACCACGGGCGACTCCTTGACCTACACCTATGACGCGCTGAGCCGGCAGCTGACCGAGACCGGGCCGCAGGGCACCGCGACCTCGGAATATGACATCGGCGGGCGGCGGACCAAGCTCACCTATCCGGGCACGGGCCTCTACGTGAACTACGACTATGACGACGCCGGCCGGCTGTGGAAGATCCGCGAGAACGGCGCGACGAGCGGTGTCGGCGTGCTCGCAACTTACGCCTATGACGCGCAGGACCGGCGAAGCAGCGTCACCTTCGGCAACGGCGCGGTCCAGACCTACGGGTTCGATAATCTGCAGCAGCTGGCGAGCCTGACCAACGACCTTTCCGGGACGACCAACGATCTCAGCGTCACCCTCACCAACAGCCCGGGCAAGCAGATTGCCTCGACCGTCCGCACCGGCGATACTTACGCCTGGACCGGCCATGTCGCGACCAACCGCAACTATACGTCGAACGGCCTCAACCAATATACGGCGAGCGGGAGCGTCACCCCGACCTACGACGTGCGCGGCAACCTGACCTCGGCGGGGACCACCACCTACACCTATACCAGCGAGAATTTGCTGAACACGGCGAGCGGCGGGACTCCGTGGACGACGCTGGCCTACGACCCGGCGCTCCGCCTCGAGGAGATCGCCGGGACGGCGACCACGCGCTTCGCCTATGACGGCACGGACCGGATCGCCGAATATAACGGCAGCAACGCGCTCCAGCGCCGCTACGTCTTCGGGCCCGGCATCGACGAGCCGATCGTCCAATATGAAGGGACTGGCACCACCGACCGCCGCTTCATGGGCAGCGACGAGCGCGGCAGCGTCGTCTCGCTGACCGACAGCTCGGGTGCGCTGATCGCGATCAACCGCTACGACGAATATGGCATCCCGCAGACCGACGGCAGCGGCAACAATATCAACAGCGGCAAGTTCCAGTACACCGGCCAGGCCTGGCTGCCCGAGCTTGGGCTGCAATATTCCAAGGCGCGGATGTACTCGCCGACGCTGGGGCGATTCTTGCAGACCGATCCCCTTGAGTATGAGGATAGCGCCAATCTCTACGCGTATGTACTCAACGATCCAGTGAATCTCCTCGACCCGTTTGGTCTGTGCAACGGCTATGGCCCAAATGGGTCAATTGAGGTTTGTGGACACCGCCCAAAACCTGGCTCGAGCGGTGGTGCCGCCGGTGGCGGGAATTCGCTTGAGACCCATAACCTCAAGGATCCGGCTAAGTCGTTCAAACCGACCGAGGATCAGGTTAAGGAAAAACTCAAAAAGCTCGCGCGCTGCACGAGCAAGCAGCTCGGACTAGATGAGCTCGCTGAAGCGGCAGCTGTCGTGGCTGGGCAACCCATTCCTGGAACAAAACGTTTCGTGACAGAAGGAAGTTCGCGAGGCACTTCTTTGGCGGGTATGGCAGCCGATCGAGTCTTCGGAAAGGCACGGTTGCCGGTTCGATTGCCAACAATTGTAGGAGGGCCTGGCACCGGTCGCGCGCTTGCCATAGCAGGGACTAAGTCTGTCGCGCGCTTTGCAGGCAGGGCGGTACCGATAGTTGGGTGGGCAATGCTAGCATATGATGCCGTCAGCATCGCTGCGTGCACTGTGAAAAGCGACTAATGAACAAAAGTCTCGTCCAGAGGATATTGGCCTTCCCCTTTAGCGGGCGGCAAAGCGCGTTGTCGAAGAGCCGACCCTCGCTAAGCGCATCCGACTTCGTTGGTCTAATAAGAGATTCGGGTGGTGATGTAGAAGCTGCGAAGATTATTCATTCGAAACTGCAAGACTGGATCTATCATCAAAGCTTCACGCCCTACCCCGGCGACAGTCTCGCATCGGTGTTTGGAATCGCCGAAGAGGAATTGGATGAAGATCTCATTCTCGATGTCTTCTCAATTCTGGAGCTCGCAACTCCTTCTGAGCCTGAATTGAAGGCGTTTGGGGTAATAGATACAGCGACGGATATCGCGCGACTTGTCGCGCTGACTCGCTCAATCGAGCAGCCCAGTGCGACATAGCGTGTGTCGGCTGGTCGCAGTACTCCAGCGCCGTTTTCGGGTTCGTTCCGCAGCCCCAACGGGATGACAGGCCCCACGATTTTGTTGACATCGCGTCCGACCAGATGACCGACGTTCCAGACCTCTCCGATACCAACGCACTGACCGCCGCCCTCGCCTGGTTGCAGGGCACGCTGCTCGGCACCGTCGCCACCACCGTCGCGATCATCGCCGTTGCGGCCGTCGGCTTCCTCATGCTCACCGGGCGCATCGACGTGCGCCGCGCGCAGAGCGCCCGAGCCCATTTGGCGGCCAAGGACGACGGCCTGGTCGAAGTCGCGCCGCTGCTTGAGCGGCTCGGTGATTTCGCTGGGTTTCTCGGCCGCGTCGAGGATCAGCAGGCGACGCGCGCGCTGCGCGTTGCCGAGACGACGGGCCGGCCGGTTGGCAACGCGGAGTGGATCAACGAGCTGGAGAGGAAAAGCGGGCGATCGCTGGCGCCCAAGAAGCGAGGGCCGAGGCCGAGAACGAGAATCGCCGCGACAGTTTCGTGCATTTAGTAAACCGTCACCGTAATCACCCGCTCAACCGCTACGACGAATCGCAGCCGCCATGTGCGACAGGAAGCGCGGCATCTTCGAAAAGTTAATATTCGGGAACCTGCGATTTTAAGGCTTTCTCAACCACCGGCCTCCTAAATTCCGGTCCATCCTACGCGGGAAGGGGTCTGCGCAGGTGGGGAATTGATCCCCGTTTGCAGTTAAGGAGACCAGAGATGGCCAAGTTTCTCAGGCTGATTAAGAATGAAAAGGGCGCGACCGCCATCGAATATGGTCTGATCGCGGCCCTGATCGCCGTCGCCGCTATCGGCGCGATGACCAGCATCGGTTCGAAGCTGGGTACGACCTTCAATAACGTTTCGGCCGTCCTCTAAGACGACCGAAAAGCAGGAACCGGCGGCGCGGAAACGCGCCGCCGTTTTCTTTTGCCCGCGCCTTCGGCGATCACTGAACCGCGAACGCGAAGGCCCCGCGGTATTGGCGGCCGCGCACTGTGGCTCGCCAGTTCACGTTATACCTGCCCGCCTCCAGGCCGGGCAGCGGCAGCGAGTAATCTGCAACCTCACCGACCGAATGGACCATCATCGGCATCGTCCCGCCGACTCCGTCGAGCGTGACTTCATCGAGCCGGGCGGGCGGGTCGAAATGGAGCTCGAGCGAGTCGACCGACGCCGCAACCGTCGAACCAGCCGCCGGTTTCGAGGATTTGAGGATCGATACCGGCGACTGCCGCGCGGTGGGGTCGGGGGCACCTGAAGATTGGGCGGCGCACCCCGCAAGAAGCGCGCCGCCCAGCATTGCCATCATTCTTCCCGCAGCTGCAGCCATGCCATTGCAACGGCTGCAATATCGGGCGGTTCCGTTTATCGAGCCCGTTCGCCCGGCGCCCAGAAGACATGGGTTATGACCTGCTGTCTTCCGCCCAGATCCTTGACGAACACGTTGGGCCGCCCCTCGGCGTCGTTGCGGATCGCTCGTCCCCATTCGGCCATGCTGAGACCGGACGGCTCCGTCGCGAGCGGCCGCTGTCCGACCTGGCGAATGCCGAAGTTGGTGCTGGCCGTCGCGGTCGTGAAGCCGTCGTCATGATTGTAGATGATCTTCAGCTCATCATAGTCGTGGGTGTTCGGATGCCGGTTGGCCGGCCCGTAATTGAACCCGTTGACCACGCCGCCGTCCGGCGCGTTCGTGTAGTCCATGCAGGTACCGAGATTGACGTTATTGAAAGTCTCGTCCTGGTGATCGAGCCCGAAGTCGTGGCCGACTTCCTGGCAGGCGACCAGCTCACGCCATGGCGCGGTATTGTACGGTGCGCTGTCGTGATAGCTGTCGTTGAGCTTGGTCGTCGCCTGGCTGATATGGCCGCTCGACAGCCAGATCGAGGCGATGCCCAGCCAGCCGCGCCGGCCGTAAGCGGCGTTGCAGACCAGGATCTGCCCGGCGATCGGGCTGCATCTCTTGGGATCGACCGAGGCCGCCGAGCTGTTCAGCGTGAGCTCGGTCGACTGATTCCAGTCGGAAATCGAACCGCCAACCGAAGAGCTCCATTTGGATGCGATGGCGGTGTTGACTTTGAGCGTGAGATTGGAGCCGTTGCCGGCCCAATGATATCCGTTCCAGCTGTGATTGGCGCTGGCCGGTGTCAATGCGAGCACAGCGACACCCGCAACAAGCGCGACTCGACGCAAGACGTTCATGTGCAAATCTCCCCGTTAAGCGCGGAAGTGCGCGCTTTTCGTAGCCCCGAGCAGGGAACCGGAGGCCCCAGCGAACAAGGTCCATCGGGTTTGATCGCAAGTCAAGCGTTTGTGTTAATGCGAATTTTCCAATCGCGCTGGAAGATGAGCGTTAACCACGGCCGGTGAGCGGCTGTTAGCCGCAATGCCGGACAATGGCGGCCATGTCGAAACTGGGCATGGCCGCCGCGCTCCTGACGCTGGCGCTCGCGTCTCCCGCCTCCGCGGGCGATCCACTGGCGCCGCTTCCGGCACCCGCGGCTCCGGCGCCGGTCGATCCGCGCCTCCCCGGCGCGACCGGCGAGCTCGCCGGGCGGCTGCTCGCCGCGCACAACCGCGAGCGGGCGCTGGTCGGCCACCCGCCGCTGGCCTGGGACCCGTATCTTGCAGCGTCCGCGGCCTCCTACGGCCCGGCGCTGGCCAGCCTCGGCCGGCTGGTTCACTCGCCGCGCGAGACGCGGCCGGGACAGCGCGAGAACCTCGCCAAGGCGTGGCACGGGACTTTGACTCCGGAACAGCTGGTCGACTTGTGGTCGCGCGAGAAGCGCATGCTCCAGCCCGGCCTGTTCCCGGCCGTCAGCCGCACCGGACAATGGGAGGACGTCGCACACTACACGCAGATGGTGTGGCCGACGACGACCCGAGTGGGCTGCGCGGTGTTCGCCGCCGACTGGGACTATCTGATCTGCCGCTATTCGCCGCCCGGCAATATCGACGGCAAGCCGGTGTTCGCTTCGGCTCCGGTGCAGCTGGCGCAGGCGAGCGCCCGCACCGGCCGCTGATCAGCCGGGAAAGACGCTATCGGCGGCGGTTGACGCGGGGGGTGAAGCGGGCCGCGTCGGCGGGATTTGCCGGCGGTTCGCTGGTCGGGGTGTCGCTCGGCTGTTCGCTCGGCGTTCCGGACTGCTTCATCTCGAGGAAGGCGCGGACGGTGTCGGCCGACACCGCGCGACCGAACAGCCAGCCCTGCGCTTCGGAGCAGCCGAACTTCTTGAGCTCGGCGCGGATCTGCTCCGATTCGACGCCCTCGGCGGTGATCGGCACGCTGAGTGTGTGGCCGAGGCTGGCGATGGTGCTGACGATCGCGGCGGTCTGCTCGCTCTTGACCATGGTCGAAATGAAGCTCTTGTCGATCTTGATCCGGTCGATCGGCAGGCGATTGACCTGCGCCAGCGACGCATAGCCGGTGCCGAAATCGTCGAGCGAGATGCTGACCCCGACATTCTTGAGGCTCTGGATGATGGTCAGCACCTGGTCGCGATCCTCGAGCAGCGAGCCCTCGGTGATTTCGACTTCGAGGCGGTGCGCCGGGAAGCCGGTCTTGGCGAGCAGCTTCATGATCTGCTCGGCGAGCGTGTGGTCGCGGAACTGGACGGGCGAGATGTTGACGGCGATCTTGAGGTGGGTCGGCCAGTCGCGCGCTTCCTTCAGCGCCTGCTCCATCACCGTCATGCTCAGCGGGCCGACCATTCCGGTCCGCTCCGCCGCCTCGATGAAGCCCTCGGCTTCGATGAAGCCGCGGGTCGGCGAGCGCCAGCGGGCGAGCGTCTCGAACCCGACCAGCTCGCGCGAGGCGAGGTCGATCAGCGGCTGGAAGAAGGGCACGAACTCGCCATTCTCGACGCCGCTGCGGATATCGTCCTCGAGCTTCAGCCGGTCGTGCAGCTCGCGCTCGAGCTCCCGGTCGAACCAGGCGAAGCCGTTCCGGCCGGCGCCCTTGGCGGCGTAGAGCGCGACGTCGCTCTGACGCAGCAAATCCTCCTCGCTCAGCGAGCGCGCGAGCTGGGCCAGGCCGACCGATGCGGAGATCTGGATCTGCGCGCCGCCGACGAAGACCGGCGTCGTGAGGCGGGCGAGGATCGCGGCGGCGACCTCTTCCCCGGTCTCGGCGCCCGCGCCCTCGAGCAGCACGGCGAATTCGTCGCCGCCGACGCGCGCGGCGCACGCCGCGTCGGGCGCCGACTTGGTCATCGCCTCGGCGACGTGGGCGAGCAGCCGGTCACCCGCGAGATGGCCGTGGAGGTCGTTGACCCGCTTGAAGTGGTCGAGGTCGATGAGCAGCAGGACGCCCGAGGCCCGCGCCGCCAGCGCGTCCCCCAGCGAGCGCATCAGCTCGCGGCGATTGGCGAGGCCGGTGGTCGGGTCGGTATTGGCGTTGCGCTGCGCGGTCCGCTCGGCGTCCTCATAGGCTTCGAGCGCGACGCGCAGATCCTTCGAGCGTCGCCAGCCGAACAGGATGATCGCGATATTGAGCAGGAACGCGACCTTGAGCGAGCTCGCCGAATCCGGCAGCCGGGCGCCAGCCAAAGCGGTCGGCAGAATCTGGCTGCCGAGGCCGACGAACAGCAGGATTGCCGCCATCGTCGCACATGTCGTGATCAGATGGCTGCTCGCCAGGCTCACAGCTTGATTCTTTGCCCGCCGCACTCGGTTCATCCACCTGTCCAGATTTCCCACGGGCGGGGTATGTCAGACAGAGGTTTATATTATCCTACGTTAGCTCGACGACCTTTCGAGCCGCTGTTCGACCAGCCGGATCGCTTCCGCGACGGCCTCGTCCACGGTCCGTTCGCTGGTGTCGAGGAGGATCGCGTCGGAGGCCTGGCGCAACGGCGCGACGGTGCGGCCGGAATCGCGCTCGTCGCGCGCCCGAATGTCGGCGAGCACGTCGTCGTAATGGGCCGGCATGCCGCGTCCGAGCAGCTCGCGGACCCGGCGCTGCGCGCGGATCTCGGGCGAGGCGGTGACGAACAGCTTCACGGCGGCGTCGGGGGCGATCACCGTGCCGATGTCGCGGCCGTCGAGGACCGCGCCGCCGCGCTGGCCGGCGAAGCGCCGCTGGCGTTCGAGGAGCGCCGCGCGAACCGACGGATAGGCCGAAATCGACGAAGCGATCCGCGACACCGGCTCGCTGCGCAGCTCGGGGTCCGACGGGTCGAGGCTGAGCTCGCCGCTCGCGCGCAAGGCTTCGAACTCGCTCGACGGGTCGCCGCCCCAGCGCCACAGGTTGAGCGCGACTGCGCGGTAGAGCAGGCCGGTATCCATGTGCGGCAGGTCGAAATGGTCGGCGAGGGCGCGCGCGATCGTCCCCTTGCCGCTGGCGGCGGGCCCGTCGACCGCGATCACGAGATTGTCTTTTGGCGAGCGGTCCCGGGCCATCTTGTTGCGGCGCTTTGACAGCGCCATATCCCTATGGCAAGGCGCGCCGCCGAACGCCGCCCGTTCGCTGGAGCGGCTCGCCGAATTCAAACTGGAGTTGATCTTACATGGTGAAGCCCGAGTGGGGCACCAAGCGCACTTGCCCCAAGTGCTCGACGCGTTTCTACGACCTCGGCAACGAGGAGCCGGTGCACTGCATCAATTGCGGCACCGAATGGCTGCCCGAGCCGGTGCTGAAATCCAAGCAGCCGCTGGCCTTCGAGGCGGCGGCGCCGGTGGTCGCCAAGGAGCCGGCCGAGGACGACGAGCTGGCCGGTGAGGATCTGGCGGTCGACGAGGACGCCGAAGTCAGCGCCGACGAGGAAGTCGATCTCGACACCGGCGACGACGACCTCGGAGTCGAGACCGCGGGCGAGGACGACGAAGTCTAGACATCAGGGAAAGCGCGCCTATTTTCCCGTTTCCCGGCGGGAAAACATCGCCTAAGGCGCGTCGGACGTGGGGCCGTAGCTCAGCTGGGAGAGCGTCGCAATGGCATTGCGAAGGTCAGGGGTTCGATCCCCCTCGGCTCCACCATCCTTCTGAAAATCAAGCGATAACGCAAAAAGGGCGGCCCTTTCGGGCCGCCCTTCGCATTGGTCGATGCCGTTTGCTTAGAAACGGGTGCCGACGGTCAGCGCGACCTGGTGGCGCTCGATCCCGGCCTCATAGTTCGAATAGCGATACTCGCCGCCGACATAGGCCTTGCCGCCGATGCCGAACTGGCCGCCGCCCGCGACGCGGAAGCCGTCGAAGTTCGCGCCGAAGCCGTCTTCCTTGAACCGGGCGTTGGTGTATCCGCCGCGGACGTAGACGTTGGCGTTCGGCGAAACCGCGAAGTTGACGCGGCCGCCGGCGTAAAGGTCGCGGCCGGTGCTGACGCCGTCCTTCTTGGTGGTGGAGTCGCTCGCCTCGACATCGACGCCGAGCGAAACGGCGTTGCCGACGGCGACGTCGTAGCCGGCGCCGACGCCGAACAGGATGCCGTTGTCATGGAAGCCGTCGACGCTGGGACGATCCCAGCCGACGAGCGCCTCGACGCGGAAGCCGGTCGGAGCCGCCGGAGCCGCCGAAGCGGTGTCCTGCGCCATCGCCGGAGTAGCGAAAGCGAACGCGGCGGCAGCGGCCGCGAAGTAAGTCATGCGAGTCAATGAAGTTCCCCTAAAATTACAAGTGCCGTGGGTTGGTTTGGAGTGGCACGGGGCGTCCCTACGGCTGTAAATCGCGACCGTCCAGTAATCTCTACCTTTCAGCTAGGATATCCACCGCGGCTGTTGCCGCGGCGCGACAGGCGAGGCTCAGCCGGCCGTGCGCAGGCGACGCCGGATCCCGGAGGGTTGCGGCTGCAGGACCTCGTTGCGGATGCAATGCTCGAAGCCCACCCAGTCGACCCGCTGGCCCTTGCGTCCTGCATTCCTGTTGCACAGCTGGACCCGCCAGGCGGGCGGGTTCTTCGTCCGGACAAATTTGAGCGAGCGCCGCATGGCATCGTCCTGGCGGTCCATGCAGCGCGCCTCCCAGCGGCACACGAAGCCGATATTGAGGAACACCGGATCGTAGAGCGGCGGCGGAGAATTGGATCGCGCCTCGGCGCGCGCCGAGCCCATTGCGGCAACCGCGATCGCGGCTGCAGCAGCGGCAAGCAACCCTCTCATCGACTAGGTAACTGACTTATCCGGGAATCCACCGCAAGGGTCTGGCGTCTTGGCGGCAACAGGCAAGCACCAATGTGATGCGTTCGCGCAACTACTCCGAATCGCGCGGCTCGCGGCGCGGCGCCAGCCAGGTGACGAGATCCCATTCGTTGCGGATGGTGATCAAGAGCAGCGCGGTGATCACCGCCGCGACGTAATGGACCGCCGCGGCCGATTCGGTCCAGAACGACCAGGCGACGAACGCGAGCCCCGCAAACAGCGCGACAGGAATGGTGCCGTAGCACCAGGCGTCGGACCAGTGCGGCCTGTCCGGGCCCGGGACGCGGCTGATGCCGACGAGCGAATTGACGCCCCGAACCAGGCCCCAGAGTGAAATCGCAGCGGCGACGCCGGCAAACTGCCTGGCGGTGATGTGCGGCACCAAAGCGGCGGCGCTGAGGATCAGGACGAAGGTCACGTGAAGGACGACCGGGCCCATGTACAGCCGGGAGCCGGCCATGATGGCCGAGCGCGGCCGGTCCTGCATCAGGGTGACGACGACGAAGATCAGCCCGATCAGGACCGCGGCGGCCGATCCGGCCAGCAGGTAGAATTCGCCCCATCCTTCGAACATCGCGGCTCCCTAGCGAAATGCGGCCAGTTGAAACAGCTGCCCTCGTTCAACCACGGCGACATGGTTCGTGTCGCCTGTCAAACGAACCGTTCGTCGTTAATTGGGTTAACAGGCCTCGCGCGCCGGCGCCCGATCGGCAACGATGATGCCGACTTCGCGTTGAGGCGCGACATTCTTCAGGGGAACGACATGCAAAAGATGGTCCTCGTCCTCGCCGCGGCTTCGCTGGCGGCGCCGACGATGGAGGCGCCGGCGGCGGCGCGCGGTTATTATCAAGGCAAGGTGTGGCGCGATTCGAACGGCCGGCTGCGCTGCAAGCGCTCCAACGGCACGACAGGCCTGATCGTCGGGGCCGCCGGCGGGGCGCTGGTCGGCCGGGCGATCGACACCCGCGGCGAGCGGGCGACCGGGACCATCCTCGGCGCCGCGGCCGGCGCCTTGCTCGGGCGGAGCGTGGAGCGCGGCAGCAACTGGCGGTGCCGTTGAGTCGCCGCCGCCCTAGTGTATTGACACAATAACACACTTTGGTCTATCCTGCTCCCCAACAGTGGGAGAAGACAGACCATGTACAGCCAGCAAGAGCTCGACGACGCGGTTGCCGCGGGCGTGATCACCGCGCAAGCGGCCGACGCGTTCCGCGCCCATGTCGAAGGGCAACGGGAGATTGCGCTTCCCGACGAGGAGCAGTTCCGGCTCATCACCGGCTTCAACGACATTTTCGTCTCGATCGCCGCGGCGATCCTGCTGGTTGCAGTCGGCTGGATCGGCCAATGGCTCGGCCAGAGGACCGGCCTCGCGATCACCGACGGGGCCGAGGACGGCCCGAGCTTCCTCGCGCCGCTGTTCGTCGCGGCGACGTCCTGGGCGCTCGCTTTGTTCTTCACCGCCAGGCGGCGCATGGCGCTGCCCTCGATCCTGCTGCTGCTGACCTTCGTCGGCGGCGTGCTGGCAACGGCCGGCTTCGCTTTGGCGCTCGGCGTCGGCCCGGATGCGATCAACGACAATCCGCAGCTGGGCGGCGTGCTCGGCGCCATTTCGGCCGCCGTGGGCGGTGCTGCCGCATGGCTGCACTGGAGGCGCTTCCGGGTCCCGATCACCGTCGCCGCGGGTGCCGCGTCGGTCGCCGGCATCGCCGTCGGCCTGCTGCTCGCGGCGCTCGGCCAGAATGCCGAGCAAGCCAGGAACGTGATCCTCG
>Ga0207674_10000729_pt1 | contig 42946 bp, 57 predicted proteins | sample KBSCornC72_FD_184303 | JGI IMG/M metagenome (GOLD analysis project Ga0207674, IMG submission 184303) | Corn rhizosphere microbial communities from Kellogg Biological Station, Michigan, USA - KBS Corn C7-2 (SPAdes) (version 2) | ecosystem: Host-associated > Plants > Roots > Rhizosphere > Soil ... | reverse complement strand
GAATGGTAATCGTCCCGCCGATCTGAGCGTTGGTCGTCCGGTGTTGGATAAGGACGATCTTCGCTCTGGTTTCCTTGAGTCGATAACCCACGGAAGTCACCAGAATAGTATCGAGGACTTCTTCCGCATCATGAGCTAACCAACTATCGGTAGAGAAGTGATCCTCCCAGACAACCTCCTCGATAGGCAGTCTTGTTAATCGCTCGGCTTCACTCAGGTCGAGCTTTTCCATTATTTCCTCTTCGGTTGCTTCTTCCGATTAGCGGTACGACTAAGGACGTGGAGATTATTCTTGGAGTTATCCAAAGGGGCATTCAAGTCCTTCGTGAATTTCTTGTGGTCGACTTCCTTACCATCACCTTTGTGGACCTTGCCTTCCTTCTCGAACTCTCGCCGGGCTTGATTGCGCTGAGACCGACGTTTCACTTGAGAAGGTTGGGCCTCCCACCGAGCCTCGGCAGCAGGGTTCGTATGATGTGACTTCTTCTTAGCCATGTGCAGAGACCCTGAATAGCATCGTATCGCTTTCTACCTGTCCGTCATCGAACAACCGGAGGATAAAGTATTTTGGCAGCGGTCCGATAGTGTTGACAAGGCAACCATCTTGGAAGAAGAACAACTTAGCTTGATCTTCAGTCTCTACGATTTCAGCAGTAAAAGGCTTCTCTTTATCACCGTTCGGCGGTGGGCCTTTCTTCTCGATGATCCGGGCAACGTCCGCCGGAGACAATTCTTTATGGGCGATACCTTGTTCAGCCGCGACGGAGACGAATTTGTCGTGTGAGCCGTACTCACAGTTCAGTTCATCAGCCCGAGCATAGTTAAAAGCACCTAGCAGAAACATTCCAGCAGCAAGAATAGTAATAAGCTTCATCATGCACTTTCCTTCTCTATTTTAATATCAAATCCCTCAGGGACTTTCGTGATGTGGGTAACATGTTCGTTGTCGTCAATCGTCGACATGCTCCGAAGATACGCCGTCAGTGCTTCGAGAACGTGTTCTGTCGTAATAGTCCTGAAGGTCTTCTTCCCAATCTGTATCTTCATCGGTTTTCCTTGCGATAACTCTGGGATGATACTTTCGGCTATGGAGGTCTTTAGCAATTCGATCTCTCCTACGATCCGCTCTATTCTTCGGGTGAACCATCGACTCCTCCCGGCAAGACCAATTCAGCCGGATCAATAACACCATAGTTAATGAGATACTCTAGTGCTTCCTCTGGAGTAACTTCTGCGGCTTCCAGTATTTCTTCTAAAGAATAATCTTTAAGTAGCTGCTTCGCTTGCATTTCCGCTTCCGTTACCATATTCTTTCCTCAGACTATTGATGCGGATGTATTGTAGATCATACCCTCCGTTTTCTACGTGACGTTTAATGACAACACCTCTATTCCACAACTGGGCTACTTCTCCGGCCCAATCGTTATCGTAATCTTGGTAGCAGCCGACTACAGTACCAATAACTGGGTTACCAGCAAGATCGACGTGCCAGCTAGTATCGAACAAGTGGCTGTGTCCACAAGTCGCGGATGAGAACTTCTTGGTTGCGATAGCATAGCCTGCGTGAATACCGCCAAGAGGACGGCCAGCGATCCCTCCGACAAAATAGTGGGCATAAGTCACTCCATCGATTTGGATCGTTCCCGGAGTGCTGCCAGAATAATCAACAATGTCATCGTAATACCGGCTAAGGTCAAGATCGCGTAGACTGATAGCCCCGTCGAGTTCGGGCGATAAATCGATAGCCCGAGTAATCCGATGCTCATGATTGCCAATGCAGAACACGCTTCTAGGCATCTTTTTCTTAAGGCGTTTAATCGGGGCAAACATTCTCTCCTGAAAATCTAGATGGGCGTTGATGTCAGCTTTGTAATTCCTCCCTTGGAAGGAACGTTTTCCTTTGTCGTAGCTGGAAAGGCTCGGGAGATCGCAACTGTCGCCAATGTGAACAAGAACATCAGGGCGTACATCGGCAATAAGCTGACCCAACCAATCAGCACGATCATTGTTGAAATCGGGGTGCGCATGACTATCCGGAACGATTAAATGAGTAGACATTAACGAAACACCTTTCTATATCCCTCCGCAGCTTTTGGATTATTGGGTACGACGGGTATTTCGTCGTTTCCTCGTAGATTTCGAGGATCGCTTGGAGCGTTTCTTCTTGGGTGGTACGACCCATCCTGTGTAAGGCCCCGCTAGGTATTGACTTGCGTTTCTGAAAAGAACTTCGCCGTCTGGAGTTCTATGTCTTCCGATGACTCGTCTGTTACAATGTGTACATAGAAGCCCGCGGATTGCCCCGGAGTGATGGTCATGGTCAACACAGAGCCGGGTACGGAACCCGTTAGCCGGTCTCTTACAAACTCCGCAACATCGTTCTTGTCGTAATAGTAGTTCCTCATATTGCTTCTCCGTTATTCCATAAGTCCGTAAAAGATAGCTGTTCCGGGCTGTCATCGTAGCTTTGGTTCTCGTTCAACCCGAGTGAGGTAGCGGGGGCCGTTGGCGTAAGGGATGGTGCGGAGACCGGGCCAACAGACTTCTTTGAAGTCGCAGTACGAACACTGTATTCCGAGTTTTCTATTTCCTGACTGACCATCCGGTACATCCTCGTACCCTCTTTCAGGTGGCTCCGGAAGTTGTACAACTTGCTTAGCTTCTGATACGATCTGCTCGTAATCTCGTCCGTCATCGTCATGAGTATCTAGATGAATTGTACCAAGAACTTTATTAACTGGTAAGAAGTGAGCACGGCGATGGCCAAGGGCATGGCGATAACTACCGAGTTGAGTAAGATACCCGAAGCCGTCGTTCTCTGGTGTGAGGCCCTGCTTAAACTTATCGAAGCTAAAAGGACTAGCTGACTTAACGTCCACCAGCTCACCGTCAACCACGGCGTCAATATGTCCGCGCACACCGGCGACATGAACTTCCTCCTGTTCTCGTTCTACTGTATGCCCGGCAAGTCTTGCGAGAAAGAGGACGAGTTCTTCGGTAATATCTCCGAGTAAGAACTTAATTCTCGCATGAGCTGGTAGTTTTTCTGCAAGGTGAGGGACGCGAACAGAATACCACAGCTTACGCTTACAAGGAGTGCCAGCGTTACTAAGTCGAACAGTAGGTTTCTCTCGGCGGCTAGACAGGCGTCGCACGAGCATTTTCCCGAGGGTCTCTCCGAACTCGGCGGCATCCTCTTCCTTGATGTCAATTTCATTATCGAAAAGGGCGTAAATATCGTCGATTAAAGTATCGATCTTCTTCATTATACCTCATGGCTCGCTCGGCGGCGTTTGCATCCGCTTTCCAAGGCAACGGTTTGGGCCTACGACATGGCTGACAAGCGAAACTCTTTAGACCGGGACAGCTACCGCAGGACGCGGCTGATCCTCAGCCTTGATGTACGGTACAAATTTGGTCACATTGATAGCGACCCAACGCATACCACGCTTACCGAAACGATCACCGTAATCGTAGATTTCTACGGCGATTTCAGCTTCGCTGTCGTTGCCGATAGCGGCACCTTCATCGACACCAGTGACAGCAGGTGGACCAAGCTCACCGATCTTCGGATGACGCTCATAACGCCTGATCTTGATGTAACCATCCTTGATCTTGGCCTTGGTATTCAAGGCTTTGAGAGTAGCCTGACTGTCTTCATCAGGGGCGAGATCAACACTCCAATTGCCGCCACGAGGATCAGGCGTACCATCATCCTTCGTAGCGAAAACCGTATCGAGCTGGCCGGGCCACGGTCTGCAATAACGAACCTTGCCTCGAAGAATTACTTTCTGAGTAGCCATTAGTTGAGTACCTCTTTCTCTTCAATTTCCTCTGGAAGCCCCATCATCTGTCGGGTTAACCAGACCTTTTCCTCATCATTCAGTTCAGAGACGCCTAGAACGGAGAACTGTTCCGTACCTTCGACGACCTGACTAGACACCAATTCAGCAGCATTCTCGGGGGACTCGGCTGCGACGAGCACGTCACTCTTTTGCAAGTATTGGACAGCTACTTTGTAATAATTCAATGGATCATCCTTAATGTGTATCATGCCATGTTAAACCAATATCCGAACTGCCGGACATTGGGCATCTCAGTCCTAAGTCCTCACCAGCCTGACGGATGGCGTCTTTCTGAACCTGCGCGACATATTCTGCGATATCTCGATCAGGTACTTCCGTCTGCCATTCGTCATGAACGAAGTTCACTAGCCAGAACGGAACCTTCTCGGCGACGAGACGTGGATACCAAATCTCCATCGCCCTTTTCATTATGACTGTCTCTCCGTTTTGGAGATAACCAGCTAACGTGAAATGTTCTCTGCTTCCTTGATCCTCCCCAACGATAGCCACGTATCTACCATCAAAACCTTCGAAGTATCCTCTAGAAGCGTCACGAGGTATAATGTCTCGCTTGATAGATGCGAGGCCGGGATAGAACTCGATGAAGTCGCTATCAGCTCGCTTAGCTTCTGAGTGCGAGCAGTCAAGAATTTGAGCGACTTTAGCAATTCCTGCACCGAGGAGCCAAGCATAGATAAATGTCTTTGCGTCCTCTCTAGACTTGCAAGGGCTTCCGAGGGCGAGCTTATTAAGGGTATGGGGGTCTGTTCCATCTTCTTTTTTGCCCGAGACTACGGCGTGTGTAAACCGGGCGTCATTGATGTAATGAGCGAGAACCCTGAGCTGAATTCCCTCAGCATCCACGCCCACGAGAAAGCGATTAGGAGCAGCGCGCCAATACTGGCGGAGTAGTTTATCAATCGAGTTAGCACGGCGACGCATCTCCGTTGATTTGTCGTTTACTGGTTGAGGAACTGGGATGTTCCCTGTGTTCGGATGGTCGTGCGAACAACGGCCGGTCCAAGCGCCGATACCGTTGACATTACCGTGGACCCGATGGGTCTCCGGGTTGAAGTTCTCGATCCACTCTTTGAGTGTCCGAGCGCGACTAGCAAGCATGATCCGTAGAGCGAGCTTCTTAGCCGCAGGTGGTGCAGTATCAGGAAGAGTTGCGAGGTTAGTCTCAGAGACCGTGAACCCCGTCTTTTCCAGCTTGGCGAGCTTTTCTTTGTTTTTCTCGCGTAGGGCGAGCTGATGCCCCTTAGTCTTTTCAGTAGGCTTCCAACCGTATTCGTTTAGCCTTTCAACAATCTGCGTTGGACTGCCCGGATTGAACGGTTCAAAGCTAATAAGAGAGAATGGTCCGCCGTTGAAATCTCGAAGGTCTTCCCCCCGAAACCATCTAAAATCAGATTTGTTGAGCGTTCCAAATTTCGTAATTCTCGGATGTACCTCACGGATAAGTTCAACTTTAGGAGGGAATTCTCTAAGGATTTCTCGGTCAAGTTTATCTAACTCCTCAAGTATATTATACCGCAGTTCTGCTACTTTGTCAATATCTAAATAGAAACCGTTCTCCTGCATCTGTTGGAGATACATCTGAACATGGTGTTCAGTCTCTATTGGGCGACGCCAACGGTCGCTATTCAGATAAGGCAGGAACGTCTTGTATAGCGCCAGAGTAATCCGGCAGTTCTGGAGCGAGTGGTCGACCAAAGCCTCTGAGAACGCATCCCAAGGCGGCTGGATCGACTTCTCGACGCCTACTACGGTTGACCACGCTGCGAGACTGTGCCCACCACTGCGAGGATAATCAAGTAAGCGGCTGACAACGAGGGTATCCACCACGGCAGGAGCAGTGGGCTCCAACCCCATTTCCAAGCCTCCAACAATCCGATGAATTGAAGGAAGATCGTACCTAATGCAATTATGGCCAATGACACGCCCGAAACTACTAATGTACCTTCGGCAAGCCACTTTAGTATCTTCATTATCATGGACATTTCGGAATACCGTTTCCTCTCCGGTGTCTACGTCGATACCTGTGACACACCAAATCTTATCTGGTTTAAGTCCGTTCGCCTCTATGTTCAGGACTACTGATTTCAATAACCTCTACCCCTGCTTTCATTATCTCTTCTTTTGAACCCAGAAACCGGCAATGCTTGGCCATCCCGGCATCGATCTCGTATTGAGGATAACCATCTCGAAGAAGGGTTTCTTCTAATGTTTCACCGGGTAGCGGGGTATAGACCTTTGGAAAGCCGTACTTCCAACCAGACGGAGGATCATACATCATTGGACCACCTTGAAATACTTATCTTTGATTTCTTTACGCTCACGCATCAACGCAAGCATCAAACCCATATCCATTTTAGCCTTAGCCTCCCTGACCTGATCTGAGAGTTTCTTCATTCGTTCAAGAGCAAGAACCCTTTCGAGTGTTTCCTGTACTGAATAGTCTGCCATCAGAGAAAACCACCTTCGAGATAATCAAGCCAAGCCTCCCATTCTTTTCGCCCCCAATTAGGCGGCGGGAACTCGGACGACAGGCTCTCGGTATTCTCTGAGGGTGAAGGTTTCGTCATCGAACCAAAGGACGCCTCCGGGGCCTGTGCTTGCTCCGTAACGGTTCTTAGGAACGGAGAGGTACATTTTATTCCGCTCATTTTCATCTTCCTCTAACGTGTTACGCGACAGATCAATACGCGTGTTAGCCACCTTACCAATGTTACGGCTGCCCCTAGTACGGCCGTCATCATTGACATGACTAACAAGGAACAGAGTAAAATTAAGATCATGGGCCATAGTAGCAAGCCGCGTAGAAAGGTAATCAAGAACACGGCGCTCATCTTCATCGCCTGCCTTCCCGGTTACGACCATAGTGATATGATCGAAGAAGATATATTTACAGCCGCAAGCAGTAACGAGGAAACGAACCATACTGAGTAGATCGTCAGGATCATCGCTGCCAAAGTGCTTATAAATATGGAGCCGATCATTCGAGCCTTTTGTAACACGCTTCAGCGCCTCCGCGATTTCCTCGTTACTTGCGACTCCTTCAAAGTGGGCTGGTGCTTTGAGATCGTATCCTGCAAGGCCTTGGAGCTGACGTGCTTTAGTTTCCTCAAGGTGAATAGCTCCGATAGCAGCATCTGTCGTTGTAAGGATGTGATATTCGATGGCTCTAATGAATTCAGTCTTGCCAACGCCTTCTTGAGCAGTGATAAGGATGACTTCTCCATCGCGGATACCTTTCGTAACCTCTTGCAAACGTGCAAATGGATAAGGAATTGATGGTCTTTTTTGGTCATCTTCAAGAATTTGCGCGAAGTCTGCATGTGAACTCACAATTCCTTCGGGTAGATATTTCTTCGAATTGTGCCAAACCTGCCTAAGCTGATCGACCAATCCGGCTTGCAGAAATCCGTTGGCATCCTTGTGGAGAGATAAATCCACGTGGAATACCTTGTTGAAATCGAAAAGCTCAGCAATCTGTCGAGCAGCTTTCTTTCCGGGCTCGTCCGCATCGAGAGCCAGATAAATTCTGTCGAAGCTGTCAAGATATGCATGGTTCGACTGACAGTCCTTTCGCGCTGTCGAACTGCTTCGTACCGATACAGCAGGAAAGTTATTCCCAAGAACTTGATGGATCGACGCCGCATCATAAGCGCCCTCCGTGATTGTGATAGTCTTAGCCGACCCGGCAGGGAACTTGTCCATGAACATCAATGTAGGTTCAGACGCGTTCATGCCAGCGGTCTTGAAGGACTTGTCTTTAAGCCCTCGGATTTGCTTAGTGCTATTGGGGAAGGTCACGATATCGAACAACGGCTCCCCTTCAGCGGAGCATTCCGTTACAATGTTCAATTTCTCTCGTGTAGCGGCTGAAATGCCACGTGCGGTAATATATTGATAAGTATGATTACTAGTATCCACTGGGAGTTCAACTCCTTCTTGTGGTTGAAAGGACTTCCCGCCGCATTGACCGAAGCAATGCCCGTGCCCATCATCATAGATGGCATACGCATCGGACGACCGGCCACATGGGCAGGGAAGTTTACTCTGGACTATTTTAGACGAATTACTCCTCGGTTTCATCTTCGTCGATGAACTCAGCTAGTGCATCGTCGATGTGGGCGGCGCATTCATCACAGAGGTATTCGCCATCATGGCCATGAGGTTTGACCTTGAAACGACCGGGCGCTAGATCGGCGTAATCTGAGCCCTCTTCTGGTGTATAATCACAGATAGCACAACGTAACATGCCTTTGTTCTTTCTTCTTGTTATGGCATTAGGCCCGTAGGCCCTCTACTAAGGTACTTGGGTAATTACTTGAGGTACTATAATCAAACCGGCAGGTGATCAGATCATTGGTTTCTGAGGGAGTATCCTATAGTTTATTATAACACTCCCTCAGAAGTTTGTCAAGAGAATTATGCAGTAGATGCTAACCCACTGAAATAATTACTATAAACCTCGATAGTGTTCCCTTCGAGGCCCGGTGCTGTATTGCCTTCGAGAACAAATCCCTGCTTGCGCTTGTCGTGCCACACGATATCCAGTGCGGCGAAATGAAGCCGGGAGAAGTGCTCATTCATGAAGTTCGTCGCAAGAGATAGAACTGCCTCCGGCGTCGGATAATCGCTTTCCCGAACAAAGATGAAACCATTGTCGTGGTTTCTGACAGCCCAATCCTTCGGCTTTTCCATGTCCGGACGCTTCTGGAATATCTTACGCTGCACGAGGATAGGATTAAATGGATCACCGGGATGCAGCCCCCTAGCCATATGGATACGGAATTCATGGGTCTTATTCTCGTATTTCACGTATAGCGGTGCTTTCGGTAGCGGGTTACCGTCTTCCACGATCTCTATTCCAGCCCCTCCAGAGCCTTCCAGTTTGTGCCGTACCACCACCCTGCCGCCCCATTTACACGCCTCAGGAGCCTCCGTAGACCATTCTGGGACCATCCTAGAGTGGCCGACATGCCGGAAGAACCGAAGCTTATTGGTCATTACTCCAACCAACGGTGGTAGGTTGACGATGTTTTTGTAAGGTAGGGGATCGAATGTGAACTCTGAGTTGCCCCAGTTGATGACCAGCGCGCGTTGTGACAGGGGCGCTTTCTGACCGATTAAAGTCCGATGCCCCTTAGCCACTAGGGCAGAACGAAGGCTTCTCGCCCCCGAACTGCCCTTCTTATATGGGTTAATGAAAATCAACGGTTCCTCTCCTCTAAAAGAAGTCTTGCATGTTCTCGCTGAAAATTCTCCAGAAACTTCTTGCGGCTTATCAACCGCCTCCTCCACCCCGGTCGTTGCGCTTGGACGTGTTCTTCCGCCTCAGCAACACGACGTTGGTAATAAGCGATACGCTCACGGACCCGAGCAATCTGGGGGTTTCCGCGTGGCACCGGAATTTCTTCTCGTTCTACAACAGGCACCGGTGCTGGTACGTCTTCTCGCAATAGCGGGTTGGCACCGAGCTGAGCACCGGCTAGATCATTGGCTTGAGCGGGGTGAACTGGCTGAACGATCCAGCGGGCAAATTGTACGGGATCGGCGCGCATCTGGACAACATCATCAAGAACGTTAAACTGGTGTAGTTTTTTCTTTGGTTTTTCTTCCTCTTTCGGCGCTGGACGCTTCATGTGATCGGCGATAACCCGAGCAAGTTCATACGCATGTCTCGCCCCGAAGTCGATCAACCCCGGAATTTTCCTATCTTCAACCGGAGGTTTGCCATTGCACACACTCCCGCAGAAATCGAACGGGTTCTGTTCAGCGTATTCAACCAAGGACAGATACGTCTTGTCCTCGGCCTTCTCCGCATAATCTTTGATGTTGGCGATCCATCCACACCACTTGTCGATCTCTTCACCATCGACACTCGTCGGAAAGACACGGTATTCAATGGTGCCAAGATCAGATAACCGGAGGAGATTTTGTGATGAATATTTCCCACGGTAGTTCCATTCATACGTCACCGACCCGCGAGCAAGTGACGAACACAAGTGGTCTATCGCTAGAACAGCATCGCCTGTATCGAAAGACGGCATACAGAAAAGACTGCCATTCCTATGCGGCAGACTATCTAGAATAACCGGTTCGATTATTGTCCACCCGATTACTGCACCAAGAACGTCACTCCATTTGTTATCAATGAAGTTGTGGTGGATATGTGTACTCGACCGGTAAGTCGGCTTGAGCACTGCACCAGCTTTCTCCAATCGCTCCCTCAGACTGTTGACGGCCGAGAAGACATTCTTCTTCTGCAACGGAATGGAAACGTACTCCATACCTTGCCGCAAGCTGCCATCCTCGTGACCGGAGAAATCACTAGTGATCTTGCCGGGTGGAAGATTTCTTCCTTCCGTTTCGATCTCAACGCCGAAGTCACCTTTAACCGAACGTTGATTAAAGGTCTCTTTGACCGTTTTGTTAATCGCTTCTGAAAACATCATCCCCTCACACGAAGGTTAACCGCCGCTAAATCTTTGTGTATCCACGACGGGCGAAGATCATGCTCATCGAGAACTTTTACCGTAGTGTCAATCAAAAGCCCGAAGTTTCTGCCGCAGTATTCCACACCTATCGGTGCCCCTTTCTTTCCAGACTGGAACAACGCTATGTTGTTACTCAATCGGAGCGTACCCACAGCTTCATTCTCGATCATCTTTCCTAGTGCCGGTTCATATGGAATATCCTTCCGGCTTGATAAGGCGTCGAGAAGGAAGTCATACCGCGCCCCGGAATGTTGCTGTTGATTAACACCACGGATGAATGTATTCCGATGGTTCATGCCTTGTTGGTTCTGCCTCTCCGGTCCCCGATACAGCCAGAAGACTGCACTGTTCCTAGTGACATACCCCGGAGCAATCGGGCGGCAATCAGCTACGTCAGCGTAAGAAATGCCGTAATTAGTCCCCTCTCTGTCAGAGACACACAGACCGAATTGACCGTCACCAAGATCATAAACCATCCGTACATAAAACGGATTGTCTTTTATCATGATAACGGTATTGTTCAGCTTAGTGTTGATCTGCTCATGGGTATCGTAGGCCACACGAAACGGAGGTAGGGAAACATCCCGGATAATCGGGTCACCCTGTTTCAGTTTCTTCAAGTCTAGGGCTTTCCACTTATTGAAAGCCATAATCATTTCTTGCTGGTCTCGGGCAGCTCTAGGCGGAGCCCCCTCATCCCCCGCTAATCGAAAAGCTCTCGTCATAGGAAGTTGGAGCCCACCAGACCACATTGGTGGAAATCGATCCAATCCGAGAGCCCAATCGTTAGGTTGATCGGGGGGCCAATTTTCCAACTCACTGAGATCGGCGCGAGCGTCGAAGCCAACATCAGTGGGCCAATTTTCTTGGAGAACGTTCCCCATTACTGCATCGAGATAGAGTTGGTTCCTTGCGATCCGGATAAGATCGCCAGCCGGATTTCTATGCGGACGCATTGGCACCCTCGTACTTGATCTCAGCCGCGACCTCGGGATTGATTTCATCCCATTCGGTCATGTTCTTGTCGATGGCGACTTGTGCGAAGTTATCAAACTTCTTGTTGATATCACCGTCCTGAGCGTAGTCCACCGCAGCCATCGTTGCATCGAAGATCATTCCCATAAGCTCAGGGGAAGTACACCACGCTGACGACGGAACACGGTACTCCACGCCGTACGACTTCGGCCGGAACGCGCCAGCACAGCCGTACAATTCCCGACGCTGTGCGTCCGTGTCGTATTTCAGTGTCCGTAACCCGACGAAATAGTCCAGTGTTTTCACGAGAAGAATGCACTTCTCGATATGCTCCATATCGCTGGTATCTTGGCCTTCCGTCCAACCGATATGGATATGACCGGCACCGGTTCTGAATGGGAGTTCACGATCAGGAGTGTCGTTCATGCCTCCGGTATAAGCGTTGTAATCGGGGTTACAACCTAGGTTGGAGACATACCTCGGGAGCTTGGCGAGGTATTTTTTGCTGAACGGGGCCGTCGGTTTGGCGACGATGATGCACTGTTTCTTGGCAACGATTTGGTTCAGGTCTTCGATAACCCCTTGAACATTCTGGATAAATTCTTCTTTTGTAGAACTCGGCCGGACATTTGCCTCCAGCGCAAGCCCGTCCACTTGGACAAAACCATGCGCTGTTTTCAGTGGGGCTTCTTTCGTCCCACATTTGAAGACATGGCCAGAGATAAACTGGTTATTCTGGCGAACGAAGAATTCAGGGTCAGCACCAATGCGGATCATGTTCTCAATCCATTGTCACAGTTACAGGGGTTTTGCCGTCGAGCCACTCTTTGCAGCCATCGTACTTCGAGCAGTCCAAGCATACGAAATCATCACTACCGCCGAGATCGCTTCCGACGGGTACTACTCTATCACCGGCCTTTGCCACTTCTCCGCACCACGAGCACGATTTCCCGTAGTACCCACGAGCCCACCGTTGACGATCTGGGAACAAGTCTTGAACGGTATCATTCAGCCTGTGGCCTCCGTGGTTGTGTGTCCACGGGAGATCATCTATTCCTCGGTGATTGTGGTTGTACCTCGTCGGAGGAGGGGTATTTGCCTCAATCTCCGTTTCCGTCGTCTCGTCAACAGACTCACCGCGAGGTTCTTCGCGAAATGTACCGCTCGCTTTCGCGGCGGCCTCCTGTATGTTCTGACGTTCACGGGCTTTTTGGAGGCCCCTCTCTATCGCCTTCGCTCGACGTTCCTCTTTCTTTGACAGAGCAGGTGGTGGCAACAGCGGGACAGAACACGCGGGTTCCATGCGATTTGTGACAGGGTTGAAAATCAAATCAGGATCAGAGAACCGTCCTGTGTATTCTCTTCCTCGCCAAGCCCTAGCACCAGACACCGTATCCGTATCCGCCGTCGGGGTCGGCTTGTACACAAAAGGGATTGGTTTGAAGTCCTTCACTACTTCGACTGGAACGATCCGATGGCCGGGTTGAAGCGGGTATTTGATGAGAGTATCCACGGGCATATATGTGTCCCATGTATTCGTCCCACGATACGACCGCTCGAAGATGAAATCGAGCATGGATTGTTCTGACGCCCAGTACAAAGTCTGGATGTGTTTATTGTACCCGACGTTCTTGAAGTACAGTGTCCGCTGATAGTTGCGGAGGAAGTTCAAAGTCTGTTCTCTCTCGTCGATCCAGACGAAGGCATACGCACCACGAGTATCTTTGATTGCCTCCGTGATACCGACCTCTGACACCGCCTTGAAGAATTGACTGCTGTCGTTCTCACCGTCTTTCAAGTCCTGCCCGGCGACCTTATACAGCGTCCCGTTGTGGACCCCGATGATATGGCCGTGCCGATGTGGATGGATCGACTTGTCTTCCGTACCACCCTTCGTGGGCCAACGAGCATGGCCGATGATCGCCGTGTTATCCCCCTTGAGCGCTTCATCCAGCTCATCTGAATAAGCCAATGCGCCGGAGACAAAACGACTACGGATCACCCTGACTACACCGGGTCTCTTCGGCGGGTAGAGGATGGCTGGCTTCGAATGCACCATCACCCCGCTGCCTTGAAACCCCCGAAGGGAGGAGATATTCAGAAGATCACGAAACAAGCCCTCTTCGGAACCATTCAGTCGGTTCGAGAGAACACCTGACAAACCACACATTTAAGCTGCCCTTTCCATGCAGTCCCAGAAAACATCCTGAGTAGACCTGCTGTTGTATTCAGGATGAGGTTGAAAACAAAGACTTCTCGTCTTCGGGTAGTAGACGATTTCCGCATCAGTCGAATGGCCGGGCGATGGGATCAGTTTGAAGTAATCCCCTTTACCTCCATTCAGTCGATTGCCCGCGATCTTCCTTGTGCTCTCGCCTGCCTTGCCCCAGATGAACGCCGGAGCTTGGAGCCGAGGGATCATTTGCTGATGGTGCGTCGAGTTCACCATGACGATCCGTTCACGCGTCATCCCATCTGCGGCTAAGCCTTTGATGTAGGTCATCGGATGCTCGCCACGAATGGCATGATTATTCACGTCTTGCCAGAGTGAGCCCCCGTTCATGACGTTAAGGAACTGCGCCCCTCTACAAATACCAACGAGGAGTTTCTTGCCATCGTTAGCAACCTCGAAGGCAGCCTTTTCCCACTTGTCTCGTGCGGGGTAGACGCACGTCAACGGATGCTTCGGCTCGTTGTACAGTTCCGGGGATACATCACTTCCGCCGGTCCATACAACCACATCCGCTTTCTTGATGCTATCAGCGGGGTCGTACCCACGAGCATAGAACAGCCGCTCTACCCCGTGATTACGCCCGATGACGAAGACCTTAAACTTCGACGTGTTTACCATCCTGTGCTGCCTTTTCAAAAAGAGTGACCCACTCTCGGAGAGATTTTCGTTGAGTTTCAAGTCGGTAGTCGATGGGCGTCGCGCCTCCGAAACAATCGGCGGATCGCCCCGGTGAGTGCCTAGAAACCGGTGTAAGCTTTCCAGCGAGAGCATAGCCAGCCTTTCTAAAACCTTGCGTGCCGAAAGGTTCTCCGTGGACTACCATTACGTTACCCCAGAGCCCTTCACTAAATTCCTGAATAGTAAGCGCAACGACGGTAGCCGTCCGTAATGGTAGTTCCTTTCGAGCAGCGATGAAGGACTTCATTCGGCCTCGGTTCTCGAACATCAACCTTGATGCCTGCATGAACGTCCAGAGAAGACCAGCATTGCAATTTTTATCTAGGACATTCTTGTAGACAAAGCCATGATCACGAAGGATATCGTCGGGTGCAGTTTTCCAGAGATACGGAAGAACACCTTTGAAAATACCTTCCGGATCAAGGATTGCCTCTAGCCATTCTTTTGCCTCAGGCCTTTCCCAATCACACGGCCAGTTTACCCCAGTCCCCTCACCGATAGGAACATACCCTCCGTAGAAAATCCCGAAATGATCCGGGTGTTTCTTTTGGTACGCAAGATGTTCGGAAACCGGCCTGTAACAAACCTCCCCCTTGAAACTCCATCCTTTCGGATGTTCCGGTTGATCGAAGAGGACACTACCCGCACAATGCGTAGCTTTGACTTGCTCCCGCATCAACGCGGCTATTTCCTCGCCGATTTCATCGGTGAATTTTGCTGCGATCATATCGCCTCCGCTGCCGCGTAGAGCGGACGAATTTCGTAACCTGCGTTACGATACCGCTGCTGATCTTGAGGATCGGCTGAACATTCAACCCAATCCTGCCATTTACCGTGTCGATCTGTTCGACGGCGCTGCCACGCCACCGGCCCTTGCGGTATGGCGCGGAGAGCTTTACGAGCCGCTGTTATCGCTCGGTTAGTTGTGGCTGTTTCACATGACGGCGCGTCGAATGCTTCAAGCATCATTTCCAGCGCCAGCCGGGTTGCAATGGTCATGATCGTGGCCTCGCCAGTGTGATGGTGTAGTGCCCATTTGAAGTAACAGGGCCGTTTTGCGCCGAGACACTGACCACCGTCCAACCCTCATCAGCTTTGCGGTTCATCAGGTCTTGGGCTTCCATTGGCTGTCCGTAGTAGACAACGAGGGCGTACTCCATTCGGGGTGCAGTACGCTTCTCCAGAGCGTTCATCTGGCGTTTAAGCGACTGGATTTCATCATGTATCGTCATCGCGATTTTCGATCCTTTTGAGAGAGCGCGGTGGTGCGGCATTTTAAGCAATAATAAAACGCCTCGCAGTAGGGGTCCGGTCCGGCAATCGGCGCGTCAACTATCCTGTGCCAGCATCTTACCCATTTATGAAAGCAAATCATTCTGCGACGCAAAATGTATGGGTTCATGGTGTTCCCCGATCAATTCCATTCAAGTAGAATAAGTGGTGATCTGAGGAAATTTCGCCTGCACGAAACGGATCAGGAAGCTCTGGATCAGACAGGTCTATCTTCTCAGCGTCATGGTAACAACCATTCGCACACACGTCATCGAGATCGCATGTGCAAGGCTTATGTGTGACATAGCATCTCATGCTGCCCTCACATATGATACAGTCTCGCCGAGTTCATCGACTTTGATCTGCGGGCCAAGATGGGCTTGATTGTCCAATCGACGCCAGCACTGAGCATCTCCGATATACACGGAGACGACCTCGCCATCCATAGTCTGGAACTGCCGACGATGGTACATCATCCCTTCACCTTCGAGACGATCAAGCCGAGCGAGGATCAATTCCCCCTCGCGCCCTGCCGGAAGCTCGTATATTTCCCCGGTAGGAAAGTAACCCGGCTTATTTTCTGTGGCCGGTAAGATAACCGGGAAGCCACCCGTATCGAACATCCGGAACGGCGTGGCGAGAACTCCCTGCCCTGAATAAACCGCCCCTTCAAGACAACGATGGTTGTGAAACCCTTTCTTGAGTGTACCATAGACAAAAACCTTCATGGTTAGAGAACCTTCACTTTTGTGAGCCCGGTCGTCCAATTGAGACGGAACTCTCCGGGCTTGACATCGAGATCGATGTGAACAGCGCCCCCTGTCACGACGCCTTCACGGCCATCTGGAAGCCGTACCCGTGCCCCGATTTTCAACACGTTAACATGACCTGGCTTAAAGATCGAGATCAACCAATTCATATTACACTTCCTTCCGGCAGATCAGCCGGTGTTGCATCACGCCACTTCACCGCCCATCGCCGCTTGTCGTAATCCCAATAAGAGACTTCGACTTGCAGGACTAAGCGGCTGTAATTCGACCACAGTAAAATCGTTCGATACCGGCGTTTGCCGGTTAGTTCTTCTGCGGGTCCGTGGGCCATATTATCCCCGCTTTGTGATACTATCCGCGATTTTGATGTGACGGATGTATTCATCCCACCGGCCAGCGGCCCAATGCCATACCGCTTTGTCACGATGCCACTGGCATACGGCTTTCATAGTGTCAGACAGCTTCGGCTTCTTCATAGCTGGCTCCCGATTGCGAGGAAAATAAAGATGACTGCGAAAACCCACCCGGCGTTCATTTGAGTTTACCCAGATCGAAGGTCAGGAATTTCTTGTCCATTGTCCAAAGATAGACACGAACATCGTTACCGGAATTTTCATTCCTCTTCCGTTTGGTCACGATGACTTCACCGAAACCATTACGCTCGATCAGTTCCTTGAGTTCCTCGCCGAGGGTCGTCCCGTTGGTGACCGTGTAAATCCAAAACGGCCGATGGCGACCATGAGTAACCTCTGGAATGAGTTTTTGAAGACCACGGAGAATTGTCTCCGGTGTCTCAGAGACGTATTGAACAGGGCTGCCGAAACCGTCCCTTTCGACTTGCGCCCGGTTGACATAGTGATGTTGTTGCTGAACACCGTGGATTTCTTTGACACCACAGCAAGTCAAGTCTTTGATACACAAAGGCCCGCTGGTACTGCCTGAATAAATCCAATCAGCGACGGGGTAACGGTCTTCATGGGGGTTGGGTTTTCTTGCCGGTACTTTGGCCACAGGCGGCTCCTTTATATGGTTCCAAATCGTTTTCATTTCAGTTCTCTAGGCACAAAAAAAGACCCCTAGGTTTCCCTAGGGGCCGAATTTAACTGGATTGAATTAAGCTGCCGCCGGAATGACCTCGTAACCCACATCCGAGAGATGGGTCTTGAAGAATTCCCGATCCGGGCCTTGAAGGGCCTTGATCTCCTGCATGAATTGCAGGCTGGTTTGGTTCACCTTCAAGCCGAAATAATCCTTCATCGCAGCAACGAACGACATCTTCTTCATGGTAGTCTCCTTTGGGCAATGCCCGGTTGTGGCCTCGTTGAGGCCGTACGTGACAGGGACGTTTAATTACTCACGAAACGCCCCAATATAAACATCCGACCGATCCGGCGAGGCAGACACCTGCGTAGACGAAGCAGCAGATAACATCGGCTCGGTCGATTTGCCTGAGAAAGCTGCGTCCCATCCGCTCCTCCATTCTGTCCATTCGTAGACACAATCTACGCGGAAGGGATTTCTCCCGCGCAGTATTCCGAGAACACAAGCATCATGGCCCAATCGGAAGGCCAATGATGGTTTTTGGTATTCCGCATGAACGGCCTCAGCGGCCGCAACTAGGACTTCCGTAGTCATACGAATACCTCCCGCGTGATAACAAGTACGAAGGAACGGCCCGAGTAGAGCTGACGGAAGCGCTGTAGTTCCGTGAGAGCTTCGTTGAGGCTGACCCACTGCTCAAGCATCAGCCCCTCACTGTACACGTTATAAAACATCGCTTCCCTCCCATTGTGCCGCCATCCAACCGGTTTGCCAGTCGGAATACGCTTTCGGCGCATTGTCTGGATTGAAAGGGTTCAACGTATAAGGGACACTACGATAGAAAGCGTTATGTCCCATGCGGTAGTTATCCGTAGTTATGATACGTTCCCTAGGGAACTGAATGATTTGACAGTTGTCGTTTGCGTAACGCATGATTTTGATCCTTTTGGAGGGACGAGGGTTTAGCGATCTCACCCACAACGTCTTATCTCCCTCCACGGAGATATTCCAGACTATGGCTTCATGGCAACTCCCTACTCGTTTAGAAAAAGTCAGTAATAAGTCACACGTCGCCCGCTGTTATAACCGGGGCGGGACCAACGAGGAAACCCACGCCGACTTGAGACAGATCGACGCTTAACAGGCGAGGTTAGTTTGCCTTCCCGGCAAGGGACGTATTCCCTACGCTCCGGTGGCAATGGAGGCAAATGATACCCGACAGTCAGCGTCTCGCTTTGCGTAGCCATGCGCCGTAACCCGGCGTCTTGTAGCGCGGCGAGATTATCTTGAAAAGCACGCTGTTCTTGAAGGGCACGCGACAACAGAATGCGACGCTCCCCCATTGGCGTTATGCCGTATGTGACAGGGGAACTCTGAACGCAAACGAGCACATTACCACGAGGTAGATAAACAAAAGGATAGGCATGGGAACCTCTGTTGACCGGTGAGACCGTTGCGACATGAACCGCCAAGCTCTTAGTCGCAGGTGATGCTGCCCATTGCGGGCATGGAAAGCAGACAAAGAAAAACCCCTAGGGAAAACCCTAGGGGTTAGTTGTTACCCTATGGTTGGGAGATTAGGCCGCCGGAGTTGCAGCCCGACGAGTACGGGCAGGCGTTTCTGCCGGTTCCTCGTTTTTCGACTTGATGAGATCGAGACACATCTGTTGCACTTCAATCAACGCCTCAGCGTCAAGGAAAGTGAGCGAGCGCATGACGAAAGCCTTGTGGTCAATGTTGCTGGTTCCGATTTTGTCGGCCAGTCTCACCGCCTTGGCTTCTGGTTTGCCGGGCATGGCATTGAGAATTTCCACGCCCTTTTCTTCAATCAACGCGCGGGCAATCCGCTTGGGATTATCCGTTGAAGCGGTGACGTTGTTTCCGCCTTTGGCCTTGCCCGCTTGGGCTTTCGCCTTGGCGGGTTTCTTGTAGAGGGCGCCCTCAAGAGCGGCAAACGAGTTAACCGCCTTGTGCTTCTGCATGGTCAGATCATGCCAAGTGTCAATGGCCTTATCGACAGTCTTGGATCGCAGGATAACCTGCAAAGGCGAGCCGTCCTGAACGCCTTTCTTATCGTAGTCGGACACCATTGAGCGGGCAGAAGTCTTGGCCAAATTCAGCCAACGATAAACCCATGCCTGTTTAAATGGCTGGCCGCGCTTGGTTTCCGCGTACTGCTTGAGGGCTGATAGAACCTCTTCGCGGGTATCGTCGAATGAACGCCGGTCGGCGATGATAGGGGAATAGGTTCGAACGATCATGTGAACCACCATCGCGCCGACCATGCGAAGCGTGGCGTTAGCGGCGTTCTCTACGTTGAGAACGATTGCCTCAAGAGACTTCTCCGGTTTGATATAAACCGCCTTGTCGATGACCTTTTCGGCCTTGGTTTCAGCCGCGCCGTCATCGTTCGACTTGGCGAAAGCAACGGACGACATGAGAGAAGATGAAAGAGAACGCATTGGGATAGCTCCTTTTCGACGGGTTATGGTGCCGGATGGCCCATTTCTACCCGAATAGAACGGAACCCTGTTTCAGGCACGGCTCCGCCGCCCCAGACTTTCGCCTAGGGGTCATGCAGGGACACTTGCCCCGCAATCCTACCGATTAGACGCCCCAAATGTGGCGAAATTGTGGCAAAGGGTGCGACAAGATGTCGCAGGTAGGAAGGTATTTAGATACCGCTAGAGGGATTGACTTGACTGGGCGAATCATAGTACCGTGGCGGTGCAGTCCTACGTGTGTTTGCAGATTTATTCTACATGAGTAGAAATAGTTTCGCGTTTGTCTGAAACGTGCTAGACTGCACTGGTATCAACCGCAGGAGAGAGCTATGGAAAATCCTATTTGGTCAATCGAAAGAGCTTTGCGTGCCGGTTACATAATGGAACCGCACCTAGCATCAGGCAATTTCAGTGGACCATCGCGTATGTCACGACCTTCCCATGAATGTGCTTTGGTTCATGCTCATATCCGCCGTTGCATGGCTGATAAGACTATGAAAGATGAGCATTGGGGACGTGACGCTTGCGCTAAACAGTGTGATGAATGTGCAAACATATGTCACATGAATGATTATATTCGGGCAAAAGAACATTGTCCGCCTCACTACCCGATGCCCGCGTTGCTGCAAGATAGTCAGTCTGACTTAGGCGAACGATGGTCTAACTGGTTAGATGCCGACCGATTGTCTGGGCACAGGTACTAAAGCTTTCGCCCCAAACTCCACCTTGAACCCCTAGGGTAATTCCTAGGGGTTATTTTTTTGTCTTCAATTGCATTTCGGATTATCAGAAGTTTAGTATTATCAGTGACATGCAATCCACAACACTATCCGTCGAGAGTACCAAGAGCGTCACACACAAAAAACTTATCTCTACGAGTCCCCTGTCATTTCGTTTCCCTTGCGCGCCCACCATTGGGCCATCGGGCGCGATCATTCACCGTGATCAATCGTTGAGACGACCAAAAGGAGGGCCACCGGGTGCACCCCCATGCAGGGGGCCGGGGTGGGGGCAAAGGGGGTGGAAGGCCCCTTGAAATTTTCTCACAAGAATTCACAAAAATCTAGCCCCTATGTACGATTTCTCTTGACATCCCCTCTGAAATATGGTATAATATACTTGAGGGACAGCATTGAACATCAATGTTATATGAGGCTTACCTGAGTAAATTACCCAGATAACAATAATCTGATCACTTAGGGGGCCTCAAGAAGAAATTCTCTTTTCTCGCCCACTACTTATAAGCATTCTTAGGTTTACTTATATAATTCTTTGGTCGTAATCCATTCTTTGGTCGTACCCTCAGGGTCCCGGCGTAACTGGTAGGAAATCATGGAACCAGCATCCATCCGGTATAACAACCCCGGAGCAATGTGGGGCGGATCAGCCCTAGCCAAGAAGTGGGGGGCCACCAAGACGGTAGGCCTGAACGACGGCCTAGGCCAAGGGAACAACATCGCTGTCTTCCCGAGCAAGGTCCGGGGTGCTGCCGCCCAGTTCGACCTCTGGCACACCAGCCCGAAGTACCATAACAAGCCTCTCCGGCAGGCCATCGCCACTTGGTCAGGTGGGAACTACGTCCGATCCTATTTGGACTTCCTCACCAAGAGGACCCCCGGCCTTACCGACGATACTCCCATCACCGATACCTTCTTGTCGTCCCCCACGGGGATCGCCTTCGTCAAAGCGCAGGCATGGCACGAGGCAGGTAAACCCTACCCGATGGCAGACGACGAGTGGAAAGCCGCTCAGAGCCTCGTCTATGGCCCTTCCGCAGTCAAGCTACCTACCCCCTCTAATCATCTCCCAGCGCCCTCTGGGGCCGTTATAGCGGCTACAAGCGCCGGTCTATCCGCCGGGGCTGTTATCGGGGTAGCCGTGGCTGCTGCCGCCATAGCCGCAATCATCTATTTCATCATGAAGAACCGGGCTCAGAAGGCCCTAGATACCCAGATCGCCTTCGCTGAGGCGGCACTAGCCCGAGCCAAAAACACAGATGTCAAAGTTTAAGAATGCCTCCGGGGCGTATCTCCTAGCCGGGCTGTTCTTTGAGACGACCTCTGCGGATAAGTCCTCTGTCGTCTACACCCTGAAGAACGAAGACCACCTAGGCTACCCCTCCCTGTACCGGCTTTACATGGAAGCCAACGACCCTACCGAGTATGACTTCGCTGTCGCGAACCTCGGGGGTTGGGACCACTGGGAGCGGCTCTCGAAGTGCTCTTGGTTCAAACCTTACCTCGAAGCATGGCGTCGGGAACTTGAAGTCCGCTTTCGCGCCCAAGCCTTAAGGAACCTTCGAGAGCTTTCCAATAATGCCTCCGGCAAAGACTACTTCCAAGTAAATAAGTTCTTGGTCGGTCAGGGGTGGAAAGAAAGCGGGCCGAAGCGACGCGCAGGCCAGCCCTCAAAAGAGGACATTAAAGCGGAAGCCCACAGACTAGCCACTATCGCCAATAACCTAGATGAAGATTACCAGCGGATCACGGGGGTCAACTAGTGGGTCTTTATAACGCTGACGGGAATATCAATCTAACATCCGTCACAGGGGCAACCAGAACAGGGCTTTTCGCAGCTAATGGTAGTTGGAACATCGTCATCAACGATGGCACCCAACGGACTGGACTGTACCACGCTTGTGGTGCTTTCAACGCAGTTGTAACGACTAATATCTCCTCCGGGTACTACGCCCCCAATGGCAGTATGTACGTCATGTCAGACGGTGCTGGTGGATACATTCTCAACGTCCGAGGAACTCTACCTTCAGCTTTCGTATGGCTCTACGGATCGGATGGGCAATATCTCTTGGGTAACGACGGACAACAACTTTACGGAAGGGCACCATAAATGGCTCGCGAGATCAACTATACCGATATGCGCGGAGCGCCGTTTGTAGCTCCGACCTTTACAGCTAACGCTTACACGACCGTCCTTGCTGACCTACAGACTATCTTAGGTGTCGACGCAAGTGGTGCTGAAAAGACCGTCACGCTGATATCAGCGGCAACAGCCGGTGTCGACGCAGTACAGACTATCGTCAAGACGGATACCAGCACGCTCCGAGTGATCATCAAGAATGCCTCGGCGGTTATTATCGGTGTCCTCACGGCGAAGGGTCAATCCATGTCCTTCCGAAGTGATGGCGCGAACTGGATGCGGCTCGGCATAGACGGCTACAAAGCCCCATACTACGAAGTCGGGCGCGACTACCCGCCAGTTCCGTTCCCCTCGACATATGCCACGTTCAACACCCCGGTGCAGGATAAGCTATACTTCTGCCTCATCACGCTTCGCGATCAGGCCAAGATCGACGCACTGCTGTTCAACCGCGTAAATGCGGCGACTGGTACTATCAAATGTAAACTGGCGCTGTATGGGTTAAGCTCGGCCAACTGGTACAAGCCTGACGGCGGCGCTTTGCTGGCGCAGTCTGCGGCTGAAATCACCCAAGGTACGGGCGGTGGCGGTGTTGACACTTCAGCCCTCGACAGTACGGTTCTAATCGATCAGGGCGCGGTATGGGCCGCTGTGATGTTCGGTGGTGGTGGCGCTACGGTTGCCCAAACGCTTTCGATGAACCAGCCGATGTCCGGACTTTTTGGTGGTGCTACAGTAGCCGAAGCTGTCGGTTCATCCACCGCTACTGGCAAAGGCTGGTCGGCTGCGAATACTTATGTAAGTGGTTTTCCTTCGACTGCTCCGGCCTGCACTATTGTCACCGGCACGACTGCTGATCCTGCAATTCCAGCGATTGGTTGGAGAGCGGCGTAATGGTTTTAGGGGTACGATCCGGTCCCTCTCGTTCTCCGAGGGATGTCAACCTTCATACATGGCCCGCTAGCCTAGCCCCGCTAGCGATTTATCATGGCTATGGTAGCGTCAATGCTGAAGATACGCTCAGCATGGACCGGATGATAAATAAGAAAGTGCCGTGGGGTCATGGTTTTCTAGACCAAGCTTCTTTTGCAAACTTGGCGAATTCGGTTGGCTTGTTGGGAAGTGGGTCTGGTGGTGCTATCGCCAGCCATGCCAGAATGGGACGATCCAATGTGGTCGTGTCTGTGCCACTGGCAACCAATACCGCAGGACAAGCCTTATCGGATGTCGCCGCCGGAACTTGGGACGCCTCATTTACCGCGATGGCGAACGCTGTTCTAGCGTTAGGTTATACTGCACCCGTCTTTCGACTCGGCTGGGAATTCCAGATTTCGTGGGCTTGGCAGGTCACTGATGCAACGTCATCGACTAACTACAAAGCGGCTTTCCAGCGGGTGTACGGTCTGCTAAAGGCGGTTATCCCGGGTTGCAAAGTCTGTTGGTGTATCAATCCCGGCGTCGGCGCCTACGATCCAGTATTGAGCTACCCCGGTGATGCGTACGTCGACTACATCGGTATCGACGCGTACGACAGTTCACAGCACGCCGCTACCGCTGGCGCAGATGGAGTTAACGCTTCGATCCGCTGGACGCGGGATGTGGTCGGAAGTCTCGCGAGTACCGATGACGGAACGACAGCTCCTTACGGTCTAGCATGGTTAGCTTCGTTCGGTACGGCTCACAACAAGGGTATCTGTATCCCTGAGTGGGGCTGTATTTATCAACCGGGAAATGCCAACCATAACTGCGCTGACGATGCCACGTATATTACAAATATGTTGAACTGGATCGTCGCCAACAACGTCGTCTTTCACGGGTACTTCGAAAGCAATTCTACCCCGACGACCCAGAACTATTCTCTGTCGCGGTCAACCAACATCGTAGGTGTTGCGCCGCTCTATCCACTGGACAACAAACCGTTGTCGGCTGCGGCATTCAAAGCTTTTTACGATCAGTATTGATATGACTGACAAAGAGCAAAAGGACCTCATCAAAGAAGCGATCAAAGAATGGATGAATGAGCGCTACGCCGAAGTCGGTCGTTGGACGATACGCATTATCTTCACCACCGCCCTCTTCGGTCTTCTTTGGGCCTACATTCAAACAAGAGGATTTAAATTCCCATGAGTATCGATGCATTCAATAATGTTCTGACTGGAGCCCTAGACAAGGTGATCCCGAATTCTACGATGGATGTTCATTCTCGGTCGCAGAACGGTGGTGATGCTCAACAGGCCCTCCAGACTACGTGGCGCGATCCCGGTTCTTACATGGCCGGCTCTCCACCCGATAAAGCTGAACGTCCAGCGCGACGAGGTGGCATCGGGGTATTCTAATGTCATCGCGAAAGGACAAGAAGGCGGAGATTAGAGAACTAGCCGAAGCCGATCTTGAGACTTTCGCTAGGTTAGTTCTTCCCAATAGAGTCTATGGTGCAGTCCACGTAGAACTCTTCAAATGGTGGACTAGAGAAGATGCTAAATCTCATCAGCTCGTGCTACTCCCCCGAGATCATGGCAAGTCTGCAATGGTGGCTATTCGAGCCGCATGGAGAATTGTACGTGATCCAGCAGTCCGCATCCTCTATATTTCATCGACTGCAAACCTTGCCTACAAGCAACTCGGCGCTATCAAAGATATTCTTACATCCGATATTGTAAGATTTTACTGGCCGGAGTTGGTCCACCCTGACGAGGGGAAACGTACGAAGTGGACAGAAGCAGAAATAGCGGTGGATCATCCAATCCGAAAAGCTGAGAACGTCCGCGATCCTACTGTTTTCACCGCAGGGTTGACTACTTCGATCACCGGCCTCCATGCTGACGTTATCATCCTCGACGACGTAGTGGTTAAGGAGAACGCCTACACGCAGGAAAGTAGGCAGAAGGTCGCAGAGCAATACTCCCTTCTAGCTTCTATTGGCGACGCTGGTGTGGAAGAATGGGCAGTAGGCACTCGGTATCATCCTAAGGACCTCTACCACGATCTCATTAACATCGGCGTAGAACAGTTCGACGATAACGCTGAGATTACCGCAATCGAGTCGTTGTATGAAGTCTTCGAGAGACAGGTCGAAAGTAGAGGCGACGGTACGGGTGAGTTTCTCTGGCCCGTACAGTTCCGGAAGGATGGCAAACCTTTTGGCTTTAATCGAGAAATACTCGCGAGAAAACGAGCAGCCTATCTCGATAAAGTTCAATATAGAGCCCAATACTACAACGATCCGAATGATCCAGACGGAGGCGGAATTTCGAAAGAGTGCTTCCAGTATTACGACAGAGCACATCTTAGCCGAAACGCTGGGTACTGGTATTATAAACAAAACAAGCTGAACGTCGTAGCGGCTATCGACTTCGCCTACTCCAGTAAGGAGCGGGCTGACTACACAGCAATCGCTGTCGTAGGTATCGATGCCAATAGGAATTACTACGTTCTTGAGATCGACCGGTTCAAAGTAGGTGATACGAATAAAATCGCGACTTACTTCAGCCACCTTCTCACCCTCCATCAGAAATGGGACTTCCGGAAGGTCCACGCTGAAATCACAGCAGCCCAACAGGTAATCGTCGATGATCTTAAACAAAATTATATTCGTATTCATGGTCTTGCTTTGTCTATCATCGACCATCGACCTACGGGTAAGCAGGGGTCAAAGGAGGAACGTCTTGAAGCCATCCTTGGTCCGCGCTACGACAATCGGCAAATCTGGCATTACCTTGGCGGAAATTGTCAAACACTCGAAGAAGAACTCATCTTGAACAATCCTCCGCACGACGACTGCAAAGACGCTCTCGCCTCAGCTATTGAGATCGCGATGGCCCCGGCTCAAACAGCCGCTACAAGTCTTCCGCAAATTCCTTACAAAAGTAATCCTAGATTTGGAGGCGTATTCTAATGGCAGGTAAAGTTCTTAACCTGACCGACTTCATGTCTCCTGATCAACTTGGCAATCACGTTGCTAAGTTCTGGACTACGAATAATACTCTCCGTCAGGATTGGCTGAACGAGAAGATCGAATTGCGGAAGTACGTCTTCGCTACGAGTACGCAGAAGACTAACAACGCCACTCAGATGTGGAAGAATACCACTACCATTCCAAAGATTTGTCAGATCAGAGATAATCTCACAGCGAACTACTATCTAAATAGTTTTCCTCGAAGGATGTGGTTCGATTGGGAAGCTGACAACGACGACAGTAACCAACAGGATAAACGCGAAGCGATTAAAACGATCACTCGGTATTGGGTCAACTATGGCCAGTTCAAAGCCGAGATGAAGAAGTGTATCGACGACTTCGTTGATTACGGGAATTGCTTCGGTACGGTAGACTGGGTAGACCAGCGGATTAAACTCAAGGACGGAAAGGAACAAGTCGGCTATGTCGGTCCCTGCCTCCGGAGGATTTCTCCGCTTGATATCGTCTTCAATCCGACCGCTCCGTCGTTTCGTGAGACGCCTAAGGTTGTACGCAGCATTATCTCGTTTGGAGAACTCAAGAAACTTCTTATCAACCAGAGCACTCCAGAGAACAAAAAGGAATACGAAGAACTCTTCGCCTATCTAAGAGATATCCGAAGGACGGCCCAGACCTACACAGGTGACATGGCAGGCTTCGATGAGCAGTACGCGATGGATGGTTTCACGTCCTTCCGTAGTTATCTCGTCTCGGATATGGTGGAAATTCTGACTTTCTACGGTGACGTATACGATTGGGACAAAGATGAATTCCTTGAGAACTATGTCATTACCGTCGTTGACCGTCATAAGGTCATCGGCAAGAAACCAAATCCGAGTTATTTCGGCTACGCTCCCATTTTCCATTGTGGGTGGCGGCCTCGCCAAGACAACCTCTGGGCGATGGGTCCACTGGACAACCTTGTCGGGATGCAGTTCCGCGTCGATTATGTAGAGAACCAAAAGGCCGACTATCTAACCATTTCTATGGCCCCGCCCCTGAAGATCAAAGGTACTGTCCAAGATTTTACTTGGGGGCCGATGGCGAGAATTTACTGCGGTGACGATGGGGACGTAGAAGTCCTCATGCCGAACCTGAACATTCTTCAGTTGAATACCGAGCTTGCCTTCTTGTTCCAGACTATGGAAGTAATCGCTGGGGCTCCCGGTGAGCAAATGGGGATCAGGTCTCCGGGCGAGAAAACGGCATACGAAGTTCAGAAATTAGACAATGCTGCCAGCCGTATCTACGGCGCTCGCATCCAGATGTACGAAGAACAGTTCACTGAGAATGTCCTCAACGCCCTTCTGGAAATGGGCCGCCGGAATATCTCCGGTACGCAATCAATCCCGGTGTTTGATGATGATTTTAACTTCCAGTCCTTTCTCGATCTCTCAGCAGCGGATATCACAGGGGCAGGCAGGCTCAAGCCCGTAGCCGCTAGGAACTTCGCTGAAAAGGCCGAACTCCTACAAAATCTGAATACCTTCTTCAACTCACCGATGGGCCAAGACCCGACGGTGGCAGTCCACTTCTCTGGCATCCAGATGGCTAAGTTTCTAGCAGATGAGTTCCAGATCAAGGATTACAATATCGTTCAGCCCTTTGTTCGACTAGCTGAACAGGCCGACGCACAGAGACTTGCTCAGGCGTATCAACAGCAGGTCGGCATGGAAGCAATGACACCCACAGGTCTGACACCGGATGACCATGATCCGAGTGTTGCTCCCGTACCGCAAGTCCCTCAGCCTCAAGAACCGCCTAAATGAAACCTCTCCAGACAGACTGGCTGAAACACCTTTCTGAGCCTGATAGGCGAGAGAGTTTCGAAAAGACCCTTCGTAATAACACTCTCGTCTTTGCTCGATTGCAGGACATTATTACGGAGTGGGAAGAAACTATCCTCCGTCAGGAAACTAAACCAGATCAATATTCTGTAGCCAATTGGGCCGAACTTCAAGCCCACAGAAACGGCAACAGAGAAATCATTCAAAAGCTGAAAGACCTAATCAGCTTCTTTTAAAAAGGAATGTTATGACCGATAACATCTTCGAAACTCCTGCTACCATGAAACTCGATGATCTCATGGGTGATGGTAAAAAGTATTCCGATCAAGACGCCGTGGCTAAAGCCCTCGTTGAAAAGGATACCTTCATCCAGAGATTAATCGATGAGAAACGACAACTCGAAGAGACCTTTCGAGAAAGAGAAAATGCCAGAGCCTTTGATGACCGTATTAAGGCTCTGGAACAGGCACAGTTGACCGAACGGACGGAACCTCCCGCTCGTGAAGTAACACCGCCTCAGCCATCAGTCGATCCCGCAAAGATCGAGGAAATGGTACAGCGTTCAATCGCTGAACGTGAAGCCCAGAACATCCGTTCTAGGAACCTCATCACAGTGAAAGACACGCTAACCGAGAAGATCGGTGAAGACTACACGAAATACGTTAAACAGCGTGCTGCTGAATTAAACATCGGCATGGATCAGTTGAACCAAATGGCGGCTAATACTCCACAGGCGTTTCTTGCCTTGGTATTGCCTAGCGACCGTACCCCCGAAAGCGTTGCCCCTCCGGCAAGTCGGGTTAACCCTGCGGCCTTCACGCCTCAGACAAACAGTCGCGGTAATAAGTATTACTCCGAGATGCGGAAGAGTGATCCCACCCGATACTTTACTCCAGCAGTGCAAATGGAGGAATTCCAAGAACTGAAACGGCAAGGTCCGGAGCGGTTCTACTCTTCATAAAGGAGACATTAGATGTCTTTTTCAACCGCAACTAACGAGCATCTCATCCGCTCGAACCTGTGGTCGACCCGTCTCAAAGAGGTCCTTTTGGACGAACTCTTTGCGACTAAGTTCGTCGACATTATCACGGACTTCCCGGATGGCGATACTCTGAATATCCCGTCTATCGGTCAGGCTGAAGTACAGGACTACGTGGAAAACGCCGCTGTGCGTTACACCGCGATGGATACCGGTAACTTCACGTTCACCATTGACCAGTACAAGTCCACCGCGACGTACATCACCGAGAAGATGAAACAGGACAGCTATGTCATGGGTCGTCTGATGGCTTCGTTCGTTCCCAAGCAGCATCGTGCTATTGCGAAGGAAATGGAAGTCAAGGTGCTGGACGTTGGTCCGACTGCTCAGACTGCCTCGAACTTGAACACGATCAACGGTGGCGATCACCGCTTCGTGGCCTCGGGTACGAACGCTGTCGTTCAGCCGAAGGACTTCGCGCGTGCGAACTACGCACTGACTATGGCGAACGTCCCGAATACCAACCGTATCGCGATTGTTCACCCGTCGGTGGCGTTTGCGCTGGAGACCAGCACGAACATCACGAACGTCTCGAACAACCCGCGTTGGGAAGGCATTATCGCTTCCGGTATCTCCACCGGTATGCGGTTCATTCGTAACGTCTACGGCTTTGACGTTTACGAGAGCCAGAACCTCAAACTGGTTGGCTCGGAAACCATTAACTCGGTCTCCGTCGGTGCTACCGGCGTTGCCAACCTGTTCTTCTCGGCGACGCAGGACGTTCTCCCCTTCGTGGGATCGATCCGGCAGCCTCCGAAGGTTGACAGCGACTACAACAAGGACCTTCAGCGTGAAGAGTACGTGACGACTTGTCGTTACGGTTATAAACTCTTCCGTCCGGAGAACCTTGTGGTTGTCTTGTCCGCCACCGATCAGGTCTCGTAATAGGAGGGTCATATGACTATTTGGCAGAACTCTGACGGTCTTGGTGTCAAGTTTGGTCGCGATGAAGCGGCTTCTCAGGACACTACCAAGAACCCCTCTGGTGAGGTAAAGGCATTCGGCGGTGTCCGCATCGCTGAATTTACCCTTGACCTTACCGATCTGACTACTTCCGGTCAGACCATTCTCTGGGATACGGCGACGTTCCCTAAGAATGCTCGGATCGAGGAGGTCGAAGTCGAAGTGGTTACCGGTGCTACCTCTGGTGGCTCGGCGACCCTTGACATCGGTCTCGTACGTTATGATCGAACCACCGAAATCGACTTCGATGGTTTGGTTGCGGCCGCTGCGAAGGCCACCATCGACACCGCTGGTAAGCGTCTGAACCTTATCAATGGGTCGACGGCGGCCGGAGCACTCATCGGCACGACTACTGCGAACCCCGGTTTCGCGGTGGCTAAGGCAGGCACGGCGGTATTTACCGCTGGTGTGCTTCGTGTCCGCGTGAAGTGGTTCGGTGTCTAATCTTGAGGGGAGCCCTTCGGGGCTCCCTTCTCCCTTGGAGGTATAATGACTGTAGCACATAAAAATCTCACGGGCACGGACCTCCATGTTATCAAGGGGGCTGACTCAGCTACCACAGGCCAAGTCCCGATTGCTAATGGCTCGGGTGATGCGCCTTTCGGTAAGTTGACCCATACAAGTCTCCAGACTACGGGTAACCCTTTCGGAGCCCAGCTTTTCCATACCCGAGAGGAGCAGAGTGCCGGTGTCTCACCGAATTCGATTGGCAGTTTAAACACTTGGTCGACGGTTACACTGAATACATCTGTAACCAATGAAATCACATCCGCCTCACTGAGTTCTAACGGAATTATCCTTCCGGCAGGAACTTATTTTATCGATGCTGTCGTACCATCGTACTATGCGGCAGGCTCAACTAGTCAAGTGAAAATCCGCCTCTATAATAATACCACTTCGGCATCTATTATCGAAGGGCGATCAATCATTATTTTTAATAGCATCGGTATGGTTTCAACCCTTAGCCTCAGAGGTCGGTTTACCCTGTCGGGCACAAGCACCTTGTATCTCCAACGATACGCTACTGGGAACGTCTCTGGCGGGCAATCTTTCAATCACGGCACGGAAGTTTACAGTGAAGCTCTTGTCTGGAAGGTCGCCTGATGGCTAAGTTAACTCTCAGTGATCTTGCCTCGCTGACCGATGAGCAATCCGCTCTCTCGACGTTAAATAACAATAATTCGTCTGTAGAGGCAGCTTTAGAGAATACACTATCGCGGGACGGAACTTCCCCGAATACGATGCTTGCGTCGTTCGATATGAACGGCTTCCGTATTCTTAATCTTCCTCAACCGTCGTACCCGCTTGATCCCGTTCGACTGCAAGACTTAACTGCTGCCGGGTTGTTCGTCACGGCTACGACTGGTACTTCAGGCCATACAGTTCCTTTTCTAGACGGGAACAACGTCTGGTCGGGCACGAACACCTATAGCGCCGCTGTTCAAATCAATGCGACATTGGGGATCGGAGCAGGGAATAAGATAGATTTTTCTAACGGGACTGAGATTAACCGTCAGGTTTCTGACGGCCATATGCAGCTCAAATCCCAGAACAATATCTTCGAGTTCCAAGGTGGCGCGACTTTCTCCGCTACGACGGACTCTACGTCCACGTCGACGGGGGCTATAACTACTCTTGGTGGGATCGGTGTTGCTAAGAACCTAACTGCGGCAAGTCTCGTTGCATCGAACACCCTCTTCATAGGCACGGGGCCGACTACAAATTCCCCTCCTTCAAACACTGTTTTAAAAGTAATCACGACTGCTGGCCCATCAACTACTGTTCCATCTGGCACGGTGTTCTTTGACGTAAATAAAGACGACAATTACGGTGCCTATTGGAAATTCTTCTGGATGAACAATGACGGCAGTTCCGCGTCGACACTCGGCAGCCGGGTAGCTGGCACTGATGGCGACATTCTGAAAATCTGGCGGAATGTTACGGCGGGCACGAGCAGCGTCACAGTTCTATCGTCAGATGCCGCTACGTCCACCGTGACCGGTGCATTCCAAGTTGTTGGTGGTGCTGGCATCGGTGGTGCAGCATGGATCGGGGGAGCGGTTGTCGGGTCCTCGACGATATCAGCGGCGGCGGCTAGTGGTTTTTATCTCGGGGCTAATAAACTTGCGGCTGTTAATACGAACTACCACAGTTTTTATGAGCCTGCTGGTGGTATCGCGATTGATCTCGGCAACGCTACCGATCCTACGAACTACTATTACAACACGACCCACTCGTTCAAGCCTCGTGGTGGTGGCAGCTCGTTCCTATCTTTCACATCCTCGGGCCTGTCGTCTTCTTCGTCATCCGCCTTTGCGCCTAACTGGAGCATCCTTAACACCGCGAACGATGCGAACTGTCCACTGTGGCAGTTCAATAAGAACAGAGCTGGTGGGCCAGTCAGCGTCAATGACTTCATGTTCTGGATACAAGTCGGGGGTTGTGACACTGGTAGTGTTATTCGTGAAGCCGCTGATTTCCGCGCAGAAGTCGATGCCGTAGCAGCCGGTTCTGTCTCCGGTCGTTGGCTCTGGCTGACGAGTAACGCTGGTTCAATCGCTGAGCGTATGCGGTTGACTTCTACTGGCGGTCTGAACCTCGGTACGTATGCTTCGGACCCCGGTGCTGGTAACCTCAAAGCAACAGGCAGCATTCTCTCCATCGGTACAGCCGGTATCGGTTATGGCACGGGTGCTGGCGGTACGGTAACTCAGGCGACTAGCCGAACGACTGGTGTCACCCTCAATAAAACCTCTGGGGCGATTACACTCGTCTCGGCTGCTGGTTCGGCGTCCTACCAGACATTCACTGTAACCAACAGCACTGTCGCAGCTACCGACACCATCCATCTTAGCCAGAAGTCCGGTACGGATTTATACATCCTTCTCGTAACAAACGTCGCAGCAGGCAGTTTCAAGATTTCCTTCGCTACAACTGGTGGCACAACCACCGAACAGCCGGTTATCAACTTCAACGTCATCAAAGGAGTAACCTCGTAATGGAAAAATTCAAGCTTATCTGGGAAAAACTCAAGCGAGAGTGGAAAACCTTCGCACTTCAGATTACTCTCTTTATCACCTCTGCATGGGAACTCGCTGTCGCTAATGGTGCGAACCTCCCCGATCTCTTCCACTTCATTCCAGACGCCTACAAACCTTGGGTGCTTTTCGGCTTCGCGGCTGTGACCCTTCTGGTCCGCAAGTACACTCCGACTAACGTCGTAGTTCAAGCGCCGGAGCCCGCACCTGCTCCCGAGGCCCCCGCCGAGCAATAACATGGAATGGTTCGCTAGTATTTTCAAGGGAGTTACGGAGGGGGTCGTAGGCCCCCTCTTTACCTATCTCAATAAGAAGGAAGACGTTTCCCTTGAGAAGTTCAAGGTCAATGGCGTAGTCGACACACAGGCGTTAGCTGCCCATGTAGAAGCCTTGAAGGTCCGGAGAGACGCTCTCCTAGAGGCTATGAAGTATCGGGGTATCCGGTTCTTCCAATATGCCTTTATGTTTCCTCTCGCCGTCTGGTTCAACGCAAGTTTATGGTTCGCTATTCTCCACCCCTATTGGGATGCTATTAAGAACCCCATGCCACTCGGCACCATCGGTGAAAATGTCCTGATGGCTGTAGTAGGCTTGTTGTTCCTTGCTAGTAAGATCGATGACTGGAAGCGGAGCACCAAATGAAATACACCCTTCTTGATCTGACCCAGAATATTCTCTCTAGCATGGACGGTGATGAAATCAATAGCATCGCCGATACGACCGAGAGTCGACAGGTTGTTGAAGTTATCAAGACGACGTATTTCAATCTCGTCGCCAATGGGGAATTGCCCAGAGATAACGATCTTTTCCAGCTAGTAGCCTCAGGTGATGCGACGAAGCCCGTTACCATGTCTCTGCCTGATGATGCGCAGGCTGTCTTCTGGGTTAAGTACGATTACCAGACTACGGACAGCCCATACCCGAGCTTCCAAGAAATCCAAGCCATGCCGTTCGCGGACTTCGTGATCATGGTCACTAATCTGGATGCCACTGATACGGCTGTTACGTCCTATTCGTATAATAACGGCGCTGCTAATTGGACGTTGTACTGTCGAAATGACGTAGCCCCGAGGTTCTATACTACTGCGAACGATGGCACGATCCTTTTCGATGCGTATGACAATACAGTAGATAGTACCCTCCAGTCGAGTAAGACAATGGTTTACGGGCAGCTTGCTATGCCTTGGACCGAGAGCAATACATTCGTTCTCCCGCTCGACGACAAACAGTTTCAGCGTTTGCTGAATGAAGCGAAGTCTTTGGCGTATGCCGAGATTAAACAGACTGCCCACGCTAAGGCCGAGAAGACCGCTCGGGACCTTAAGATCGACCAGCAGGCCAGCAAGACGAAAGCATCGCTTATGGGTGATTACGATAAAGTTTTCATTCAGGGGCGTGTGAACTACGGCCAGCTAAAACCTACAGGAAGATATAAATAATGTATACCTTGCAAGACCAACTAGGTGACAAAGACTTATCGAAGACCCGTGTCTTTGATCTTGAGAACGGGAACAAACTCATCGCGAAGCAGACGGACCCATATGGCTTCTGGCGGCTTCATCTGGAAAAGGGTGAACTTCCGAAGTGGCTCGACCAAGACTTCAACGAATGGGGTCAGGTATTGAAGGCCGTAGATCGTTATGGCCGAGAGCGCCAAATCGCTATTGCCGAGGTTAAGAACAAGAAGGGTCATTAATGCCTAGGAACGCGGCTGCTTCGATTGAGAATAACTTCCTAAAGGGCCTCATCACAGAGGCTACCGGGTTGAACTACCCGGAGAATTCCTGTATCGAAACATGGGATTGTGAATTCGATTTCTTCGGCCGCGTTCTCCGTCGCCCCGGATTTGACCGGGAATTAAATGCCTCGCTGAATACTGTGTCTGTCTCGTCGAAGGTCAAGAACAAGTACCTTTGGAAGAACGTCACCGGTGACGGTACGGTGTCTTTCGTGGTCGTTCAGCTCGGCAGCACGTTATACTTCTACGACGCTAGTAATGTCAACGCGCTGTCTGCGGGGCTATCCGGCAATACTATTAACCTTGCGACGTACTCGGTTTCTTCGGCTCCCGCGCCTGCGCAATACAACTGTCAGTTCGCCGACGGTCAAGGAAAGCTTTTTGTTTTCCATCCGTATCTCGAACATATCTACATCACGTATAATTCGGGCACTGGTGTATTCACGGCCACTCAGTATAACCTGATGGTACGGGACTTCGAAGGTGTATCCGATGGCCTAGCTGTTGACAACCGACCCACGTCGACTGTCGCGGGGTTGTCAGCAACCCATAAGTACAACCTCTTTAATCAGGGTTGGTGCAAGGCTGACCTCACTACCCCTGAGCTGACTGCTTGGGATGGTGCGCGGACGGACATGCCCTCGAACTGCGATGTCTGGTGGAACTTCAAGAATTCCTCCGATGCCTTCGATACGGCGACTATTGCGAACTCTGGTCGAGGCAATACTCCTGCGGCTAAGGGCCACTTCATTCTGAACTACTACAACCAAGACCGTACTACGGCTAGTGGCGTCTCTGTCTCCGCTACTACTTCCGGCACGGCTCGGGCTACCACTGGGGCATTCCATGCTGGACGGGTTTTCTACGCTGGTGTAAATGCCGTAGGTTACGAGAGCAAAATCCTCTTCACCCAAATCATCGAACGGAACGAGCAAGTTGGTTTTTGCTATCAAGCGAGCGACCCGACTTCCGAAGACCTTTTCGATCTGCTCCCCTCTGATGGTGGAGTGATTTCTCTCCCCGAAGCAGGGACGATCTATAAACTCTTTCCTGTCGCTGCTGGGCTTCTGGTCTTTGCGTACCGTGGCATTTGGCTGATCACTGGTTCAACTGGCATCGGGTTCACCGCGACGGACTTCACTGTCTCGCCTTTGAGCAACATCCGTACTGTCTCTGGGACGAGTTTCGTGAACGTCAACGGCTTTCCGATGTGGTGGAACACAGACGGTATCTTTACTGTACAAGGAAATCCTCTACAGGCCCAGAGCATCTCTATCAGTACCATCCAGACGTTCTTCAACCAAATTCCGAACGCAGCTAAGACTGCGGCTAAGGGCACCTTCAACCCTCTCGATCAGACGGTTACATGGCTTTTCTCGACGACTAATCCGGGTACAACTGACGAACAGCACGCCTTCAACGCTGTCCTCATCTTTAACGTATTGACCGGGGCTTTCTATCCGTGGTCGATCTCCGCAGGCGCTACCGTCCATGACGTGGTAGTGGTCGATGGCGTCGGGGGTATCGTCAGTGAGACGTTGGTGGTGAATGATGCTGCCACGCAGGTCGTAGACGATGCAGCCAACAATGTCGTCGCTTATCTGCTCAGTAATGCCGCCATCACCCCGAAGACGAAGTTCCTTATTTCGTACAACAACGGTTCCGACCGGGTGACATGGGCGGAAGCTAATGATACGGCCTATGTAGACTGGACTAGTATCCTAGGGACTGGTGTGAATTACACTAGTTATTTCATCACCGGGTTCAAGCTGCGAGGATCAGCGTTAACGAAATTCCAGCCCTTGTATATGAGAATATACCACGAAGGTGTGGGCAAGTTCTATATCCGAGGTATTTGGGACTATTCCAACGAGACCAGTACCGGGCGATATACTACAAACCAACTCTGTTCCTTCGATGATGACCGATATACGAACAATTACCGAAGATTAAAAATCAGAGGACAAGGTGTCTCTCTGCAATACTACATCCAGAGTTACCCCGGCGAGCCTTTCACTGTCATCGGCTGGGCCACTATGGATATGGGGAATGCACTACCATGAACTTGAAACTAGCTACGTTAGATGATCTCCCTGATGTTGTCCGGCTTGCCGAGGCTTTTGCTCATGAAAGCCCGTACGCCTCAGAGACGATTACTGGAGAGATCGAACAATTTGCCAAAGACCTTCTCCGTGATCCGACGAAAGGTATTGTTGTTCTGTACGTCAAGGACGGCAAACCAGTCGGGTTGATCGGCGGTATCATCACGAAGATGCTGATGTCTCAGTCGCTCATTGCCACAGAGTTGATGTGGTACGTCGAGCCGGAGCATCGGGGCAGTCGAAAGAGCCTTGCCTTGAAAGAAGCCTTTGAATTCTGGGGTCGGAAGATGGGAGCGAAATTCATCGCTATGTCTTCGCTGCTCCAAAGTAACCCCAGTATCGAACGATACTATGATCGGACTGGGTATAAGCTACAAGAGAAAGCTTATTTGAAAGTAGTAGGAGCCTAATATGCCCGCAATCTCCACGTTAATCGCTGTCGCTGGATTGGCTGTAGCCGCTGGTGGTGCAGCTATTAGCTATTCAGCAGCTAAATCACAGTCGCAGGCGAACCAATCAGCTATTGCTGCACAACAGGAAGCTGAGCGTCAGCGGCAACTCCAAATGAACTTAGACGCGGCTCGTCGGAAGCGAGAAATCATTCGGCAGAGTATCGCCGCACGAAGCCAAGCTCTAGCTGTGACTACCGCACAAGGCGCTGCGGGTGCTGGTGGTAGTTCTCTGGCCGGTGCCTACGGAAGTATCGCAGGCCGGACCGGTGCGAACTGGCTCGGTGTCGACCAGAACCAGCAGATCGGTAATGCGATCTTCTCGGCCCATCAGGATCAGCTTGGCGCGTACCAGCGGGCGGCTGCGGCTGGATCGATGGTGGCTCTCGGTCAGGGATTGGGTTCTCTGGGTGGGGCTATGGTTAACAATGCCGGGACCTTCGGCAAGGTAGGCATCTGGGCCGGTAATCAGGTCGGATCGTATCTTGCCCCACAGGGTGGTTACACCGGCTGGGCTCGTGCATAATGGCTGAGGCTATTCCTCTTGGCGATGTATCGCTCGATGATACGGACAAGGATCATAAGGTTTCTCTTGATCCAGTCACCGGGCCTCCTGTACCCCCACCGCAAGTAGCCGCTCAGCGGGCTATTAAAGCTGACTATTCTTGGCCGAACTCTCCGGGGGCTCCAACGATTTTCGGGGGCATCTCCGCAGGCAATGAAGAAAGTCTTCGTCAGGGCCGAGCTATTGATGAAAGCGTGGATTTCGTCCAGCAGCGTAACAGGCTTATCGACCAGATCGCGAAACAGAACGGAGGCGCTGTAGACCCTCAATCGTTGCAAGTCCTGTACGATATGCAAAAAGCGGACTTCCAGTCGAACCCGAAAGATGTCTTCGAAAGGAAGTTTGCAGAGAAATTCCATACCGATGCGCTGAAGGTCAACGAAGATAACCCTGAAAGTCCTGTCCGGAAGATGCAATCGGAAGACCCGAATAAGGTTCTCGATTACACAGACCTTGCTCAGACAGCTACGGCTCTCCGTGAGTACGCTAAAACCAAACTTGAAAACCTCAACACCGAATGGGAAAACACTGGTGTCGTTTCCAAGGGTTTGCAAGTCGCTGGGCAATTCGTCCCATTGCTGTCGGCGTATAATCTTCACGGCCTTCTCGCTGATAAGGACCGATGGCAGTCCGTGTTCCCCGGTAACAACCTAGGCGAAGGTGTAGACAACCTCCTGCGCCAACCGTACGCCCTCGGAACGAAGATGCTCGACGAGGCTGTCGCCAAAGCCGACAAGATGTCCACGCTAGATGCCCAGACGCTTCTTCAAGCGGTCATCAGCTATACGACCCAAGACAGTGTGATGAATAACATCGTCGGGGTAACTGATGTGGGTGGTCTAGCGGCATCCGCAGGTAAAGGTCTGCTTAAGGTTGTCGGCAAAGCCGGTTCCGTCGCTGACCAGATTTCTCTCGCCCGTGCAGCAGCACAGAGGGCGCGTAAGGCTGCGACCGTAGAAGACACAGCTACCGCCGCATTACAGGAAATGAAGAAGGACGTAGGTGTTATACAGGTCCAACCGCCTAAGACGTACTATCTGTCCGAGAGTGCCGCTAAGAATTTAGAGACAGTAACCCTAGGCAATGAAGGCCCGATTACTGGCTTCACGACCAGCAAGGGGAGCACGTATGAATTCTCCCCTCACGGTAACCAAACGGTTCGAAATCGTGTTCCTCACGAAGGCGATGCAGAAGGTACTTCCGTCGGCCCACAGCCCCGTTCAGCCACGACTTACTTCGTCGATGCGAAGAAGCTCGATGACGTTCGTGTGCCCTCGGGCTCTGAGAAACGTATCGTTGAATTCCAGAATGGCGATATCGGTATCTCATACAAGAACGACGAAGGCAAGTGGACTATTCCGTTCGGTTCTACTCGACTAGAAACGGAAACTCTCCCACGCGTCGGCGCGGCTCCCGTGGAAGTTTGGGGCAAGCAGCCCGGTCGATCTCCGGTCTATGGGCAGGTTCATTTCGGTAACCCGATCACGGAAGTGAAACGTTCTGAAGCTGAACCGATCTTCTACACCGATGTAAAGAACAATGTCACCGCTACCCCCGGCAAGGCAGGTGAAGGTATGGTTCCTGTGACTGTCCATCCCGATGGCACGGTCCAATTCGGTGCGACCCAAAAGGGTGAGATTTATCATATCCCGAATGAAGTTGCTCGGCAAATGGTTCCTACCCAGAAGTTCGGTAAGGCTCCGGAGTACCGTGCTGACTTCAACAAAGACGGCCGTCCCGTATTTTATCTCGGCCCGAAGAAGAACAAGGTCTTCTCGCATGACGTGCCGGAGGGACCGGGGACGACTGCTGTTTCCGTGTCTAAAGATGGCCGTGTCGAGTTCCTTCCTACTGGAGTAGAAAGAGACTTTCAGAAGGTCGTCAAAGACGCCAGTAAAGCCGTGGCTGATCCTGAGTTGAAGGTCGGGGATGTTATGTCCCAGATCGGAGACCACGACAAAGCAGCTACGATTAATGCTGTAGCCAAGGCCACTAATCCGACTGTTGATAACGTCATCAAGGATGTGCCTTCCGCTATGAACCCGAATAACTTCTTCGGGAAGGGATCAGCGTTATCGGCTACTTGGGCCAACCGTATGATCGAGCGTTTCGGCAAAGATACCAATGAACTCTTCAAGACGCTCGGCCAGCTCTGGGTTACACGGCTTACTCCTGAGGCACTTCATATCGGCATTCAGGAAGCCAAGGGCGCTTTGAAGCGTATCTATGGTGGCCGTGTCAATGATGGGATCATCGATTTCCTCCACATCCCGCCGGAGTTGAACCCGAATAGGGCTAACCTCGATACGGTTGTGATGCGGTTGGGCGATCTCAACGCACGTCCTTTCGAAAGCCGGAAGGCCGCTGAGTTGTACCGAGCTGAGATATATAAACTCACCGATAAAGAAGCGACGATTGGTCAGCAGGGCAGTTCCTACTACATCCAGTTGCAGCGGTTCGTGGATGAAGAAAGTGATGCGGTCCGGCAGGCAATGGTCACTCCGACCAACAGCACGCCTGTATCCATGTGGAATATGATGCTGAACCGTGTCCGTACTTCGGAAGACCTTCTGAATGATCTGAACCGGAATAACCGGCACGTCGCTACTCATGCGCCGCAGATCATGAATAAGCTTCTCCGAGAACAGATCGACAGCACCAGCCGGGCACTGACGAAGCAGCAGCGGAAGAACGTCGAAGAACTTCTCCGGATAAACCGGGATACCATCGACCCGAATAATCCCACCATCCGTGGTACGTGGTATCAGACTGATGCTGACTTCCAGAAAGCGTACTACGACAAATTCGGAAAGGTGCCGACCGATAAGGAAGTAGAACATTACTTCAATTACACTCGGGTCTCTGACTATGACTACGCCATTAGAAATCTCGCCCTCTACCGAGACAAGGGCCGTATCGGTATCGAGCAATTCTCTTTCAGGTATCCCGATGGTTCTGGTAAGGCCCAGCACTTGCCGTATTTCGAAGGGAAAGATATCGAGAAGTTCCCTTGGGGTGGCCAGAACGCCGGTATCCTCATTGTCGACAGCCGAGGGGAGACAAGATTTCTATACAAGCACGGCACGGATAATCTTCTAGATACGTCTGTCAGGAAGACAGTAGACGACCTCATCAACAACGATGGGTTCAAGGTCGTGCAAGTCTTCGATCCGACTAAGCGCCCCTTCTCGAAGGTGGAATTCTCATCGGGTAAGATCGACGAACAAATCCACTTCGTTGTCACAGACACGCTTAATCGTCAGCCTTTGTCGTTCCAGCAGCTTGAATATCGTCCGGGTGGCCACAGTATCTATCTCGATGATTGGTACGTCAAACAGCCGCAGGTCCGTGTGGGCCAGCGGGGCCGTATGACTTACTACGGCGACAATGCTGTTATGAACTTCGCGACAGAAGCAGAGGCGAAGAAGTACGCCGAACGTATGGATATCGCCCGGGTGATGCTCAAGAACAACGATCCTCGGCTGGATAGTTTTCTTGCGAGCAACCTCCCGTATCATCTTGACGTATTCAAAGGCATGTTCAATAAAGAACATCTCTCGTTGGATACACCTATCGTCCATGCACGGTCAGGAACTAGTACCTTCGATACGGTGACCTCGCTCAAGAGCCATAACTATCGGGATATGGTAGATGCGACCAAGAGTGAGTATAACCTCGCAGGCAGCATCGACACGAGCTTCACCGCTGATCGAAACCTCGTACTCGATACAGTCATCGAGAAGAACGGGTTCTTCGGTATTGCCCCATCGCGCCAGCTCGACCCGTATCAGGCGATGAACCGTGCGCTTGGTCAGGGCATCCGAAATCTCTGGATGAACGACTATAAAATCTCGGCTGTCCAGAACTGGCTTCAGGAGTTCGGTGACGTTATGAAGCCCGACTTCAAACAGCTTTCCAACAACCCGATGTACTTCCTCTATAACCCTCAGTGGAATGAGGCTACCGTCGACAAAGCCCGACTGGCTGCTGCTAAAGCTGCCCAGAGAAGCATCGTGAATTTCGTAGGTGCAAGATCGGAACTCGGCGGACAGATCGAGTTCATGGAAAACAAACTCATGGACAGTATCTACGGGAAGTTCGGGCAAGAGAAGGCTCAGTGGTTCGGGGATCATCTGCTGCCCGGTATCAAAGACCCGGCTCAATATGCTCGTGCTGTAGCTTTCCACAGTAAACTCGGGTTGTTTAACCCTGTGCAGATGTTCGTCCAGATGCAATCGCTGGCTAACGTCATGGCATTGGCTGGCCCTGTTAATGGGTTCAAGGGGGCTGGGGCGGCATTCCTGATGCGGCGACTGGCCCATACCGGAGAGCAATCGATCATCGATAGTTTCGCGGAGAAAGCCACAGCCCTTGGCTGGACGAAGGATGAATTCCTAGAAATGTACTCCGCCTTCCGGAAGACCGGGCTATACGAGGTTGCCGGTGAAGCTGCACTTCGAGATGATGTCTTCGATCCAAAGCTCTTTCGATCCACAGTGGGGGCATTCCTCGACAAGGGGACGATGTTCTTCAATGAGGGCGAGCGTACGGTACGTCTCTCCGCATTCGCAGCAGCGTACCAAGAGTGGAAGCTCGCGAACCCCGG
>Ga0207674_10000728_pt1 | contig 42952 bp, 24 predicted proteins | sample KBSCornC72_FD_184303 | JGI IMG/M metagenome (GOLD analysis project Ga0207674, IMG submission 184303) | Corn rhizosphere microbial communities from Kellogg Biological Station, Michigan, USA - KBS Corn C7-2 (SPAdes) (version 2) | ecosystem: Host-associated > Plants > Roots > Rhizosphere > Soil ... | reverse complement strand
CAGTTCGGCGCGAAGGCCGCGGCGGGTTGGAGGGAGGTCGCGTGAGAATTGAAGATCGAAACGACGCAGGTGCTGTAGGCGCTGTCGATGAGATGCAGGATGAGAGCGATGCGGTGTCGTTGTGCTCGCTGTTTGCGGGCAGCGAGAGCTTTGGCATCGATACGCGGAAGATTCGCGAGGTTCTGGGCAAGCGCGAGTTGCAGCGGGTGCCGATGGCTCCAGCGTATATCGGAGGAGTGGTGCCGTATCGCGGCGAAGTGCTGACGGCGGTGAACTTTCGTGCGCTGCTGGGAATGGGAGAAAACTCCGCTGTAAGCTGCGTGCTGGTGCTGGAAGATGATGAGGGCGGAGAACGATTTGGCCTGGCGGTCGATGAGGTCGGCGGCGTGGTGACGGTGAACCGGCGGATGCTCGAAGAGAATCCGTGCACGCTGGAGGCGCGCGGGAAGTGGCTGTTCGATGGCGCTTACAAGATGCAGACGGGGCTGATGGTGCAGCTCGATCCGAAGCGGCTTCGCCCATCGCGTCTGGCGGAGACGGGGCTGTTCAAGCAGTGTGTGATGGGGGCTATGGATGCGAGCACTGATCGTCGATGATTCGAGCTTTATCCGCGACTACCTGCGACAGCTTCTCGATCGGATGGGGATCGCGTGCGAAGAGGCGGTGGATGGCAGCGACGCGCTTGAGGTGCTGGCGGAGGCGCAGGACTTTGACCTGATGCTGCTGGACGTAAACATGCCGGTGATGGATGGGCTGGCGTGCGTGAAAGCGCTGCGGGAGGCGCGGCTGGGACCGGAGATGAAAGTGATGATGGTGACGACCGAGGCGGATCACTCCTTTATTGCAGCCGCGCTGGACAACGGCGCAGACGAGTTTCTGATGAAGCCGTTTACGCCGGAGAGCCTGCGCGAAAAGATGGCTCTGCTTGGATTCGCAGCCGCTTAAACAGGAAGTCAAAAAGGGTAGAGGCATGGGGATATCAAATGAAGAGCCGCTTCGTGTACTTGCGGCTGACGACTCCGTCGTGATGCGGGGCATCATGCGGAGGTTGTTTGCAATGAATGATGACGACCGGCTAATCGGGCTGCCGGCGATGGAGCTATGTGGAGTGGCGCAGGATGGGGTGGAGTGCCTGGAGGCGGCGGCGAGGCTGAGGCCGGATGTTCTGGTGCTGGACCTGGAGATGCCGCGACTGAATGGGCTGGAGGTGCTGGACCGCCTGCGCGATGAGAATCCGGGGCTGCCGGTGATTATGTGCAGCTCGTACACCGAGCGGGGAGCGCGATCGACGCTGGAAGCTTTGGCGCGCGGGGCTGCCGACTATGTGATGAAGCCGAGCGAGCAGCGCGATCTGGTGCTGGCGTTGCAGTCGCTGGCGCAGCAGTTGCTGCCGAAGATCGCGGCCCTGGCCAAACGACGCGAGCGACGAGACGGGGGCGGAAAGGCGGTCGCTGCGCAGAGCGCAAAAGCCGGACAGGCGCAGGAGCGTGCGTACGCACCGATTGAGGTCGTGGTGATCGGGCTGTCGACGGGAGGGCCTTCGGCTCTGGAGCAGATGCTGCCCCGGCTGCCGCAGGATTTTCCTGTGCCGGTCCTGATTGTGCAGCATATGCCGAAGCTGTTTACGGGCGCGCTGGCGGAGCGGCTGGACAGGTGTTGCGCCTTGCGGGTGACGGAGGCCTATGGCAATGCGGCTATTCTTCCGGGAACGATCTGGCTGGCGCCGGGCGATTCGCACATGGAGGTGGCGGAGCGGAGGATGGGACTGGTTATCGAAGGCGGCAACTCGGAAGGCGGCAACTCGCAGGGACGAGCGGCCAGGGTGAGGTTGCATCGGCAGGAACCGCTGAATCATTGCAGGCCGTCGGTGGATTACCTGTTCCACTCGGCGGCGCGGTTGTATGGGTCAGGCGTGCTGGCCCTGATGATGACCGGCATGGGCGCGGATGGGCTGGATGGCGCGCGTGCGGTGCACGAGGCGGGCGGTATAGTGCTGGCGCAGGACGAGACGACGTCGGCGGTCTGGGGAATGCCCGGGCGGGTAGCGGAGTCGGGTATCGCCAGCGCCGTTCTGCCGTTGGCGGCGATAGCGGGTGAGTTGCGGCAGAGAGTGAGCCGGACGATACTGCCTGGAACTGGCGAGCGTGGGGTATCCACGATGGGTTCGCGGCGGGAGGGGATGCATGGGGTGCTCTGAATCGGACTATGCGTATCTGCGGGAACTGGTGCTGGAGGAGTCGGCTAACCGGATCGATCCGTCGCGCAACGCGCTCTTCGATACGCGGCTGAAGCCGATTGCTCGGTTGGCGGGAGCGAAGGGATTGAAGGACTTTGTCAGCATTTTGAAGGCCGAGAGAGCACCGCATCTGCATCGCGCTGTGGCGGAGGCGATGACTATTAATGAGACCAGTTTTTTCCGCGATGTGAAGTCATTCGAGATGCTGCGGGAGACGATCTTTCCGCGGCTGATCGAGCAACGCAGAGACGAACGCCGGCTGCGTGTCTGGAGTGCTGCCAGTTCGACAGGGCAGGAGGCGTATAGCGTGGCGATGCTGATTGCTGAACACTTCCCCGAACTTGTGGGGTGGGATGTGAAGATTATCGGAACGGACATCTCGCGGTATGTGGTCGACTACGCGCAGAGAGCGAGGTATCGGAGGCTGGAGGTAAATCGGGGGCTGCCGGCGCGAATGCTGCTTAAGTACACGGTGCATGACGGCGAAGAGTGGGAGATCAGCCCGCGGATTCGAGCGATGTGCGAGTTTCAGTATGCGAACCTGTGCGCGCCCCTGCCGAAGCTGCCGATCTTCGACCTGGTGATGCTGAGAAACGTGCTACTTTATTTTCCGCCGCAGGACAGGAGTTATCTCTTCGGCGATGTGCATCGGCAGATGGCTCCGGATGGGTGCCTGGTGCTGGGCAATGTGGAGCAGGCGGAGGATTCATCGGATCTGTTCGAAGTGGAGTTCGCTTCGAATTCGTACTGCTACCGGCCGGTTGTGGCTGGAGTTTGATTAGGGGCTATTTCACGGGTGGCATAAGTCTTTGCCGGTCCGACGAGAGGCAATTCAGGGGTCTCTCCACTGCGCTTCGCTCCGGTCAAGATGACATGTGTTGGTGGCGGGTCAAGATAATCCGCACCTCCTCATCAAGACATGAGAAGCTGGTGCATCCTATTTAATGTGCGGCAGCAATGCTGCTGAGAGCACATTGACGATGCCGCGAGCTTCCTCCAGTCCGAAGAAGAAAGTTGCAGCGGAGTTGCTGGATGTGGATGCTGCGCTTTCGCTGTTTCATCCGATTACGGCGAAGTGGTTCAGGGCGGTCTTCAAGACGCCGACGGCTCCGCAGGTGGAGGGGTGGCCGGCGATTGCGCGCGGCGAGTCGACGCTGATTCTGGCGCCGACGGGAACGGGCAAGACACTGTCGGCGTTTCTGTGGTGTCTCGACAAGCTGATGCTGCGAACGGCTGCCGATGTGGCGCGGGGATGCCGGGTGGTGTATCTGTCGCCGCTGAAGGCGCTGGCGGCGGATGTGGAACGCAACCTGCGCTCGCCCCTTGCGGGGATCGCCGATATAGCGAAGCGCGATGGCGTGGAGGTGCGGATTCCCGAGATCAGCATGAGGACCGGGGACACATCGCAGAAGGAGCGGGCGCGGTTTCGACGGCATCCTGGGGAGATTCTGATTACGACACCGGAGAGCTTGTATCTGCTGCTGACTTCGGAGGCAGGGGAGTCGCTGCGGACGGTGGAGACGGTGATTGTGGATGAGATCCACGCTCTGGTGCCGAGCAAGCGCGGGGCGCATCTGGCGGTGTCGCTCGAGCGGCTGGAGGCATTGACGGGGAGGCGGCTGCAGAGGATTGGATTGTCGGCGACGCAGAGGCCGCTGGAAGAGGTGGCTCGATTTCTTGGCGGTGCGGAAGAACAGGGATTAGGGATCAGGGCTCAGGGATCAGAAGTGGTTTCGGTTACAGAAGGGATCGTCGCTGGAGGTGAGATTGCCGGCGAGCCGATGGATGCGTCGAATACTGAGGCCGTGCAGGCAGGTGGAGCGCGGTATCGTCCGGTGACGGTGGTGAATGCGGGTGCGAGAAAGGCGATGGAACTGAAGGTAGAGGTTCCGGTGGAGGACATGGCGCGCCTGGGCGAGATGGAGGACTTGCAGCGTGGAACAGAATCGCAGGAGCCGAAGCGGACTTCGATCTGGCAGTCGATCTATCCGAGATTGCTGGAGATTATCCAGGGGCGGACGTCGACGCTGGTCTTCGTGAATGCGCGGCGAGTAGCGGAGAGGCTTGCCGGTGCGTTGAATGAGTTGGCGGGCGAGCCGATTGCGCGAGCGCATCATGGCTCGCTGGCGGCGGCGCAGCGGAGCGAGATCGAGGAGATGCTGAAGGCGGGGAAGATCAAGGCTTTGATCGCCACTTCGTCGCTGGAGCTTGGAATCGACATGGGGGCGATTGATCTTGTGATTCAGATCGAGGCTCCGCCTTCGGTGGCGAGCGGGATGCAGCGGATCGGGCGTGCGGGGCACAAGGTGGGAGCGCCCTCGCATGGAATTATTTTCCCGAAGTATCGGGCGGACCTGATCGCGTGCGCGGCAGTGACGCGAGCGATGCATGAGGGGCAGGTGGAGTCGACACGGTTTCTCCGGAATCCGCTGGACGTGCTGGCGCAGCAGATGGTGGCGGTGGTCGCGCATCCGCCGCTGGGGGTTGCCGATGCGGAGAGGCGGAAGGCGTACAGGACAGAAGAGGAGCAGAGCCCGGGTATTGGCTATGACGCGTTGTTCGCGCTGATGCGGAGTGCCGCGCCGTTCGTGGAGTTGAGCCGGAACTCCTTTGACGGCGTGCTGGATATGCTGGCGGGGCGGTATCCGTCGGATGAGTTTGCGGAACTGCGGCCGAGGGTGACATGGGATCGGATGCGGAACTGGATTACGCCACGCGTGGGAGTGAAGCGGGTTGCGATTCTGAATGGGGGGACGATTCCCGACCGTGGGATGTATGGAGTTTTTCTGGCCGGGGAACGGGCGAAGCCGGTGCGGGTGGGCGAGTTGGACGAAGAGATGGTCTATGAGAGCAGGACTGGAGAGGTGTTTACGCTGGGGGCTTCCGCGTGGCGGATTGAGGAGATTCTGCATGACCGGGTGCTGGTTTCGCCGGCTCCGGGCGAGGCGGGGAAGATGCCGTTCTGGCATGGGGACCGGGCGGGGCGGCCGCTGGAGTTTGGGCGAAAGATCGGAGCGCTGGTGCGGGAGTTGCGCGAGACTCCGCGAAGCATAGCGGTGACGCGGCTGACGCGGGAGCATGATCTGGAGCCGGGGGCGGCGGAGAATGTGCTGCGCTATCTCGGAGACCAGGAGTTGGCTACGGTCGTGGTTGCGGATGACCGGAATATTGTGATGGAGCGGGTGAGGGATGAGGCGGGTAACTGGCGGGTGTGCGTGTTGACGCCGTTCGGCAGCAGGATTCATGCGCCCTGGGCGATGGCAGCGGTGGCGAAGGTGAAGGCGCTGGGCGGGCCGGATGTGGAGACGATGTGGTCCGATGACGGATTTCTGCTGCGTTTTCCCGAGACGGAGGAGCCGCCTTCGATCGATCCGCTGCTGCTGGAGGCGGATGAGGCGGCGGAGCTGGTGATGCGGCAGTTGGGGAAGACAGCGCTGTTCGCGGCTAAGTTTCGCGAGGGCGCGTCGCGGGCCTTGCTGCTGCCAAGGCGGCGTGTGGACGGACGGACTCCGCTTTGGCAGCAGAGGAAGCGGTCCCATGACTTGTTGAGTGTGGCGAGCCGGTATCCTTCGTTTCCGATTCTGCTGGAGGCTTACCGGGAGTGCTTGCGGGATGTGTTCGACATGCCGGCGCTGATGGAGACACTCGGCGGCATTGCGAACCGGACGCTCCAGGTGCATACGGTGGACACGCAGAAGCCGAGTCCGTTTGCGTCGGCGGTGTTGTTCGGCTATGTGGTGAATTACATCTACGACGGGGACGCTCCGGCAGCGGAGAGGCGGGCGCAGGCGCTGTCGATTGACCAGGACCAGTTGCGGGAATTGATGGGAGACGCCGATCTGCGGGAGTTGCTCGATGTCCATGCGATGGAAGAGGTCGAGGAACAGTTGCAGTGCATCGCCGAGAACTACAAGGCGCGGACGATAGATGGAGTGCACGATCTCCTGCTGAGGCTGGGGGATCTGACGCGAGATGAGTTGCGACGACGATGCGTAACGGAACAGGTTTCAAATAGCATCTCGAAACTGATGCGGGCGCGCCGGGTGCTGGAGGTGCAATTCAGCGGGGAGAAGCGGCTGATTGCTGTGGAGGATGCGGCGCGGTATCGGGATGCGCTTGGGGTACGTCTGCCGCCGGGATTGCCTGCGGCATTTCTGGAAGCGGCTCCGGAGGCTGCGGTCGACCTGTTGCGGAGGTATGCGCGGACTCATGGGCCGTTTACGACGCATGCGGCGGCAGAGCGATTTGGCTTGCCGCTGGAGACTGTGGATGCGGTGCTGCAACGGCTGGTGCAGGCAGGTCGGATTGCAGAGGGAGGTTTTCGGCCGGGAGGGGTTCATCGCGAGTGGTGCGACAACGAGGTGCTGCGGGCGATTCGGCGGAAGTCGTTGGCTCGATTGCGCAAGGAAATAGAGCCGGTAGAGCAGCAGACGCTTGCGCGGCTGTTGACGCGCTGGCAGGGAGTGGTGCAGCCACGGCGAGGGCTGGACGCGCTGCTCGATGTGATTGAAAATTTGCAGGGTGCGCCGTTGCCAGCCTCGATCCTGGAGACGGAGATTCTGCCGGCGCGGTTGGCGGGTTATCGGCAGGCCGATCTCGATACGCTGATTGCGGCAGGGGAGGTGATGTGGGTTGGACTCGAGTCGATTGGGGAGAGGGATGGGCGAATTGGGCTTTACCTGGCGGAGAAGCTGCCTGAGCTTTGGAACACAGGAAGCAGGGAGCAGGGGATCAGCGAACGGGGAGACATGGTCATCGCTTATCTGCGCGAACGGGGTGCCTCTTTCTTTCAGGATTTGCACGATGGGGTTGGCGGAGGATATCCGGGCGAGACGTTGGATGCTCTGTGGGAGCTGGTCTGGAAGGGATTGGTGACGAATGATGGGATGGCTGCACTGCGGGCCTACTGCGAGCGCCCCGCGGCGAGCTCGCGGAAGCAGCGCCGGGTGCATCAGCAGACGGGGTTTCGTTCGCGTCGGACAACCCCGCCCACGGCGCAAGGGCGATGGGCTTTGCAAAATGCTGCGTTTGAGGAGGGACGGTCAGCAACGGCGTGGAGTCATGCGATGGCGCAGCAGTTGTTGATGCGGTATGGCGTGGTGTTTCGCGAGACGGCCCATGCGGAGAATCTGCCGGGGGGCTTTACGGCGATCTACGATGTGATGAAGGCGTTGGAGGAGAGCGGGAAGGTTCGCCGTGGGTATTTTGCTGCCGATCTCGGAGCTACGCAGTTTGCATTGCCATCGGCGGTGGATTTGCTGCGGTCGTTACGCACGCAGAGTCAGCCCGTCAAACCGGAGATGTTGCAACTGGCCGCGACCGATCCGGCGAATCCTTATGGAGCCTTGCTGCGATGGCCGGATGCCGGGGTTTCGCTGACGCGGAGCGTGGGGGCACAGGTGATTCTCTCTAACGGCGCGCTGGTGTCCTACCTGCGGCGGGGGAATCCGAATGTGCAGGTGTTTCTTCCGGAGGAGGAGCCGCAGCGGTCGCATGAGATGCGGAACCTGGCGGCATTTCTGGTGCGCCGGATACAGGCAGAGGAGGATGAGAATGGCCGGGCGGGGATGCTGATTGCGACAGTTAATGGGGTGGCAACGGCGAAGCATGAGATGGCTCGTCCGCTGCTGGATGCCGGATTCGCCGCCGGAGCGATGGGGTTCCATGTACGGCGGAAATTGATACCGTTGCCGGGAGAGCGGGCAAAGGGAAACGCAGAGGTACTCTAAACAGCAGATTCCTCCGCTTCGGAATGACAAACGGGGTTGCCGCGGGATGACAACTAAAAGGAAACGAGACCCTAAGCCTATGGAGATTCTGTTCCAGTGCCCGTTTGCCTGAACAGTTACTCTGGCGGTGTAGATGGCTGAGACTGTTGCTGTTTGTCCTTGTCATCGTTTCCGCCGATTCCAAGGAGCTTCTGAAAGAAGTTTCTCTTTTTAGGTTGCTCTGGCTCTGTCGTTTCAGGAGCGACATCTTTGGAGGCAGTATTGCTGGGCGCAGGAACCGCGCCGGGATGATGCGGCGTTTGCGGAGTGGGGGCGGGGACGGGCTGGTAGCCGGGTCTTGGCTCCGCCGGAGTGTGGGCCTGGACATTCGGCCTGGAAGCTCCTCCGCTGAAGAGCCTTTGCAGAAAGTTCTGGGGGCTTTCGCCCATCTGGCTGCAGAAGTTCTGCGGCGCAGTGCCATCGAGAAATGCCGCGGTGTAGTCGTCAGGGCAGGTCGAGTCGGCGAGCAGGTTCGTGTTCTTGTCGAGGGTGACGATGCTGACGCCTTCGGGCGGCGTGAATTGTTTGACGTCGGAGTACTGAGGCAGCTTGATGGCGCGGTTCATGAACTCCGCCCAGATGGGAGCGGCGGCATCCGCGCCCTGGATTTTAAGATCGGTGTAGTCGTCGTTGCCGATCCAGACGATGCAGATGAGGTTGGAGGTGTAGCCGACAAACCAGGCGTCGTGTTCGGTGCCGGTCTTGCCTGCGGCCGGTGCCGTGAAGCCGTTCCGACGGGCGGCTAGGCCAGTGCCGTGGTTCATGACGCCTTCCATCTGCGATTGCGTGAGAAAGGCGGCGCGGGGGTCGAGCACCTGGCGGGCCTGGGGAGCGAAGTCGGCGACGATATCGCCGTTGGTGTTGCGCACGGAGGCGAGCATCCAGGGATCCAGGTGGACGCCGTTATTGGCGAAGACGGTGTAGGCGCCAGCCATGGCGAGCGGTGTGGCGTCGTAGGTGCCGATGGCGACCGAGGGCGTGCCGCGGGCATTGACGATACCGGACGCTCGGGCGAGAGCGGCAACATTTTCAAAGCCGACCATCTGGGCGAGAGAGATGGTGGCGATATTGAGAGAGTGGTTGAGGGCGTCGGTGGCGGTGACCATGCCGGGATATTCGCCCTTGACGAAGTTTCCGGGAGTATAGGGTTTGCCGCCGAACATGAAGGTGGTCGTATCGTCGTTGAGCAGGGTGGCGGCGGTGAAGACTCCATTGCCGCCGAGCGAGAGGCCGTTAAGGCTGGTGTTGTATGCAGCGGCGTAGACGAAGGGCTTGAAGATGGAGCCGGTAGGCCGCTTGGCGACGGCGTGGTTGAGCTGTGAAGCGGAGTAGTTTCGGCCTCCGACCAAGGCAAGAACCTGTCCGGTGTGCGGATTGATGGCGATGAGCGAGACTTGCGGGTAAGTGATGTCGGTATCGCTCTTTTTATGCCGCTTGCGGACCAGTGCGTCAACGTTCTTCATCCCGATCTCGACCGCCTCGGAGGCGGCGCGCTGGAGGTCGGGGTCGAGAGAAGTGTATATGCGCAGGCTCTGGTGGCTGAGGTCCTGGTCGCCGATCTTGCGCACGAGCTGATCGCGAACGAGATCGACAAAGTAAGGAGCTTCGCTGGCGTCGATATTGGAAGGGGTGAGGTGGATAGGCTCGGCTTTGAAACGGCTGGCCTCGCTTGCGGTAAGAGCTCCGGTCTCGACCATGGAGTCGAGGACGACGTTGCGGCGATCCATGGCGCGCTTGGGGTGGCGATAGGGATTCAGGCGATTGGGGCTTTGGATCATGCCGGCGAGCAGGGCGCACTCGGCGGTGTCGAGCTGGCGGAGGTTCTTGCCGAAGTAAGCCTGAGAGGCTTCGCCGAAGCCGTTGATGGCATAGCTGCCGCGCTGTCCGAGGTTGATCTCGTTGGCGTACATCGCGAAGATCTGCTGTTTGGTGAAGCGGGCTTCGAGCTGGAAGGTGATGAGAATCTCGATGAGCTTGCGCTTGATGAGCTTGTCTGGAGTCAGGAAGAAGCCACGAGCGAGCTGCTGCGTGAGCGTGGAGCCTCCGCAGGTCATGTGGCGGGACAGAATGTCCTCGATGGCGCACTTGCCGATGCGGACGAAGTTGACACCGGAGTGCTCGAAGAAGCGGCGATCTTCGATGGCGGTGACGGCCTCGACCATACGGGGTGGAATATCGTTGTAGGTGACGATGCGGCGCTTGGTGCGGCTCTTGTCTTCCGAGAGCGCGGTGATCAGTTGAGGCTCAAGGTCGTAGGCGGCGAGGGCGACTCCATTTTCGGCGGTGATCTTTTGAACGGTGCCACCGGTGGTATTGATGGTGGCGCCGTCGGTGCTGTGATAGCTCTCCGGGCCGGGCTTGATGAAGATGCTATTTTCGTCGAGCTTGAAGGTGCCCATCTTGGGATTGTTGTTGTAGTTGGCGCGACGGAGGTCTGTGGCGATGGCGTCGGCAGTGAGCTTCTGGCCGGGACGGACCTCGCGGGGAGCGGCGTAAATTTGCGTGGTGTTCGCGAAGAAGGATCCAGCGGCGAGACGGTCGTCGACGACCCGCTGGTAATGGAAATAGAAGTAGCCGAAGGCGGCAACGCTGATAGCGAGGCAGGCCAGTACAGCTACCAAAAGGCCGCGCATCAGACTGGAGCCGAAGCCGGGTTGCCGAGGATGGGAGCGGCGATTACTACCGTATTTGAGTTTGAGTGGCAAGTGTCTCTTCCGTTGGACGCCTATTTGGCGGCTGCGGGAGCCGGGTGCGCAGCGCCGATGTTATCCGAGTGGTGACATGACCGGCTATCTCGTTCAGGGCAATGTCGTTGCTTTGGTTCTGAAGGCGGTCGACAAACTCTACTTTACCTTCGGCTACGCCGCGTCCGATGTTAATACGATAGGGAACGCCGACGAGATCGGCGTCTTTGAACTTGACCCCGGCACGCTCGTCGCGGTCGTCGAGGAGCACATCGAAGCCAGCGGCTTCAAGGCTGGCCGCGATCTTTTCGCCTTCGGCGAGGAGGGCGGCGTCTTTGATATTGGTGATGGTGACGACAACATGGAACGGGGCAATGGCCGGGTGGAGGGCATAGGAGGAGCCCTCGTTGGCCGCGGCGGAGCTTTCGATGGCAGCGGTGAGGATGCGCTCGACGCCGATGCCGTAGCTGCCCATGATGAGGGTGACTTCCTTGCCCTCGCGGTTGAGGACGGTAGCTCCCATGGATTTTGAGTACTTGTAGCCGAGCTTGAAGATGTGGCCGATCTCGACGGCCTTACCAATGCGTAAAGGACTGCCGTCGATGGGGCAGCCTTCGCCTTCGTTGACGTTGCGTATATCGGCGACGAGGGTTGGGGCGAAGTCGCGGCCAGGAGTTACGTTGCGGAAGTGATAGTCGAGCTTGTTTGCACCGGCGACGAGGTTCTTGCGGCCTTCAAGGCCGTGATCCATGACGACGATGGTTTTAAGGACACGATTCTGTACGTCCTCGCGGAAGATGCCCTTGATCTGCTCGAGCGTCTTCCCGGATTTCAGGCCGTTGAGAGAACCCTGCGTGATTACTTCGGAGATGCCTATGGGACCAAGAAATCCGGCGGGGCCGCCAATGTGGAGTTCAAGCTCTTCCGCGACCATGGGACGGAGTTCAGAGGCTCCGGCGATGGCCATCAACTTGGTTTCGTTGACCTGATGATCGCCGCGGAGGAAGGCAACGATGGGAAGGAGAGGAGCCTCCGGCCTGGTTGCGGGCAGTGTCCCCATGAAAGCTACACACTTGATGTCCTGCGAGGCCTGAATGCCGAAGAAGGCGGTGACATCGGCGATGGAGCCCATGCCGGGAGTGGAGACGAGTTCAGGCTGTCCGTCGCCTGTGGGAGCGAGATCTTCGACCGGGGCGAGGCGGCTGGTTGCTTTCTCCAGGTTGGCGGCGTAACCGGAGGCGCTGCTGGCGATGAGGTCTTCGCCAGCGTCGGTGTAGACCATGAACTCCTGCGAGCCGGAACCGCCCATGGCCCCCGAGTCCGCCTCAACGGCGACGAAGTTGAGGCCGCAGCGCTCAAAGATGCGGACGTAGGCGTCGTGGTGCTTGTTGTAGCTGGTGTCGAGGCCGGCTTCATCGATGTCGAAGGAGTAAGCGTCCTTCATGATGAACTGGCGGACACGGAGCAGCCCGGACTTGGGGCGAGGCTCGTCGCGGAACTTGGTCTGGATCTGGTACCAGATCTGGGGAAGCTGCTTGTAGCTGCGCAGCTCTTTGCGGGCGATGTCGGTCATCACCTCTTCGTGGGTCATGGCGAGGCAGAGTTCGGCTCCCTTGCGGTCCTTGAGGCGGAACATGTTGTCCCCCATCACGGTCCAGCGGCCGCTGGCCTCCCAGACTTCTCTGGGATTGAGGGCCGGGAGGAGGAACTCCTGGCCGATTCGGTCCATCTCTTCGCGGATAATGGCGACGATCTTGTTAATGGAACGGTTACCGAGGAAGAGGTAACTATAGATTCCAGCTCCAAGCTGCCGGATGTAACCCGCGCGGAGGAGGAGTTTATGGCTGGCGACTTCGGCGTCTGCGGGTGCTTCGCGGAGAGTGGGGATAAAGAGCGTGGACCAGCGATGCATGGACAAAGAGAGCGCTTTCCGGCCCGCTCCGGTGTGCGGTGCGGGCATAGAGGATGAGCCTTCATTCTAACCGAGCGGTTGCGATGCTTCCGCTTGCGGTGAGGGAAGGACCAGAGTGGGATCCCTCTCGCATAGGTTGAAGTGTGTGCAATTGATTGCAGTTGCGGTTATGGCATCCGTGCAATTGAGAGTATGATTACCTTCCAGTTCGACTTACTTTGAAGCAGTAGATTGCTCTCCTCCTGATCGCGTTGTATGCCCCTGCCGAGGTTGGAAAAACTTCTCTTTTTACGGGTGTGCCGTGTATAAAATCCTTTTGGCGGGACAAGATTTTCGACTGTTGGCGACGCGGGCCGCAATATTGGGCAGGACGAACGCACGCGTCGTCTGCTGCAATGCAGCGGAGGCCTTGAAGGTCTTGGAGGGTGAGGGCTTCGACCTGGTGGTTCTGTGTCACTCGCTGGCGGAGCCGGATGCGGCCGGAATTACAGCTGCAGCCCATCGGCGGTGGCCGCGGACGAGAATCCTGATGGTGGTCTCCGATGCATCAGGGCAGCGGCTCTATCGCGGGGTTGAGTTTGACGCGACCAGTTCGCCGGAGCCGGATCACCTGATTCGCCACGTGGCCGAACTGCTGGAGGCCTTGCCAAACCATGGCATCGAAGAGACGATGCAATTGGCGCACCGCCAGTTTGCGTTGTGAGCGGGAGATGCGAAATACAAGCAGCTCTCCGCTGCGCCGTGCGAAAAGATGCACGGCTCCGGTCGAGATGACGTGGGGTTGGTTAGCTCGAAATAGGCTGATGTATGGCCTTCGGTCGAGATGCCGCTTTTGGCGGAGTCTTGGACGGGTTCCAAAGTGCGGAAAGACCTAGGATCGGTTGGTGGCCCAGAGGTCGTGCAGGTGGAGGACGCCCTGTACCTGGCCAGCAGCACCGGTAACGATCAATGAGGTGATCTTCCTCTCTTCCATCAACGCCAGCGCGCTGGAGGCGAAGGCGCTGCCGTCGATCGTGAGCGGGTGCGTGTTCATGATCTCTCCGGCAGTGCGTTCGAGGGCGCGGGAGCCATCGCGTTCGAGCAGGCGGCGGAGGTCACCGTCGGAGATCATGCCGAGCAGGGAGTTGTCCCTGAGAACCGTGGTCATGCCGAGCTTCTTGTGGGACATCTCATGAATAACCTGGGGCAGCGAAGTTTCGGGAGAGACGCCGGGCAAGGCATCGCCTGTGTGCATAAGATCGTGGACGCGAGCAAGGCGTTTGCCGAGACGGCCTCCGGGATGAAGATCGGCGAAGTCTTCGGCCCTCCAACCGCGGCGGCGGCTGACTTCGAGCGCCAGGGCATCGCCAAGCGCGAGCATGACGGTGGTCGAGGCCGTGGGCGCGAGATTAAGCGGGCAGGCTTCGGTATCGACACTGGTATCGAGGAAGATGTCGCTGGACCGGGCGAGGGTGGAGACGGGACAGCTACAGAAACTAATGAGCCTGGTGGAGAGGTGCTTGAGCGTGGGGAGAAGGCTGAGGAGTTCCTCGGTCTCGCCGCTGGAGGAGAGGGCGAGGACGGTGTCGCCGCGCGCGATCATGCCGAGGTCACCGTGCAGGGCTTCGGCGGGATGCAGAAAGTGGGCAGGGGTTCCGGTCGAACGCAGGGTCGCGGCGATTTTGCGGGCGATGATGCCGCTCTTCCCGATGCCTGTGATGACGACGCTTTGGCGGCTATTGGCCGCGTGGATGAGGAGGTCGGCGGCCGCGGTGAAGGGTTCGAGCATGGAGTTGTCGAGCCGCTGGGCGAGGTTACTGAGGGCGGCGGCTTCGACGCGCACGAAATTCGAAGCGGGAATCTCGGACGGATTGGAGGCTTTGCCGTTCATGATTGCTGAACCATGTCGATGCTAGCAGAGGGGCACGGGAGGGGGCGCGGTGCGGCGTTGAAGGCGGGTTTGCGTCTAAACTGAAGTAGGGCCTGCGCAGAGCGCTCGCCGAAAGGATATCCAACCAAAGTGAAGCGGAATGCGCTGGTTTTTGGGGTGATGATCGTTGGCATCTCGTTGATGCTGTGGGCGGGATGGCATAACCTGCGGGCTCGACGCATTGCGATGCAGAAGGCCCAGGCAAATCATGCGATGCTGACTCCTGCCCAATCGGGACAGACGGCTGGAGACGACGGCTCGGGGATGATGGACCCGGGCGCGAAGCTGCGAGGGAAGACTGCGCCGGGATTCACGCTGAAGGACCTCGACGGGAAGAAAGTGTCGCTGGCCGACTACAAGGGGCGTCCCGTGCTGGTGAACTTCTGGGCAACGTGGTGCGCTCCGTGCAAAGTGGAGATGCCGTGGTTTGAAGAGTTGCGGAAGCAGTATGCGGCGCAGGGGTTTGAGATTCTCGGGCTGACTGACGATGCCGACGCTGGCAAGGATGTGATTGCGAAGGTAGCGAAGAAGATCGGGGTAACTTACCCTATTCTGCTGACGGATGGGAAGGTGCAGACGGCTTACGGCGGGCTGGACTATCTACCCATGTCGTTCTATGTGGACAGGAACGGCACCATCGTGGAGGTGACGGCAGGATTGGGATCGAAGGACGAGATTGAAGCCCACATCAAGAAGACGATCGCTTCGGGAATGACGGCTGCCGTGAAAGGCGGCGAATGATGCGTTGGTTGTGGGCTACAGCGTTGGCGACGATCGTGTTTGGCGCTGGAATGCTGCCAGCACAGATGGGGAACCTGAATGCGGGAGCTGCCAGGTCGAAGATGTACGTAACTTATGATGCGGAACCGCAGGTGGTAACGGCCGGCAAACGGAGCGTGCTGGAGTTGCGCTTCCGTGTGCTGCATGGCTTCCATGTGAACTCGAACACGCCGAAGTCGGAGATTCTGATTCCGACGAATCTTACGCTGCAACCGGCGGCGGGAGTGAAGACGGACCCGGCACAATATCCGGCGGGTACCGCTTACAGTTTCGCCTTCAGTCCGAAGGAGAAGCTGGATGTTTATATGGGAGACTTCACGGTGAAGTTGCCCGTGGTGGCCAGGGTGGGGATGCATACGGTCGATGGGACGCTACGCTATCAGGCGTGTGACCATGCGGCGTGCTATCCGCCGAAGAATCTGCCTGTGCAGGTTGTCTTTACAGCAAAGTAGTGGCGGGATGGATTCCGCTTCCACAGATGTTTTAGGACTTCCGCTGCCTCGGCAGCGCGGTCATGGCATCATCAATATAAGGCAATGAAAGTGGAGCGAGCAGGGCGCGATGGACGAATTTAGAAGGCTGACACGGCTGCCGGCGTATGTGTTCAACATAACGGGTGAGTTGAAGGCCGCGGCACGCAAGCGCGGCGAAGACATCATCGACTTCGGGATGGGCAATCCCGATGGAGCGACGCCGAAGGCAATCGTCGACAAGCTGATTGAAGCAGCGCAGCGGACAGCAACGCACCGCTACTCGCTGTCGCGCGGCGTGCCTCGGCTGAGGAAGGCGATCTGCAACTGGTATAAGAGGCGCTACAACGTCGACCTCGATCCGGAGACGGAAGCGATTGTGACTATCGGATCGAAGGAGGGCATTGCTCATCTTTGCCTGGCCGTGCTCGACGACGAAGATACCGTAGCGGTGCCGAATCCCAGCTATCCGATTCACATCTTCGGGCCGGTGATCGCTGGATCGAAGGTGCAGAGCATTCCTCTGGTAGACGGCGACGCGGATGCCCTGCTGGCGAAGCTGGAGCATGATCTTCCCCTGATGCAGCCGCGGCCGAAGCTGCTGATCCTGAACTTTCCGGCGAACCCGACGACGCAGTGTGTCGACCTCCCATTTTTTGAGCGCATCGTCGCGCTGTGCAAGGAGCTGGGGATTTATATCGTCCACGACCTGGCGTATGCGGACATCGTGTTCGATGGATATCGCGCGCCAAGCGTGCTGGAGGTTCCGGGCGCAAAGGACATTGCGGTCGAATTTTTCACGCTTTCGAAGAGCTACAACATGCCGGGTTGGCGGGTCGGCTTCATGGTCGGCAATCCGAAGCTGGTCGCGGCGCTGGGACGCATCAAGAGCTACTTCGACTACGGGACGTTTACGCCGATCCAGGTTGCTTCGATCGCTGCTCTCGAAGGTCCGCAGGAGTGCGTGGCGAAGATTCGCGACAACTACAAGGCTCGGCGAGATGTGTTGGTGTCGGGCTTGAACAAACTGGGCTGGCCGGTGGAGTTGCCGAAGGCCACGATGTTTGTGTGGGCGAAGATTCCGGAGCAGTATCGGGCTCTGGGGTCGGTCGAGTTCTCGAAGAAACTCCTGCTGGAGGCTAAGACCGCGGTGAGTCCCGGAGTCGGCTTTGGAGAGCATGGTGACGGGCACGTGCGGTTCGCGCTGATTGAGAACGAGGAGCGAACACGGCAGGCGCTGCGCGGAATCAAGCAGATGTTCAAGAACGGGTAAGTCTTCTCGCCTTATCGCTTACCACACGGCGATAAAGCCTGCGATGTCAAATGGGGCGCTCGGTCTACCATTTTCAATGGAAGGCGCGGGAAGCTTGCTCCAGGGAGTTTCTCCGCGCTATATTTCCCAGCATTGTCGCGCTGGGCTTGATTATTCGTCTTTGTGTGGGGCGGTCTACTGCCACGATGCCGAATTTCGGGGTATAGCCGGACATCCACTCAAAGTTATCCATCAGCGACCAGGCAACGTACCCGCGCACGTCGACGCCACTGTCGATGGCGCGCTTCAGGCTGGAGAGCGCTCGCTGAAAATATTCCACGCGGCGGCTGTCATCCGTGGTGGCGACGCCATTTTCCGTGACGTAAATGGGCACGCCCGCTTCCTTGCCCGCATAGCGGACGACGTGTTCGACGCACTCCGGATAAAACTCCATTCCGTTTTGGGTAAGTTCGGCACCCTTGGCCGGCGGCAGATCTTTCTTCCCGATGATCGAACGCGAGTAGGTTTGCACTCCCAGATAGTCGCAGTGTTTTGCGGCTTCCAGCCAAGGGCCGTATACGTCGGCCCGCTTCTGTTCGAGATGGCTGTCCTCGGGGGCGGGTTGATCGTCCTGCATGGCCAGGTTGAAGCCGACTGGCATATCGGGGCGGACCGACTTCATTGCTTCCTTCCCCTTGGCATGCGCGGCCAGCAGACCGTCGCGCGTCCTCTTTCCATCACCCAGAAAGAAGTTGGAAAATTCAGGCGCATTCACCTGCTTTCGTACCTGCGCCAGGTTTGACTGAAACATCTCCGAGACGGTCTTTCCTCCCGCTGAAGGCGGCAGGTTAATCCAGTTCAGTAATTGCGGAAGATCCGGCTCGTTGAGCGTCGAGGCGTATCCGACGAGATCGCCCAGATGCCTGGTAGCCTTTTCGCAAAAACGCGCGTACAGGTCGGTGGCCCCGGGGCTTTCCCAAGCGCCTTTTAGAGCAAACCATCGCGGCAGCGAGAAGTGGGAGTAGGTCAGCATGGGAGTCAGGTGATGTTCGTGACAGGCCGCGAGCATGCGCCGATAGTGATCGAGTTCGGCGTTGGAAAACTGGCCTTCTTCCGGCTCAATTCGCGACCATTCCAGCGAAAAGCGGTAGGTATTGAAGCCCAGATCGGCCAACATGCCGATGTCCTGCGGATAGAGGTGATAGTGGTCGCAGGCATCGCCCGAGCGCTCTTTGAAGATGGTGCCGGGAAGGTACTCCATCATCCACAGATCGCTGTTGACGTTGTTTCCCTCAACCTGGTAACCAGCGGTGGCGCAGCCCCATAGAAATTGATTTGGGAAGGCCTTCGCGGCGTCTGACGGAGCCGCCGCCTTGTCTGCTTGCGCAAATGACGGCTTTCCAAGCATGCCCAACACGGCGGCAGCAGAGACTCCCTGCAGAAGATCGCGGCGTGTAATCGATTTCATATTTGATTTAGCTACAAACTCCGACTCGTTCATCTGGATGACTCGCTTTCGCCGATGCTGGCATGTTTTATTTTGGCGGCACGCTGAACCACCAATAGAAGGCGGGCGCCATAGTAACATCGCTGCCGGAGCCGACGCACAAAATCCTCTGGCTCCATGAACTATGAAGCCTGCGGCGGATGAGAACGGAGAAAGCTACGCCCGCGACTCGAGGCGCAGCTTCGGCTATTTCTTTGAATTGACGAGCTTCTTCTGGGCATCGAGAAAGCGGCGAACGCGGTCGAGCGAACGGGCTTTGCCGAAGACGATCATGCTTTCGAGCAACGGGGGGGACATGGTGCTGCCGGTGATGATGGCGCGGAGGAGCATGAAGTTCTCCTTCACCGACCAGGATTTTTCTTCGCCCAACTTTTTGAGCGCCGGTTCCAGCGCTTCGTGTGTCCAGTCGGTAGCTTCGAGGACCGTGAGTTGTTCGGCGGCAAAAGTGAGCGTCTCTTCGGGGGTACGCTTTTTGGGCAGGAAGATCTCCTGCGGGGGCATGACGTCGTCGCGAAAGAAGAAGCCGGTGAGGTCGCCGAACTGGCCGAGGGTTTCGACGCGGGTCTGGATCAGCGCGGCGATTCCACGGAGGTAGCTGTCGGAGAGGATGGTGCTGCGCAGCGCCGTGTAGAAGGCCTCGGGCGTGATGGCGCGGAGATATTCGCCGTTGAGCCACTTGAGCTTGGTGAGGTCGAAGACGGGGCCGCCGAGGCGGATATTTTTGAAGACGAAGTGCTCGACCATCTCGGCGAGGGTGAACTTTTCCGTGCCGCCATTCAGATCCGCCGGTACGCCCCCGCCCATGAGGCCGAGGAAGTTGATGAGGGCTTCGGGAAGGAAGCCGCTCTCGCGATAGTAGATGAGCGAGACGGGATTTTTGCGCTTGGATATCTTGGACTTGTCGATGTTCCGCAGCAGCGGCATGTGCCAGAAGCGGGGAAGCGGCCAGCCGAAGGCCTTGTAGAGCAGGACGTGTTTCGGCGTGGAAGAGATCCACTCTTCGGCGCGGATGACGTCGGTGATATGCATGAGGCGGTCGTCGACGACGTTGGCGAGGTGATAAGTAGGGAAGCCGTCGGACTTCATCAGTACCTGGTCGTCGACGTTTTTGTGCTCGAAGGTGATGTCGCCGCGCAATTCGTCGCGGAAGGTGGTCGAGCCTTCGGTCGGGACGGCCATGCGGATGACACAGGGCTTGTTGGCCGCGAGATTGGCTTCGATCTGCTCGCGAGTGAGATGGCGGCAGGTGCCGGGATAACGGGGCGGCAGCTTGGCGGCGATCTGTTGCTTGCGAGCGGCGTCGAGCTCTTCGGAGGTGCAGAAACAGCGGTAGGCGGAGCCGTTAGTCAGCAGAATTTCAGCGTGATCGCGATAGATTTCGGTGCGTTCGGACTGGCGGTAGGGTCCGTATGGACCGCCGACGTCGGGACCCTCGTCCCAGCCAAGGCCCAGCCAGCGGAGGGTGTCGAAGATCATCTGCTCGGAGGTGGGAACGAAGCGGGCGCGGTCGGTGTCTTCGATGCGGAGGATGAATTTGCCGCCGCGCTGGCGGGCGTAGATGTAGTTCAACAGGCCGATGTAAGCGGTGCCGACGTGGGGGTCGCCGGTAGGACTGGGAGCGATGCGGACGCGAATAGGGGCTTCTGTGCTGTTCTCTAGGATGTTCGTTGTCATGATATTGGCTTAGACTTCGATGCTAGCAGAGCGAGGCGCGATGAGTTCTTGATCTCTCTCGTTTACCAGGCCCGTCCTGATTGCAGGCGACAGAAGGGTGACTTGATTCGATGCGCACCTTCTGAGTGCCTGTCACGTTTATGACGGAGTGACCGGAACCTTGTTGAGAGTTGAATGCTGCCCCTAAACTTCTGAAATCAGAGTAAGTTATGATGGAACAGTAGCGGGCCAGCGTAGGCCGATGTTGGACACACGCTGGCTAACTCTTAGTAGAGAGAACCTTGGTTTTATCTGATTGGACTGCAACTTTTAACGGCCAGACGACGCCATCTTGCTGCACCTATTGTACTTACAGTCGGGCTATCTGCGGGAACGCTCCTGAGCCTGGGGTTGTGGAATAGGACTGGATCGTCCAAATATGAATATCAAAGCTGTCGCCCGAAGAGCAGGCGTCTCCACCGCTACTGTGTCGCGGACCATCAATGGCTCGGATAAAGTTACGCCGAAGACAGCGGAGAAGGTTCGCCGCGCGGTCGAGGCCTTGCAGTTTTACCCTGACACGAACGCCCGTTCTCTCGGCTCGGGCCGAAGCAGCCTCTACGGGCTGATTATCTCGGATATCACCAACCCTTTCTTTCCGGAGTTGGTGAAGGCCTTTGAGGATATCGCTGTCGAGCATGGCCAGGAGGTACTGGTCGCTAACACTAATTACGATCCGGCGCGGATGGAGAGTTGCGTCACGCGCATGATGCAGCGCAAGGTGGACGGCGTTGCCATCATGACCTCGGAGATGGAAGATCGCCTCATTAGAGTCTTCAACCACAGGAATATCCCTCTGGTCTTCATGGACGTCGGTGCGCCGGGCCCTGGCGTGAGCCGGGTGCGCGTGGACCATGCCGCCGGCGTTGCCCTGTCGATGGATCATTTGATTGGCCTTGGCCACCGGAAAATTGCCTTCATCAGTGGACCGCTTGACCTGTTCTCAGCCCGCAGGCGCTTCGAAGGGTTCCTTGAGAGCCTCGATCGCCACGGCCTTAAACGTGATCCCGCCATGATTGAGGAAGCTAACCACCGTGCGGATGGCGGCCATGACGCGATGAAGCGTATTCTCGATTCAGGAGCGACGCCGACTGCAATTGTCGCCTCGAACGATCTGACGGCGATTGGAGCGATGGGCGCTATCCACGAGCGCGGGCTGCGTATTCCTGAAGATATTTCGATCGTGGGTTATGACGATATCCAACTGAGCGCCTACACGCAGCCGTCGTTGACAACCCTGCGGCTGCCGCGAGCCAAGATTGCAAACGCGGCTTTTCGCGCCCTTTATAGCGCGTTACAGCCTGAGGCGAAGAAGCCCTTCGTGGGCCAGGACTACGACATTCAGCCCACGTTGATCCTGCGCGAATCGACGGGGCCGATTCCTCGAGGCGAGTCTAAACAGACTCGGAAGGGGAAGCCGTCAAACTGAACTCGACGGTCTGCGATCCCAGCCTGGGGTGTTTCGCCGTAAGCTTAGCAGTTCCGGCCTGCTCCTTCGCGCGAATCCACACCGCTCCTGTCCCGCCGATCAATGCGAATGGATTGTCGCCGATCAGTTCTGCAGGGCCTTCCAGCGTGAACTGGATGGGATCGTTGGCGTAGGTTCGCACGGCCCCGAATTCGTCCGTAACGCAGAGTACCACGCGGGTCGTGTCCGCGCCATCGGCTGAGAGGCTCCGGTCGTCCGCCTGCAGCAGAAATTTGCGATCGACACCCGCGCCCGAGAGCGACTTCGAAATAACTTTCTTGCCCTTGAGATAGCCGTCGATGCGGAGATCGCCCCACGGAAATTCGAACTGCTTCAGATCTATCTTCGAGAGATCGAGAATGAAGGGTGGATAGGTAAGGTGATCGAACTCGGTTCTGTCTGGATCGAGTTCCGCAGCCAACTTCCATGGATTGCTCTCAAGGCTGCGCTCGCGGAGATAGAACTTCAGATGATCGCAGTTGGAGCAGACGACCGCCTTGGAAAAGCCTACCGACTCATCTCCGCGCGCCCAATGGAATGCGGGTTCGAGTACGACCTCTTCAGCCGGGTCGCACTGCGATTTATAGAAGCCCGCCGCGGGCTTGGGTTCGCGGAACATATCGGCAACGCCGTGGTAGCAGATGCGATCTCCGGAGCCGAAGTTGGCGTGGGTGTTGTAGTCGAAGGCGCACCAGCCGATCCCCCCGGCGTACTGCGGATCGGATGCAAGTTGATTGTGGATTCGGGCATGGCGCAGTGTATGCTCGCGCTGCCGCTCATCATCGTCCGTCGTCTTGGTGGGATAGGTATGGCCGACAAATTCGGTGTTGAGATATTTAGGATGGTTCGGCTTCTTCAACGGGAACCCGAAGTCATTCATTGTGAAGACATCTTCAAGAAATTCGGACTCCTGGAAGTAACGGATGCCGCCGGTCTGGCGTGTCTTATCGAGCGCATGTGCTAGCGCATTTGTCCGGGTGTAGAAGCTGTGATCGTCTTGTGACTCGTTGATGCGCACGCCCCAGAGGATGATAGACGGACGGTTCCAGTCGCGGCGAATCATTCTTCCGACGTTGTCGATGGAGATCTGCTTCCAGGGTTCGGGGCCAATGTGTTGCCAGCCGGGAATCTCTTCGAGCACAAGAAGCCCGATCTCGTCGCAGCGATCCAGGAAGTGACGGGACTGGGGGTAGTGCGAGGTGCGAACGATGTTGCAGTGCATCCCCCCGCGAAGAATCTCGGCATCCTTGCGCTGCACGCGGGCGGGCATCGCCTGGCCGACGAAGGGGAAGATCTGATGGCGGTCGAGGCCGCGCAGCTTGATGATCTTTCCATTGAGTGAGAATCCATGATTGGTAAAGGCCGCCTCGCGGAAGCCGATGCGCCGCGTGTCTTCGTCGATCACTTTTCCGGCGCGGAGCAGTTTCACATGCACATTGTAGAGGTGGGGATGGTCGAGGTCCCACAGTTGCACTTTGCCAAGGTGACTCAAGGAGATCGTGTGTCGCGCAGGATCTGACGCAATCTCCGAACTGGCATAGACGGGCGCGCTAGTCTCCGGATCGAGCGGAGATGCAGTGTCGGAAGAGTCTCCTTGTTTCTTGACGAGTTGACTTCCCTTGGCAACAACCCTGTCGCCATCGCGTAGCTCAACTTCCAGAGCGAGTCCGCTCTCGGCCGAAGCGCCTGCGAGAAAGCAGTCCACGCCAAGAGAGGGGGAGCTGTCGAGGACGTTTTGAGGGTGGGCAAAGATGTTGTCAATATAAGCAGCTGAAACAATCCGTAGCGAGACTTCTCGATAGATTCCGCCGAAGGTCATGTAGTCGATCTCGTAGCCAAAGGGAGGAATGTCCGCTCGTTCTGTCGAGTCAACCTGAACGACCAGCACATTGTCAGCGTTGGGGCGAAGGTGGGGCGTCAACTCAAAAGAAAAGGGCGTGTAGCCGCCCTTGTACTCGCCAAGAGACACCCCGTTGATCCAGACGGTGGATGCGGTCATGACGCCCTCAAAGTCGATGAATACCCTTTTCCCTTGCGCCTCCTGAGGATATTTAAATCGGCGGCGATAGGTGGAGATGAACTCATAATCCTTGTCGTCGAAGTTATGCCACGGCAGGCGGATATTGGTGTGGGGAACGACGACGCGCTCGAAGGATGAGTCGTCAAAATCGAGAGCCTGCGCTCCTTCCACCTTCGCCGGGTGATAGCGCCAGTTACGATTGATCGGGATGACAGAGCGGGTCTGTGCATCTTCGGTTGAAGCGAACGCCGCCGCACCGGGAAGAGTGGACGCTGCAAGAAAGGTGCCTGTGGTTTTGATGAAGTCGCGTCTCAACATAAAAGTTCTCCGATTGCCAACGCCATTATCTGCCTCGATATTCACAAAAACAGGCGCGATTCTATGTGAAGTGCTTAGTTTACTTCGACGATAACGAGGTCCCAGGGAGCGAGGTCAACCAATTGCGATGGGGAGATCTTCTTTCCGGTAAGCAGATCGACTCCCGCTTTCTGGTTATAGGTAAAGGTCTGGTGGTCGCTCGAATAGTTGAGGAAATAGTGAAGCGTCTTGCCTGCTCCGTTGACGCCGCTCTTCTCCCTTACCTTGGGGGGAAGCTGTTGCTTTGTATCAAACAGACTGGCGTCCTTGAGAACATCGAGAACTATCTTTTCCTGAAGGCCATCGGAGAGGAAAGTGCCTTCGTAGGTGAGCGTTCCTTTGCCGAATTCGTTGCGTGTAATGGCGGGCCACCTCCCAAAGAACGGGTGGTCGTAGTAGGCCAGGGGCTTCGCATGCTCCAGGTTGAGAAACTCTGCCCAGTACATGACTTTATTGTCCTCGCCGGCATGAAGCGGGTCGCCCTTCAAAGCCAGCGGTTTTTCAAGATTGGAGAACTCCTGATAGCTAAAGCCTGCCGCCTCTCGCAGTGGACCCGGGGCCATGACCCAGCGGACTGCCGAGTTCTCATTTGCGAATCCGCTTTTGAAGGTCATGAGCACATGGCCGCCGCCTTTCATATAGTCGGAGATCTTTTGCAGAAGAGCGTCGTCGGCGACATATAGAGGAGGGATCACGATCAGTTTGTATCTTGCAAAATCAGGATCTTCGGGGAAGATGAAGTCCGTTCCTACATTCGCATCATAGAAGGCGCGATGAAGTTGATGGACGACTGCGCTGTAATCGGCAACCTGCTTGCCGCGTTGCCATTGACCGGCGGATGCAAGAGCGAAGGGCATGAAGTCGAGTGCGTTGGACGAATCGACACTGTAGAGAATAGCGACGTCGTTCTTGATCTTGAGATTGACGAGTTGCGGACCGATCTTCTGTAGCTCGTGGGCGGTTCTGGATACCTCCGCATAAGCACGGTTCGGTTCCAGATCGTGCGAGAGAACGCCCTTCCAATAGGTCTCCTGTCCGGATGGGATGGATGCCCAGTGCCAGTATTCAACCATGTTGGCGCCGCTCGAAAGATGAGTGTAGACGTCAAGGCGAAGCTGTCCGTCATAGGGAGGATATTGATATGCAGACGTCCAGTCGGTGGTCTGCGCGTTGGTCTCGGTGACGAGGTAGTTTGTGTGCTTCAGCGAGCGCGTGTAGTCGCCCTGTTCCGCCTGAGACTCGCCGTCCATGTGGTCCTGCGTGCCGTGATATGGATTGACCGCGGCGACATCGAGAGTCTTGGCCACTTCGAACTCATTGACATTCTTGTGCATGATGCCGCCGAAGTCCTGGGTGACAAACTGGTCGGGTCGGCGGTATTCGCGGACGAGCGCGGCCTGCCAGTCGAGGTAGTTGGTAACGCGCATCTGCTCCCAGCGCGACCACTCCAGCTTGTATCCCGTGTTGTTCGTGCTGTCGCGCGTGGGCATGTTCTCCCAGCCGTTCACATCCTGTCCCCAATAATTGAGCCCCCAGGCCTTATTGAGATTATCGGTGGTTCCGAATTTCTGTTTGAGGTGGTTGACAAAGCCGATAAACACGTCCCGGTTCGATGCGCCGTAGGAAGAGGTTTCGTTATCGATCTGCCACCCGATCACATTTGGATTATTGCGATAATGCTTAACCAGATTGCGAATGAGGCGTTGTGCATAGAAACGGAACGCCGGATTGTCGGTGTCCATGTTCTGCCTCATGCCGTAGAACGTCTTCGCACCGCCGAGCGGCCGCGCCAGTATCTCGGGGTGCTCGTGGTACATCCAGGTTGGGATGGAGTAGGTGGGCGTACCCATGATGACCTTTATCCCAGCCTTGCCCATGGCATCGACGACGCGATCCATCCAGGCGTACTCGAACTTGCCATCCTCCGGCTCCCATAGGCTCCATGTCGATTCGCCCATGCGGACGACTGTGAGGCCGGCTGCTTTCATCATGGCAACATCTTTGTCGAGACGCTCGTAGGGCATGTACTCGTGGTAGTAGGCTGCGCCATAGAGCACATTCGACATAGCGCCGATTGGAGGGGAAACCGACTTGTCCGTAGATTGTGCCGGCGGTGCCGCCGACTGTTGCGCGAAAGCATTTGTGGAAGGCAGAACGCAGAGTCCGGCCATGCAGAGCAGCAGGGAAGCGCGGCGAATAAACGGATACATAAGTTGGAAGTCCTCAGGCTGTGCAGATCATCATAGGGTGAAAACCAGAGAGACGTATGACGTCGGCGCTATTTTCTCCCTCGAATACTGTCGTCGTAGAGAGGCAGTTTGTGCAGAAGGATGCGGACTACGGACTTATTCGGCCCTCTGAAATTGAGTCCGCGATCCGTCTGATCCCCGTTCCATATACGGGAAGTCTGCCAACTGCCGTCAACATACTGTCCTTCATTCGCCCGCAAAATCTCGATCTGCTCATTCGGCGACGCAGTTCCGGATGTATCTCGAAGGCTGAAACTGACGCTGGCGTCGAAGCCGGTTACCAGAAATTCAAGCGGCCCTAACTGGGCAACGATCGCCCTGCCATGTTGATCCGCGGTTCCGGGAGGCGTCTCTCCGTCTCTCTGCGGGAAGCCGAAGGAGACGATCGCATCAAGGTCACCGAAGTGCAGGCGTTCGCGCGGCATCCCCTTTTGCTCAACGGCGGTTTGCAACTTGCCATCGAAGTTGAGTTGCGCGAGCTCAGAAGCCATCGGCTTAAGAAGAGCGTAATTCTCCGACAAAGTCTCAGGCACTTTATGTTCGCCGCCCCACCAGCCGGTATAGTCCACCCCGAACGGGGAGAAGCCAATGGCACCATGGCCGAGAGCGTAAAAGAAATAGGGGCCGAAGTTTGGGCCTCTTCCAGTCTCGGGAATAAAGAGTGCGTTGTCGTCGCGATGGTAGGCGGCAACCACGCTGTGGTAGAGGTCTCGGTTGTCTGAATAGAAATCCGGAGCGAGAATATCGATCGACGGAGCAGCCGCCTTCCAGATGGAGATGTTGCCCTGCTGGGGCCCGCCGCTGGGATACTCCTGTCCGGGGCTCGGACGGTCCCGATTTTCAAGCGCAGCGACTGGATAGGTGATCCACACGTTGCAATACATCGGCAAGGGATATTCCGCCTTGCCGGCTCGCGCGACTTCACCGATGTAGCGTGCGGTCGAATAGGCTGCAAAGCGCTCATCCGCATCGGCCCCGAAGACCTTCGACCATGTGCCGCTTTCCTTGTGCAGCGCGCGTGTCAGTTCTGATGGGACTTGGCTGTCAAATTCCTTCTGCGCGGCTGAAGAGAAATCGCGCACCGCACCGATTGAGCCTGACTCGTTCTCGACCTGGATCATGATGACGGTATGCTGTGCCGCGTCAATTTCCTTGACGTGCCGCATCAACGCGGAGAAGGCGCGTTTGTCTGCTTCCAGGTTATTGGTCGCATTAGGCGAGAGGACGTCAAGAACCTTGCCGTAGGAGCTTATCTCGCGCGGATACTTTTGGGGATTGTTTTTCACCCATTCCGGCACATAATGTGCCTGGCCGTTCTTCCATGTTCCGAACCAGAGCAATACCAGATGCAGATGGTGTTCCCGGGCGCCGTTTACCAGTAGGTCGACTGTTGCAAAGTCAAATTTTCCCGGCTCAGGCTCCATCGTCTCCCAGTAGACGGGGGCTTCTACGGTATTGACGTGCATGTCCTCAAGCGCTGGCCAGACCTTAGGCAACTCGCTCGCCCATGAACTGGAGTTGTTGATCTGGGCTCCAAGCATGAGGAATGGTTTGCCTTCGACCATGAGCGCGAATCGGGCATCTTTTTTCTCCAGCCGGGGCATATCCTGAGCGAGAGAAGATATGGTCAGGCAGCATAGAAGAGGGAACGGTCCCAGAAAGCGAGTAAACTTTTTCAAGGAAACTCCAATTTTAGAGTCTGTCGTCCATGCAGGAATGAGCCCGTTCCGACAGCCTGCTCAGACTCTTACCAATAGACGACAAAAAGCTGTTCCATGTAAAGCATTGCATTGATTGGATAGCTATGGAATCACTGGAAGATTTGCATTTACAGAGGGGAACGGACGCGTTAAATCCCGTACTGAGGAGCTATTTCAACCTTAAATGCATTTATGTATATTTTCTTCTTGACCGGCTTTCTGGGATGCGTCTATGCTTCTCTCCAGATTTTTCTTCGGTAATTGCAGGAGCCTGTCCCAATTGAGTAAACGTTTTCGCTACTCTTTCTTTCCAGTCAGCCTGAGGCTCAATGGGAATCGAGAGGTAAGGCTTAGGGAGAGTGTCCAGATGATTCGTATTAAGTACTTCTTTTCTTTATGCTTCCTCGTGTGTTCCCTGTTCGTCGTTCAGGGCGCTTACGCTCAGTTCAGTGGAACGATCTCCGGCGTTGTCCTCGACCCCAGCGGGGCGATAGTCCCCGGAGCTGGCGTCTCCCTTCTCAATACTGCGACCGGCCAGAAGCGGAGTGCCGTTACAACCGATGCGGGCGTCTATCAGTTTGTCAGTCTGGCTCCGGGGCCCTATGCGCTCTCGGCGACGATGAGCGGATTCAGTGCATCGCGAACCACGGTGACCCTCTATACCAACCAGACCATGAATATCCCCATCAACCTCGCTGTAGGCAGCGCGACACAGGTGTTTGATGTCACCTCAAGCGCACCGCTGCTTGATACGGCGGATACGCGCCTCCAGGAGACTCTTTCGACTCAAACCCTTTCGGCTTTGCCTCTTGCCGGTCGGAGCATGATCTCCCTGGTAACGCTCGCTCCCGGCGTGACTGGGACAGGGGTCACATCGAACGGAAGCCCCGGATCGGGGCGCGACAATTTCTCTACCGAGACGCAGGTCGATGCCAGCGCGAACGGGCAGGGCGCAGTCGGCAATATGTACATCGTGGATGGTTTGGATGTCAGCAGCTCCATCCGTCCCGGCGTTCTGAATATGACTCCCAACCCGGACTCGATTCAGGAGACCACGATCCAGACCAATACCTATAATGTTGACTACGGTCGCGCCAGTTCCATCCAGATGACGATGACGACCAAGTCCGGTGGGAACCAATATCACGGCAATGCGAGTGACTATTTCACGTATCAGAAGTTGTTTACGGCCACTCATTTTACGAAGAACAACAAGCCATTCCACAGCAATAACATCTCGGCTACGATTAGCGGCCCCATTATTCCGCATCATGACGGCTTCTTCTTTTTTGGGATAGAGCCGCTGCGAGCGTCCAACGCGGTAGGGTCAAGTGTTACCTTTGAAGATCCTGCTTTCACTGCTTTTGCAGCAAGCCACTTTCCTAATACCATTGGGACCAAACTGCTTACTACATATCCAGTAAGCAACGTTTCCAATGTTCAGGTTGTGGCGACGGCGGCCTCTCTCTATCCGGTAAATACGGATGGCACGCCCATCTGCGGCACACCTTCTACATTCAATCTGCCTTGCGACACAGCCATGCTGGATAGCGGAAACTATTCGGATACGTCTTATCGCAATGGCCTTCAATACAATCTGCGCCTGGACAAAAATTTCAGCAAAGACCGACTGTATGGCACGTATTACCGGACGACTCTCAAGAGCAATGGAACGAACCCACGTGCCGCATTCAACACGACAAATACCTTCAGTCAATACGCGATTCAGGTAAACGAAACCCACACGTTCAGCCCTAACACGCTGAACGAAGCGGCATTCGCAGCTATGCGGGTTGAGGGCATTCAGCCTGCAACCGGTCTGTTCAGTGTTCCGGTAGTCAACGTGACCGGCGTAGGCCGGGGCTTCGGCGCTGGATTTGCTCAAGGCGATTTTATTCAACACAACTATCACTGGCGTGACGTGCTGACCCACACCTTCCGGTCGCACGATGTGAAGATCGGCTACGAAGGTCTCTTTGCCGATGACGTCGAGGTATTCAACGGGCCATACGATCAGCCGACATTCAACTTCGACAGCCTGCTGGATCTGGCAAACGACGATGTTCACACCGAGAGCAACATCGCCTATAACCCGGTTACCGGCGAGAAGACGCAATATGACTGGAATGCCGCTGGAGTGACTCACGGTCTTTTTGTCGAAGACACATGGAAGATCAGCCAGAGAGTCACTTTGAACTACGGATTACGTTGGGATAACTACGGCAATCCCTACTCTCGAAGCGAAAATACGGCGTTCGGAAACTTCTTCTACGGTCCAGGCGCAACCTTGCAAGAGAGGATCGCGAATGGCTCGGTGATTCAGCATCATCATGCTCTCAACCGCTCCATTACCGACGTCTTCAGTCCACGCGCAGGTATCGCGTGGGATCCAGGCGGTGACGGGAAGTGGGTCGTCAAGGGTGGCGCGGGAATCTTCCATAACTGGCCCACACTCGCCAATCTGCAGGAGCAGTATCGCGGTAACCCTCCCGGCAACATCTTTCCCACCTTCTACCGGGGCGAGACGCCTGCGCCGATCTTCGGGCTGGGAACCTCGAACGACAAACCGTTCAATTTCCCCTATCCGGAGCTTCCGGCCCGGCCTCTCAATGCCAAGGGGGGCATCGAGGGACTTCAATTCAATATCGGCGGCATTGATCCCAATCTCGTTTCGCCGGTCACTTATACCTACTCGGCGTCGGTCGACCGCGAGCTCTCTTCCCGGCTTGTCGCGAGCCTGGCTTACTCCGGCTCGACCGGTCGCAAGCTTCTCTCGGGCGGCGGGCAGGTCTACAACGTTAGCTACGGACAAGACATCAACGTACAGCAGGGCGACCTGATTATTCATAACAGCACCGTTCCTACCCGTCTGAATACAAGTTTTGGATCGGTTTATTACACGCAGAACGATCGTGAATCGGGCTATAACGCATTCATTGCGGCTCTGCGTGGACGCTTCCATCGCGCGTTTTTCAACGCATCCTACACACGTTCGGCGTCGAAGGACGATACGCAGGTGTATCCCACGTATCTCAACCCGCATCAGTACTATGGTCCATCGATATGGGATGCTCCGAATCGTTTCTCGCTGGCATGGAGCTATGAGTTGCCCGAAGTCAATGGAGCGAGAGGTCTGGTTGGAAGGGCGGCGAGCGGATGGCAACTGAGCGGGACGACGATCCTGCAAAGCGGAAATCCGATCAACGTATACACCAATGCTCCATTTAAACCCTTGAAAGACGGTAGCGGCAAGTTCATCGGTTATGCTCCAGGAAGCGGGGACTATAACGCCGATGGAGATAACTTCGACTTCCCGGATGTCGCCAGCTATAGCTATAAGAACGGAAGGCAGGATTATCTCAAGGGCATCTTTACGCCTGCGAACTTCACCACTCCGGCCTTTGGAACGGAAGGCAATGAGAAGTACAACAGCTTCCGTGCGCCCGGCTTCCAGCAGTGGGATGCGGCGTTGCTCAAGAATACGAGGATACGGGAGTCCGTGGCCTTCCAGCTTCGTTTCGAGTTCTTCAACGTCTTCAACCATCCGAACCTGATCAACGTCATCACCAACCAGGCAGACGGCAACTTTGGCAAGGCGACAAGTCAGGCAGTGCCGCGCTTTATCCAGATTGGCGGCAATCTCACCTTCTGATGCAGTCAAACCGTGGGCGGCTGATGCTGCCCACGGTTTATTGTAGGAACCATGACGTTGATCTACCGGAGAACACGCATTCCCGCTCTCTGCATTTTCGGCTTATGGCTCCTCCTCTTCGCTTTGCCTCAGCCGTCGCAAGCGGCGCCGTCACAAAAGCAGGAGATCTATCAACTTCTCGAAATGCATCGCTATCCTCAGGCAGAGCAGTTCGCATCGGCATATCTTGCGGCGAATCCCGGAGATTGCGGCGTCAATGCCATGCTCGGTCTGGCGTTGCGCGGCCAGCAGAAGCTGGAGCCGGCTTATAAGGCGTTTCGCTCCGCAATGAACCGGTGTCCGAAATCGCTCGCTGCTGCAGAGGGCGCGGCGGAGACCGCCTTTCTTCTTAATCGTCCGGAGGCCGAAGGTCTCCTTGTTAAAGTGCTAGCGCTTCGGCCTGGGGATGAGACGAGCTATGCGATGCTCGGAGCAATCGATGTGCGCTCAGGAAATTGTGCCGGAGCCGTCGCAAATTATGCGAAGGCTCCAAATAGCATCAATCAGAACGCGGCTGCGCTCAGGCAGTATGGAGGCTGCCTGCTTGCTGTGGATCAGCCTGCAGAGGCGGTGCCGGTGCTGACGCAACTCCTCTCGCTGAAGGACGATAGCGCAAACAGGCTGGCATTGGCCCAGGCTCAGAGTAAGGCGGGAGACTCCAAATCCGCACTGGCCACACTGCAACCATTGTTAAACGCTGGCGCGAACGACAGCAGGGCGCTGTTATTGGCCGCTCAATTGGAAGAGGCCAATGAAAATACGCCCCAGGCAGTTGCGTGTCTGCGAAAGGCGATTGAAGTCGACCCGCACAATGTTGACGCCTATCTTTTCTTCTCCGAGCTGTCGTTCAACCACGGGTCGTTCAAGATTGGCATTGATTTCCTCAACCTGGGTATAGGCCAACTCCCCAAGGAGGCACGGCTTTACTTGGCACGCGGTGTGCTTGAGGTACAGACGTCGCAGACGGAAAAGGCTCTTCTCGATTTCGAGGAAGCTCATCGCCTGGACCCGAAGCTATCTTTCGCCAGGGACGCGCAGGGTATGCTCTTCTCGCAAAAGCATGATTCTGCTGCCGCCCTTGCGATCTTCGAGCAGCAGAGCAAACTGCATCCCAATGATGCACTGGTGCAATATCTCTATGCTGAAGCGCTCTCCGAGGCGGGGGAGAGCCGGAATACTCTGGAGAAGGCGTTGGAGGCGGCTACACGAGCGGTCAAACTGGAACCCGGATATCAGGCTGCCCGCGATCTTCTTTGTGTCCTGCTGTTGCGCCACAATGATCTCAACGCCGTGATTGAGCAGGCGGAAGAGGCTCTGCGAAGAGATCCCTACGATGAAGCCGCCCTGTATCAGGAGCTACTTGCGGAAAGCAAGCTGAAACATGCGGAGAGGACGCAGGCGCTCGTTAAACGGCTTCAGGTGGTAAAAGCACACAACCAGCAGGCGAAGACGAAGTACCTCCTTCAGGAGGGGCAGTCCTCGTCTTCGGCTTCGGAGTAATTCTTGTAATAACGAATCAAGGAAGCAGGTCGGATTATGTCGAAATCAAGTCGTCGAAATTTTCTAAAGGGCGGAGCAGCCCTGGCCGCAGGCGTAGCCGTCTTCCGTAATGCCAACTCGCTGGCGGCCCCGACAGCCGAGTCGAAGCCGAGAGAGCGGCTTGCTCAGTTCGATTACAAGGATGTCCAGCTTCTGGATGGGCCGATGCTGGAGCAGTTCAAGCACAATCACAATCTCTTCCTGAATCTCGACGACGACAAGTTGCTCAAACCATTTCGCCAACTGGTTGGATTGCCGGCCCCCGGAGAAGATATGGGCGGGTGGTACACGCCATCGAGCAAATTCGATCCTCCTAAGGACATGACTGGATATATTCCCGGCCACAGCTTCGGGCAATATCTCTCCGGTCTTTCGCGCGCCTATGCCGCAACGGGAGACAAGGCGACGCAAGCCAAGGTGCATCGGCTGGTTGCCGGCTTTGCCCCAACGGTCAGCAAAAAGTTCTATAGTGACTACTGCCTTCCGGCGTATACCTTCGACAAGACGAACTGCGGACTTATCGATGCCTATCAGTTTGCAGGCGCTCCTCATGCGCTCGAGGTGCTTAACCATGCGACGGACGCAGTTCTTCCCTATCTTCCTGAGAAGGCGCTCAACCGTTCGGAGATGGCGGCGCGCCCGCATAAGAACATCGCCTACACATGGGACGAGACGTATACGCTTCCCGAGAACTTCTATCTTGCCTACCAGCGTGGCGCAGGCGCACGTTACCGAAAGCTCGCAGAGCGCTTTCTGGAGGACGACAGCTACTTCAACCCGCTGGCTGACAATCGCAATGTGCTGCCCGGCGAACATGCCTACAGCCATGTGAATGCACTCTGCTCGGCGATCCAGTCATACCTTGTCGATGGTAGCGAAAAGCACCTGCGAGCCGCGCGCAACGGCTTTGCCTTCGTCCAGGAGCAGAGCTTTGCAACTGGTGGCTGGGGACCTAATGAGAGCTTCCGCACGCCGGGGACAGACCAGCTTGCCGACAGTCTCTCCTCGACGCACCATAGCTTCGAGACTCCATGTGGAGCCTACGGCCACTTCAAGATCACCCGCTACCTGCTGTGTGTCACGGGAGACAGCAAGTATGGCGACAGCATGGAGACGGTGCTCTACAACACGATCCTGGGTGCCAAGCCGATTCAGCCTGATGGCACCAGCTTCTACTATGCCGACTACAACAATAACGGCGCGTCAAAGTTCTACTATGAGCAGAAGTGGCCGTGCTGTTCCGGAACTTTTCCGCAGCTCACAGCGGATTATGGAATTAGCTCGTATTTCCGCAGTTCCAAGGGGATTCATGTCAATCTCTATGTTCCGTCGCACGTCTCCTGGCAACAGGGAGGGACACGGGTTGTGCTCACCCAGCACACGCAATATCCCGACAATGGGGACAGCAGTATGCAACTGGCCATGACGCGGCCGGAACGCTTTACCATTGCGCTGCGAATTCCGGCATGGGCAGGCAGACAGACGCGCGTCTCCATCAACGGCAAGCGCATTGACACTCAACTTACTTCGGGCACCTGGGCCGAGATGGATCGCACATGGAAAAACGGCGACCGCGTTGAAGTCAGTCTCGATATGCCTCTTCGTCTTGTACCGATTGATCCGCAACATCCCAATATCGTTGCTCTTCTATCAGGGCCGCAAGCGCTCTTCGCCATCGAGCAGGGCGCACAGTCAATTACGCAGAAACAATTGCTGGCGGCCCAGCGTGTCGGATCTTCCGGTGCCTGGGAAGTTGCGGCATCAAAGGGGAAGATTCGCATGATCTCCTATCCTTCGATTAAGGAAGAGCATTACCGCCTCTACCAGTCAACTTAGGGTCGACAGTTACAACCGAACGGAAGTCATCTTTCCTGAGAAGGTAATTCGCTTGCTGCGCGGATTACCGACTACCTCTATCGATAGGACTTTGTTAGCCGGCAATTTCCCGCTTATGTCTACCTTTAACGTGAGTGTACGTTCTGCGTCGTTCCATGAGCATTCAATGCGTGTGAACTCGCCTCGCTGATAGTCGTAGCTGGAACCGTCGTCCTCATAGATGGACATCGTGCCTTCGGCACCCGGATAAATTCTCAGGGTCAGTGGTTCTTTACTCTCTTCCTGCGCGTACTGCTTGACCGGGCCAATCGGCAGAATCGTTCCCGCCTTTACATAGAGAGGCAGGGTTTCGAGATCAACATCGCGCGTTACTTCCTTTCCGCCTTCCGTCCGAGCGTTGCTCCAGTAGTCCCACCACACTCCCTGCGGAAGGTAGGTCGTTCTCTGCTTTGCTCCCTGTTCCACGACGGGGGCGATCAACAGATTGCTTCCCCATAGATAAGCATCGTCTGTAGCCACGGCCTTCGCATCTTGTGGATAAGAGAGCCACAGAGCGCGCATTAGCGGCAGGCCGGTCGCGTGCGCTTCGGCGACCATCGAGTAGAGATAGGGAAGAAGTTGGTAGCGAAGATTCAGATACTTCCTGCAAATACCCTCTACGGCGGTGTTATGAAGATCTTCAGGTTTCGGCAGGATATCTGCCGCGAACTGGCTGGTGAATTCGGATGGTTCATAGCTTCCCAGATCCCAACCCCACGGCAGACGCAGCTTCCATGTTCGCCCATGGCAGCGAAAAGAAGGGCAGAAGGAACTGAATTGAAACCACCGCACAAAGAGTTCAGCGGTAAATTCTTTGGTCGGCACGAAGCCGCCCGTATCGCTTCCCCAATACGGTAGGCCGCAAAGGCCAGTGTTAATCCCGTCCATTATCTGTCCTGCCAGCGTCTTCCAGGTGGACTGAGTATCTCCGGACCATAGCCATCCATAGCGTTGGATTCCGACATACCCATTTCGATGAAGGGCAAAGGGCCTGACATTCGGCTGAAAGAGTTGCGACCCCTCCCAGTACATTCGATTTCTTGCCAACCGCGATGCCGGGACTAACTCGTCTCCTTCATCGGGCCACCAGCCATCTACGCCAGCCTTCTGTACCTCCCGGTGCTTTGGCCAGTACACGGCCGCATTGCTGGGATCTTCGAGTGCCGCGCCGGTATCGTTCACTTCCCCATGAAGGTCTTCGGGAGGGCTGACAACATGCAGCACGATTTTGAAATGCTCATCGTGCATCTGCTTGAACATCGCGGCAGGGTCAGGAAAAGCTGTTGGATTGAAAGTAAAGGACCCGTGCCCGGTATTCCATCCGGACGGGCAAAATCCCGTGCCCAGATAGATCATTGCGTCGCAGGGCAACTTCCTTTCCCGAAACGTCTTTGCCTCATTGAGTACCTCATCCCGACTTGACAAGGTACGGTGCGATTGCTGATAGCCGAGCGCCCACAACGGAGGCATATGAGGATACCCGGTAAGCTCAGCCCATTCGCGCATCAACTCCGCGGGTGTATCCACCAACACCAGAAAGATGTCACGAGTCGGAGTATTTTCGCTCGGCATAAAGCGCCCATCCGGACCGCTCAGATCGAAAGTTCCCCACGGATGAGCGAAGAACAGGCCCCAGTTATCCGCTGCCCCAATCACCCAGGGAATTGGCACACGAGTTCCATATGTCGCCAGATCAGGCTCATGCTGTCCGTTGCGCATCGAGTCCGATGTGCCGCGGCGATCGAGAGGATGGCTGCCTTCGCCCAGCCCGAACAACGGCCCTTCCCCGATCTCGAAGTGAATCGCACCCGTGGACGGATCGAGCCGCAGCTGTTGCCGCAGCTTTCCCGCATCGTCCTCGATGCTTATTCGCCATGGCCTTTCCTCGATCCTGATCTTGTGTTTACCCCAGATCGCCGTGCTGTGTCCTGCGTCTGCAGCGGTAAGCGGAAGCGGCTCTGGCCACGCTCGCGGAACGATGCCGATCTCGTTCGCAGGCCCATGTTTTCCTTGCTGAACAACGCGTAAACGCAGCGTCTTTGTGCTGACTGCAACCAGCGTCAACAGGTGAGTGTTGCCCACTGCAGGAACTCCCTGCAAGGAGCCAAAGATTTCGGCTGCGCAGATGCTCCGGGCGAAGAGAAGATTGGAAGCTCCCAAAGCCAGACCTGCCAGGATGTCACGCCGCGTAACCCGCTCTCTCATCTTCACCTTCGCGTTAGAGATGGACCGCAAAATATCTAGCTAGCTGCGTTCATACGGAATCCAGACCTGCATTGCAGACGGGTTGCGGTTCGCCCATGCATAGTAGGGAATCAATCTTACGGATATAGGCCTCTCCTGCGGTTTTTCCATCGTCTTCGCAGAATAGTAGAGACTCGAGATCTGATTTGAGCTGACGTAGCCAGGATGATCCAGCACCATGACTCCATCCAGGAGATGCGGTTCGAACTGCGCAGCCGTGTTTCCTGCGATGTCTACACGATAGCCGGTGAGATTCTTGTGATCACCCTGATTTGGCTGATCGAGGTGCTCCACGCAGAACACGATCGGCCCGCGCTGAAAAGCTACCCGGCCTCTATCTTCGTTGACTGCGGGATTCGCTTTGAGCAGATGGGTTGTCATGTCGAAGCTCAGCTCCACCTTGTCGTTCGCCGACCAGCGGCGGCGAATGGCAAGATACTCTCCGCTCTTTGCTCCGTTGAGCGGAGTCCCATTGACCTTGACGGCGTTCTTTACAGACCAGCCTGGGATGCGGACGTACACCGTGAATTCGCTCGGAGCTTCGGGACTAACAGTCATCGAGATATCCCCATCCCACGGATAATTCGTTCTCTGCTCTATCTTCAGACCTGTTCCATCATGCAGGTGCCAGTTCATCTCCGAGTTGTCATAGAAGTGGACATAGACGCCGTCCTTGCTGGTGCTATAAAAGTAGCCGGGCAACGAAGCCAAGGTTCGTTCCAGGTTGGGTGGGCAACACGTCGTGTCGTACCAGGGATTGCGAATCTTTCCCTCAGGAGAATGCCGATCGCTGGAGTCCCCAGACGGATCGAAGGCTAGCGGATTACGATAGCAATATGTCGTCCCATCGAGCGACATGCCGGAGTTGATGCCGTTATAGAGCGCTCGTTCCATTACATCTGTGAACCGCGCTTCGCCCGAGGCGGCAAGCATGCGGGAGTTCCACATCATGTTGCCGATTGCGGCGCAACTCTCGCCATAGGCGCGCGCATTGGGCAACTCGTAAGGGTTGCCGAATGCTTCGCCGCTCTCCCGCGCTCCGACTCCACCTGTGACATAAATCTGACGAGAATTCAGGTCATTCCAAAGAATATTGAGAGTCTTCCAATAGGTCGGATCGCCCGTTTCGAGATAATAATCCGTTGCCCCGCAGCACGCATACATGGCGCGAACCGCATGTCCTTCGAGTCTGGTGCGAGAGGTAAAGGGAATGCCGCAAAACATATATGTTATCTGCTGCTGCGTTAGAGGAATTCGGTCATCGCCATGCAGAATGTAACCTGCCAGATCGACATATTGACGCTTTCCGGTCGTGCGATAAAGCTCAATTAAGGCCATCTCGATCTCGGGATGGCCAGAGACGATTCCCTTCTGATTTTTTCCCGGACCATAGTTGGGAATCAGGAAATCATCGACGAAGCGCATCCCTGCGTTGAGCAGCGTCGGATCGCCCGTCGCACGATAGTACGCAATCGCGCCCTGCAGCATATGGCCGATGTTATATAGCTCATGCCCCCTCTCCTGTGTGGGGTACAGCATCCGTTCAGGTTTTCTATCTTCGACGTAGTAAGTGTTGAGATATCCGCTGGGCTCCTGAATCGCGACTACCTCGCGGATCATCTTCTGGACGGTCCTCCGTAGTTCCGGCTCGTTGTTGGTCTGCAAAGTGAAAGCGGCTGCCTCGGTCCACTTGTAGATATCTGAGTCGGAGTAGACGGGGCCCTTTTGCGGCTCGGAAGACTTCCCTTCAAGTCGCAGAAAATTATCCATGCGTCCATGAGCCAGCAACTCTCTATGCATACTCGGAATGCTGGATGCGATGTTCGTCTTCCGGCGCTGAGACCAGAACCCATCCTGAATCGTCACCGCCCTTACCGGAACTGTTTTCAGCTTGGCATACGGCGAATTGGTCAGGTTGATCACGCCTGCATCTTTCCAGTCTGCCTTTACAGAGGTTGCTGCCTGGGTCTGCTCCCCAGGAACCGGGGAGACAACGCTCGCCTCCTTCGGTCGTCCATAAGCTGCCGAGGCTGGGACAAGCGAAGCTGCGGCAGAAGCGATGAAGGTGCGACGAGTCAACTGGTTTTTCATGGCAACCCCTTGGAGAAAATCTCGATTCCTAGTTCTATTCCTCCAAGAGGAAGACGGTCAAGAGAACGTTTTCTGCGGAGGAATTCGAGTAAATGATCGAAACGGAGCCGTTGCAGTCGAAGACCACGACATTGGCAGATACGGAGGACTACTTGGCTGGTGCGGAGGATGAGGGACGAAGATCTTTTGCATCCTGTTTAAGATATGTTGCAAGAGCCTCATACTGATTGGTGGCAATGAAGTTCACTCCGGCTGCGATTGCTGCCTTCCAGCGCAGAGTAACCGCCTCGCGCGAGCCGAAGTTGTAGCTCGATCCCCAGCCCTGATCCTCTGCCGGAGCAAATCCATCCAGCGCGTAGAAGCGCACCCAGTATCCCATCGCATGAGCATGATCGACGAGCGAGTGCAGCCGCTTGTTGTCGGCTGCGGTCCAGTCTCCTGCACGTGGCTCGCCGCCTTCTTCCACTGCATACCAGGAACTATTCCACCACCGCCGGTAGTTGGTGGGCTTTTCGTGCAGCAACTCTTCGGGTCTCACGGTCACGGCCCAATGCATGACCTGCTCCTTCGTCATTCCCTTGGGCGTTGGGTGGGTGTGTGCGGAACCGAAGAGACGAAGGCGGGCGCCGACGGGAAGATCGTCGTAAAAGACCTTCTGCTGTTCGTCAGCCTCTTCTGTCACGACGAGGATGGGCTTGCGGTCGATCGGAGATAGCTTGTTTGGATCGTTAGTCTTCACCGCCGTGGAGAGCCAGGCCTCATGCTTGCCAAGCACCTGCCAGACAGCCTGAAGCAGCGCGGTCTGATTGTCCTTGAAGTCGAAGTGCAGGACGATCAGCGGCCATTGACTGCGCTTGTTCTCGGCGATGGCCTTTTCTACGACGGGGCTTACCTGCTTGAAGAAATAGTCTTCAAGAGTGGGTTCCTTGCCTGTCGGATGCGGCGTATGGGAGACGACTGCGCGGCCCTTGCCTGTGGCAGGGTCGACGTACCAGGCAAGGTCCTGCTCGATGGAAACCGGAAAGCCAGAGTTAAGGGCACGCTGGATGCGATCGTTCCATTGTCCCTCGTAGGGATAGCAGTTGTGCGCATCCAGTATGGGCTGATTGTGATTCAGAAAATTCAGATCAGGGTCCTGTCCTAAAGCCAAAGAGGTGGACAAGGCGAGTGACATGAATAAGGCAACAAAGGAGACGAATTTATGGCGCATGGTGAAATTCCTTTTCCGGTTACGCAATGAGTAAAGACATGACATAGCCATTCAAACATGCCACGGAGCTTTAGCGCTAAAGAGAATCGATAAAACGATGATTGTGACTTGAAATTACAGGAGAAGAGATGCTTCTGGAGGACTTGATCCCTATAGGCAAGCGCTTCCTGCGGGCTAAGCAGTTGGTAGAGTGGTATCTAACATTCGCAGGCTTCCGAGCCGGCAATGATATCTGGCGTTGCATGTCCGCCCCTTGGGATGGAACACGAAAGATTGGGAGTCGATCACAGAATGAAAGCTTTGGTGAAGTCGAAGGAACGACGAGGCCTTTGGATCGAAGATGTTCCCGAACCGCAGATCGGCATCAATGATGTCAAGATTCGCGTTCTTGCGACCGGCATCTGCGGAACGGATCTTCATATCTACGAGTGGGATGCATGGGCGCAAAAGACCATTCCCGTTCCCCTTGTCATCGGGCATGAGTTCGTTGGCGAGATCGTAGAGACGGGCTCGAACGTCACGGACTTTCATATCGGCGATCGCGTTAGCGGAGAGGGGCACGTCGTCTGTGGCCGTTGTCGAAACTGCCTTGCGGGTAGACGTCATCTATGCGCGCATACGGAGGGGGTCGGCGTAAGCCGCGCCGGCGCGTTCGCCGAGTACATCGTCCTGCCGATGACAAATATCTGGCGCCACACCCCGGAGATTCCGCTTGATGTCGCGGCTATCTTCGATCCGTTCGGCAACGCTGTGCATACCGCATTGGCTTTTCCAGTTCTGGGGGAAGACGTTCTCGTCACCGGTGCGGGCCCTATCGGAATTATGGCTGCCGCGGTGGCGCGCCATGCGGGCGCGCGAAATGTCGTCATTACCGACTTGAATCCATATCGTCTCGATCTCGCGAAAAGAGCGGCTAAGGTGACGGAAGCAATTGATCCGCGAGAGACGGCACTCGATGCGGTGCAGAGCAAACTGGGGATGCAGGAAGGTTTCGACATCGGCCTGGAGATGTCGGGAAATCCTCATGCTTTCAGGGATATGCTGGCTAATCTCAGCCATGGGGCCAAGGTGGCGATGCTTGGCATTCCCTCTCCCTCTGAGATGTCGATTGATTGGGCCAGGGTGATCTTCAATCAACTCACTCTCCGCGGCATCTATGGCCGGGAGATGTACGAGACGTGGTACAAGATGACGGTGATGCTGCAGTCCGGGCTCGATATCAGCAAGGTCATCACCCATCGCTTTCCGTGGAATGAATTTGAGTCGGGCTTCGATGTGATGCGGTCCGGCAACTCCGGAAAGGTGATCCTCGATTGGAAGACTGCCGGATGAGATGAACTAACATCTGCGAATATTTAACGTCGCAACAGCGAAGGAGATCCGCTTGAGTACAACGCCCCGTAATCCTCTTGCACACCTTACGCAAGAACTTGCCACGCTGCGAAGCAACGGAACCTACTTTGAACTTCGGGTTCTTGAGGACGAGCAGGCTGCCGTCTGCGTCTACGATGGTAAGCGAGTCATCAATCTCGCCTCGAACAATTATCTGGGATTTGCCAATCACCCAAAGCTTCGCGAGGTGGCAATCGCAGCAGTTCGAAAGTATGGCGTTGGCTCCGGAGCTGTCAGGACGATTGCCGGGACCATGCGGATCCACATGGAGCTCGAAGAGAAGATTGCCCGATTCAAGGACGTCGAAGCCTGTGTTGTCTTTCAGTCGGGATTTGCGGCGAACGCCGGCACCGTCTCTTCTGTCCTCGGTCGCGAGGACTTTATTATCTCGGATGAACTGAATCACGCCAGCATCATCGACGGAGCGCGGCTCTCACGCGCAAAGATAAAGGTTTTTCGCCACAAGGACACCGCGCACGCTGAAGAGTTGCTGCAGGAGGTACAGCACGAGCCGGGAAGAAAGCTGATTATCACCGATGGCGTGTTTTCGATGGATGGCGATATCGGCCCTGTAGATAAGCTATCTGCCCTCGCCGAAAAATATGACGCGATCATGATGGTTGACGATGCCCATGCCTCCGGGGTGCTCGGACGGAACGGCAGAGGCAGCGTGGATCATTTTCATTGCCACGGCAAGGTTGATATCCAGGTGGGAACACTCTCAAAGGCGATTGGAGCGCTTGGCGGATACGTTTGCGGTTCGCGCGACCTGATCGACTATCTGCGCCACCGTGCCAGACCCTTCCTTTTTTCTACTTCGCACCCACCTTCAGTGGCAGCTACCTGCATTGCCGCATTCGATCTGCTCGAAGAGGAGCCCGAACG
>Ga0207674_10000727_pt1 | contig 42976 bp, 36 predicted proteins | sample KBSCornC72_FD_184303 | JGI IMG/M metagenome (GOLD analysis project Ga0207674, IMG submission 184303) | Corn rhizosphere microbial communities from Kellogg Biological Station, Michigan, USA - KBS Corn C7-2 (SPAdes) (version 2) | ecosystem: Host-associated > Plants > Roots > Rhizosphere > Soil ... | reverse complement strand
TGTCCGCCGGAAGATTCGACCGGTGGAATCTTCCGCTCCGACGACGGCGGCGCGACGTGGCAGCGCACGAGCGGCGACCAGCGCTGGATGGTGCGTCCGTGGTACTACAGTGTCGTCACCGCGGATCCGTCGGACACGAACACCGTGTTCCTGATGAATCTTTCGACGTGGAAGTCGACGGATGGCGGACGCACATTCTCGCGCATCCGTCTGCCGCACGGCGACACCCACGCGCTGTGGATCGATCCAGCCGACTCGCGCCGTATGATCAGCGGCAACGACGGTGGCGCGACGATCAGCTTCGACGGCGGCGGCACGTGGTCCTCGATCATGAATCAGCCGACGGCGCAGTTCTATCACGTGACCACCGACGACCAGTGGCCGTACCGCATCTATGGCGCGCAGCAGGACAACACCACCGTCTCCATCGTGAGCCGGTCCGACGACGGCGTGATCACGCCTTCCGATTGGAATTCGGTCGGCGGCGGTGAGTCGGGGTACATCGCGCCCAAACCGGGCGATCCGAACATCGTGATTGCCGGCACGTACACCGGAACGCTCACGCGCTACGACGTGCGAACGAAGCAGACGAAAGACATTTCGGTCTGGCTCAACAACTACGACGGCTGGGCGTCGCGCGACGTGCCGAATCGGTTCCAGTGGACGTTCCCCATTCTCTATTCGAAGCACGATCCGCGCGTCCTGTACGTCGCGGCGAATCGGATCTTCCGCTCGACGAACGACGGCGACAGCTGGGAGCCGATCAGCCCGGACCTCACGCTCCACGATCCGAAGACGCTCGTCGCCGCCGGCGGGCCGATCACGTACGACATGACCGGCACCGAGTGGTACGCCACGGTGTTTGCGCTCGCCGAGTCGCCGCTAAACCCCGACGTGATGTGGGCGGGCTCGGACGATGGTCTGATCCACATCACGCGTGACCGCGGCAAGACGTGGACGAACGTCACGCCACCGACGCTGGCCAAGTTCACGCGCGTCTCGATCATCGAGGCGTCCCACTTCGATCCAGCGACCGCCTATGTGGCGGCAAATAGGTATCAGCTCGACGACTTCAAGCCGTATCTGCTCAAGACCACCGATTTCGGGAAGACCTGGACGACGATCACGAGGGGAATTCCCGACGGCGCGTATACGCGAGCCATTCGCGAGGACCCGGTGCGGCGCGGGCTGCTGTTTGCCGGCACCGAGACGGGCATCTACTACTCGACGAACGACGGCGCGCTGTGGGAGCCGCTGCAGCTCAATCTGCCGCGCGCGTCGGTGCGCGACATCAACATCCACGGCAGTGATCTCATCGCCGCGACACACGGACGCGCGATGTGGGTCCTCGACGACATCAGCCCATTGCGCGCGCTGACGCCGGAGATCCGCGCGACGGCGACACACCTTTTCGCGCCGGACACCGCGATCCGATTCGCCGGAGGGCACGCGCTCACGAACAGCGCGGGCGAGAACCCGCCGGCCGGCGTCATCGTCGATTACTGGCTCAAAGCGGCGCTCGACCCGAAGGACAGCGTGCGGCTCGAGTTCGTGGACGTGAACGGCAAAGTGATTCGCCACTTCTCGAGTGCGGCCGCCGCCGACTCGGTGACGTCCGCGGCGTTCGCCCGCATGGCGGCCGACTCGACCCGCGGCCAGGGCCGTGTCCCCGGCAAGCAGCCGAGCGACACGATGTCGAGCAAACCGCGCGGCACGCGCGAGCTGCAAGACGACACGCTCGCGTTCGTGCCGAGCGATTCGATCGTCACCGCGCGCTTTGGCCTGAATCGGTTCGTCTGGGACCTGCGGTATCCGGACACGCGCGAAGCGAAGGACGTCGTCAACGACGAGGGGTCGACCAAGGGACCATTCGTCGCGCCGGGACGATACACGATTCGATTGATCGCCAAAGGGCAGACGTACACGCAGCCATTCGTCGTGCGGGGCGATCCGCGGCTGTCGACGACGCAAGCAGACTACGACGCGCAGCTCAAGCTCGCGCTCGACGTACAGACGAAGACGAACGAGTTGTCCGATGCGGTGACGAAAATTCTCGGCATCGAGCACGCTCTCGACGAGCGCACCGCGGCGGCCAAGGGTCAGTCATATGCGAAACGGATCACCGACGCGGCGAAACCGCTGCGCGACAAGCTCGAGGCGGTGCGCGATTCGCTCGTCGAGATACACTCGCACGCCGACCAGATCACGCTCCACTATCCGGTTCGGTACTACAACATGTTGCTGTCCCTCGCCGGCATGGTGCAGAGCGCCGACGCGGCGCCGACGCAGCAAGAGGGCGGGATCTACCGCGAGATCGCGCCGAAGGTCGACGCGCAGATCGCGATACTCCGGGCGATCGAGTCGAGCGACCTCGCCGCGTTCAATGCGTTGATGCGCGAGCTCAATGTTCCGGCGATCCTCGTGAGCGCACCACCGATCGTGCCCTGACATCGAGCACGAACATGCGCGCCGTCGTCATCGCTCGTCCCGGAGGACCGGAGGTGTTGGAGGTACAGGAACGTCCGACGCCGATGCCGCGCGCCGGTGAGATCCTCGTGCGCGTTCACGCAACGGCGATCAACCGGGCCGATCTCCTCCAGCGCCAAGGACTGTATCCGGCGCCGCCCGGCGCGCCGGCGGACATCCCCGGCCTGGAGTACGCGGGCGAAGTTGCGGCGGCCGGCCCGGGGTCGAGCACTCCCCTGTGGAAGGAAGGGGATCGCGTGTTCGGAATCACCGGGGGCGGCGCGTACGCGGAATTCGTGGCAGTGGATAGCGCGACGGCGGCGCGGATTCCGGATCGCTTGGACTGGAAGGAAGCCGCCGCGGCACCGGAAGCATTCATCACCGCGCACGATGCGCTCGTCGTGCAGGCGCGCGTGCAACGCGGCGAATCGGTGCTCATTCACGCGGTGGGCAGCGGCGTCGGCCTGGCGGGTGCGCAAGTCGCAGCCGCGTGGGGCGCGCGGCCGTTCGGCACCGCGCGAACGGCGGAGAAGGTGGAGAAGGCGAAACGATACGGGCTAGCGGACGGGATTGTGATCGAGAACGACGTCGAGGCGTTCGTGCCGGCGTGCGAGCGATGGACGTCGGGGAAGGGAATCGACGTCACGCTCGATCTCGTCGGCGGCGATTACCTTGGCGCGAGTATTCGCGCGTCGGCACCGCGCGGCCGAATCATGCTCATCGGCACCGTCGCCGGTCGTGCGTCGACGATTCCGACCGGTATGGTGCTCGGCAAGCGGCTGACGCTTCGCGGCACCGTCCTTCGATCGCGCTCCATCGAGGAGAAGCGAGCCGTGACCGCCGCGTTCGCGGCGGAGATCGTCCCGCTTCTCGAGTCGGGGGCGCTCACGCCGACAATAGATAGTGTCTTCGATCTCGAGCAGGCGGGCGCCGGGCACGAGCGCGTCGCGGGGAACGCGACGTTCGGCAAGGTCGTGCTGCGGGTGAATTGAGCCGTCGCCCGACTATTTGGTCTTCGCCGAGTCCGGCGGCGACCGATCGCCAAGCAAGCCCTTGCCGAACAATCCCACGATGAAGGGCCGGGCGATGCAGTCGTAGAACCCCTTGGTGCCGCAGATCGGCCCGCCCTGCTTCTCCACGTAGGTCTTCACCTTCGAGGGATAGTTGCGGCAGTTCGGCGTGTTGGTTCCGTGAACGCAGCCGTTATAGCGCAGCAATCCCTTGCTCAGATCTCCCGCGGCGACGCCGCCGGAATCCGACGAGTGCTTGATGTAGGTACTGAGGATATAGATCCCGTATTTCAAGTTCGTGGAATCGGCCGCCAGATCCGCGCCGAATTTCTTGCGCAGCTCCTTGAGCCAGATCTTGGGATAGACCTGCATCAATCCCACGGCGCCGACGTTGGACATCGCGCTGCTGACGAACAACGCGTTCTCGGTCAGCATGACGCCGAAGACAACGGCCGGAGGAATACCGTAGCGATACGATTCGCGAACGGCGTAAAACGAGATCGAGTCGGCTCGTGCCTGATTCATCCGTCCCGTCTTCACCAAGCTGGCGGCGAACGCCTGACGGTCCGTTTCGAACTGCGGCGATTTGACGAGCTGCGCCAGGCGATCGGTGTCGGCGGGCGTTGGGGCGAGAACGGCCTTGGTCGCCGGGACGGTTTCTGTGATCTTCTCGACGACTGTGGGTTGATTGCTGTAGATCGGATGGATGAAGCGGATCGCCACGATGATCGCGGCGAGACACACGAGGATGATGGCGACATCGCGAGTCGCGATGCCGAACAGCGTACGCATCGGGTCGCGACGAACTCGGCGGCCGGGCGTACGCTCACTCCGCCGATCGCCGGAGTTTCGACGGTCGTCGTCCGCGGGCTCGCGCCCCGCCACAATCGACGATTCGCGGTCAGACATCACCGCGGTCTAGTGCAAGAGGGCGGCCTACCGTCGGTCGCCGACGCGCCGCATCCGGTAAACGGTGATTCGCTCGTGACCGCTCACCCCTGTCCGCATCGTCGCCGTCCATTCGTCGGGCGAAACCAGCGACCAGGCAAACGTGTTGTGCGCGTTGACTTGTGGGACGAAGTACGCACTCGCGCTATCGACCTGCGTGGCGCCCCATCGCCCCGGCCCTAACGAATGGTAGACGCGCCCCGCGGCGAGATACACCCGTCCGGTGCCGGCCGACTGCGTGAAGGCGGAGTCGCGATAGTAGGTGACGTCGATCGTCGAATCGCTCGAGATGTGATAGCGCTCGTAGATCGTCTGCTCGCCGGCCGCCGTCCCCACCCAAGTTCCTTCCAGCCAGCGCAGGCGTCCGAAGTCCGAGGTGCTGAACGGAGTCTTCGGCTGGCCGCGCTCCGACACTCGCACTTGAGCGAGCGCAGGTACGCCCGCGAGGAACGACGCCGCAGCGGCGAGCAGCAAATGGCGCGTGAGTATTCTCATGTTTCTTGATACCCCGCCGCCTACTCGTCGCTCCCCATTCGCGCCATGCGGTCACAGCTGTCGGCGCATGAAGCACACACATCCGCGCAATGCACCAGCTGCTCATCGCCGGCGTGCCCTCGACAGGCCTCCTCACAGGCCCGGCAGAGCTCGGCGCACGCACCGCATGTGATGACGTGATACGGCGAACCGCGCAGCATGAAGTTGGCGCTCGTCTGGCACAGCTCGGCACAATCAAGCAACACGCCGACGAGGTTGACCTCGGTGTAGTCGCCACCGCTCGCGATGCAATGCTGAAGCGTCAACGTGCAGACAGCGTGGCAGTTAAGGCACTCCTCAACGGCCTCCTGCAGATCGTCATGCTCCTGGTCGTGGCTCTCGTCATGCGCGATCTCGGTATCATGCCGCCGGCTGTCGGCCATCTGGTCTCCGTGTGATGTGCGGGTTGATGGGCGGCAGGATACGTGCTAGTGATGCTCGCGCCCCCTACATGCCCAGCTTGACAGTCACGAAGAAATTGCGCGGGGGCAGCACGTAATACGCGGGACCGCTGCCGGCGGCGTAGCCGCTGCCGTATTTGCGACTGTCCGTCACGTTGTTGGCGCGGAAGAGGAGCTCGAAGCCAGGCTCGTGGAGCGACGCGCTCAGGTCGAGCGTCGTGGCGGCGGGCAGGAGGAAGCGCGGATCACTGGTGTTCTGGAGGAACGATTCGCCGGTGTAGCGCACGTCGGCGGCAAGCCAGAGATACTTCGAGGTCGCGAAGGCAGCGCGGCCGTAGGCCATAGCCCGCGGAGTGAGCAGCGGTTCGACATCGCGATAGGTGACCGGCGCGTCGCCCGTCGAATCGACGAATTCACGAATACGATTGCGGCTCAGCGTGACGTTGCCGGACAGCAGGGTGTACGGAATGCCGCGCACGGTCACGTCCGCTTCGACGCCGCGTCGGTAGCTCGAGCCGACGTTCTTTCGCAGCGGCGTCCCGATATAGCTCAGTGTGCCGATCGGCGTGATCTCGTCGTGGAACTGCATGGCGTAGGCGTCGGCCTGAACGTCGATCATCGACGAGCGGAATACCGTTCCGGCTTCGAGATCGCGAACCTGCTCCGGCTTCACGCGACGCAGATCGCCGACGAACGTGGCGTTCGACGTGTCGAGGTTGTCGAAACCGGCGAACATGTCGCTCCGGGCTGGCTCGCGCGTGTTGGCGCCGAGAGAGCCGTACAGCGACAGCTTCGGCGAGAGCGCGTACGTCAGACCGACCTTGGGATTGAGAAAAGTCCAATCGACCGATCGCTCGGCGATCGCGGCGTGCGCGTCCGGCGTGTATCTGAACTTGGCGTATCGCGCCTGGACGTCGCCGAACAAGGTCGCGTCGCCGATGGCGTAGGCGATCTTGGCGAATGCGCTGGCGTCCTGCTTGTGTCCCGTGTTGAAGTAGAGCGGATTGTCGAGGTCCGGATGTTGGAACGCGGAGTGGTCGCGCGAGTAGGTGTTGGCGTTGACCCCCGCGTCGAAGCGCACGCGGCGCGAGTTGGCGGTGAGCGCGCTCGTGATTCCGTACCACACGAAATCGAGATTGAACTGCTCGAGTGAGTCGAGCTGGACGTCGTAGTCGCCGCCCGCCGAGATCCGATACGCGGTCGTGGACCACGTCGTGGCCGGAGTCAAGGCATGCGTGTAGGAGAGCGCGGCCAACCGCTCGGTGAAGCCGTCGCGTTCCCGAGGCGTGAGCGGATTGATTCGCCGATTAGTATCGAGGTCGCCGACCGGTACGGCCAAATACGCCATCGTGTCGCGCATCGTGCCGGTTGTCACCGTCACCTTCAGGATGTCGCGGTCGCCGAAGTAGCCCGCGCTGACGAAGAGCGATTTGCCCTCGACACCGGAGTGATCCCGATAGCCGTCCGTGTGCAGCGACGACACGCGCCCGTACCAGGCGAAACGCGTCGGCGTCAAACCTCTCTGATACTCGGCGCTGTAACGCTTCGAGCCGAACGAGCCGCGCTCGACCTGGACGTTCCCGAACACCCCCGCGACGCCGAGCGGTACCGATTCCATGTTGATGGAACCGGCGTACGCCGCCGTTCCGTTGCTGCTTGTTCCCACGCCGCGCTGCACCTGCACCGATCCGAGACTGTTCGCGAGGTCGGGGAAGTCGGCGAAGTAGAGCACCTGGTCTTCCGGATCGTTGAGCGGAATTCCGTCGAGCGTGAGGTTGATGCGCGACTGGTCGATGCCGCGCAGACGGATGTAGCTATAGCCCCAGTAGTTGCCGGTCTCCGCGTACGACGTGAGCGACGGCGCCGGCCCCTGAAGCAGAAGCGGCACGTCCTGACCGAAGTAGCGCGGCGCGAGGTCTTTCTCGCCGAGCGTTTTGCGTGAGACGGGCGCGTCATTCGACGAGCGCACCGCGGATATCGTGACGCGTTCGAGGCGTTGCGCGCGCGTCGTATCGGCGCGCGCCGAGTCGCGTGTCACGACTTGGGCAGTCGCGGCGACTCCTGGGACAAGAGTGAATGACAGGACGAACAGCGCGCGTAGCGCGCGTTGGGGGGCGACGTTGGTCGCCGACGGCAAGATTTTCATCGAGTGACTCCCTACGCCGGTGCGAACCGGATCAGGTTCAACGGGACTCTCTCAGCCTGCGCCCGACGTGGGCAGGCACCCCGGTCAAGGTCGAAAGCTAAACGGCGTCCCCTGCATCAAGCATCCCCCACCTGAGCCCGGCACGATGGCACAGGCCCTGCCCCCACCTTTGGTCTAATTGCGCTTTGACACAGGATGAGGAGGCTCGATGATTCGCAAACTTCCGTCGCTCGCCGTTGCGCTACTCGTTGCCGCCGGCGCGTGCGGGCGCGGTGCCAACCATGACGCCGACACGGCGCTCAACAACGATCTCTCGCTCGCCGCACAGGCAAAGGCGTATCGGCCGTTGGACAGCATGTCGGCGGCAGAGCGTGGACTGAATGGCACTCCGGCCGCGGCCCGCCCGACAACTCGTCGTACCACGGCGAGTGGCGAAGTGGCGCGCACTCGGCGCTCGTCGACCACGAGCTCCACGGCATCGTCGGCGCAGAGCGGTGAAGTGACGGTCAAGCACACCAATCGTGACGCGGCGATCGGCGCCGCCGCCGGTGCGGTGATCGGCGCCACCACGAGCCGCAACAAGGTGAAGGGCGGGGTGATCGGCGCGGCCATCGGCGGCATCCTCGGTGGCGTGATCGGCAACAACGTCGACAAGACGAAGAAAAAGCCGTAACGAACAGGCGGTCGGCTTTCGGGGGCGGCCGGTGCGTTCTATACTTCAGCCGCCCTCAACCCGAGGCTTCATGGCCAAGGAAGAACCGATACAACTGGAAGGACAAGTCACTGAAGTACTGCCGAATGCGACGTTCCGCGTTCAGCTGACGAATGGCCACAACGTATTAGCCACGCTCGGCGGCAACATGCGCCGCTTCCGGATCCGCGTCCTGCAAGGCGACCGCGTCACGATCGAGGTCTCGCCGTACGACCTGACCCGCGGCCGGATCATCTTCCGACACAAGACCTGAGCGACTCGAACGCTCACCCGCCGCCGATCTTCAACTCGAGCGCTGACGCCCGGGTCGGACCAGGGTAGGGAACGTTTCCACCCTTGAAGGCTCGCCACAAAATTCGATTGAACAAATCCTCGTCGGCTGCGTCCTCGACTTCGAGCTCCAGCTTGGCCGACGCGCGCGCGCCAGACGTTCCGCGCGGATTCGTCTCGTCGAGCGACCATCCCGCGGGAAGCGCCACATACGGCCGAGGGTCCGGCGTGTTCGACCAGATGTCGCGCAGCGGGCGTCCGAAGTAATCGAACTGCGACATCGATTCCAGACCCAGAATCTCCTCGATCGTGCGGAGCACGTCCGTCGTGTTGGCAAATCGATGGACCGTCCCCGGCTTGTTGTACGCCGAGATGACGAACATCGGCGAGCGGTGCGAGTCGACGTGATCGGCTCCGTTCTGCGCGTCGTCCTCGAGCACGAAGACGACTGTGTTCTTCCAGAACGGTGATTTCGACAGCGCTTCGATCATGCGGCCGAGCGCGAGATCGTTGTCGGCAAAGGCGGCGCGTGGGCTCGCGCGGCCGGCCATCAACCCCGACGTGTGATCGTTGGGCAGACGCACCGTCTCGAGCGCCGGCATCTGCCCGCGCGCGCTGAACTCCTGCAGCTCGGCGATCCAGACATCCATGCGGTGCTGATCGCGGATCGTCAGCTCGAAGCCCGGATAGAGCGGGTGCGTGTGCGCGGCGAGAAACGGCTTGTTCCCGCGATAGGTGATCGGCGCGGTCGGTGATGTTCGCGGCGCAGGCGAAACGAACTCACCGTAGTTGCGATACGTGATCCCCTTTTTTTCGGCGAGATTCCAGAGATAGCCGCTCGCCGGTTCGGCGGCGTCGTCTGTCGGAATCACGCCGCGATTGGTTCCCTCGTAGTCGTACGAGCGGCCACGGCTCGGCATCGAGTAGTGCGACGGGACGGTCTTCTCGAGATAATCGGTCGCGTATGCGGCGGTGGACCAATTGTGGCCGTCGGGGCTGACTTCAGCGTTCACGAAAAACCGATCGAACAGGCCGAATCGATCGGCGAGCGCGTGATGGTTCGGGGAGATCGCCTTCGGGAAGAAGAGATTCGTCGTATCGCCGTCGCCCTTGTTGTCATCGCCCAAGATCTGATCGTAGGTGCGATTCTCTTTGATGACGTAGATGACGTGCTCGAACGGCGGGTAGCGATGTCGTCGCGAACTGGCTTTCCACGAATTGGCGGCAGCGACGCGCGTGCTGAATTTCGACAGGGCGTCCGTCGTCAAATCGGCGAGGCGCAATCGCATGAACCCACCCTTCAGCAGATTCAGCGTGTACTTGTCGTTGCGGCCAATTGTCGGATTGGGTCCGCCGGTGTTGGGAACCGTACCGTATCCGCCCTTGCCGCTCACGACGAGCAATTCGTCGCCGGCGATGAGCACGCCGCACGTGTACCAACCGGCCGGAATGCGTCCGCTCAGGGCATCCTTTCTCCGAGCGGTCGGGACGCCCGATGTGGCCGCCGAAAGGTCGAACACGGCGACGGCGTTCGCGTCCGCCTCGGCGACGAACAAACGAGTGCCGTCCGGCGACAGCGCCAGACTGTTCGGCGTCGCGCCCTCCGACGGGCCGGCGGGCGGCGGATCGAGCAAGCGCGCGACGACGCTTCGTGTTTTGGTGTCGACGACCGCGACTTGATCCGTGCTTCCTGACGCGACGAAGAGGCGCGTCCCATCACGATTGAGGATCATCGCCGACGGATGGCGCGCTACACGGATCACCGCTGCTTCGCGCAGCCGCCCGTTTCCCGCCGGTGCGAAAACGGAGACGGTGTTCCCGCCCCAGGCCGACACGTAGACTGTGCCGCTTGCGTCGGTGACAACGTCGTACGGATATCGCTCGGTCGGAAAACGCTGGACGACTGAGCCGCTCGCGACGTCGATGACCGCCACAGAGTCCGCGATATTTTCGGCGACGTACAACGTGTGTCCGTCTGGAGAGACCGCGAGCCCGGCGGGATACCGCGTACCATTCGCGCGACGTTTGACGGCGAGCACCAGGCTGTCGCGCAGGTGCGCGCCCAGCGGGTCCCAGTCGTATCGGTACACGACGTCCTGATTGCCGCCAGACGAATAGAGCGTGCGCCCGTCCGGCGAGAACGCGAGACCGACGAAGGCGGACGTCTGCTCCACAACCGGATGAACAACATCGGTCGTCCGGTCGACGACCTGCAGCCCCTGTTTGCCGTAGCCGGACAGAGAAAGCACGACATGCACGCCGTCCGGCGCGAGTCGCGCCGTGAGCGGCATCGCCCCTACCGTCACCATCGGCGCGGCCGGATCGAGGCTCACGCCGGTCGGGAGACGGGGCGGGAGCTTCGAAATGATTGAATCGGGGAGCTCGCTCCCACGAGGCGGCTGTTGTTGGCAGCCGACGGCGAGGATCGCGACGAAGAGACCGAAACGGCCAGGCGGGGAGAATCGGAGCATGCTAAAAAATGCTTCGACGTGGCTCGCGTGGGTACTGATCGTCCCATTAACATTCGACGCGCTGAGTAAAACACTGCGCCGATGCGCTGGTGCATCCGGCGGACGCACTTCCTCCATTCCTCCGCTCGGCTTCCACTCGAACAGCCTCATGTTGCGTTTTCGAGCACGCGCCCTATGGGCGCATGCTGCCGTGATTTTTGCCGTCGGTGCTCCACTTCTAAAACAATTGGAGGCCCAGGATACCGTCCCCATCGCGCACGGCCTTCCGCCGATGGAGATCCACGGTTTCATCCAGGTCTACTACCGCACGGGCGACCCGCTCACCAAGGACGGGTACCGGCTTCGTAAAGGCGATCTGAAGTTCAGCGGCCAGGTCTCGCCGAACATTCGATGGCGAGTGGGCTTCGACGCGGCCAAAGTGTTGCAGCTCACCAAGACGTCGGCGCCGATCAACGACACGCTCGCACTGCTCGACGTCGCGTTGGACCAGCGAACGCGAATTCTCCAGGACGCGGCGTTGACGTGGATTCCGAATCGCTACCTCGCCGTGGACATCGGCCAGCAGATCGTGCCGCTCAGTCTCGAGGGAACCATCTCGACGTCGAAGGTCGAAACGGTCGAGCGAACGATGTTCATCGTCGAACGATCTCGCGCGACGGGGCTCGGTGACGTCCGCGACATCGGCGTCTCGGCCAACGGGACGCTGCCGCAGGGCCTCGAGTATCACATCGGGATGTTCAACGAGACCGGCGAGAGCGCGGGCACGATCGACCCGAACGACCAGAAGTCGATCATTGGCCGGATCGTGTATCACCCGGCCTTTTTTCGGCACGTTTCGATTGGCGGATCGGGCGGGTTCGAGGGCGGCGCGCGTTTGTCGCGCCGGGAACGCGGCGGAACAGAGGTGGAGTTCAGAAACCCGCTGGTCACGCTGCGCGCCGAGACAATGGCCGCGCGCGACGGTGACCTGCGCCGCCTCGGCTGGTACACCCTCGGCGCCCTCCGCCCGACGGCAGACCTGCAATTCGTCGCGCGATTCGACGCGTGGGACAAGGACCGCACGCACGAGACGTCGCTCATCGACGCGTACGAACGACAAGTCAGTGTCGGCGTGAGCCGCCTGATCGACGGCACGAGCGCAAAGATCGCGTTCAACATCGTTCGCCAGACGTTCCCCAACGTCAACAACGTGACCGACGGAACCTTCGCGCTGATCGCATTCCAGGGCCTCTGGTAGCAACCGCCCGCAACAGCGCGGTTCCAGACGCACTCAAACGCTTAGAATGGGGTCAGACCCCAAAAAAACAGGGTCTGACCCCAATTGCGCGTTTTTGGTGGCGGTCAGTGGGCGGCGCGTGTCAAACGATCGCGAACGGCGAGCCAGGCGTTCGTCTCGGGCAGTTTTTCGACGACGATGACGTCGCAGCCCGCGTCATCAAGCGTGTGTAGCGACGCGTACAGCGCGGCCGCGTAGGCGGCCGGATCGGCGGGCATGATGATGATCTCCGGCGTCGGCTCGACCGACGCGTGGACGACGAGCGCGCCGACGCGAAGGCCGTTGGCACGCTCGTGCTCGACGCGGACGCCGACGTCTTGCGGGGCGACCAGGAACACCTTCGCGCGCGGCGCGTAGTGCTTCTCGAGCATTCCCGGCGCCGGTCTCGCGGATTCACCGGCAGCGTGCGTTGTTTGATCGACTCGTCCTACGACGCGCATCAACTCATCCAGAGTGATCGAGCCGGGACGCAGTAGCGTCGGCGTCGAGGTCGTCACGTCCACGACCGTCGACTCGATGCCGATCGGCGTCGGGCCGGCATCGAGAATGAGGTCGACTGCGTCGCCGAGCGAGCGGAGCACATGCTCACCCGTCGTCGGCGACAGCTGGGTGGATCGATTCGCGCTCGGCGCCGCGACAGGGATCCCAGCGGCGGCGAGCAGACTGTTGGCGACCAAATGCCCGGGGACGCGAACGGCGACGGTCGGGAGGCCGGCTGTCACGCCTTCGGGGATCGCGTCGGCCTTGGGAAGCACGAGGGTGAGTGGACCGGGCCAAAAAGCGTGCGACAAGCGCTCGGCGGCATCGTTCCAACCGGCGGCGACGGTGGGAACCAGAGCGACGTCCGCAACGTGAACGATGAGTGGGTTGTATTTCGGACGTCCTTTCGCCGCGTAGATCCTCGCGACCGCCGCCGCATCGAGCGCGTTCGCGCCGAGGCCGTAGACGGTTTCCGTCGGAAACGCGACGAGGCGTCCGCCACGCAGCAATTGGGCGGCCCGCGTGATGATTTCCGGATCGGGGTACACGGGATTCAGCTTTACGAGCGCCATGCTCGAACAACCTAGCCACTCGGGCGAGACCGGGTCGCGTGGACTAAGTTGAAAACGTCTCCCTCCACCCTGTCCACTTATGCGCGTTCACTCATCGGTCGTCGCCGCGCTGTTGGTCGGCTTCAATCCCGCGGTCCGCATCACCGCATCTCCGAGCCGTCCCGCGCCGGCGCCGCGCGCGGCAATGTCGGAACCGGCGCTCTCACCCGATCGTCGCGAGATCGCTTTCGTTTCCGGCGGTGACATTTGGGTCGTGCCGGCGTCCGGCGGCGAGGCGCATCTTCTCGTGTCGCACCCCGCCTACGACTCGCGGCCGCTGTACTCGCCCGACGGGGCGAAGCTCGCCTTTCTCTCCACGCGAACGGGAAATGGCGACGTCTACGTCCTGACGCTCGCCACCGGCGCGCTGCAGCGCATCACATTCGACGATGTCGCCGAGCAGCTCGACGCCTGGTCGCGCGACGGCAAATGGCTCTATGTCTCGTCGGGCAGCAAGGACGTCGGCGGGATGCACGATCTGTTTCGCGTCAGCTCGACGGGCGGAACGCCGATGGCGGTGAGCGCCGACCGGTTCACGCAGGAGTACTGGGCCGCTCCGTCGCCCGCCGACGCGAACACGGTGGCGTTCACCGGTACCGGGCGCACGATCACCGATTGGTGGCGCAAGGGTCATAGCCATATCGACGAGAGTCAGATCTGGCTGGTCCATGCGGGCGGGGAGGTCCCGCGATACGAAGCGGTGACGACCGACGACGCGAAACACGCCTGGCCGATGTGGAGTCCCGACGCCAAGACGTTGTACTTCATCTCCGACAAGAGCGGCGCCGAGAATGTGTGGGCCAAGCCCGTCGGCGGCGGCGACGCACGCAGCGTGACGTCGTTCACCGGGGGCCGCGTCATTTGGCCGACGATTTCCTACGACGGAAAAACGATCTTGTTCGAGCGCGATCTGGCGATCTGGTCGGTCGACGTCGCGAGCGGGAAGGCGGCCGAAGTTCCGATCACGTTGCGCGGCGTCAGCGCGACCGTCGCGGCGGAACACCAGACGTTGACGCAGGGATTCGGGTGGCTGGCGCTGTCGCCCGACGGAAAAAAGATCGCCTTCACCGCGCATGGTGAAGTGTTCGCGGCCTCGGCGCGCGACGGTGGCGACGCCGCACGCATCACGAACACGCCCGAGCTGGAAGCGGAGCTTGCGTGGGCGCCGGACAGCCGTCGTTTGGCCTACGTGTCGAGTCGAGATGGTCCGACGCACGTCTACGTCTACGATTTCGTCAGTCGCGCCGAGACCAAGCTGACGGACGGTCCGCGCAACGACGTGATGCCGACGTGGTCGCCGGACGGCAAGACGATCGCCTTCGAGCGCGGCGCAAAGGAGCTGCGCGTGGTCGACGTCGCGACGCGCCAGGATCGTATGCTCGCCACGGGAGAGCTAGACCGGCCGCCATTTCTGCCCGAGCACTCCATGACGTGGTCGCCCGACGGCCAGTGGATCGCGTACCTGTCCGGCGGTCCTGGTCTATTCCAGAATCCATATGTCGTTTCGCTCAACGGCGGCGCCGCTCGGCCGGCGTCGTATTTGTCGAACATGTTCGGGGGAACGGTGGCGTGGAGCCCGGACGGCACGTACCTGCTGTTCGATACGTCGCAGCGCACGGAGGAAGCGCAGATCGCCCGGGTCGATCTCGTGCCGCGCACGCCGCGCTTTCGCGAAGATCAATTCCGCGACCTGTTCCAGCAGCAGCCGACGCGTCCGGGCACGCCGACGGAGCCGGCGCCACGACAAGGGCCGCCCCAGCGCGACACGGCGACGGCGCGCGCCGACTCCGCTCGCGCCGCTACGCGCGGCGCCACGACGCTCGTCTTCGATGACATCCGCCGCCGGCTCAGCTTCCTGCCGGTTGGGGTCGACGCGCGCAGTGTCACGATCAGCCCGGACGGCAAGACCGCGCTGCTCATCGCCAGCGCGGCGGGTCAGGCGAATCTCTATACCTACTCGCTGGATGAATTGTCGACGCAGCCGATCGTCGCGCGGCAGCTGACGTCGACCCCGGGCGGTAAGTCGAACGCGCAGTTCACGGCGGACAGCAAAGAGGTCTACTACCTCGAGAACGGACGGATCAACGTCGTCAGCCTCGACACGCGCACGCCGCGCCCGATCAACGTGAGCGCGGAACTGGACGTGGATTTCGCGCGGGAGAAGCTCGCCCTGTTCCGCCAGGGCTGGGGCATTCTCGCCGACAACTTCTTCGACGCGAAGATGAACGGCGTGGATTGGCGCGCCGCCGGCGACCGATACGAGCCCTACGCCGCGGCGGCGCAAACCACCGAAGAGCTGCGCCGCATCATGAAACTGATGATCGGCGAGCTGAACGCGTCGCACTCCGGCGCGAACGGCCCGAGCTTCTCGCCGCAAACCAACGTCGGGCGCCTCGGGTTGCGGTTCGACCGCGGTGAGTACGAGCGCGCGGGGAAGCTGCGTGTTACCGAGACGCTCACGCTGAGCCCCGCCGCGCTCGCCCACATCGTGCCGGGCGATTACGTGCTGTCCGTCGACGGCACGCGCATGGACGCCCGCACGAACCTCGACTCGCTCCTGTTGAACAAGATCAACCGCCGCGTCGAGGTGGTCGTGTCGAAGGCGGCGGATGGCTCGTCGCCGCGCACCATCGCCCTTCGTCCGGTCAACCTGCCGACGGAACGCGGCCTGCTCTACCGCGACTGGGTGGAGAGCCGGCGCGCGTACGTCGCGAAGATCAGCAATGGACGGCTCGGCTACGTGCACATGGCGGACATGGGCCAGGGCTCGCTCCAACAGCTGTTCGTCGACCTCGACACCGAGAATCGGGGCCGCGAGGGTGTGGTCGTCGACGTTCGCAACAACAACGGCGGATTCGTGAATCCGTACGCGATCGACGTTCTGGCGCGGCGAGGGTATCTGCAATTCACGCCACGCGACTTCGGAACGGGCGGCGGCCGGTCCGTGGTCGGCCAGCGGTCGCTCGAGCGCCCGACGGCGCTCGTCACCAACATGCACTCGTTGTCCGACGCCGAGGATTTCACCGAAGGGTATCGCTCGCTCAAGCTCGGACCGGTGGTCGGCGAGCCGACTGCCGGGTGGATCATCTTCACCTCGGACGCGCCGTTGCTCGACGGTGCGACGAGCGTGCGAATGCCATTCGAACGCATCACTGATGCCGCGGGCAAGGACATGGAGATGCATCCGCGTCCCGTCGACGTCACGGTGAAGCGTCCAGTCGGCGAGAGCTACACGGGCCGCGACTCGCAGCTCGACGCCGCGGTCGCCGAGCTGCTGAAGCGGGTCGGAGAGAAGCCGTGATCCGTCGCGCGATGGTCGCCGCATCGGTGGGACTCCTGCTCGCGCAGCCCGCCGCGGCACAGCGCCCCGAGTCGCCCGCCGCCGTCAAGCGGTATTTCGAGACGGTGCGGCGAGAGTTCTCGGCGAAGAACGCCTATGACCAGGTCGCGTTCATGGATCGGTATTTCCGCTGGCCGGGAAATACCGGATTCGACGCGAGCATCGATCGGGTCGAAGGCATTCTCAAGTCGGCCGGGTACGTGAACCAGTCGAACGCGCGCCCGTCGGATCCGCTCACCTATCGAATCGAGCGGCGGAAGATGAACGCGCCCGCCTGGGATCCGGTGGACGCTGCCGTGATCGTGGCGCGCGACACGATTCTGCGCTTCGCGACCAATCGCAACATGCTGGCGATCAATTCCTTCTCCACGCCCGACACCGGCGTTCTCGCGCCGATCGTCGACGTTGGGAAGGGAACCGCCGCGGACTACGACCGGGCAAACGTCGCCGGCAAGATCGTGCTCGTCGAAGCGAGCGTCGGGCGCGCGTTCACCGAGGCCGTGCAACGGCGCGGAGCGATCGGCGTGCTTGGCTACAACATGCCGGCGTACACGCAGCCCGAGCGCAACAAGACATCCATTCAGTTCGGTTCCATCCCCTACGACTCGGTGAAACGCGCGTGGGGGATCGCCTTGTCCCGCGGTGCGCTCGAACGGCTTCGCGCCGCGCTCGCCAAGGGCGAAGTCCGCGGCCGCGTCCGCGTCGCGTCCAAGATGTTCGCCGCCGACGAGCGTACGTTGATCGCCGAAGTTCATGGCTCGGAGAAGCCCGCGGAGCGGTTCGTGCTCAGCGCCCACGTTCAGGAACCGGGCGCCAACGACAACGCGTCGGGCGTCGGCGACTTGAGCGAGATGGCGCGCGTGTTCGCCGTCCTCGCGCGCGACCGCGGCCTCCGGCCCAAGCGCACGATCACGATGCTGTTCGGCCTCGAGATCGCGCAGACGCGCAACTACCTCGCCGCCGACAGCGTTCGCACGAGCGGGGTCCGCTGGGGCCTGAGCCTCGACATGACGGGAGAAGACACCAAAAAGACCGGTGGCACGTTTCTCATCGAGAAGATGCCCGATCCGTCGGCCGTTTGGACGCGCGGCGACGAGAAGCACAGCGAATGGGGCGGCCGGCCGCTCGAGAAGAACCGCATCGTGCCGCACTACTTCAACGACTACCTCCTGGCGCGCTGTCTCGATCAGGCGGCGAACACCGGGTGGGTGGTCCGTACCAACCCGTTCGAGGGGGGAAGCGACCACACGCCGTTCCTCGACGCCAAGAAACCCGGCGTTTTGTTCTGGCACTTCACCGACATGTATTACCACACGGACGGCGATCGCATCGACAAGGTGTCGGAGGCCGAGCTGGCGAATGTCGGCATCGCGGCGCTGGTCTCCGTGTTGACGCTGACATCGGCCGACGGTCCGACGACGCGCGACCTCATCGCGGAGGTCGAACGCGCCGCGATCAAGCGGCTCGACACCGAGCTCGCGCTCAGCCGCGCGGCGCTCACGCAAGGCGGTCCAGCCGCGACGGAGAACGACATCCTCTCGACCTGGACCGACTACTACATCCGCTCGCTCCAGGCGATGGACGACATCGAGGTGGGCGGATCGTCGCCCGAAACGCGCGCCGCGATCGACGCCGCGGTGGTTCGCGTCTCGACGGCGGGCGCGGAACGACTACGATCGCTGAAGCCGTGAGCGGATGACAGTGTGCGATTGGCTGGTCGCGCACGGGACGAGCTGCGTCGAGCTCATCGGCGTCGTGCTCGGCATCGTCACGGTGTATCTGAGCGCGAAAGAAAATATCTGGAGCTGGCCGACGGCACTCGTGAACGCGGCGATGTTCGTCATCGTGTTCTTTCGCACGGGCCTCTACTCCGATTTCGGCCTCCAGATCATCTACTTCGTGCTGTCGCTGTACGGTTGGTATGAATGGTTGTACGGCGGCGCGAACCGCAGCGAGCTACATGTGACGCGAACGCCGGCCCGGCTCTGGCTGATCTTCCTCATGATCGGGCTCGTGTCATGGGCAGTGCTCAGCAGCATCACCTCGCGCCTGCCGAACGCCGCGCTGCCGTACATGGACTCCGCGCTCGTCACGGTGAGCCTCATCGCGCAGTACATGATGACGAAGAAATACCTCGAGAACTGGATTCTCTGGATCGTCGTCGACGTGTTCTATGTCGGCATGTTCATCTACAAGAAGCTGAACCTCACCGCGTTCAACTATCTCGTATACCTCGGGCTCGCCGTCGTCGGGTACATCGCGTGGCGTCGGTCGCTCGCCGAGCAGTCCGCGGTGGTCGCGTCGCCGGCGACATGATCCGCGTCGTTCTGACAGGCTCCGAGTCGACCGGAAAGACGACGCTCGCGACACAGCTCGCGCGCCACTACGACGCGGCGCTCGTCCCGGAGTTCGTGCGGGAGTTCGCGGAAGCGAAGGGCGGGATGATCGAGTTTTCCGACCATGGCCCGATCGCGCGCGGCCAGATGGCGCTCGAGGATGCGCAGATCGCGCTCGGCCGGCCCGTCGTCATCCAGGACACGGACCTGCTCAGCACCGTCGTGTACTGCAAGCATTACTTCGGCCGCGCGCCGGACTGGATCGTCGACGAAGCGGCCGCGCGCGCGCCGGACCTGTATCTCCTCTGCGAGATCGATCTGCCCTGGATCGCCGACGGAGTGCGCGACCGCGGCCACATGCGATCCGAGATGCAGGAGCTGTTTCGCGATGCCGCGATGGCGTCCGGCGCTCCCGTCGCGATCATTCGCGGAGAAGGGAACGAGCGCCTCGAACGCGCCGTCGATGCGGTGGACGCGCTACTCCTCGCGCAATCGCCGAACGCTGCCGCGGAAGAGGATCCTGATTCGTAGATAGAGAAAGATCGCCACCGCGGCGAGCGAGACGACGAAACCCCACCACAACCCGGCCGGCCCGAGCGACGTCCTGAATCCGAGATACGCGCTCACCGGAACGCCGACGATCCAATAGGCCGCGAGCATGACGACGAGCGGCGCGGTCGTGTCGCCCGCGCCGCGCAGCACGCCGGCGCCCACGGCTTGTCCACCGTCGAACACTTGGAAGACACCCGCGATCGGAATGAGCACGGCGGCGAGTGAGACGACGCGCTCGTCGGGCGTGAACGCATGTGCGAGGAGTCGCGGCGCGCCGAGAAACGCCAACGCCGCGATGCTCATGAAGCCGACGCCGCAGATATAGGCGGCGCGAATGGCCGCCTTGGCGCGGACGTCGTCGCCGGCGCCGATCGCATGGCCGACGCGCACGGCCGCGGCCTGACCCACGCCGAGCGGCACCATGAAGGTGAACGCGGCAAGGGTGATCGCGATCTGGTGCGCGGCCATCTGTACCGTGCCGAGCACGCCCATGAGCAGACCGACGGCGCCGAACGCCCCCGCCTCGAGCGCTTGCTGCGCACCGATGGGAATCCCGATCCGCAGCATCTGCCAGAGCGGGCCCGGAGCCATCGACGAGTCGAGCCATGGAACCAGCGCCGGCCGGACATGTCGCCACGCAACCGCGAGGAGCAACAGCAACATGATCCAGCGGCTGATCGCCGTCGCGATCGCGCTCCCTGCCACACCAAGCGCCGGGCTGCCGAGATGCCCGTAAACGAAGACCCAGTTGAACGCGGCGTTCGTGAGATTCGCCACGAGGATGGTCCAGACGACCGGTCGTACGAGGTGCATCGCCTGAAGCGTCTGTCGCAGCACGCCGAACGCGAGATATGGCGCGACACCGATGATCGAGATCCGCAGATACGCCACCGCGTCAGGAACGATCTCGGCCGGCTGACGAAGCCAATACAGCACCGAGGGTGAGACGGCGAGCAAAGCGCTCGTCAGCACGCCAAGACCGAGGCTGATGATCAACCCGCGCTGCATGGCGCGCGCGACGGCCGGACGGTCATTCGCGCCGACCGCCTGCGAGACGATCGGGTCGAGCGCCATGATGCTGCCCGACGCGAAGATCGAGACGTTGAAGAAGTACAGGTTGCCCAGCGCGACGGCGGCGAGCACGCGTGCCGAGACGCGGCCGACCATGAGCGTATCCACCACGCCCATGGCCATGAAGCCCAGCTGCACGATGACGACGGGTACGGCGAGAGCCACCGTCGCCCGCAACTCGTGCGGTCGATCGCTACCTTTCGCGTCGATGCGCATGGTGATCGTAGTCACGGTAGCGACTCTCGGCGCATGGTGCGACTCGCCCGCGCAAAGTTGGTCGGCGGGCGCGCAGGCGATTCCTCTCGTGACGCCGGCCGATCCGACGGCTACGCGCGCGGTCCTCACCGAAGGCTATCTCACACAGCCCATGTTCATGGCGCACGCCGGCTGGCGAAGCCTGCATGGCGTGTTGACGCTGAACTTCGAAGGACTCACCCAGATGCGCGGGGAACTGTCGACCGGCGGGTACGGTGAGGGCTACGTGGATCGCCGGCATCCGCATGCGTACGTCCACGAGCTTCTCGCCGGTGTCGAAGATTCGGTGCGCGGGACACACCTCTCCCTCTACGCGGGTCGCGGGTTTGCGCCGTTCGGCAGCGATGATCCGATGGTGCGGCCGTTCGAGAAATATCCCGTCAATCACCACCTCGCACAGATCCTGGAGCGCGTCCTCGTCGTCGGCGCGGCGCGGGCCGGTCCGGTGATCGGAGAGCTCGGAGTCTTCAATGGCGACGAGCCATTGAGTCCCGGCTCAGCGCCGAAGTATTCGCGCTTCGGTGATTCGTGGTCGTCACGCGTGACGCTTCTGCCGGCGCGGTACGTCGAGCTGGCCGGGAGTGTGGCGCGCGTAAAATCGCCCGAAGTGCCCGATGGCCACGGCCTCGATCAGAACAAGTGGGATCTGTACGCCCGTTACGACCGTCGAACTGCCGACAGTCGCCTTTACGGCCTCGCCGAATGGGCGCACACGAACGAGCACGCCAGTGGAGCGATCAGCACCTCGCTTTCGAGCTGGATGGGCGAGGCTGCGGTGTGCAAGAAAGACGTGATGGCCGGTCTCCGACTGGAAGGAACAGATCGGCCGGAGGAAGAACCTCTGGCCGATCCTTTTCGCACGCCGCGCCCCCCCTCGGATCTCTCGAACCTCGGCGTGTCGCGCTGGACGATCCTGACGCTCGCCGTCTCCGCCCCACGTCTCCTCTTGAAATCGTTTTCCGCGAGACCGTTCGTCGAAGTGGCACGGATTCACGCGGGGCCGGGTGATCCGCCGGGGCTGTTCGACGCGGATCTCCGGTACGGAACGAGCTGGATGTGGATGTTCTCCGCCGGCGTTCGCTTGAAGGTCGGCACCATTCACGACCGCATGGGCCGCTACGGAGCAGCCGTCGTTCCGGAGCCGGGAACTCGTACGCGCTCGAACGAGTCTCATGACATGCCGGGGATGCCGGCCATGCCGAGTCCCGCACCGATGACCCACCATTCCAACAACGCCGCGTGCACGCTCTGATGTCCTGCCGTACTCACGTTCTTGTTGCCGCGATCGCCGCGAGTCTTTGCGCGTGCGGGTCGGACTCTCACGTCGTGGATCCGCCCGATACATCGAGCGTGAGCAACGAGCCGCTCACGTCCGCGGCCTGTCCAGGCGTCAATTTCGGAAAGCGGCCCGCTCCGCTCACGTTGACCGCATCGGCGCCGCCGGCACTGCAGGTCTTCGGACTTGGAAGCGAAACGGGTCGCTACACGGCGGAGGTCGCGGCGCGCGGCACGACGGCGTACACCACGACCTGGGGCATGAGGAGCGCGGTCGGAAACAAGATCGACATCTGGGACGTGAGCGGCGCGACGCCGACGCTCGTCGACTCCGTCATCGTTGCCAACGCGACGACGCTCGGCGACGTGGCGGTGAGCGACGACGGAAAACTCCTCGTCGTGGCGACGGAACGGACCGGCGGCTCCATCGTGGTCTTCGATCTGACGGACCCCCGGCATCCGCACCAGCTCTCCCGGTTCACGAACCAGGACACCGACCCGGGAGTTCACACCGCCGAGATCGGACGGGTGAACGGCAGGCTGTACGCGTTCCTGTCGATCGACCCCCTGAATTCAATTCACGCCAAGCTCGTCATCGTCGACCTCGGCGACCCGTCGAATCCGCAGCAGGTATACAGCAAGGTTGCCGGCAATCCGTTCGTGCACGACACCTTCCTGCGGGACGGCCTGCTGTTTGTCGCGCTCTGGGATGACGGCATGGAGATCTGGGACATTGGGGGCTGTGGCACCGGCGCGACGCCGGCGGCGCCCAGAGTGCTTGGCAACGTTCACACGGTCGGCGGCCAGGTGCACAACGTCTGGTGGCTTCACGATGCGACAGGCGGCAAGCGCTTCGCGTTCGTCGGGCAAGAAGGCCCCGGCTCGATCGGCAGCTCCTCGACGGGGGACATCCACGTCGTGGACATCAGCGATCCGACCGCGCCAAAGGAAGTCGCCTTCTATCACGTCGATGGTGCGGGGACGCACAATTTCTCCGTCGACGAGGCCAACGGGGTGCTGTATGCCGCCTACTACAACGGCGGCGTCCGGGCGCTCGACGTTCGCGGAGACCTCAAGACCTGTCTGCCCAGCCAAACGCAGTTCACGAGCACAGGGAACGTCACGCGATGTGATCTCCGGCTCATGGGACGGGAAATCGGCATCGGTCTCGTGGAACTGAACCGCGGCGTCTACGTCTGGGGTGTTCAGTACCTCGCCGGGACGATCTACGCGTCGGACATGGTCAACGGCATTTGGAAGTTGAAGGCCGCCAAGTAGAACCGCAGCCGAGCCGCCGATTTGTACGCATTTCGTAAAGGCTAGTGTGACAATCGCTTAGCGATCAGGTGACTGAAACCTTCCGGCGCGAGTTTTCGTTGACAGATCGTGTAGCGAATCTTAGTGTGAAAGGGAGTAGGACCCCCTCGCGGAGTGTGGCGAATGATGCGGTCGATGGAAGCCTTCCGACGACAGCTTTCGACGCGAACTGTCGTGCCAGTTCTGGCCGTCATCGTGACCGTCCATTCGCCCATCGATCCGAATCGCAGAGCAGGCGGCACCGGCTACGGTGGCGTGCTCCCCGTTCCGATCCCCGCGGCTCCAACCGCGACCGTTGCGCGCATGGATTCTCTCCTCGACGCGCATCGGGACACCCGGACGGAACGCGGGCGCGTACTCTATGCCGACGGCCGCGACCCCCGCACGCCGGCGCCCTCGACCAAGACGCGGAAGCAGTGTCCCTCGCCGGATCGCCGACTCGTCCAGGGCCGCGGTTCGTCGTCGCCTAGCTCCTAGTTCCCCACACACAGCTCGTTTCCTCGATGCCACGTTTTCGCACCGCGGCGGCGGCAACGCTGCTCGTCATCCCGATCGTCGCCGGCGGATTCTTCCTGCAGGAAGCGCCGACTCGCAACAACGCCGCCCTGTTCGACCAGGTTTTTTCCCTGGTGCGAAATCAATACGTAGACTCCGTGCCTGCCGCGAAGGCGTATGAGATCGCCGCGCGCGGATTGGTGCGGGAGCTGAACGATCCGTACAGCGAGCTTCTCTCCCCGAAGGAGTCCGAGGACTTCAATCGATCCACCGGCGGCCGCTACGGCGGCACCGGCATGCTGATCGGGGAACAGGCCGCCGGCGTCATCGTCGTCGATCGCGTCTTCCCGAATACGCCGGCCGAAGAGGCGGGCGTCCGCGAAGGCGATCGGATCATGTCCGTGAACGACACGTCGACGGCCGAGCTGTCGCTCGCCAAGGTTTCCGATTTGCTCCGCGGCACGCCCGGGACGCAGGTGTCTGTCGTGTATTCGCGGCCGGCCGTGCCCGAGCCGATCAAACTTCGCTTCACGCGCCGCGTCGTGAAGATTCCCGCCGTTCCGTACAGCGAGATTCTCGGCGATCACATCGGCTACATCCCGCTCCAGACCTTCAATGAGAACGCGGCGGAGGAAGTCCAGCAGGCCGTCGACGCGCTCGTGAAGCAGGGGGCCAAGGGTGTCGTGCTCGACATGCGCGACAACGGCGGTGGCATCGTCGAACAGGCGTTGCAGACCTCGAGTCTCTTCCTCAAGGACGGGCAGGAGATCGCCAGCATCCGTTCGCGCAGCCAGCCCGCCGAGGCGCTCCGCTCGTCGGGCAAGCATCTCGGTACCGACATCCCGCTCGTCGTGCTGGTGGACGCCGGCTCGGCGTCCGCGACGGAGATCGTGGCCGGCGCGCTCCAGGACCATGACCGGGCACTCGTCATCGGCACGAACTCGTTCGGCAAGGGACTGGTGCAGTCGGTGTATCGGCTGAACGGCGGCTACCAGCTCAAGATCACGACGGGCAAGTGGTTCACACCCAGCGGCCGGTCGATCCATCGCGAGCGCAAGCTGATGCCGAACGGCTCGTTCGTCGAAATTCACCCGGACTCGATCAAGACGGATGAAGAACGGCCGATGTTCAAGTCGGACGCGGGACGAATCGTGTACGGCGGTGGCGGCATTCGCCCCGATGTAATCGTCGCCGACGACACGCTGCCGACCGACGAACGCGAGTTCATCCGCGCGGTGGCGCCGAAGATTCAGGCGATCAATACGACGCTTCAGAACTACGCCGTGGAGCTCAAGGGATCGGTGGCTCGGGACTTTACGCCGCCGGCCGACTGGTCGAACGAAGTGATTCGCCGTCTTGCCGCGGCGGACGTGAAATTCGATTCCAAGATGGACGCGGCCGCCCGCCGTTTCCTGACGCGCGATCTCGCGAACCGCGTCGCGCGAATCTCGTTCGGTGACGCCGTGGCCAAGGCAAGGACGGCGAGCGACGATCACCAGCTCGCGAAGGCGCTGCAGCTCCTCGGTTCGAGCACGACTCAGGCACAGCTGCTCGCCGGCGTTCGGAAGTAGCGTTCTCCCCGCCCCCCCCCCGGGGGCGGGGAGAACTGTATCTTGGAGCCGTGACCGACGACTCGGCGGCTCCTGCGCCTCACGCGCATCATCTTCGCGTCGAGCGGACCGCGCGCTACTACACTCTCGGCGCCGACGATGCCGACGTGCGCGCGATCTGGTTCGTGCTCCACGGCTACGGCCAGCTCGCCGGTTCGTTCGTGCGGTTTTTCGCCGACATCGCGAAGCTGGGCGCACTCGTCGTCGCGCCCGAGGCATTGAACCGATTCTACCTCGTGAGCCCGGAGAGCGCTCCCGCGCGCGAACGGCCCGTTGGCGCAACCTGGATGACGCGCGAGGACCGCGAATCGGAGGTCTCCGACTACGTCGAGTATCTCGATGCGTTGAGCGACGAGATCATCGGCGAGCGGCAGATTGCCGAGCGGCAGCTTCAGATCAACGCACTCGGCTTCTCACAGGGCGCGGCGACGGCGACGCGATGGGTTCTCAACGGCCGGCCGCGATTCGAGCGATTGGTGCTCTGGGGCGGGCTGATGCCGCCGGACGTCGATCTCGCGCGCGGCATGGTTCGTCTTCGCGACACGCGGGTCACGCTCGTCGCGGGCACGCGTGACCACTACATCTCGGAGGATATCCTCGCCGCCGAGCGCGCGCGCATCGAGGCGGCGGGCATCACCTGCGAGTCGATTCGGTTCGACGGCGGACACGTCATCAGCCGGTCGGTTTTCCCCAGGCTGTTGGGCGCCGCGATCAGCGACGTTTCCGATCGATGAATCGAGACAGATCGCGGCGGTCTTTCTTCGTCGGGCGGCCCTTTTCCTCGTAAACGAATCTCGCCGGCGCCGCGGCGAGCTGCGCGGCAAGGCGCTGGCGGGCGTCCCGGCTCTCCGGCGTCTCGTCGTAGAGGGTCTGGGCCACCGAGGCCGGTCCGCGTCGCTCGGCGAGGCCGCGGACAATGAGAATATGCTCATAGGGCCCGAGGCGGACCCGGATCTCGTCGCCGGCCTTCACCGTCTTCGAGGGCTTGGCCCCCTCGCCGTTCACCGCCACCTTTCCCCCGGTGACGGCCTCGGTTGCGAGCGAACGCGTCTTGTAAAACCGCGCCGCCCACAGCCATTTATCCACGCGTACCCGGTCCGAGCCCTGGCTCTGGTCCATCACCAAAACCCGCTAGATTAGACGTCGATGAAAGCTAGCGAGCTGACGTACGTCCACCGTTACCTCCCGCCGAACGGGGACGACCCACGGACATTGCTCCTGCTCCATGGCACGGGTGGCGATGAGAACGATCTCGTCCACCTCGGCCAGATGCTGGCGCCCGACGCCGGGCTGCTGAGCCCACGCGGCAACGTTCTGGAGAACGGCGCCGCTCGCTTTTTCCGCCGACTGGCGGAAGGCGTGTTCGACATCGAGGATCTGCACGCGAGAACGAAGGATCTCGTCGCGTTCGTCGACGCGTCCGCCGCGCAGTACGGCTTCGATCCGGCGAAGGTCGTGGCTGTCGGCTTCTCGAACGGGGCGAACATCGCGGGGAGCATGTTGCTGTCGTCTCCCCGTGTGCTCTCCGGTGCCGTGCTCTTTCGGCCGATGGTGCCCTTCGTCCCCGAGGAGCCCGTTTCCCTCGAGGGCCGCCGTGTCTACATCGGAGCCGCCGAGAACGACCCGATTGTGTCGCGCCGCCATCCGGAACGACTCGCCGAGATGCTGCGCGTTCTCGGCGCGGATGTTACGCTCAATTGGCAGCCGGCCGGCCACGCACTGACGCGCGCCGACGTGACGTCGGCGTATGACTGGCTCGAGGCCGGCCGCGAAACGACGGCGTAATTGACTCGGAGGGGGCTCACAATGCGTGTTGGCGATTGCAGCCGCTCACTCGTGCTCGGCGCTATGCTCGCCGCTGCCTGCGTCCACGCCGTCGGCGCCCAGTCGCTCGACGCGGCGACCGTGCGCCGGATCGACTCGGTGTTCGCGCGCTTTACGCCGGAGACGCCAGGGTGCGCGGCCGGCGTGTATCAGAACGGCCGCGTGCTGTTCGCCAAGGGATATGGGTCGGCCAACATCGAGTACAGTGTGCCGATCACGCCGCAGACGCCGTTCATCATGGGCTCGGTGTCGAAGCAGTTCACGGCCGCGGCGATCGCGCTGCTGGTGCAGGACGGACGGATTCGTCTCGACGACGACGTTCACAAGTACGTGCCCGAGCTCCCCGACTACGGCAAGAAGATCACGATCGACCAACTCGTGCACCACACGAGCGGAGTGCGCGATTTCTGGTCGCTCGTTGACGCGTCCGGGATGCGTCAAGACGACGGCTACACGGTGGCCGACGTCGTGAAGCTCGCATCGCGCCAGCAGCACCTCAACTTCGATCCCGGCGCGGAATACAACTACAGCAACACCGGCTACGTGCTGCTCGGCGTGATCGTGCAGCGAGCGAGCGGAAAGAGTCTTCGCGAGTTCGCCGCCGAGCGCATCTTCCGGCCGCTCGGGATGACTGTGTCGCACTTCCACGACGATCACACTCAGCCCGTGCGCGGCAGAGCGATCGCCTATAGCCCGCTGAGCGGCGGGGGGGGCGGTTGGAAGATCAACGTCTGGAACAACGACATCGTGGGGCAGGGCGGGCTGATGACGACGCTCGAGGAGCTCCAGAAGTGGGATGAGAATTTCTATACGGGAACCGTCGGTGGGCGGACGCTCCTCTCGCGTCAGCTGGAGCGCGGCGTGCTGAACGACGGCAAGCAGATCGCGTACGCGTTCGGCCTGGAGATCGGGGAGTATCGCGGGCTGCCGATGGTCGAACATTCGGGGAGCACGGGAGGGTACCGCAGCGACATCACGCGCTTTCCGGAGCAGCACACGAGCCTTGCGACGATTTGCAACGTGAGCAACGCGGACGCCGTTGGCCTCGCGCACCGCATGGCGGACGTCGTGCTCGGCTCGCGTTTCACGAAACCCGCGACGGCGAACGTGCGCGGGGCGGGGCAGGTGACTGCGCCAGCGATCGCGCTGACGCAGTCGGAGCGCGCGGCGATGACGGGACGGTTCTATTCGCCCGAGCTGGACGCGACGTATGAGCTTCGCGACGCGGGCGACGCACTCATCGTGGTGCGGGCGCGGGCCGTCGATACGCTACGCGCGTTGGACCGACAGACCTTCCGCGGCTCAGGGTACACGCTGCACTTCGCGGCGTCGAACGGTGCACCGACGTTCACCCTGGACGCCGGCCGGATTCGCGGGATCGAGTTTACGCGATCGAAGTAAATCTTTACGTGTGAACCAGTAGCGCGGGGACTCCAGGAATTTTATATTACTGACGCGTCAGTTAATTGTAACGACGCACAAGCTGTTATCCTGTAGACACTTAGCTGCTGGTAGAGCCGTTTTAGATGGCGTCGTCCTCCTCTCCAACTCGACCGAATCAAGAGCCCCGCTGGCGCCGGCTGCCGGAAGACCGGCCTCGGCAAATCCTGACTGCGGCGCTCGAGGTCTTCGGCGAACGCGGCCTCGCCGCTGCCCGCCTCGACGACATCGCCAAGCGCGCCGGACTCTCGAAGGGCACCATCTATCTCTACTTCCCGAACAAGGAAGAGCTTTTCCGCGAGATGGTGCGCGACACCGTCGTGAGCAAGATCGAGCGACGCGAGGAAGAGATCAATTCGATGACCGGCTCGGCCACGGACGCGATGATTCGCTTCATGCGCGGCCATTGGGCGTTCATCCGGTCTCCGCAGTTCGCGCCGCTCTTCCGACTCATCCACGCCGAGATCCACCACTTTCCCGATCTGGCGCGTTTCTACGCGGAAGAAGTAGTGGCGCGCGGACAGCGCTTGATCGCGGGCATCATCGAGCGAGGCATCGCGTCCGGTGAATTTCGACGCGTCGAGCCGCTTGCCGCGGCACGAATGCTGACCGCGCCTTTTGTCATGCACGGCCTCTGGTGCACCCACCGCGAGGCCTTTACGTCGGTGGCCAGAAAGACCGACGATCAGATCCTGGACGAGCTCATCGACTTCTATCTCCACGCGATTCGTTCGACCGATTCGTCGGCGGGCGAACCTCGCACCACTTGATTTGCATCGTTTTATGAACGCTCACTCGAATAAAGCCATCCGCATCGGCGCCGGACTGTCCGTCCTGGCCGCGTTGCTCGCTTTCGCGGCGCGCGTTGCCAGCGCGCAAGAGACCGGGGGGGGACCGCGACGTCTTTCCCTCGGTGAAGCGGCGCGTCTTGCCGCGGCGCAGACCGCCGTCGTCCAGAGCGCGCAGCTGCGCGTCGAGCAGGCGCGAGCTCGCGTCACCGAAAGCCGCTCGTCGCTGCTGCCCCAAGTCGGTCTGTCTCCCTCTTGGTCGAGCCATACCGTGAACAGCGCGAGCTTTGGCTTCAACTTCCCGGCGCCCGCCGGCGAGAAGCCGCTGCTCGATCCCAACGGGCAGATCATCGGCCCCGTGCGCTTCTGGGATTTCCGCGGCCAAGTGTCGCAGACGCTCGTCGATCCCGCGGCGTCGCAACGCGTCAAGGCGGCACGCGCCGGCGTGACGGCGGCGAGTGCCGAAGTGGCGACCGCTGGAGAGAATGCCGCGTCGAACGCGGCGCTCGCGTATCTGCGCGCGTTGCGGAGCGAAGCGACGTACAGGGCGCGCATTGCCGACTCGACGTTGGCGGTCGATCTGCTCAACGTGGCGCGGAATCAGCTCGAGGCCGGCGTCGGTGTCGGGCTCGACGTGACGCGCGCTCAGTCCCAGTTGGCGAACGTGCGTACGCAGATCATCGTGGCGCGGAACGACCGAGACCGGTCCCAGCTCGATCTCAGGCGCGCGCTCAACCTGCCGCTCGACCAGTCGCTCGTTCTCACCGATTCGCTCACCGCACCGGTCACTATCGACACGACCGAGGCGGCCGCGGTGGCGCAAGCGATTCAGAACCGGCCGGACATCCGCGCCGCGGAAGCCGAGCTCGCGGCCGCCGAGCAGCAGGTCGCCGCGCTGCGCGCGACCCGGCTGCCTACGGTCAACGCGTTCGCCAACAGCGGACCGACTGGCTTTGTGAACCACCTGCTGAACACCTACACCTACGGCCTGCAGGTCTCGTGGCCGGTGTTCGAGGGCGGACGCCGCGAAGGACAGACCGAAGAGCAGCGTGCCGTGGCCAAGGAGATCGACGTCCGCAGGCGCGACCTCCAGCAACAGGCGACCGTCGATGTGCGCGCCGCGCTTCTCGACCTCGCCTCGAACCGCGAGCAGGTCGAGGCCGCGCGCAATCGTCAGAGTCTCGCCGAGCTCGAGGTCCAGCAGGCTCGCGATCGCTTCAACGCCGGCGTGGCGGGCAACGCGGACGTCATCACGGCGTCGGTCACGCTCAACGCCGCGCGTACCGGACTGATCGACGCGCTCGCGTCGTACCAAGCTGCCCGCGTGTCTCTCGCGAAAGCGGAAGGCACCGTTTCACAGATTCGTTGATACCGGTTCATCTTCCCCATAGACTGAAATTTCGATCATGGCAACAGCTATCAAATCCGATCCGGTACGTGGCCTCGACCCGACGGTCGAGCGGCCGCAGGCCGCGGGCGGCAAGCGTCGCTTCGTCCTTCCTATCGTCGGCGTCCTCGCGCTGCTTGGCGCTTTCTGGGCAGTGAAGCAGTGGAGCTACGGTCGAGGCCATGCTTCGACCGACGACGCCGCTGTGGACGGTCACCTGATCCCTGTTCTTGCCAAGGTGAGCGGCTACGTGGAGACGGTGAGCGCGAACGACAACGATCACGTGCAAGCCAACTCCGTGGTCGTGCGCATCGATCCGTCGGAATACAAGACGCGGCTCGCGCAGGCGGACGCGGACCTCGCGGCGGCGCGAGCCTCGGCGGGAACGTCCGGCTCCAGTGGCCAGGCGCAGGCCGTCGTGCAGCAGGCCTCCGGTCAGCGCGCGTCACTCGCCGCGCAGATCACGGCCGCGCGGGCGAATGAGACCAGGACCAAGCAGGACCTCGCACGCATGGAAGACCTGGCGGGCAAGCAGGTCGTGTCCAAGATGCAGCTCGACGCCGCCCGTGCCGCCGCCGAAGCGGCGTCGGCGAACGTCGTCGCGCTCGAGCGCGAGCAGGCCGCCGCCGGCGGCACGGTCGCAAGCGCCGAAGCAGGCGTGCGGCTGGCGCACGCGCGGTTGCAAGCCGCGCAGGCGTCGCGCGACAACGCGGCGCTCCAGCTCTCTTATGCGAGCGTCGCGGCACCCGCATCAGGCATCGTCTCGAAGAAGCAGGTCGAGCCGGGCCAACTCGTGCAAGCCGGCCAGCCGCTCTTCACGATCGTCGCCGATACCGGCGTGTTCGTCACGGCCAACTTCAAGGAGACGCAGCTCGCCGAGATTCGCGTCGGTCAGCCGGCGGAGATCGAAGTCGATGCCTATCAGGGCGCCACGGCGATTGGATGCGTGGAGAGCGTGAGTGCGGCGACGGGCTCCAAGTTCGCGCTGCTGCCGCCGGACAATGCGACAGGCAACTTCACGAAAGTCGTGCAGCGCATTCCGGTGCGCATCAAGGTAAAGCAGGGGCTCGGCCCGGACCGTCCGCTTCGCCCGGGCATGTCGGCTACCATACACGTGGAAACGAAGGCAGCCGCGGGGAAGTGCTGAGTGGCGAACGGTCCCCCCCGGCTGAGTCCTCTGACCGAAGAAACCGAGATCTCGTCGGGCCCGCGTGGCACGGCGCAGATCCTGGTGCGGCCGCGTCCGACGCCGGCCGTCTCTTCGGTCGTTGACGAAGACAAATACAAGTACAAATACCTGATCGCGATCGCGGTCACGCTCGCGGCCGTGCTCGAGCTGATCGATACGTCGATCGTCAACGTCGCGATTCCTCACATGATGGGGAATCTCGGCGCGACGCTCGACGAGATCTCGTGGGTCTCGACCGGCTACATCATCGCCAACGTCATCGTCATCCCGATGTCCGGATGGCTGTCGGGGTACTTTGGCCGAAAGGCGTACCTCACCGGCTCGATTCTCATCTTCGTCGCGGCATCGTTCTTCTGCGGCGCGGCGACGTCGCTCGGCGGACTGGTATTCTGGCGAGTGGTGCAGGGCCTCGGCGGCGGCGCGCTGCTCTCGACGGCGCAGGCGACGCTCTTCGAAGCGTTCCCCCCTCATGAAGTCGGGATCGGCCAAGCGATGTTCGGCGTCGGCGTGATGGTCGGCCCGACGCTCGGGCCGACGTTGGGCGGCTGGATCGTCGACAACTACAACTGGCCCTGGATCTTCTACATCAACATTCCGCTCGGCATCATCGCCGCGATCATGGTGATGACGTACATCCACGACGCCGAGCATCAGGAACGCGCCGAAAAGATCGACGTGCTCGGGTTCCTGCTGCTGGCGACGTGCGTGGGCTCGCTGCAGTTCATGCTCGAGAAGGGCGAGCGGTACGACTGGTTCGACTCGCGCCTGGTGACGTGGCTGTGCGTCACGTCGGTGGTGTCGTTCATTCTGCTGATCTGGCGCGAGCTCACGACGGACGAGCCGATCATCAACTTCCGTGTGCTGAAGAGTCGACAACTCGCGGCGGGCGTGAGCATCGCCGCGGGACTGGGCCTGGCGCTGTTCGGCTCCGTCTTCGTGCTGCCGATCTTTTTGCAGAATCTGCACGGTCTCACGGCGAACCAGACGGGCCTTGTGATCCTTCCCGGCGCGATCGCCTCGGCGGTGACGATGGCGGTCGTTGGAAAGAACGCGAACAGACTCGACGCGCGCGCCACCGTGACCGTCGGCGCGTTCATGTTCCTCGCCTCGATGTGGCTGATGTCGCGCATGACGCTGGCCAGCGGTCCGGAAGAGACGTTCTGGCCGCTGATCCTTCGCGGCGTGGGCCTCGGTCTCATCTTCGTGCCGCTCACCGGCGCGACGATGGCCGAGCTCAGAGTGAACGAGCTGGCCCAAGGCACCGGCATGTTCAACCTGACGCGCCAGCTCGGCGGCTCGCTGGGCATCGCCGTCATGGCGACGCTGCTCACGAGATTCACGTCGGAGAAGAAGGCGCTCCTCACGGAGCATCTCACGACGATGGATCCCACGTCGCTTGGCCGGCTCGATCAGATCACGCGCGGCCTTCTCGCGCGCGGCATGAACCCGGTGATGGCGAAGCAGCAGGCGCTAATGCTGCTCGACAAACAGGTCCAGGCGCAGGCGAGCGTGCTCGCGTTCTCGCGGATCTACATCCTCAGCGGCATCATCCTGGTGTCGACGTTGCCGTTGCTGTTTTTGTTCAAGACGGGAAAGAATCGCGGGTCCGCTGGGCTGGCGCACTAATGTCATCCTCGCGAGCGCAGCGAGCAGAGGATCTACTTTACGCTTCCGGTAATTAACTCGGGACAGTAGATCCTCCGAGCGCTTCGCGCCCGGAGGATGACAGTTCATACCCCCGTCCTCGCGCCACCACGGGCCAACTCGTCTCCACTGCATCCCCCCTGATACCCACGATCACGTCGTTCAAATGGACGACGATGCAGACGTGGTTCGGGACGATCCGTACGCGGTCCCCAACGACCGGCTTCCAATCTGTCTTGGACAGATCGAGAATGCCGTGTTCCTCCGACATGCTCTTGACCACGACATCCGGTCGATCGAGCAGTGCGCCGAAGCCGTCCGCGGCGTCGGTGCCGCGCATCGGTTCGCGGCCGAGTGCTTTGCTGCCCGCGTCGACCACGGCTTGCCCGGGTACGGCGGTGCTGACGACCGTGGCGAGAACGGTGAATGCGCAATCGTCCCATGCGCACGCGCCGATCGCCGCCGTCGTCCGATCGTTGTAGACGTAGGTGCCCGGGCGGAATTCGGTGACGCCGGGCAGCTCGTGCGTCCGCCAGAGCGTAGGCGTCGAGCCGCCGCTCACGATGGGCGGACGATAGCCGGCGCGGTCGAACGTCTCGATGGCGTGCGCGATCGCCCGGCCGAGCGACGCCAGGCTTTCGTCCTGCCGATCGACGGGCTCGCGTACGTGGCCCGGGTAGAACGCGAGGCCCTCGAACTCGAGCGGCGCGTGGTCGCGAACCGCGCGTGCAAGCGCAAGCGCGTCGTCCACCCGCGGTATGCCGACGCGGTGCATGCCAAGGTCGAGCTCCACATACACGCCGATCGGGCGATCGGCCTCGCGTGCGGCCGCGGCGATGTCGTCTACGGCGCGCGGCGAGTCAAGGGCCACGGTGAGCTTCACGGTTTCCGGAAGGCCGGCGAGGCGCGCCGCGCGCGGTTGACCCACGGGCGGGTAGGCGACGAGCAGATCGTCGCATACGCCGCTCATGACCTCCGCCTCGAACGGAGTGGCGCACGTCAACCCGACGGCGCCCCGCCGCAGCTGCTCGCCGGCGATGCGCGGTGACTTGTGCGTTTTGATGTGCGGCCGAAGCGCGAGGTCGTGCTCCGTTGCATATGCGGCCGCACGGTCGAGATTTCGGACGAGCCGGTCCATGTCGACCAGCGGGATCGGCGTCTCGAGCTCGTGGATTGTCAGTGACATGGTTGCGCGAATCTCTTCGTGGAGAACGGTAAATGAAACAGTCCGAACGTAAGTGGCAACCGTTTCAGCTCGGCGGCGACGTGCCGCCACCGGTCGGCGCGTATTCTCCGGCGGCGCGGGCCGGTGATCTCGTCTTCGTGTCGGGCCAGGTGCCGCGCGACCCGGCATCGGGCCAGCTGGTTGGAGACGACTTTACTTCGCAAACCAGGCAGGTCATGAAAAACGTCGAGCGGGCCTTGGCTACAGCGGGCGCGTCGCTGAGCGACGTGGTATCCGTGGTCGTCTACCTCGCGAACGTCGACGACTGGGGGACGTTCAACAGCCTGTACAAAGAGATCATGCCGTCGCCATTTCCCACCCGGACCGCGGTCGGAGCCGATCTTCGCGGAATCTTAGTGGAGGTGAGCGCCGTCGCCTACGCGCCGGTGGCGAAATAACGGCCCACCCCGCCTTAACGAAGCCCGGGAACAGCCGTCTACCTCGTTGAAGGCGCTTTGAGCGCCTGTACATCTCAATAGGTGGAGGCTCACCGTGAAGGATATTCGTTCGGCGATCGCGGCGATCGCCCTCGTTGTCGGCGGCGCCGTTGTTGCGGCGGCTCAACAGCCGGCTCAGACGCCGTCGCCCCGGGCGCATCAGCGGGGGATGCAGGACAGCACTCGGAAGCATTTCGGCGGTCGTGGCTTCGGCCCGGGTGCCATGCAGAAGCAGCTCTTCAAGGGCATCACGCTCAGCGATGCTGAGAAAACCAATATCAAGAACGTGCACACGAAGTACGAGGCGCAGATGAAGGCGCTTCGCGAGCAGTTCAAGCCGCAGATGAAGGCGGCTCGACAGGCCCGTCAGCGTGGCGACACGGCCGCGTTGAAGAACCTGTGGGCGCAGACGTCGGCGCAGCGCGAGCAGACGAAGAAGCTGCTCGAGGCCGAGCGCAACGATCTCCGCGGAGCGTTGGCGGCCGAGCATCGCGCGCAGTTCGACGCGAACGTCAAGCAGCTCGAGCAGCGTGTCGCACAGCGCGCGAACAAAGAATTCAAAAGGGGTGGTCGCGCTTCAGCGGATTCGCGACCTCGCGCGTAATGAAAGTGTAGTCGCGAGAGGATGTGTGGGCGCGCGGGTGGGCGCGTCCCCCCTCTCTGCAGGCAACGGTCTGGAGCTTCGGCTTCAGGCCGTTTGCTTTTCTCGGCGACTCGGCGACTCGGCGATTAGTACTTTCTGATCTCGTCGACTCCGAGGGCTCTGCTTTCATCGTCTGCCGTCTCCACTGCAGCGACGAGCGCGCGGATCATTTGGCCGATCGTTACCAATCCGAGACGTCGTGCGCCGTCGCGTGTCTTGGGGAAAACCCTGAGCAGCCAGTAGATCGGCATCACCAAATACGGCCACCGGTGTCCGGGGCCGAGCACGTACCATGGACGCAGAATCGTGCACGGCAATGGGCTTTCGCGAAGCAGTTGCTCCACGCGGACACGCACGTCGATGTAGGCGTGCATGATCGGAGCCGGATGCGCGACGCTCACGTACACGAAACGTCGCGCGGCCGCCGTCTCGGCCGCGGCGATGCACTCGCGGGCCGCGGGGAAATCGAGCGCTTCGAATTGGGCCGCCTTGGCCGGTGACGGCCGCGGCGTGCCGACGAGGTGGACGACGACCGCGCCACGCGGAATCGCCGCCGCGATCGAATCGCGCGCCAGCACGTTGCCGACGACGCTGATCGCGCCGTTCGGCGCCTTCGCCTCCGACCCCGGGCGCACCAGCGTGTACACGCGATGTCCGCGCGCGCGTAGCGCGGGGACGAGACGCGAGCCGATATAGCCGGTACCGCCGGCGATGAAAACGTCGAGCGGGTTCTGCACAAATCGAATCTATTGCGCGAGGATGGCGTTGTTGGGTCTGCACGCCGAGTGGATCAGCGAAGTGCTGGGGTCCCGCCCGGCGTCTCTCTTGCCACGGTGGGTGTCGTCCCGGGCGGCCGCGCGGGGTGCGGCAGTCCGAGATAGTCGCCTGCCCGATCGAGCGCATCATCGAGGTTGCCGAATATGTTCTCCTCGCCGATCTCCTCGAGCACGGCAGACCGGCCGATCGCGACGAGCGGCTGCGTGTGAACGTCGGACAGCAGCACGAGCGTGCCGTCCTTCCGGCTGCGGTGCACAACGTCCTTGAGCGCGTGCATGCCGCTCGAGTCGATCGACGGCACGTTGCGAAGGCGGATGATCAGCACGCGCGGCTTCGTCGCAACCCGGCCCACGGTGTCCTTGAACGTTTCGGCCACGCCGAAGAAGAACGGACCGTTCACCTCGAACACCTCGACTCCTGGCGGCACGCTGCGACGGCTGACGGCGTTCGGATCCGTGGAGTACTGATCGCCGCCGTCCTCCAGCTCGATGGTCACGGAGCTGACGTTCGCCACCTCCGCCATACGTCGCATGAAGAGGAATGCCGCGGCGACCATGCCGACCTCGATCGCGACCGTGAGATCGACGAGCACAGTGAGCAGGAACGTGGCGAGGAGTACGACGACGTCGCTCTTCGGCGCCGTGAGCTCGGCGACGAACGACCGCCACTCGCTCATATGGTACGCGACGACGACGAGAATGGCGCCGAGGGTCGCCATCGGGATCAGCGCCGCCCACTTGCCCGCGAAGAGGGTGATGATGAGCAGGGTCACGGCGTGCGTCATTCCGGCGACCGGCGTGCGCCCGCCGTTCTTCACATTCGTCGCCGTGCGCGCGATGGCGCCCGTGGCCGGAATGCCGCCGAACATCGGCGAGACGATGTTGGCGACACCCTGCGCGACGAGCTCCATGTTCGAGCGGTGGCGTCCGCCAATCATGCCGTCGGCGACCATCGCGGACAGCAGCGACTCGACCGCCGCGAGCATAGCGATGGTGAAGGCCGGCCCGACGAGCGCTTGCGCCTGCGCCAACGTGATGTGCGGCAGGACGGGATGCGGCAGCGCCGCGCTGATGCCGCCGAATCGCGTCCCAATCGTCTCGACCGGCCAGTGGAGCAACTGCGCGACCGCGGTCGACACGAGGAGCGCGATGAATGGTCCGGGAATGCGCCGGTTGATGCGCGGCCAAACGAGGATGATGGCGAGCGCGATGCCGCTCACGGCGATCGCGTACGGATTGATGTCCGTGATGTGCTCGACAAAGGCGCGCCACTTCTCGATGAAGTCGGCGGGCACGGCGCCCATCTTCAGGCCGAGGAAGTCCTTGACTTCGTTGGAGAAGATGATGACCGCGATGCCGCTCGTGAATCCGACGACGACGGGGTGCGGAATGAACTTGATGACCGCGCCGAGCCGCACGGCGCCGATGACGACGAGAAAGATTCCGGCGAGCACGGTCGCGACGGCGAGGCCATCGTAGCCGTACTTCTGAACGATGCCGTAGACGATGACGACAAATGCGCCGGTCGGTCCGCCGATCTGCACGCGCGATCCGCCAAGCGCGGAGATGATGAAGCCGGCGACGATCGCCGTGTAGAGCCCCCGGTCCGGGCTCACCCCGCTGGCGATGGCGAAGGCGATCGCCAGGGGCAGGGCGACGATTCCGACAATGACGCCGGCGATGAGGTCGGCGGTGAGCTGTTCCCGCGTGTACCCCTTGAGCGTCGTGAAGAGCTTTGGAACGAGCAACTCTGAAATCCCCGCTTGACGTTGAACGGTGGTTCAATATACTGCGCTTGAGAAAGCGCACCAACGCGAGGCTCTGGTCCCCCCCCCGTGCAGCTCACGCTCCGCCAAGCCGCGAGCTATCTCGGCGTCAACGAAGGCACGATTCGTCGCTGGATCGACCAGCGCGCGCTGCCGGCGCACTCGGTGAGCGAACGCCTCTATCTCAATCCGGTCGAGCTCTGGGAATGGGCGGTCGAGACGGGCGTGCCGGCGTCGCGCGCGCTGCTCGACGTCGCGCATCGCGCCCCCGACGAAGTGCCGCCGCTCTCGGTGCTGCTTCGCGAAGGCGGCATCTTCCACGACATCGACGCGACGGACAAGCACCGCGTCCTGGCGCAATTCGTCGAGCGGCTGCCGCTTCCACCGGAACAGGACCGGGCCTTTCTCCTCGACGTGCTCGAAGCACGTGAGGCGCTCGGCTCGACCGGGATCGGCGACGGCATCGCTATTCCGCACGTGCGAAACCCGATCGTGCTCCACATCGCGCGGCCATTCGTCACCCTCGGCCTGTTGACGCATCCGATCGACTTCGCGGCCATGGACGGCAAGCCGGTGCACGCGTTGTTCATGGTCGTCAGCCCGATCGTTCCGACGCATCTGAGAATCCTCGCGCAGCTGGGATTCGTTCTTCGCGACGACACGCTCCGTGAGATGTTGCGTACGCGCGCCTCGGCGGATGACATCCTCGGCCGGCTGGAGATGATCGAGACGACGCGCACCACCGGATCGTTCCGGGTGCAGGAGCGCAAGCCGACCCCGTGACGCCGCTCTGGATCGGCCTCGGCTTGTTCGTGCTCGCCGCGGCGGCGCAAGTCGCTCTGCGCGGCCGCCGCGCCGCCGATTCCGTTTTCAGCATCCTCGTTCTCGCCGGCTCGGCGCTGGGTATTGCCACGGCCGCCGGTGTGCTGCGCGCGGGCGTCACCCTGTCCACGACGATCCCCAGCGCGCTTCCGGGCGGCGACTGGGTCATCGGCGTCGATTCGCTCAGCGCGGTGTTTCTCGTCGTCATCCTCGGCGTTGGATCGCTCTCCGCCGTGTACGGCATCGGCTACATGCGCTACGACGACGAGACCGTCGCTTGGCCGAGCCATGCGTTCTTCGCCCTCGAGGTGGCGGCGCTGGCACTGGTCGTCTGCGCGCGTTCCGTCGTTCCATTCATGGGCGCGTGGGAGCTGATGGCAATCGGATCGCTCCTCCTCATTCTCACGGAGTACCGCCACGCCGAGGCGAGGCGGGCTGGTTTCATCTACATCGTGGCCACCCACGTGGGAACGCTCGCGTTGTTCGCGCTGTTTGCGACGCTGGCGCGCGGAAGCGGTGACTGGACGTTCGACGCTCTGGCGCGAGGAGCGGAACTGTCGGGCGGTGCGCTCGTCGCCGTGTTGGTGTTGGCGCTGGTCGGATTCGGCGTGAAAGCGGGACTCGTTCCATTGCACTTCTGGCTGCCGCCCGCGCACGCTGCCGCGCCGTCGCATGTGTCCGCGCTGATGTCCGGCGTCGTGATCAAGATCGGGATCTACGGATTGCTGCGTGTCCTGTGGCTCATCGGCACGCCACCGTTCTGGTGGGGCTGGACCGTGCTTACGATTGGCGCGCTGTCGGCGATCCTCGGCGTGCTGTGGGCCCTCGCGCAGCACGACATCAAGCGTCTGCTCGCCTATCACAGCGTCGAGAACATCGGCATCATTCTTATGGGCATCGGGCTGGCTGGGGTTGCGAGTGCCCACGGACGACCGGTACTCGCCGCGATCGGATACGGCGCGGCGCTGCTTCACACGTTGAACCACGCGCTCTTCAAGAGCTTGTTGTTCCTCTGCGCCGGCGCCGTATACCGCGAGACGGGAACGCGCGATCTCGAGCGACTCGGCGGGTTGGCGCGACGCATGCCGGTCGTATGGCTGCTGTTCGCGGTTGGCGCCGCGGCGATCGTCGGGCTGCCACCGCTGAACGGCTTTGTCAGCGAGTGGCTCCTCTATCGCGGGCTGCTCGAGGCGGGGCAATCGGCCGAAGCGATGCGACTCGCCGTGCTCGGCGTGCCCGCGCTGGCGCTCGTCGGCGGGCTCGCGCTGGCGTGCTTCGCCAAAGTCGCGGGCGTCGTCTTCCTCGGCACCGCTCGCTCGTCGCCCGCCGTGGAAGCCCGTGAGCCGAACGCATGGCTGCGCGGGCCGGCGATCGTCATTGCCGTTGCCTGCGCGGTGATCGGCGTTGCGCCGCCGCTCGTCATCCCGATCGCGCTGCGCACTGCCGGCTATGTCGAGTCGGTCGCGCTCGATGTCGATGCCGCGGCCGGTGTCACACACTCGGCGTGGCAGGTCGCGCGCTTCGCGCTGGTGCTCCTCTTCGCGACCGGGGTCGCCGCGCTCGTCATGCGCTGGCTTCGCGCTCGCGTTGTACGGCGCGAGCTCGACACCTGGGCCTGTGCCTACACGGCCGTGACTCCACGAATGCAGTACACGGCGTCGTCGTTCGCTGCGCCGTTGCTCGATGTGTTCGGAGCGGCGAGCGGCATTCGGACGCACCGCGGGGCGACGGTCTTCCACTCCGAACCCTTCGACCTCGTGCTCGATCGCGCCGTGGCGCCGGCGTGGGCTATGGTTCAGCGCGTTGCCGTCCGCCTCCGCGGCCTGCAGCAGGGACGACTGCGCACGTATCTCGTGTACGTCGTCGTTACGCTCACGATGCTGCTCGCCTATCTCGTCGTGCGCGGAGGGACACGATGACGTTCGAGCAGGCGTCTCCCCTCGTGGCACTGCTCCTCACGCTCGTGCTTGCCCCGCTCGTGCCGGGCGTTGCGACGCGCACGCGGGCCTTCCTCACCGGACGGCGCGGCTCGCCCGTCTGGCAGCTCTACTCCGACCTCTGGAAGCTCTCTCGGCGCGGCATCGTCTACGCGCGGGTGACGACGACGCCATTTCGCCTGGTGCCGATTGTCGCGCTCGCTGCCGCCGTCGTCGCCGCGCTGCTCGTGCCACTCGACGGTCGAACATCGGTGTTCGCGTTCGCCGGCGACGTCGTCGCGTTCGCCTACACGCTGGCGCTTGCCCGATTCGTGCTCGTGCTCGGCGCGCTGGACACAGGCTCGAGCTTCGAGGGAATGGGGGCGAGCCGCGAAGTCACGTTTGCGACGCTGGTCGAATTCGCGCTCTTTCTGGGTCTCGCCGCGCTGAGTGTGGCGACGCGGCAGCTGTCACTTTCCGGCGTGGCCGGCGAACCGCTCGCCGACCGATGGATGACCGCAGCTCCGGCGCTCGTGATGGTGGCTGCTGGGCTTTTCGTGCTTCTTCTCGCCGAGTGTTCGCGATCGCCGGTAGACGACCCGACCACGCACCTCGAGCTGACGATGATCCACGAGGTGATGATCCTCGATCACAGTGGTCCGGATCTCGGCGTCATACTCTACGCGAGCGCCGTGAAACTGAGCGTGCTCTCGGCATTGCTCGCGCGCGTTGCCTGGCCGGTGGCGCATCTCGAGCCTGCAGCGCGACTCGGCACGCTCGCCGCCTCACTCGTGCTCGTCGGCGTTCTCGTCGGGGTCGTCGAAGCGTCAATGGCGCGTCTCAAGTTGCCAAAGGTGCCGCTGTACATCGCCGGCGGTGCCGCCCTGTCGGGACTCGGTCTCGTCCTCCTGCTGCGGTAGACGACCATGCGCGCCTTGATCGAGCCGATCCTGCTTGCCGTCGTGCTCACCAACTTCGCGGTGCTCGGCATCTCGCGCGTCACGGCCTGCGTGAGAATGCTGGCCGTGCAGGGCGCGTTGCTCGGCGTGTTGTCGATTGCCGTCGAGCGTCCGCTGTCGGTGCACTCCGTTGCACTTGGCACTGGCACGGTGATCGTGAAAGCGCTGGTGCTTCCGTGGTTTCTGCGGTGGGCGATGCGCGAGACATCGGTGCGGCGCGAGGTCGAGCCGGTGATCGGGTACATGGGGTCGCTGCTGCTCGGGGCGGTTGCAGCGGGTCTCTCCTTCGGCGTCGCCAACCGCCTTCCCGCGGTCGGCTCGGGTCAGGACGCGCCGGTGGGGCTGCTCGTTCCGGTGGCGCTCGTGACGCTCCTCTGCGGACTGCTCGTGTTGATCACGCGCAGCAAGGCGGTCACGCAGGTGGTCGGCTACCTGATGCTCGAGAATGGTGTGTACCTGTTTGGTCTCACGCTGGTGGAGCGGATCTCGTTCCTCGTCGAAGTCGGTGTGCTGCTCGACGTGTTCGTCGCCGTGTTCATCATGGGAATCGTCGTGTTCCACATCAACCGCGAGTTCGATTCGAT
>Ga0207674_10000725_pt1 | contig 43126 bp, 44 predicted proteins | sample KBSCornC72_FD_184303 | JGI IMG/M metagenome (GOLD analysis project Ga0207674, IMG submission 184303) | Corn rhizosphere microbial communities from Kellogg Biological Station, Michigan, USA - KBS Corn C7-2 (SPAdes) (version 2) | ecosystem: Host-associated > Plants > Roots > Rhizosphere > Soil ... | reverse complement strand
CGCCTCCCCCGCCCCCGCCTCCGCCGCCGCCGCCGCCGCCGCCGCCATCGCCGCCACCTCCTCCTCCGCCGCCGCCGCACCGGCCCAACTTTTTCCAGCCGTGGCCGCCCGTCCCTGACGACAGAAGGAAGGACATCGTCGTGATCGCGCTCGATCTTGGCATGGATCAGTTCGACACCATCGACACCGGCGTTACGAGCGGCGCCGACCCCAGCGAATGGGACCCGATCAACGTGGACGAGGAAGGTCGCGTCGACAGCTGTGATGCGAACGGTGGAGGAGCAGGAGCCAACGCTCCCGCCATCTGTCACACCGAGAAAAAGTAGAATTTCGCCGACGAGCCGATGAACTGCTGGAACAGCGCCGGCGCGCTTGGTAGCGACGGCGCATGGCCGATCCCGACATTGCTTCCGTAATCGAAACCCCTTTCGACGCCGCGCTTTCGGAGCGCTACCTCGTCTATGCGCTTTCAACGATCACGGCGCGCTCGCTGCCCGATGTCCGTGACGGGCTAAAGCCGGTTCATCGCCGCCTGCTGTGGGCGATGCGGTTGCTCCGCCTCGACCCCGCCGGCGCCTACAAGAAATCGGCCCGCGTCGTCGGCGACGTGATCGGCAAGTATCACCCTCACGGCGACCAGTCGGTCTATGATGCGATGGTCCGCCTCGCACAGGATTTCGCGCTCCGCTACCCGCTCGTGGACGGGCAGGGGAATTTCGGCAACATCGATGGCGATAACGCCGCCGCGTACCGCTACACGGAGGCGCGGCTTACCGCGATCGCGATGCAGCTGATGGCTGGGCTCGACGAGGGCACGGTCGACTTCCGCCCCACCTACAATGGCGAAGAGGAAGAGCCGGAGGTCTTCCCGGGGCTGTTCCCGAACCTGCTCGCCAACGGTGCGAGCGGGATCGCAGTTGGAATGGCGACGTCAATCCCGCCCCACAATGTCGGTGAGCTAATTGATGCGGCGATGCACCTGATCGACAATCCGAAGGCCGAAGAACGAAGCCTGATGGACTTCGTCGCCGGGCCGGACTTCCCGACTGGCGGCGTGCTCGTCGACAGCCGCGATTCCATCGCCGAAGCCTATGCGACGGGCCGAGGCTCGTTCCGCCTAAGGGCGCGGGTCGAAGTCGAGCGGGAGAAGGGCGGGGGCTGGCACCTGCTCGTGAGCGAGATGCCTTATGGCGTTCAGAAGGCCAAGCTGATCGAGCAGATTGCCCAACTGATCGCCGACAAGAAGTTGCCGATCCTCGCTGACGTGAAGGACGAAAGCGATGACAAGGTACGGCTGGTCCTTGAGCCGCGGGCGCGGACGGTCGATCCGGACCTGCTGCTCGAGAGCCTCTACCGACTGACCGACCTCGAAATCCGTTTCCCACTCAACCTTAACGTCCTAGATGCGACCCGCACGCCCGGTGTGATGAGTCTCAAGCAGGTGCTCAGCGCCTGGCTAAGCTTCCAGATCGAAGTGCTGGTCCGCCGCAGCCAGGTACGGATCGGCAAGATCGACGACCGGACGGAGCTGCTCGACGGCTTCCTCATCGCCTATCTGAATCTTGACCGGGTAATCGAGATTATCCGCTCCGAGGATGAGCCAAAGCCGGTGTTGATGTCGGAATTCTCGCTCACGGATCGCCAGACCGAAGCCATTCTCAACATGCGGTTGAGGAGTTTGCGCAAGCTCGAGGAGATGGAAATCGGGCGCGAACGCGCGGCGCTGGCGAAGGAGCGCGAAGAGCTGACAAAGCTCGTCGAAAGCCCGACGCGGCAACGGAGCCGGCTCAAGAAGGACCTGCAGGCGATCAAGGACAAGTTCGGCGATGATCGCCGGACGAGGATCGAGGAGGTTGCCCCGGCACGCGAGATCGACTGGTCGGCGATGATCGAGAAGGAGCCGATCACCGTCATCCTGTCGCAGCGCGGCTGGATCCGGGCGATGAAGGGCCATCTGGCGCTTGAGCAGGTCGCTGACCTCAAATGGCGCGAGGGCGACGACCCGTTCATCCATTTCCACGCGCAGACCACCGATCGCTTGGCACTCTTCGCCTCGAATGGCCGTGTCTACACGCTGGCAGGTGATAAGTTGCCGAGTGCCCGCGGATTCGGCGAGCCCGTCCGCTTGTTCATCGATCTCGATGCAGAGGTAGACATCATCCACCTGCTGGTCGCGCGTCCGGACATGAAACTGCTCATTGCCTCGTCAGACGGCAAGGGCTTCATTGCCAGTGGTGATGCGACGCTCGCAGAGACCCGCAAGGGCAAGCAACTCGTGAATGTCCGCCCCGGAGCTCGAGTAGCGGTCGTCAGAGCGGTACCACCGAGTGCCGACGCCGTCGCGGTTGTCGGCGAAAACCGGAAGATGGTTGTCTTCCCGCTTTCGGAGCTTCCGGAACTCGCGCGGGGGCAAGGCGTCACGCTTCAACGCTATCGGGATGGCGGTCTGTCCGATGCGACCGTTTTTTCCTTCGCGGAAGGTCTCAGCTGGGCGCTTGGCGGCGAAACGGGCCGTGTTCGGACGGAAACGGACCTGTCGTCCTGGCGCGCGGCGCGGGGGGCTGCGGGACGCATGCCGCCGATCGGATTTCCTCGAAATAACCGCTTCGGATAACGCGTTAACTAAACGCTGTTAACAAGGCGCAGCAAACGCAAAAAGATACCGAGAATTAACCCCTCATCGCCATAGATGCGGAAATGCAGGCTGCAGCGACCCGGGCGACGGGAGTTCAAAGGCTCCGTCGGGCGGACAGATTGAATGCGACTCCGCATTTGTCGGCTGCGGACGATCTCTGCTTGCTCAATGCACTTCCGATCGCTGCTGCAATCATCGAACGGCAAGACGACAAGTGTCTCAAGGTAGTCGCGCACAACAGCCGCTTCATCGAGGCGGTCAAGCGATCGAACTGCCCTGCGCTCAACTGGAATGAAGCCGATTGCCTCAAGGCCGGTGCGATCGCCGACTTGCTTCACAATTTCTTCGACGGTGTCGAGACTGCCGGCGAGCTCGATTTCAAGCATGGCGAAGGTGTCTCTTCGCACTTCTTCCGGCTGAAGCTTGCGCCGCTTCCGAAAAAGGATTCGCCGAACGCGCGGTGCCTGCTCAGCGTCGTCGACCGCACGGTCGAAGTCCAGGCGGAGCGGACGCTGCGTGCAGAGATGCTGCGCGACAGCCTGACTGGGCTGCCGAATCGCCTTGCCTTTACCGAGGCTGTCGAAACGGCCGGCGAGAATGTCTCGCGCGACCTCGAGCATGCGGTTCTGGTCGTCGACATGCTGCGGTTTAGTCGAATCAATGAATCGATGGGCAGCCTTGCCGGCGACGAGCTGCTGATCACTTTCGCCCGCCGCCTGATCCTGGCGTTGCGCGCCGGCGACGTGCTGGCGCGGACCGGAGGCAACGAATTCGGCGTCCTCGTGTCACTGCGCCGCGGAGTTGAGGATGCGCTCAAGGCCGCCGAGCGGATTCAGCAGGTGATGGCAACGCCGTTCAAGTTGTCCGAACTGGAGATCCGTGTGGAGTGCGCCATCGGTGTCGCGCTGATGCATGCGGGACAGGACCCTGAGGAGCTATTCCGCAACGCGCAATTTGCCGTCAAGCAGGCCAAGTCAGTCGGTCATCCGCAGGTCTATGAGCCTCATCAGGCCACGGAAGCTCGCCGCCGCTTCTCGATCGAGACCGAGCTTCGCCGCGCCCTCGACAAGGATCAGCTGAAACTCTTCTATCAGCCGCTAATCGATCTGAAGTCGGGCCAGGTAGCCGGCTTCGAGGCCCTCGCGCGCTGGACCCACGAGGACCGCGGCGAGATCAGCCCGACAGAATTCATCCCAGTTGCCGAGGAATCGGGCCTCATTTTGCAGCTTGGCAGGTGGGCGATGGATAAGGCCGCGCACACGCTGGCCGAATGGGACAAGGAGAGTGGCGAGAAATTGCCTCTGTACGTCGGCGTGAACCTGTCGGCGATCCAGGTCGCGCGCGACGACATCGCCGGAGTCGTCCAGAGTGCGCTAAAGTCAAGCGGCCTTACGGGCGACCGATTGTCGCTCGAGCTCACGGAAAGCTCGATTGTGCAGGACCCGGCCCGGGCGACGCGCGTGTTCGATGCGCTGAAGGCGCTCGACGCCACGGTTGCTATGGATGATTTCGGAACCGGCTATTCGAGCTTGGCTTACCTTCAGCGGTTGCCCATCGACGTGCTCAAAATCGACAAGAGCTTCGTCTCCGGGATGATGGTCGATCCGGACGCGGTTGCGATCGTTCGCGCGGTGCTCAGCCTCGCTGAAGCGCTCGGAATGTCGACGACGGCTGAAGGCATCGAAACGGTCGAGTTGGCGACGACCTTAGCAACGCTCGGCTGCGGTTCTGGCCAGGGGTTCTATTTCGCCAGGCCACTCGAAGCCGATCAGGCGCTCAAATATTGGAAATCGCGCCAGCGCTGAACTTCCTCAGCCGTACAGGATAGCATTGTCGCTGAAGCTGCCGCGGCGTTGATCCTGCCCTGACCCGCTCAGGGACGGGTGCACTTAATCTCTGGAACCTGCCCCTCCCGTCGTGGTTTAAACCTTTGGGAAACAGGGGAAGGACGAGCCATGCTGAAGTGGCTCGCGGCGGCGGCTGTACCGCTGGTTTCGGCGACTGCCGCACACGCGCAGATGAAGGGACTCGCACCCGCGGACGTTGCAAGCGTCGCCCGAGCGCACGAGCTCGACCTCCGCCTTTTGCAGCAACACGGCTACGAACGACCGCTATCTCTGATCCAGGGAACGACTGTTCGGCAGGACGTGGCGCCAAATGCTTTCGTCGGCATTGGTCTGGCCAACATGTACGGTCGCAAGAAGGGCGGCAATCCGCGACCCGGCGATCCGCCTACGCGATCGCGCAAGCCGGCGGTCACGTTCATCTTCAAATTTTGAGCTAGGCAGTAAGCAGGTCCGAATAACGGGCCGCGTGCCGACAAGACATGGCCAAGCGCAAGGTCCTCTCAACGCTGCGCACGAGTACGGGATGATTGATGTCGGGCGGGTGGACGCCGAGGCGCAAAACCTCGAGCGGAATATGACGCAGCGCCGCCGCGGCCGCCAGCGATGAGGCCAGGCGCAGTCGACTTCGGCTCGCCCACGTGATCACCGGTCCGCGCGCGAGCTGTTTGCCGGTCGCCGGCGACCACACCCGCAAATGGTCTTCGGCAATGGGCAATTCGGCCTCGCGAAGCGCTTGCCTTGAGCCATCGCCGTAAAGCCAGGCTGGCGCGACGAAGCCGGTCACCGGCCGGCCGATGATATCCTCGAGGAGCGACCTACCTGCCGCGATGCGGCTAGTAGCCTCGACGCGCGAAAGACCGAGGAACTCGCCCTCGCCGGCGGTCATCAGCTTGGCGCGAGCCGCGGCCGTTGCGGACGCGTGGCTGCTGTCGTCGCGGTGATAGAAGCCGTGGAGGAACATCTCGACACCTGCATCAGCCCAGCTGCGCAGGCGCTTCGCGAAGGCTGAGCCAGGGACGATCGGCGCGTCGCCCCAATGGTTCGGAACGACCAGCATCGCGAAACGGTCTCCAACGTATGGGCGGAGCAGTTCAAGCAAGCCGTCCACCTCGCGCTCGAAGCGCGGCGAAACGTCGTGGATGGAAGTCAGCAACAGGTGGGGCGGTGAAGAGGCCATAATCACGCCGATCTTAGCCGGTCAGCAGCGCGGGACCCCATTAACAAAGCTTCACTTGAACTTCATCAGTCCCAACCGTCTGCTTTTATCGATGCGGATCGCCGACGTTTGCGCCTTTTACACGCCCGCCGGCGGCGGTGTGCGCACTTATGTAGAAGCCAAGCTGCGCGCCGCTGCGCTCTTCGGCCACGAGATGATCGTGATTGCCCCCGGCGAGCGCCACGAAGTCATCCGACGCGGCCCGGGCGCGGTGCTGGTGACGATTCCGTCGCCACGGCTCCCAGTCGATCGCCGCTACCGCTACTTCGACGACGAGCGAGCGCTCCATGCCGTCCTCGACGCTTGGCAGCCGGATCATGTCGAGGCCTCCTCGCCCTGGTCGAGCGCGACCATGGTCGGCCGTTGGCAGGGGGTGGCGAGCCGCTCGCTGGTCATGCACGCAGATCCGCTTGCCGCCTACGCATACAGGTGGCTCGGTGGCCTAGCTACGACGGACCGGATCGACCGCTTGTTCGGCTGGTTCTGGCGCCACCTGCGCGGCCTCGGCCGGATGTTCGACACGGTGGTGTGCGCGAATTCGCAGCTCTCCAGTCGACTTCGCGATGGCGGGGTCGCCAATTCCGAGACGATCCAGATGGGGGTGGAAGCCGGCATCTTTTCGCCATCGTTGCGCTCCCCGGCATTGCGCGAGCGGGCGTTAAGCGCACTGGGTCTCGATACCGACGCGACGCTCTTGATCGGCATCGGCCGCTTCTCTGCCGAAAAACGCTGGGACATGGTCCTGCGCGCGGTCAGCGAGGCCGCGCGACAGCACGCCGTGGGCTTGCTCCTCATCGGGGATGGATCCAAGCGGACGCGTCTGGAGCTGCTTGCCGAGCGCACAGGCGGGGCCGTTGTGTTGCCCGCGATACGCGACCGCGACGAGCTTGCGCGGCTGCTGGCGAGCGCTGACGCGCTCGTGCACGGCTGCGAGGCGGAGACCTTCTGCCTAGTCGCCGCCGAAGCGCGTGCGAGCGGCGTGCCGCTCATCGTGCCGGATCGCGGCGCTGCTCTGGACCAGCTCGTCGCGGGGGCAGGCGCCACTTACAGTTCGGCGTCCGAGCCTTCGCTCACGCGCGCCATCACTCGTTTCATTGAGCGCGGACCAGAGCTCCAGCGGGCGGCGGCTGCAAGGTCGAGCCGTAGCCGGACAATGGACGAGCATTTCGCCGAGCTGTTCGCGCGTTATGAAGGACTTGCGCCACAGCATGTCGTCCAGCCGGCGGCGCGCATGGATGTCTCCGTTGGTGATGTGCCGCAAGAGATGGCCCTCGGAGCCCTTTAAAGGTTCGCCTCGGCCAGACTCGTCTCGATGATTTGTTCAAGAGCCGACTCGGTCGGGAAACCCGCCTCAACCCAACGGTCCTCGATCCGCCTCAACGTTTGCGCGACGATCGGACCTTCGGACAGACCGCGCTTGATCAGCGCGCCGCCGCCTATGGGTAGGCGAGGTGGGTGCCATCGAGCGATGGCTGCGGCATCCCGGGGACGACCGCCAAGCAGCAGCCGATCGACCGTGCACTGGACCCCAACGCGATAGGCCAAGGCGTGCGGGTCACCGGCAATGTTGGGGTCGGCACTGCATCCGATCCGCTTCCTCGCCTTGTTGGACAGCCTCAGCCGGGCAGCGACGTCTTCTGCCGTCGCGCTTTGGCGAGGCAGCAGAGCCGTCAAGCGCCGCAGCGAATCCGGTTCAATGCCGGCTTCCCGCTCTGCGGCAATCAACGCGCGGAGAGTGACGATGCGCTCGGCCGCGATCTCCGGCAGCACCGATCGCAGAATATCACGATCGAGCATGATCGCGAGCGTTGGGCACGGATCGGCCATTCCGAGCAGCTTCAAGAGCTCGTCGGCGATGCGCTCGCGCGAAAGGGCCATGAGATCTTTGGAGCGCGCCGTGCATGCCTCCAGTGCCGCCGGGTCGAGCGCACCGGAGCCGAAGCGTGCGTGGAAGCGGAAGAAGCGGAGAATCCGCAAATGATCCTCGGCGATCCGCTGGAATGGATCGCCGATGAAGCGGATGTGGCGCTGCTCCAGGTCGGTGAGTCCGCCGAAATAGTCGAACAGCTCGCCCGTCACAGGGTCCGCCGACAAGGCATTGATCGTGAAGTCGCGGCGTGCGGCGTCTTCCTGCCAGTCGTCGGTGAAGGCGACAGTGGCCCGGCGGCCGTCGGTGCTTACGTCGCGGCGCAGCGTCGTGATCTCGAACGGATGCCCGTCGCTCACGGCGGTGATGGTGCCATGGTCGATCCCGGTTGGTACCGCCTTGATCCGCGCTTCTTCGAGGCGGTGCACCACATCGTACGGCGGAATTCTCGTGGCAAGATCGATGTCGCTGATCGGTAGACCGAGCAGGTCATCGCGGACCGCGCCGCCGACGTAGCGCGTCAACCCCTCGTCGGCGCCGAGCGCCGCAAGGAGCCGTTTCATTCCCCGTTTCTTGCGCCATTTCGCTGCGTCGAGTTTCAGCACCACTGCAGCCTGCGCGACAGATTGACGATGATGGCCGCGGTAGCCCCCCAGATCCTGCGATCGTTCCACATGATCTCGTAATAGTGGCGCTCAACTCCCTGGAACAGGGCGGTGCGCCGCTGCTGGTTCTGTGGGTCCAGAAGAAATTCGAGCGGAGCCTCGAACCAGTCGGCGACTTCGTGCTCGTGGGGCTCCAGCGGCAGGTCGGGTGGAACGACCCCGAGCACTGGAGTCACGACATAGCCGCTGACGGTGCAGTACGGTTCGATCTTTCCGATCACGTCGACCGCAGTCGGTTCGAGCAGTGTCTCCTCATGGGCCTCCCTCAGCGCCGCTATCACAGGATCCTCTCCCGGATCGACGCGACCGCCCGGGAAGGCGATTTGCCCGGCGTGCGTCCGCAGATGCTCGCGGCGAACCGTGAGGATCACCCCCGGCCTCGGCCGGTCGGTGATCGCGATCAGCACCGCGGCATCGACGTCCGCCTCTGCGCGAAGCTCCGGATAGTCTCCCTCCAGCGGCGGCTCGGCGACAGGCCGTGCAAGCGCCTCCCGCAAACGATCGGCAAGCGCAATGCGAACAGTCATCCCCCAACTTTCAGTGGGAAGAAGGTGCCGCTGCTCCACACGCCGGGCTTGCCCGCATGAACGAGCGCTAGGTCGGCGAGCTCATAATAGACCGCGCGCGTAAGCTCCGCTTCCAAGCCGTGCCGGACGAGCAGGCGGGGAGAGGGGCCGTTGGGCGTATCGACGATCCGCAGCCGGTGATCGGGACCGAGGATCACAGCATCGCCGCTGTCGAGCGCAAAGGCGATCCGCTGATCGCCGCCTTCTCCTTCGACGCGCATGTCGATCGCGCGAAAGGCGGTTGATTCGACCTCAATTTCGAGCTTCTCGGCGGGCGTTACGAGAACATGCCGGCCGTCGGGCTCTCGCCGCAACACGGTCGAAAAGAGCCGGACCATCGTCGGCCGGCGAATCGGCGCGCCCTCGTGGTACCAGGTGCCATCGCGAGCGATGCGCATGCCGGAATGGCCGCATCGGTCCGGATCCCACTGATCGACTGGCGGTAGCCCACGCTCATCGATGAGCCTTTGCAGTTCGGCGAGGCTCACGCCTTGAAGCTCGATCGGTTGTCGCGTCTCCGGCATCCGCGCGTCATTGGATTGCTTCGTCCTCCCGCTCAAGGCAGGAGTTCACCTGATGATTGAGCGAACTGCCATAGTCACGGGCGCGGGCAAGCGCGTTGGCGAGGCCATCGCGCGTGCGCTGCTCGACGATGGCTGGACGGTGGTCGCACATGTGCATCACCCGAAGGACGATGCCCCACGCGGTACGATAAAGGTTGCCGCCGACCTAACTGACGCCTCCTGCGCTGAAACGATATTCGGCGCCGCTAATGGGCGCCCGCCGGTACGGCTGCTGGTGAATAATGCAGCGCGCTTTGCCCGGGATGGCTTCGGCGCGTTCAACACTCGTGAATTCGATTCGCACTTGGCGGTCAACGTTCGAGCTCCTGCGCTGCTGATCGAAGCGATGGCTGGGGTGCACCGCGAAGGGGACGCCCTGATCGTCAACTTGCTCGATTCGAAGATTGCAGCGCCGAATCCTGATTATCTGAGCTACACTTTGTCGAAACATGCGCTTGCGGCGCTCACCGAGCTTGCTGCGCGGGCGCTTGCGCGGCGCGGAATCCGGGTCAATGGCGTCGCTCCTGCCCTAATGCTTCGCTCGAGCGGCCAGACCGAGGAGAATTTCAGAATCATGCATGCGAACAACCCGCTGCGAAGGGGGGTAGAGCCGCAAGACGTGATTGGCGCACTTCGCTATTTGATCGGTGCTTACGCGGTGACGGGGCAGGTCCTCACGATCGATTCCGGCCAGCGCTTCATGGCGCTGGAACGGGATGTGCAATTCCTGGGTGACGCATGACGGGAGCCGAATCCAAGCTCTCCGGCCTGGTGCCTGCGAACATTCGTGTCCGCTCAGCGCGCATTCTCCTCGAATCACTCGAGGTGAAGGCAGACATTGGCTTTCACGAGTTCGAGATCGGTTCGCCGCAGCGGCTGCTGGTCACCGTCGAGATCTGGCTCGATGATCTGGCGGCGCCTGCCGAGGACAATCCGGCGCGCGCCTGGAATTATGATTTCCTTCGTACGGAGGTCGAGAAGCTCGCCTCGGAGCGGCGCTACAATCTTCAGGAAACGCTCGCTCACGCAATTTTCGATCGGGTGGCGGCACTCCGCGGAACGCGCGCCCTAAGGATCAGGCTGTCAAAGCCCGACGTCTACCCCGAAGCCCACGGAGTCGGAGTCGAAATCGCTTCCTTTGCCGGGGCTTGGCCGGAAGCTTGAACAAGCTTCGTCAACAACAGCAGTTTCAGGCCTTCCGCCTGTGGAACAAAATCCGTTGCGCGACCTTTGACGCGGATATAAGGAGGCGCGCTTGCTACCGATGATATGTTGATACATCGGTGCGTTAACTATTGTTCGGGCGCACGTCCAAACGCCCGTTCTGACCGTGGAACGCTCCACGGCGTGTCGAGGAGAATTGCGGGTTAATGTCCTACGCCCAAAAGAGAGAGATCAGTGGCAACCGGACCTTGTCGATCATTTTGGTCGTCCTGCTCCAGTTCGCGCTCGGTTACGCGATCGTCACGGGACTCGCGTACAACGTCATCAAGAAGGCGACGCAAGATCTGAAGACGTTCGACGTCGAGGAGCCGCCGCCGCCACCCGAGGAGCCGCCGCCGCCGCCCAAGGACATGCCCAAGGTGCCGCCGCCGCCGATCACGCCTCCGCCCTTGGTGCGCATGGAAGCGCCGCCGCCGCCGATCCAGACGGTCACCATGCCGACTCCGCCGGTCATTCCGCCGGTCGTGCCGTCGCCGCCAGCACCGCCACCGCCGCCGCGCAAAACCGTGTCAGCGAGCCCCGCGCGAGGTGATGTCCGTACTTCATTCAGTAACGACGATTACCCGGCATCGGCTATTGCTGCGAACGCGCAGGGGACGGCTCAGGCCAGGTTAACGATCGGCCCCGACGGTCGCGTCACCGGCTGCGACCTTATCCGTTCGACTGGCAATGGCGCGCTGGATTCGACGACGTGCAATATTCTCCGCCGTCGGGTGAAGTTCACGCCTGCGCGTGACAGCAACGGCAACCCTACCAGCGATACGTACACCACCCCGCCGATTACGTGGGTACTCCCACCCGAATGATGCTCAAATTTTAGTTTTCAGAAGGAAGTCACAGATATGCAAGCAGCACCCGCCGCAGCAACCGCAAACCCCTACGGCCTGGTCCCCGCTCTCCAGCAGGGCGGCATTATCGCCATTTCGGTCTTCGCGATCCTGGTGATCATGTCGATCGGGACGTTCTACATCCTATTCACCAAGCTGATGCAGCAACAGAAGATCATCAGCCAGGGCCGTAAGGTCCGCTCGAGCTTCTGGAACTCGCCGAACCTGCGCGAAGCCTCGACCAAGCTCGAGGCGAAGAGCGCCTACCGCGCAATCGTCGACGATGCGCTCCTGGCGCAGGAGCAGCACGGCAAGCTGACCGATCCGATCGACCAGCACGACTGGATGGCGAATAGCCTGGCGCGCAGCCAAGGCTCCATCGGCGCCCGTCTCGGCGAAGGCCTGGCCTTCCTAGCGACCGTCGGTTCGACCGCACCGTTCATCGGTCTGTTCGGAACCGTTGTGGGCATCTATCGAGCCCTGATCAGGATCGGCGCTTCGGGTCAGGCGTCGATCGACGCCGTCGCCGGCCCGGTCGGTGAGGCGCTGATCATGACCGCGCTCGGCCTCGTCGTCGCGGTTCCCGCGGTGCTCGCTTACAACTGGCTGATCCGCCGCAACAAGTCGATCATGGAGGACCTCGCGGCCTTCACGAACGATGTCCACGGCTACATCATGTCTGCGGGCAACGTAAAGCCACGCCTCGGCGGTGCAGCTCCGGCGAGGGGCGCAGCTCCGACCCGGACCGCTCCCAGCGAGCCGGTTCGCACACCGACCGCCGCCAAGTAATAACGAGCGGAGGCCTGGCGTCGTGCCGGGCCTCCCTTGGATTCAGGATTAGAAAGAGACCGGCCTGATGGCAGGACAAGTAATCCAAGAAGGTGATGAAGACGCGGCGCTGTCCGACATCAATGTGGTTCCACTGACCGACGTGATGCTGGTGCTCCTGATCGTCTTCCTGATCACCACCCAGGTAATTAAGCAGGCAGTCCCAATCAAATTGCCGAACGTCCGGTACGAGCCGACCACAACCAAGCCGGAGAATGTGTCCCTGACAGCCCGTAACGGCCCTGGCGGCACTTGCGAGGTGTATTGGGGCGTGACCAAGGTCACTCAAAAGGAGCTGCTGGACCGCGCCGTCAAGAAGCTGGAAGACCAGATCAAGAAGGTCGGCGGAGTCCAGAACATCAACGAAGAGAATATGCCCGAGGCGCATATCCGGGGCGACGTCAACACGCAGTACAAGTGCATCGGCGCCGCGATCATCACCATGCAGCAGGCTGGATTCCAGCGTGTCGGATTCATTTCCGAGCCGCCGCCGCTGACCGGCTATCGCGCCGAATAGGAGCTTTTCGCGATGTCAATGCAAACCACTAGCGACAACACTTCTGGCGAGCCGATGCTGGACGTGAACGTGACTCCGCTGATCGACGTCATGTTGGTGCTTCTCATCATGTTCATCATCACGATCCCGATCCAGACGCATGCGGTGAAGCTCGATCTTCCGGTCAATCAGCCGAACCAGACCCCGCCACCGATCAACCCCATCAAAAACACCCTGTCGATCAATGCGCAGGACCAAGTGCTGTGGAACGGTGCGCCGGTGACAATGTCGCAGCTCCGCACCTACCTCGATGCGACACAGCAGATGAATCCGATCCCCGAACTTCACCTGCAGCCCGACGCGACTGCGCGCTATGAAATCGTGGACGATGTGCTCGCAGTGACCAAGAAGGCGAAGGTCCAGAAGATGGGCTTCGTCGGCAACGAATATTATATGAACGTATTCTAGGCCGAACGGCTTCGAAGAAGTTGAGGGCGGTTCCTTCGGGCACCGCCCTTTCTTTTTGCCCGCGCCACTTGCCTCAGTTTCGATGGTATGAGATATTATCACGCGACCCCGACGGAGGATTAGATGCGCCAAGTCATCGCTTTCGAACCCGCTGCTCCGTTCGGCGAGATAAACACGACACCGCTGATCGACGTCATGTTGGTCCTTCTGATCATGTTCATCATCACGATCCCGATCGAGACACACGCAGTGAAGGTCGATTTACCGACTTGCGCCAATTGCCCCACGCCGAAAGCTAGCGCGAATACGGTCACGATCGACCGAACTGGCCAAATTGCGTGGAACGATACGCCAATCACGAAACAGGAGCTTCGCTACTTGCTCAATCGGACGCAGCAGATGCGGCCCACACCGGAGCTTCATCTGCGGCCCGACGCGAGCGCGCAATACGGAACCGTCGACGAAGTGCTGACCACCATCAAGCGAGCCGATGTCCGGAAGTTCGGCTTCGTCGGCAACGAGGCATACGCCAATCTCTAGGGTTTAGAGACTACTAGCGTCGGCCATGGCGCCATGCCATTGATCGCGCCGATGAATGATCAACGCCGATTTGCCGTAATCATCCTCGCCGCAGGCCAGGGTACGCGCATGCGCTCCGACGCCCACAAAGTGTTGCACCCGATAGCCAGCCGGCCGCTGCTCCTGCACTTGCTCGACCGTGTCGATGCGTTGGGCGCGGACAAGCGTGTAGTGGTTGTCGGGAAAGGCCGCGACCAGGTCGAGCAGACACTCGACGGCCGCGACGTGCAAATCGCTCATCAGGCGGAACAGCTAGGCACGGCTCATGCGGTCCAGCAGGCCGAGGTGGCGCTCGCCGGTTATGACGGGCCCGTCCTGATCCTCTACGGCGATACGCCGTTCGTCGAGACGGCGACGCTGCGGCGGATGCTCGACCGGCTCGATGGGGACGGCGGGCCCGGGGTGGTCGTCCTCGCCTCGTCCCCGGCCGATCCGCTGAAATACGGCCGGATCATTCTTGGAGAAGGCGACCGCATCGCCAAGATGGTCGAATTTAAGGACGCGACCGAGGAGGAGCGCGCGGTGCGTCTGTGCAACTCTGGCATGATGGCGGTCCGCGCAAAGGACTTGTTTCGTTGGCTCGATCAAGTCGGGAACGACAATGCAGCCTGCGAATATTATCTGCCCGACATCGTCAACGTCGCCGCAGCCGAGGGCCGCGAAGCGGTGGTGATCGAGGGTGATCCCTACGAGGCGGCGGGAGTCAATAGCCGTGCCGAGCTCGCTCATCTGGAGCTCGAATGGCAGCGCAGGCGGCGCGAGCAGGTACTCGACGAGGGCGCGACGCTGATCGATCCGGAGAGCGTCTGGTTCGCTTACGACACCAAATTGGGGCGTGACGTGACGGTCGAACCGCACGTGGTCTTCGGCCCTGGAGTTAAGGTCGCGGACGGCGCGACGATCCACGCCTTCAGCCACATCGAGGGCGCGACCATCGGCGCCAAGGCGAGCATTGGCCCCTTCGCCCGAATTCGGCCCGGGACACGCCTCGGCGACAAGACGAAGGTGGGCAATTTCGTCGAGCTCAAGAAGGCCGTGATCGGCGAAGGAGCTAAGGTCAATCACCTGTCCTACGTTGGCGACGCCTCAGTCGGACCGAAGGCTAACATCGGGGCGGGCACGATCACCTGCAATTACGACGGCTTCGGCAAGTACCAGACCAACATCGGCGAGGGCGCGTTCATCGGTTCCAATACCGCGCTGGTGGCGCCGGTGACGATCGGCGACGGCGCGATCGTTGGTGCTGGATCGGTGATCACCCGTGACGTCGAACCCGACAGCCTGGCAATCGAGCGCAATGAGCAGAAGGGCATCGCCGGCTGGGCTCGACGCTTCCGCGAGCGCATGACTCGGAAAGCGGCGGAATGAGTTCGCTCCGCGCGCGCTGGAGCACCTGTCCGGAATCTTACTCGAAGATCACTTGGTTTCAGCCGTCGTCCCGATCTATCCAAGCGTTCGAAGGAGAATGACGGCGAATGTGCGGGATTGTCGGAATTGTCGGGAAATCGGACGTTGCGCAGCGACTCTTCGACGGCCTCAAGCGGCTCGAATATCGCGGCTATGACTCGGCCGGCATCTGCACGATTAACGATGGACAGCTCGAGCGACGGCGTGCGGAAGGGAAGCTCGACAACCTTGCGCGCGAGCTCCGTGAGCATCCGCTGCGTGGCGTCACCGGGATAGCGCACACGCGCTGGGCGACGCACGGCGCGCCGACCGTGGGAAACGCGCATCCGCACATCGTCGGGTCGGTCGCGCTCGTGCACAACGGGATCATCGAAAATTTCAAGCCGCTCCGCGACGAGCTGATCGCGGAGGGGCGCAAGTTCGAGAGCGAGACCGACACCGAGGTCGTCGGACACCTTGTTGCGCGCGAAGTCGAGCGCGGCGCTTCGCCGCAGGACGCGGTTGCGGCTGTGCTCCCAAGGCTGACCGGCGCTTTCGCCATCGCCTTTCTCTTTCGCGACCACCCGAATCTGATCATCGGCGCGCGCATGGGGGCGCCGCTCACGGTCGGCTACGGCGAGGGCGAGAATTACCTCGGCTCCGACGCGCTCGCGGTGGCTCCCTGGACCCAGCGCATCGCCTATCTCGACGAGGGCGATTGGGCGGTCGTCCGACGCGAGAAAATCGAGATATTCGACCGCGACAACCAGCCGGTCGAGCGCGACATAGTCGAATCCGGCGCATCCTCGGCGCCGGTCGAGAAGGGCAATTATCGCCACTACATGCAGAAGGAGATCTTCGAGCAGCCGATCGTGGTTGCGCAGACTCTCCAAACCTACGTGCGGCCGTTCGAGGGGGAGGTCGCCTTGCCGGTGGCCGATGCCGATCTCGAGCTGGTAAAGCGTCTGACGATCGTCGCTTGCGGCACCAGCTTCTACGCCGGCCTTGTCGCAAAATATTGGATCGAGCAATTCGCGCGCGTTCCCGTCGACATCGATGTGGCGAGCGAATTCCGCTACCGCGAGCCGGTGCTCGAGCCCGGCGGGCTGGCGCTGTTCATCAGCCAGTCTGGTGAGACTGCGGATACGCTTGCCGCGCTGCGTCACGCGCGATCGCAGGGTCAGCAGATAGCGGTGGTCGTCAACGTTCCGACCAGCTCGATGGCCCGCGAGGCCGACTTGCTGCTGCCGACCCATGCTGGACCGGAGATCGGCGTCGCCTCGACCAAGGCATTCACCTGCCAGCTCGCAGTGCTCGCTGCATTGTCGGCCAACCTCGCCAGAGCCAAGGGCCGCCTTACCCGCGACGAGGAGAAAGAGATCGTCGCACACCTGCAGGAAGCGCCGGCGGCGCTGAACGCTGCGCTCGGCCATGACGAGGACATCGCCGCGATGGCGCACCTGATCGTGCCGGCGCGCGACGTGCTGTACCTTGGCCGGGGCCCGGATTTCCCGATGGCGCTGGAAGGCGCGCTGAAGCTCAAGGAGATCAGCTACATCCACGCCGAAGGCTACGCCGCGGGCGAGATGAAGCATGGACCGATCGCGCTGATCGATGAAGATGTGCCGGTGATCGTCCTCGCGCCTTCCGGACCTTTGTTCGAGAAGACCGTCAGCAACATGCAGGAAGTTCGCGCGCGCGGCGGCAAGATCGTGCTGATCAGCGATGCGAAAGGCATTCACGAGGCGGGCGAGGGCTGCATCGCAACGATTGAGATGCCTCAGGTTCACCCGCTGATCGCGCCGCTCGTCTATGCGGTGCCGGTGCAGCTGCTTGCCTATCATGTGGCGGTGCTGAAAGGCACGGACGTCGATCAGCCCCGGAATCTCGCAAAGAGCGTCACGGTGGAATGAGGCATATCGGCATCCTCGCGCACAGCTTCGAGGGCGCGACGCTGTGTTTCCGGACGGCATGCCTCGAAGGTGTGGGGCGGCTCGGCGCGCATATGCATCCCGAGATCACAATGACCTGCTCGGCGATGGCCCTGGTGCTGGATGCCTGGGAGCGGGGCTATAATGAGCAGCTTCGAGCTTTCTTCACGCGTGATGCGCAAAAGCTCGCCGCGGTGGGCGCCGATTTCTTCGTCTGCCCCGACAATACGGCGCACATCGCGCTGGAATCTCCCGGCGAGGCGTTCCCGATCCCGTGCCTCCACATCGGCGAGGTGGTCGCGGACCGGGCGCAGCAGGACGACCGCCGCAAGGTTGCAATTCTCGGCACGAAATGGACCATGACGGGTCCGGTCTATCCTGGTGCATTCGGCCGCCGCGGGATCGGATGGGCAGTTCCTGACGAGGCCGACCGCAAGACCGTGGACGACATCATTTTCGGCGAGCTGTGCCTTGGCATCTTCACCGAAGAATCGCGTGCGGCGTACGTGCGGATCATCCGAAAGCTCGCCGACCAAGGCTGTGACGCGGTGGCGCTGGTCTGCACTGAAATCCCGCTGCTCATCAGCGAGGAAGTCTCGCCTCTGCCGATGCTCGATTCAACGCGCCTCCTGGCTCGAGCCGCAGTCACGGTGGCCATCGGCGAATGGCCGATGCCGCAGTGGCGGGGCGGCCCCGTTGAGGAGCGCATGGCCACCGAATGATCGACGTCGCGATCGTCGGCGCGGGTGCGGCCGGGATTTCCGCCGCGCGTGAAGCGCGGGAGCGGGGGCTATCCTGCGTCGTTCTCGAAGCTTCGGACAGCATCGGGGGGCGGGCCTGTACTGTCGATTGGAATGATCATGCGCTCGATCTTGGGGCGACCTGGCTGCATTCGGCGGACCGGAATCCGCTCGTGCCGCTGGCCGAGGAACTCGGCGTCACAATCGATCGCGCGCCGACGCCCTGGCGCAACCAGTTTCGGGATCTTGGCTATTCGAAAGCAGAGCAGGCGCAATCCTGGGCTGTAGTAGACGCCTTTGCCCAGCGTCTGCGCCAAAGCCCGAACGGGGACGTGGCCAGCAACGCGCTCGAGCCCGGCAACCAGTGGAACGGCATGCTGGAGGCTCTGAACGGCTACCTCAATGGGACGAGCCTGGCCAACACCTCTGCGGAGGACTTCATTGCCTATTGGGACGGGTCCGATTCCAGCAACTGGCGACTGCCTGGAGGGTACGGCGCTCTGGTGGTTGCGTTGGCAACTGCGCTGGAAATCCGCACCGGCAATGCAGTGCGACACATTGATTGGTCGGGTGGCGCGGTTCGGCTGACCTGCGATGCCGGCGAGGTCGAGGCTGCGCGCGCGATCATTGCCGTGTCCACGAACGTGCTCGCCTCCGGCGACATCCGATTCTCGCCTGCGCTCGATGATCGGCTGCACGCCGCGTCACAATTGCCGCTGGGCCGCGTCGAGAAGCTCTTCCTGACATCGTCAGAACCCGACAGCGTGCCCAAGAACGCGCACCTGATCGGCAATCCGCGCTCGGCTGATACAGGCAGCTATATGCTCGGCCCGTTGGGCATGCCGGTCATTGAAGGCTTCTTCGGCGGTGATTGGCTCAATGACGTTGGCGGCGAGGATCTCCCCGCCAAGGCTCGTGAGGAGTTGGGCCATCTCCTCGGCTCCGACTTCGCGCGCAAGCTCGGTCCTGTCGCGCATTCCGACTGGAAGAATCATGCGTTCGTTCGCGGCTCGTACAGCTATGCGCGGCCGGGAGAACATGACGCACGTGCCGCGCTCCGTGCGCCTGTGGACGGGCCGATCGCCTTCGCCGGGGAGGCTTGCTTGGAGGCCGACTATGCCACGGTTCATGGAGCGTGGCAGAGCGGCCGGAAGGCAGTTGCGCAGCTGTTCGGAGACGTGGCCTAGTTGCCACAAGGGTCATGCAATGAACATGCTTCACGTAAAATTCATGGAAATGTCAGATGCTTGCGCTACTGTTCGTACGGGGCGGGGAGTTCGACCATGCGGTCTTCGCAGGCGTTACGACGCGAGGAGCCGAGCGGCTTAGATGCCGATCTCGCGCATTATTGGCGCGACGGATATGCGATTGTCCGCGGCTTCTTCAGCCCTGATGAAATCGATGAAATCGCCCGCGCGTTGGACCGGGTCTATGCCGAAGGCACAGCGCACGGCCGGTGCTTCCGCCACGGCAATCTCTTCTACAATGTTGCGCGCGAGCACGAGAGCACCGAACCGCTGGTGCGGATGGTCCAATGGCCCTCCTATCATCAGCCGCTGCTCAACGGCGTCAGACTCGACACGCGGTTCGTCGATCTGCTCGAGCCGCTTATCGGCTGCGATCTCAAGCAGATCATCAACCAGGTGCATTGGAAGGCGCCCGGTTCACTGGGCGATTTCGCGTGGCATCAGGACAGCCGATTCCGCCGGCCACCATCAGCCTATCGCAATCTCGCGACCTCTTATGTGCAGACGGGTCTCGCGATCGACCCGCACACCCCCGAATCCGGCTGCATGCGCTTCATCCCCCGCAGCCATTTGGGCGGCGACCTGAGCATGGATTGTTCGAAGAAGGCGATGGGCTCGGAGATGACCGACACCGCGCTGGAGGAGGTTGGCCTCAGCGCCGGGGATAAAATTGAGGTGGTGCTGGAACCTGGCGACCTCGCGCTCTGGAGCCCCTTCCTCGTGCACGGTTCCGGCAAGAACGTGTCGGATCATCGCCGCCGCCTCTACATCAACGGCTATGTGCGCGCCGCCGATTGTGACCGCGGCGAATGGGCGTTCCGCGATGGGCAGCCGGTGCAGTTCGGAGGCAAGCCCGCCCTGGTTCACTTTGAGGACCTCTACCGCCGGCCGGAACCGCATTATCCCGCCGACTAAGCAGCGGCCTGCCTCGCCTCCAGCTGGCGGACGTGTCGGCTGAGACGTTCGTAAAGGAAATCGATGATTGCGCGGACGCGCGGCGTGTGCCGCAGCCGCTCGTGCGTGAGGAGCCACAGGACTCGCCCGTGGTCCGGACGCGGCGGGAGGCACCGGATCAGCTCCGGATCGGCATCGGCGACGACGCAGGGGAGGACGGCGATGCCGAACCCCGAACGGACTGCCGAAAGCAGTCCGGTCGAGTTGGCGTGGTGCATCGCGACGCGATCGTCGAGCCCAAGCTCCTTCAGCCAAGCCTCATAGTGGCGCCACAAAGTGCCGCCACCGCCACCGACTATAGCATGGCTCCTGAGATCGTCGATGGACTTGGGTGTGCCGTGACGCACGGTGTAATCGCGACTGCAGTAAAGCGTCCAATCATCCTTGCAGAGGCGGCGTCCGACGAGACCCGCCGGCTGATCCTTTGAGCTGCTGCGCAGCGCTATATCGGCTTCGCCGTTGCCCAGATCGCGTGTCTGCTGGACCATATCGAGGTCGATCATGATCTTGGGATGGAGATCATGAAGATCGCGCAAGAGCGGCGACAGCAAACCGGTGCAGTAAATGTCTTCCGAGGTAATGCGGACAGCACCGGTGAGGTCCCGCGAGTGCCCTGCCGCCGCATCGGCGAATTGCCGCGCCTCACGCTCGACGCGAGCGGCGAACGGCATTAGCTCCTCGCCGGCGGGAGTCAGCACATAGCCGGCCTGACGCTTGTCGAAGAGCGGCAAACCGACGGCTTCTTCCAGCGCGGCGATGCGGCGCGCGACCGTGGTTTGGCTCACTCGCAATGAGCGACCTGCGGCCAACGTGCTGCCTTCGCGCGCGACCGCGAGGAAGTGGCGGAGGTCGTTCCAGTCCAGCATCGCAGACATTTTGTACCTTAATGGCGCAGGCGGCCATTCTGCAGATCTGCAGAATGATAGCACGACATCGTTGCTCACGTAAGTTGCGATTTGGGACTAAATAGACGGTCGCATCTCGAACAGGAGGCGACCGATGAAAGAGACTTTCAAGATCATCGCCATGTCGGCCATGGCCACCGCGGCCGTCATCAAAGCGGTTCCGGCCTTTTCAGAGCCGGCTCCGGCCCAGAACGTCAGCATCGTTCATACGAGCGATCTCGACCTTTCGACCGAGGCCGGACGCGCGGTGCTCGATCACCGGCTGGTGATTGCCGCTCATGACGTTTGCGGCACCGCCGCCGACGTAGACCTTTCCGGCAAGAACAAGATCCGGGCCTGCCGTGCCGAAACGATTGCCAAGGCACGCGCTGAGACCGCGCAGCTCGCCAACCGTGCTGGACCCGTGTTGGTGGCTACGGCGCGCTAGCGCTGGTGCTTGTCGCCGGTCGCCGGCGTCCGTACCAGACGACATGCGGGTTTTGGGCGGATGTCATTGCGGTGCGGTGCGGTTCGAGGCGGTGGTTCCCCAGACGCCGGTGCCGGCGCTCGACTGCAATTGTTCTGTGTGCCGGATGACGGGCTTCATTCACGTCATTGTGCCGCATGAGCAGTTCGAACTGTTGACCGGCCGCGACGCGCTCGCCAGCTATCGCTTCGGGACGGGCGCGGCCCAGCATCTCTTCTGCCGCCATTGCGGGGTGAAGAGCTTCTATCAGCCGCGGTCGCACCCCGACGCCTGGAGTGTGAATGCCAATTGCCTGGACTCGCCTGTGGAACTGGCGATTGAGCAGTTCGACGGGGCGAATTGGGAGCAAGCCAAGGCGAATCTCGACGGGCACGAATAGCGCGGTTACGGCAGCGGCCATGCACCGCCCGCTGCGCCTGACAATCGATCGTTCCGCAATCCAATCCAATTGGCGCTGGCTGCAGGAGAAGGCGGGCGTCCCCGCCGGCGCGGCGGTCAAGGCCGACGGTTATGGCCTCGGCGCTCGTGAGACGACGGAAGCGCTGATCGAGGCAGGTTGCCGCGACTTCTTCGTGTCGACCTGGGCAGAGGCGGAAGCTCTCGGCAATCTACCCGAGAACGTTAGCCTCCTCGTGCTTCACGGCGTCGGGCCGAATGACGTTGAGGCAGCGCTACGGCTCCCGGCTCGGCCGTGTCTCAATACGGTCGAGCAGGTCGAGCGCTGGAAGGATATCGCGCCTGGGCGGCCTTGCGACGTGATGATCGACACGGGCATGAACCGCCTCGGTTTGCGGCCGACGGAGATCGGAACGCTGAATGATCTTACGATCGACACGCTGCACAGCCATTTGGCCTGCGCTGACGAGGACGATCCGCTGAACGAGATGCAGCTGGAACGCTTTCGCGCCGTTACGTCCGTTGTTCCAGCAAAGCGATACAGCTTCGCCAACAGCGCCGGAATCTGCCTCGGCCGCGAGTACAGTTTCGACCTCGTGCGACCTGGCCTTTCACTCTACGGCGGCGTCCCACGCGCCGAAGCCGAAGGGAACATCCGTCAAGTCGCCCGGGTGGAGGCGCAGGTGGTCCAACGGCGCACGATCCCCGAGGGCGAAAGCTGCGGCTATGGGGCCACCTTCACCGCCAAAGAGGACACCGAGGCAGCTATCCTCAACATCGGCTATGCCGACGGCTATCTTCGCGGCTTCTCCTCACAAGGCTCCGCTTTCGTTCGCGAATATGCGCTTCCCGTGCTCGGCCGCGTGTCGATGGACCTAATCGCGGTCGGTGTGGACGCCGCGCCGGGGCTCAAGGAAGGCGATTGGGTCGAGATCGACTACGACCTGCCGAACGCGTCGAAGCAGTCCGGCCTTTCGCAATACGAGCTGTTGACAACGCTCGGCGCCCGGTTCGAGCGGCGCTGGGTTTAGTCCGCTCCTCCGGCGCGAGTGTCTTCGGCTCATAACGGCAGAGGTCGATCACCGGGCAGCGCCAGCATTCGGGCAGTCGCGCCTTACACGTGTAGCGGCCGTGCAGGATCAGCCAGTGGTGCGCGTCGCCGCGAAAGGGTTGCGGCACGAGCTTTTCCAGTTTCCCTTCAACTTCCTCGACCGTCTTGCCCGGCGCCAGCCCGGTACGGTTGCAGACGCGGAAGACGTGCGTGTCGACGGCGAACGTTTCCTCGCCAAACGCGGTGTTAAGGACGACATTGGCGGTCTTGCGTCCGACGCCGGGCAGGGCCTGCAGATCGTCACGCGTGCGGGGGACCTCCCCGCCATGATTGTCGATCAGCGCCATACTGAGCGCGATGACGTTCTTCGCCTTGGTGTTGAACAGGCCGATGGTCTTGATCGCCTGGCGCAGCCGCTCTTCGCCGAGCTCAATCATCTGCTCCGGCGCCTTCACATGCTCGAAAAGAGGCCGTGTGGCGATGTTGACGCTAGCGTCGGTCGCCTGAGCGGACAGCACGACAGCGACGAGCAATTGGTATGGATTGGCGGATTCGAGCTCGGTCGTCGGCGATGGATTGTTCTCCGCCAGCCGGCGGAAGAACTCGAAAATCTGCTCGCGCTTCATTTCAAATCGTCCAGAGCTGCTCCGAGGCGCTTGAGGCCTTCCTCGAAATCGCCGGTCGACAGGCCGAAGCCGACGCGAAAATGGTCCGGCATTTCGAACCAGCGACCGGGGACCACAGAAGCGCCGTACCGCTCGCGTAGGTGATCATCGAGCCGCTGCGTGTCTCCGCCTGACCAGCGCGGAAAGGCGGTGATCCCATGCTCAGCGGTCATGCACTCGAGGTCGTTCCTGGAATCTACGAAACCGTTGAAGAGCCGCCGATTGCGGTCGAGCATCGCTGGTGTATCGCCGACCACTTCGTCGATGCGGTCGAAGGCGATGCAGGCGAGGCGTTCGGCGGGATGCGCTTGATTAACGCCGAACAGGTCGTTGAGGCGCCACATGCGCTCTGCGAGGTCCGGTTCGGCGAGGATCCAGCCGCAGCGGAGGCCGCTGAGGCCATAGACCTTGGTCAGGCTGTTGGTGACGACGAACTCTGGCCCGAGATGGACGGCGCTGCGCCGCGGCGGAACTGCGGCGTCCAGGTAAACCTCGTCCACCAGCACTTGAGCTCCGACACGCGCAGCCAACTCCCCAAGCGCTCGCAAGTCCGCTTCTCCAGTGAGCGCACCACCGGGATTGTGCAGGTTGGTCATCACGATCAGGCGGGTTGCTGGGCTGAGCATCGCCTCGATTGCCGCGACATCGAGCCGGAACGCATCCGACGCCTTGCGCTCGAACCGCTTGATCGTAGCGCCGAGAAAGCTCGCCGCGCCTAGCAGCGGTTCGTAGGTCGGCAGCTCGACCAGCACCTCGTCGCCGGGCACGATCAGCGCCGCCATCGCGAGGAAGTTGGCCATGGACGTGCCATCGGCGGCGACGACCTGCTCGGTCGGAACACCGTAACGGGCGCCGATCCGCTCGCGCAGCGGCGCGTAACGCGGATGGCTCGCTCCATCGAGATCGAGATCGGCAATGCTGATCGGCAGTAAGTCCATCCGGACATGCGGCACTTCGCTGGTCGTCAGTGCGTAGCGCACGCGCCGTTTGAACTTCGCCCAGTGCATGTAATCCGACTGCATCGCCCTCATGCGGCGGCCGTGCGGTTCTTGCGTTGCCAATAGAGGCAGGCCGGCACCCCGGCCAGGAGGATGGCGTAGCCGATCAGACTGTTCCACGGGCTGTTCCAGACCGTGGCGACAACCGTAAGTGCACAGGCCGCGACGTAGAGCCCAGTGCTCAACGGGTGGAGGGGGGCCTTGAACGTGATGACTTGTTCGGGCTCGCGACGTCGGAAGACGAACAGGGCCACGCCGGTGAGGCCGAAGAAGATGAAATCGACCGAGACCACATAACTCAAGATCTGGCCGAAAGTACCTGATACGGCGATCACCGCTGCCGCCACCCCTTGAAGAGCGATGGCGACGACCGGAACATGCGTGCGCGCGTTCACTTGGGCGACGCTCCGGAAGAAAAGGCCGTCCTCGGCCATGGCGAAATAGACGCGGGGCGCGGTTAGCATTCCCTGGCTGAGGAAACCGAGCGCGGAAATTGCGATTCCAATTGCGATGAAGGTTGCCCCTTTTTCACCGAGCGCGAGGTTCATCACATCGCTCGCGGGGGTCTTCGAAGCGGCGAGTCCGGCGGCACCGAGCGCATGCGCACAAACGAAGGCGACTGACGTGTAGAGAACAACGACGCCCATCACTCCGAACAACAAACCACGCGCAAGATCGCGCTGCGGATTGCGCATCTCGCCGGCGACAAAACTCGAGGTCTGCCACCCCCCATAGGAAAACATCACCGGAGTCATCGCCGCGCCGACCGCTGCCAATGTCGATACGGAGCCGGAAATCATCGACTGCGGCTGAGTCCCACCTGCGGGAGCAAAGAGGAGTCCCGCGAGGACAAGCGCGCTAATCGCGCCGATCTTGAGCACCATCAGCGCGCTCTGGACATTGCTTCCGGAGCGAACGCCCATGCAGTTGATCAGCGTGAGGAGACCCAGAACGGAGACCGCCACGACGTTGTCGCCGACGGGCAGGTGCACCAGATTGCCGAAATAGCGCGCGAAGGTGATCGCGACCGCAGCCATTCCGCCTGACTGGATAACGAGTAGCAGCGCCCAACCGTAGAGAAAGGCGGGCATCGGCCCGTAAGCATCCCGCAAATAGGCGTACTGACCGCCTACTGCTGGCCGGCGCGCGGCAAGCTCGGCGTAGACGAAGGAAGCGGCCAGCGCGACTATCCCGCCGAGTACCCAAACACCGACGATAAGCAGCGGCGTATCGACGTGCCGGGCGACTTCGGCCGGAGTGACGAAGATGCCCGAACCGATGATCCCGCCCATGACCAGCATGGTCGCGTCGAACAGCCCGAGGCGGCGGGCGAGGCCGTGGGATTCGACGCGCGCGGCCGGCTCGTTCAAGCGGCGCCGGCCTCGATCACGTCGCGCATCGAATAGAGGCCCGCGGGCTTACCGACGAGAAAGCCCGCGGCCGCGAGGGCGCCCCGAGCGAAGATCATCCGGTTCTCCGCGCGGTGCGAGAGGATCAACCTCTCGTCCGGGCCGAGGAACATCACATCGTGATCGCCGGCGACCGTTCCACCCCGTAACGCAGCGAAGCCGATTGCGCCCTGCTGCCGCTTGAGACCGATGCCGTCGCGGCCCCGCTCAGTGTTTAGACTGTCGCCGCGACCGAGAGCGGCCGCTTCGCCGAGCATCAGCGCAGTGCCGGAAGGCGCGTCGGTCTTCATCCGGTGATGGGTTTCTGCAATCTCAATATCCCAGTCGGGACCCAGCACCCTGGCCGCGCGCTCGACCAGGTCGGCGAGCAGGGCGACGCCTAAAGACGTGTTGGCCTCGCGGAGCACGGCTATCTCTTTCGCAGCCGCCCCAATGCGCTCGCCGGCAAGCTCGTCCAGCCCGGTCGTTCCGATCAGAATTGGAATGCTGGCCGAGATCGCCCGATCAAGGCTCGCCTGGAGTGCCGCGGGCGATGAAAAATCGACCAGCACGTCGGCATGATCCTGCTCGATCGAGAAGCCGGTATCCTCGGCGGCAGCCGCCGCGATTGCTTTACCCATGCGTCCGTTCGGCGCGATCAGACTGATTCGGATGGGCTGGTCGGCGGTTCGCATTTCCGCATTGTCATGGCGAAAGGTGGGACGCCGCGCAATCGGCGGCGCCCCCTGCGCAACTTACTTCCGGTAGACTTGCTCCTGGAGAAGCATGTTGCCGCCAATCTTGCGGTACTTAGCGCGCAGCCCGCTGCCCGCTTCGCCCTGGCGCGTGGTCTGCGTCATGAACGCATTCATTTCCTTTTCGCGGGCGATATCCTCGGTCGGCGTGGTCATATGGTCGAAGATCTGGACCAGGTAGAGGTCCGGTTCTCCGGTGCGCTTGTTCGTGTTGCCGAGGATGTAATAATCCTTGATCCAGCCCTTCGACTTGGCGAAGTCCTGCTGCTTGCGCCATTCGCTCGCGAGATAATCGGCGTAGTTCGAGAAATGGCCGTCATCGATCGAGATTTCGGTCACGTTCCAATAATTGCCGTTCACTAGCGGAATGTCTTGGGCAGCCGCCGGAAATGCGAACAGCATCGTGCCCGCGCCAAGCGCGGCTAATATGATCTTGCGCATGTGATTTGCCTCTCTTGCCGCGGACGCTGTTTGCTTCCGTGGCGAGGGACGGCGTCGCCAGATCGGCGGGAATGCCGGAGAGTGCGGTGTCGGCCCCCCGGCAGCTCTGTAGGCCGATTAACTCAGTATTCCTAACGTAAATTAACCAGCGAGCCGCTGCTGAAGCGCCAGCGCCGCCGCGGGTGCGCGAACCTTCGCGCCGTTGATCATGAAGATGTAGGTGTCGCGGCCGCCCTTGACCCATTCGCGCGCACGTTTGGCGAAGCCGTCGAGAGCCGCATCTTCATAACCGGTGGGGACATCCTCGCTCATCCGCTGCAGCCGCGCGTAAGCAAAATCGGCGGTATCGGCCTGGATGAGCGGGTAATCATTGGAGTCTTCAAAAACGATCGCGATGTTTCGCGCGCGGCAAAGGTCGAAGAATTTCTCGTCGTTGAAGCTTGCGTGACGCGGCTCGATGGCGTGGCGGAGGTCGATGCCATCGATCTTTTCCGGAAGCAGATCGATGAAACCAGCGATGTCGTCGCGGTCGAACCGTCGATAATGCGTTAACTGCCAAAGAATCGGCCCGAGCTTCGGGCCGAGCGCAGCAAATCCCTGCGCGAAGAAGCCGTTCAGCCCTTCACTCGCGTCAGCGAGCTTCGACTTCATCACACAATAGCGCGAGCCCTTGACCGCGAACTGAAAGCCGTCTGGCGCGACCTTGTCCCAGGCGGCCCAGCTCTTCGGGCTTTGTCGTCCGTAGAAAGTCGCGTTGATCTCGATCGCGCTTAGCGCGTGCGACGCGTATTCAAGCTCCTTCTTGTGAGGGAGCTTGTCTGGATAGAACACGCCGCGCCACGGCGGGTAGGTCCATCCGCCAATGCCGATACGTACTCGAGCCTCTGTCATTCCGCCTCCTAGCGCGAAATCACGCCAACGCGGGAACGAGGATTTTGTGCGTCGTTCCCTCCGCGGAAGTCGAGACTTCGACCTTCGCCTCTAGGTGCCGGGCGAAGGTTTCAACCAGCTTTCGTCCCAGCCCAGTGCCGGAGGTAGATGCGCGCGTGCTCATCCCGCGGCCATTGTCCGAGACTTCGAGCTCGAGGCCACCGCCGATCATTTTCGAGCGAACGCGCACCAGGCCGCCTCCGCCATCACCGAACGCATGTTTGAGCGAATTCGTGACAAGCTCGTTGACGATGATCGCCAGGTGGATCGCGGTGTCGGCGCTCGCGGTGACGTCCGGAACCTCGCACTCGACGCGCACTTCTCCGCGCGCGAGTCCGCGCTCGAGCTGCGAGCACAACTCGCACAAGTGATCGCGCAGCCGCACCGTCGCCAGATCCTCGCTGCGGATGGCAAGATGCTCGGTCGCGACGGAAATCGCCAAAATTCGGTCGCCGACTTGCTGGAGCGCCTGTCTGACGTTCGATTCCTGCTCCCGCGCTGCCTGCAGCTGAATGAGCGACAGCACAGTCTGGAAATTATTCTTCGCTCGGTGATCGATTTCGCGCCGCGCCTGATCGAGCAATTCCATCCGCCGATCCTGCTCCTGGACGCCTCTGGCGACCTCGCGCTGATAGAGCGCAATAATCAGCAAGATGATGAGCTGCGAAACTGTTGCGGTCACGAAACCGCCAAATCGGCCGTCAGGCGCAACTCCGGCGTTCAGCAGCCGCTGGCTGATCAGGGTCCAGGTAAGCCCCTGTCCTGCCACAAGCGCGATGAGACCGCTGCGCCAACCGGCCAGCAGGCAGGCGATGACGATGCCAAGGAAAACGAAGGCGTAAGGCGCCCGGTCTCCGGCAAGCGGCACCAGCCCGACGCGAAGCAACAAAAAGAAGAAGGCGGCAAGCACACCGACACCGAGCTCCACGAGCGGCGGCGGCACCTGATGCGCCAGGCGCTCAGGCAGGCGCGTGCGGATGATCTTTCTCATGTCCGCCCCCCGGCTTGAACATCTTGCTCAAGTGAAAACAAGCACCTGCGGGCGAGTCGCGCAAGCGACGTCGGTTGGGCTAACTACGGCCGAATGAGTCTGGGCTTTTCCACTATTGTCATCCTGACCGGTGCCGGAGTGTCGGCCGAGAGCGGCCTCGCAACCTTCAGGGGGCCCGACGGGCTGTGGGAGGGGCACCGCGTCGAGGACGTCGCCACACCTGAGGCGTTCCGCCGGGATCCGGCGCTGGTCCACTCATTTTACGATGCACGGCGGGCGAAGCTCGGCTCGGTCGAGCCCAATGAAGCGCATAAGGCGCTCGCCCGGCTAGACACGGAATGGCCGGGAGAGCTGCTGCTAGTCACGCAGAATGTCGACGACCTGCATGAGCGGGCGGGTTCAAGACGGCTGATCCACATGCATGGCGAACTCACCAAGGGCTGGTGCCTCGCATGCGACGAGCGATTCCGATGGGACGAACCGACCGGCGAGCGCGCAACCTGCCCAAACTGCGCAGTCCAAGGACAAGTCCGCCCAGACATCGTCTGGTTCGGCGAGATGCCGTACGAGATGGAGCGCATCGATGAGATGCTGCAGCGCTGCGACCTGTTTGTGTCGATCGGTACGTCAGGGGCGGTCTACCCCGCGGCCGGTTTCGTTCAGACCGCCCGCTACTGCGGCGCGAAAACGCTGGAGATTAACCTCGAGCCGAGCCTCGGAAGCTATATGTTCGACGAAAGCCGGACTGGCAGGGCGGGTGAATTGGTGCCGGCGTGGGTGAAGGAGGTGCTCGGGCCTTAGTCCGCCCACTCCAGTCCGATCTCGCGATACAAACCGCGATCCTCATCCCAACGCGGGCTGACCTTGACGTGCAGGAACAGGTGCACAGGCCGGCCGAGGTGCTGCGCGATTTCGGCGCGCGCGGCGGCGCCGATCTCTTTCAGCCGCCGCCCCCCCTTGCCGATAACGATCGCCTTTTGGCTGTCGCGCTCTACCAGGATTTGCTGGCGGATAGAGGTCGAGCCGTCCGGGCGGTCTTCCCACGTCTCGGTTTCGATCGCGGTCGCGTAGGGCAGCTCCTGATGGAGCCGATTGACGATCTGCTCGCGCGTCAGTTCGGCGGCAATCATGCGGTCGGTGGCATCGGAGACTTCGTCCTCGGGATAGAGCCAAGGACCTTCAGGCATTGCGTCGGCGAGGGCTTGTTTGAGGTGGGGAACGCCGTCGCCTTGCGTAGCGCTGATCATGAAAACTTTCCCCGGGTTGAGCCGGGCAGTGAGTTCGGCCGACAAGGCGAGGAGCGCGCCCTTCTTGATCAGGTCGATCTTGTTGAAAACGAGGAACAGCGGGTGCTGGCGGTCACCCAGTGAGGCAATGATCCGCTCGGCCTCGCTGGTCACACCGGCTTTGGCATCGATCACCAGCAGGATGAGATCGGCGTCCTGGGCGCCGGTCCAGGCCGCTGAGACCATCGCGCGGTCGAGGCGCCGGCGCGGTTCAAAGATCCCGGGCGTGTCGACCAGAAGGATTTGCGTCCGCTTGTGGATCGCGATCCCCATGAGCCGCGCGCGCGTTGTTTGCGCTTTCGGGCTGACGATGGCCACCTTCTGCCCGACTAGGGCATTCACTAGTGTCGATTTACCGGCGTTAGGTGCGCCGATAACAGCAACGAAGCCGGCGCGCGTCTGGTCTTCACTCATTGCAGCTGGTTCAACAGCGCAGTGGCCGCCGCGGTTTCCGCTTCCTGTTTGCTGGTGCCCTCGGCCGTTGCTTCGCCAAGCGTTGGCACCGACACCCGGATCGTAAATTTGGGCGCGTGATGCGCGCCGGTGCGGGAGACGACCTCATAAGCAGGGGCTTTGACGCCCTTGGCTGCGGCGAGCTCCTGAAGTGCCGACTTGGGGTGTTGGGGTGCCCTGCGCTGGCTGGATAGATCGGGACCCCATACTTTTAGAATGAACCGCTCTGCCGCTTCCATTCCGCCGTCGAGGTAAAGTGCGCCGATCAGCGCCTCGACCACATCCCCGACCACATTGCCGCTCTGGCTTGCGCCGTCCTCGCGCGCCTGCTTGCCGAGGCGGATCAGCGCAGGAACGCCGATCTCGCGGCCATTCTCCGCGCAGGTTTCGCGGTCGACCAAACCATTGAAGCGCTTGGAGAGATTTCCTTCAGGCTCGTTTGGATAGCGTTGGTAAAGCGCGTGGGCGATGACGATGCCGAGCACCCGGTCGCCGAGAAACTCCAGCCGTTCATAGCTCTCACTGCGGACGCTGGAGTGGGTGAAGGCGAGCTCGAACAGGCCGAGATCATTCGGTTCATGCCCGAGCTTCTCGTTGACGAAGGCGGCGACGTCTCCCTTCATTCGGCCTTCCCAGTATAGCCGTTGCCGATCCGGCCGCCGCGCAGTGCTGTGAACCAGGTCCATGGCTTGAACCAGGACGCGCTGCCGTCGGTGGACCAGAAGGTGAAGCTCGCGCGGCCGATGAGATTCTGCGTCGGGATCATACCAATCCCGCCCTCGTAGGTTGGGAAGCGGCTGTCGAGGCTGTCGTCGCGATTGTCGCCCATCAGGAACACGCGGCCTGCGGGGACCGTCGTCACGGCAAAGTCGTCCGCGACACCATGGTCCACTTGGTCGAGCACCGTGTAGCTCGGACCGCCCGGGAGCGTTTCCAGGTAGGTTTGGTAGAGGCAGTTCGGCTGGCCATTGAGCACTGCGATCGCCGGAGTCGAAGGCGGGATCGTCCGGCAAGGGCTGTTGGGAGTAATGGCGACTCTGGTCGGGGGTAGCAGCTGGCGCGGCACTGGCCGGCCGTTGAGGATCAACCGCCCGCTGCGCACCTCGATCCTGTCGCCCGGCAGTCCAATCACCCGCTTGATCAAATCGGCATTCTCGTTCGGATGACGGAAAACGACGACATCACCGCGCTTTGGAAGACTGCCGAAAATGCGGCCCTCGAAGGAGGGAAACCCGAATGGGAAACTGTAACGCGAATAACCGTACGGCCATTTGGACACGGCCAGATAATCGCCGATGTAGAGGGTCGGCAGCATCGATCCAGACGGGATATTGAACGGCGCGCCCACGAAACTGCGAAATGCCCACGCAATGATTGCGACAGTGAGGACGAAGCGCAGCAGCGAGACCGCGCTCTCCTTCCTGTCTGCTTTTTGGGAACCCGCGGTCGTGCGACTGCGGCGGGAAGATCGCGCGGCCATCGCCTGCTTGTTTCCGCCCCGGCACGAGAGGTCAAGCCGGGGTAGCAAATCGCGGGCTCGGCACTATGTGCGGCGGCAATGCAGCAACCACAGATCAAACGGCTCGACGAGCTGTTCGCCGTCGAGCCCGACCGCCTCAGCCGCCTCAGCTTCGAAGTGGCCGGAATCTATTTCGATTGGTCCAAGACGCATCTGGACCAGGATCGGATCGGCGAGTTTCTCACGCGTGCCGAAACTGCGGGCTTTGCGGCCGCCAGGAATGCGCTGTTCGCCGGCGAGATTGTCAACGCGAGTGAGGGCCGCCCTGCAACCCACATCGCCGAACGCGGCAGTGGGGCGCCCGAGGACGTGGACGTCGCCACCGCGCGACGGCAGCGGATGCGCGCGCTAGTCGATGCGATCGAGGCGGGCGCGTTCGGCGATATAACCGGCATCCTGCACATCGGCATCGGCGGATCGGTACTCGGCCCGGCACTGCTGGTCGATGCGCTTGGGCGGCGGACCCCCGCGTTCAATGTGCGCTTCCTGTCGAACATCGACGGGGCAGCGTTCGACGATGCGGTGAAGGCGCTCGATCCGGCAACGACATTGGTCGTAGCCGCGTCGAAGACCTTCACTACGCTCGAAACATTGACCAATATGGACGCAGCCAGGGCGTGGCTACGAAGAGCGGGAATTGCCGATCCCGACAGCCGCCTCATCGCGGTAACCGCGAAACCCGAAGCTGCGCTTGATCAGGGCATCGACGAAACACGCATCCTCCAGTTCGGCGAAGGGGTTGGCGGCCGCTATTCACTGTGGAGTTCCGTGGGACTTACCGCCGCGCTCACGCTCGGCTGGGACGCGTTTGAAGCGCTCCTCGAAGGCGCAGCCGAGATGGACCGGCACTTCCGCTTCGCGGAGCCGGCGGCCAGCGTGCCGCTGATCGCGGCGTTTGCCGACCGGCTCTATGCCGAGCAGCTCGGCTGCCAGACGCGGGCCCTCTTCGCCTATGACGAGCGGCTGCGGCTCGTGCCTTTCTACCTCCAGCAGCTCGAGATGGAGTCGAACGGCAAATCGGTCACCAGGGACGGAAAGCCGGTCGACCATCCGACGGCGCCAGTCACCTGGGGCGGTACGGGTACCGATGCGCAGCACGCGGTATTCCAGCTGCTCCACCAGGGGACGGTCCTGGCGCCCGTCGAGTTCGTCGCCGTGTGCGAGGCGGACGACGCGCAAGATCCAGAACATCATCGCCTGCTGCTGCTCAACGCCTTCGCACAGGGCGCGGCGCTGATGCAGGGCCAGCAAAGCGACGATCCGCAGCGAACCTATTCGGGTAATCGGCCGAGCTCGACCGTTCTACTCGATCGTCTCGACCCCCGATCGCTCGGTGCGTTGATCGCTTTCTACGAGCACCGCACTTTCGCCAATGCGGTGCTGCTGGGCATCAATCCATTCGATCAGTTCGGGGTCGAACTGGGGAAGGACATTGCGCGGCAGCTGTCCGAGGGCGCCGATGAGGAAAGCCTCGATGCATCCACTCGGGCGCTCATGGAAAGAGCGGGCGTTTAGCTCGGGCATCGCTCTTATGCCCACAAGTGATTGGAACGCGGTTCGCCAATCCGCGAGAAGGCGCCGTCTGGAGGAATTGAATGGCTGATTTCGACCTTTTCGTGATCGGCGCCGGCTCGGGCGGCGTGCGCGCGGCGCGTGTTTCCGCGGCTTATGGCGCCCGCGTCGCAATCGCCGAGGAGCATAAGGTCGGCGGCACTTGCGTGATTCGCGGCTGCGTGCCCAAGAAATTGCTCGTCTATGGTGCGCATTTCGCAGAGGACCTCGACGATGCCGCGATGTTCGGCTGGGACGTCCCCAAGAAGCGTTTCGATTGGCCGACGCTGCGCGACAATGTGCTGGCGGAGGTCGGGCGTCTCAACCAAGCGTACACCGATACGCTGACCAATCACGAGGTCACCATTTTCCACGAGCGGGCGGAGATTACTGGGGCAAACTCGGTACGCCTGGCTAACGGCAAGGAAATCACCGCCGACAAGATCCTCATCGCCACTGGCGCTACACCGGTCATGCCTCAGATGGAGGGCGTCGAGCATGCGATCAGCTCCAACGAAGTCTTTCATCTGCCCGAGCTTCCGAAGCGGATCGTGATCGCTGGCGGCGGCTATATCGCCAATGAGTTCGCCGGCATTTTCCACCAGTTTGGAAGCCATGTGACGCTGGTGAACAGGACAGACGTGATCCTGCGCCAGTACGATCAGCAGATCGTCGATCGTCTCATGCAAATCTCCATCCGCAAGGGGATCGACTTCAAGTTCCACGCGACGATCGAGAAAATAGACAAGCGCGAAGACGGGACGCTCCATATCAGCATGTCGGGTTGCGACGATATCGAAGCCGATCAGCTGCTCTTCGCCACCGGACGGAAACCGAACATCGGGGGTCTGGGTCTTCAGACGGCCGGAGTTGAGGTGGGCGATAAGGGCCAGATCAAGGTCGATGCCGACAACCGAAGCTCGGTTCCGTCGATCTTCGCCGTGGGCGACGTGACCGATCGGATCCAGCTCACTCCTATAGCGATCCGCGAGGGCCAGGCCTTCGCCGACACCTTCTTCGGCAACAAGCCGCACCAGGTCGATTACGGCTGCGTGGCTTCGGCAGTATTCAGCCATCCGCCGCTCGCCGGCGTCGGAATGACAGAGGGCGAAGCACGCAACAGGCTCGGCCAGGTGAAGACCTATACGTCCGACTTCCGAGCGATGAAGAATGTGCTCGCCGGTCGCGACGAGCGCTCGCTGTACAAGCTGGTGGTGGACGGCTCGACCGACCGAATTGTGGGAGTCCACATGATTGGGCCTGACGCGCCGGAGATCCTCCAGGCCGCCGCCATCGCTGTTAGAGGCAAGCTGAAGAAGGCGGATTTCGACGCTACTGTCGCACTTCACCCGACCATGGCCGAAGAACTGGTGTTGATGCGGTGAATCTTCCGCCGCTATGGCGGCGGGTACATGCATGACGCAATCATCATCGGCGCGGGCCATAACGGCCTGACCTGCGCCTACTACCTCGCAAAGCGCGGACTTAGAGTCGCTGTCCTGGAAGCCGCCGGCACTGTGGGCGGCGCGGCGGTGACGGACGAGTTCCTGCCGGGCTTCAGGAATTCAGCCGCGAGCTACACAGTCAGCCTGCTCAATCCCAAGGTCATCCGCGACATGGACCTTGAGCGGCACGGCCTGAAGGTGGTCCTGCGTAAGACTGATAATTTCCTCCCCGGCGACGGCGATTATCTTCTCGCCGGCCGCGGCGGGCTGACGCGTAAGGAGATCGGGCGACATCATAAGGCCGATGCCGAAGCATATGACCGCTACGTCGCGGAGCTCGAAACGGTCGTCCGGCTCCTCAAGAAATGGCTGCTGCGCGCGCCGCCGAACGTCGGCCGGAACGTCAGCGCGATTCCCAAGCTGCTGAGCCTGGGCAAGGACATGGCCGGACTGTCGCTCGCGGAAACGCGGATCGTCCACGATTTCGCGGTGCGCAGCGCGGCGGATATTCTCGATCGCCACTTTGTGGGTGATCTGACGAAGGCGCTCTTCGGGTTCGACGGAGTCGTCGGCAATTTCGCCTCTCCGCAATCGCCGGGGACCGCGTACGTGCTCCTCCACCATTTGTTCGGCGAGGCGGCCGGCGTTCCGGGCGCGTGGGGCCACGCGATTGGCGGCATGGGCTCGATCACCCAGTCGATGGCGAGCGCTTGTCGCGAAGCCGGCGTCGACATCGTCTTGAACACGCCTGTCGAAGAGGTGATCGTCAACGGGGGCCGCGCTGCGGGGGTTGTTGCAGGCGGCAAAGCTTGGCAGGCTTTAACTGTTGTCGCTGGCGTAAATCCAAAGCTGCTCTTCGACCGCCTCGTTCCCGATGGCGCGGTGGACACCGATGTCGCCAGTCGCATGCACAGCTGGAAATGCGAAAGCGCAACTTTCCGGATGAATGTCGCACTTTCTGAGCTGCCCAAATTCATGGTGCTGCCCAAGAAGGGCAATCACCTGACGGCCGGCATCATCATGGCGCCGAGCCTCGATTACATGCATCGCGCGTACCTCGATGCGGCGGTGAGCGGCTGGGCGAAGAGGCCGATCATCGAGATGCTGATCCCTTCGACGCTCGATGCGACGCTTGCGCCCAAGGGGAAGCATGTGGCGAGCCTGTTCTGTCAGCACTTCCGTTTTGATTTGGGACCAGGCCGCAGCTGGGACGAAGAGCGCGAGAAAGCGGCAGATCAGATCATCGCGACGGTGGACGCCCACGCGCCCGGCTTCGCCAAGTCAGTCATCGGCCGGCAGATACACTCACCGCTGGATCTCGAGCGGCGCTTCGGACTGGTCGGCGGCGACATATTCCATGGGAAGATGGGTCTCGACCAGCTGTTCAGCGCCCGGCCGATGATTGGGGCTGCCGATTACCGGATGCCGCTCAAAGGGCTGTATCTGTGCGGCTCGGGCGCCCACCCCGGGGGCGGCGTGACCGGCGCACCCGGCCATAACGCCGCGCATGCGGTGCTCGCCGACCGGCGGTTCTGGAGGCGACGGCATTGAAGCCCCTCGAAGGGATCAAGGTTCTCGACCTCAGCCGCGTCCTCGCTGGACCATGGTGCACGCAATTGCTCGCCGACCTCGGGGCTGAGGTGCTCAAGATCGAACGGCCCGGGGCAGGGGACGACACACGCCACTGGGGCCCACCGTGGCACGGCGAAGGTGAGAACCGCGTCGCCGCATATTTCCTCAGCTGCAACCGAGGCAAGAAGTCGGCCGCGATCGACTTTTCCCAGCCCGAAGGTGCCGCCCTGGTGCACCGTTTGGCGCAAGACGCCGATGTGGTCGTTGAGAACTTCAAGGTTGGCGGACTCAAGAAGCTCGGCCTCGACGCAGCTTCACTCCGCACGAACAACCCGCGGCTGATCTACGCCTCGATCACCGGCTTCGGCCAGGACGGTCCTTACTCCGACCGGGCCGGCTACGACTTCATCATCCAGGGCATGGGCGGGATGATGAGCATCACCGGCATCCCCGATGGGGAACCGGGCGGCGGGCCGATGCGCGCTGGAGTCGCCATCGCTGACCTCTTCACCGGAATGTACACCTGCTCAGCGATCCTCGCGGCGCTCTACGGCCGCGAGAAGACGGGGCGGGGGACGCACATCGACCTAGCGCTCTTTGACACGCAGCTCGCGGTGCTCGCCAATCAAGCAGAGAACGCGCTGATCTCCGGCAAGGACCCGCCGCGCCAAGGCAACACGCACCCTAACATTGTCCCCTATCAGCCGTTCGGCGCCGCTGATCAGCCGATCATCATCGCGGTCGGCAATGATCGGCAGTTCGCGCGGCTGGCGGAGATCTGTGGACATCCCGAATGGACCAGCGACGAGCGCTTCGCTTCGAACGGCGCGCGCATCGCCCATCGGGCAGAAATGGTGGAGCTGGTCGGCCACACCATCCGGCAGAAGTCCGCCGCGACTTGGCTCGAGCAGCTGGAGGCGGCAGGGATACCCGCGGGACCTATCAACACGATCACGCAAGCTTTGGCGGACGTGCAAGCCCAGCACAGGCAGATGGTGCGCACGTTGGCCGGCACTCCATTGGTCGGCTCACCCGTCAGGCTCGACTGTGAACGGGCAGACTCGGACCTGCCGCCCCCCGCTCTCGGGCAACATACCGCAAATGTGCTTGCGGCCCTCGGCGTCGGCCCGGATGAGGTTGAGCGCCTGAGGGCCGCAGCGGTAATCGGCTAAACTATTTCGAGCCTTTGCTCGCGCTGTCAACGAGCAGGTCGAGCTGCTTCTGACAACCGTTGGCCAGCAGCACCTGCGCCGCCCCGACAAGATCGGTGGGCGGGTTCTGGACGGTGACGACATCGAGGCTGCTCTTCTCGCCGGTTTCAGGCCATTCGACCTGATACGAAGCACCGCCCTTGATCGGCAGTGCACTCGGCCAAGCGGTCAGGGCCTTACCTGCGGCCCAACTCAGCTGCTGGCTCTGGCCATCGGCCGTGCGGATCTCAATGGTCGCGGCCGCCTCGCTGTCGCCGCGCCACAGCTGCAGCTTGGACGTGTCAGCGACGCAGACCTTACCGCCAGCGTTCACGTCGATGTCCCAGATGCTCGGGTTGTGAGCGACCTCAATTGCCCGAAGGGCACCGAAGCGGCCGCGCTGTCCCGCAGCCGACGCAAGCGCCACCTGTTTCGCGTCGAAATTGCCAGGGCCGCGCAAAGTCTGCGCGCTTGCCGGCCCGAGCACCGTAACCACATCGCCGCCCTGAAGCGAGATTTTCGCTGTTTCCGGAAGAGTTTTACCCGGTGGATAGGACTTCGCCGAGGGTCCTAGCGACTTCACCACCACCACATTGGCAAGACCTGCAGTCGACGCAAAAGCGAGCGCGACCACTGTGCCCCGCAGCATTGCCTTACGCATCATCCAAGCTCCTCGTTTTCATTCGCCAAGTTCGAATTCCCCGCGGCACCTCGATAGGCGGCGGCCGAGTCGTTTTCAGTTTCGCTTTGACGGCAAATTATGCCCGGATTTCAGCGGGGTCAATTAACCAATATTTACCGGACCAACTTCAGGCGGTGCGTGGCCGGCGTCCTGGCGGAATCATCTGTGCAAGAAGTGCCTCAAGCTCCTCGATCCGCCGGCTGTTGCCGTCGATCAGTTCGGCGACTTCGCGCTCCCGCGCCTCGCGCTTGATCACCGTGCGGATGGCGCGGGCGATGGATTCGGAGACTTCCTTGAGTGCCTTTTGTTCATCGCGGCTGGGAATTGAGCCGTCGGGACGAGGGCCGACGAGCAGATAGCCGATCGGTTCCTCGTCGTCGGAGCTGGGCACCAGCGGCACTCGGATCGGGAAGAGCTTGTCAGAAGGTTCGCAAATGTCGCTCTTGTAATCTTGCGCAAATGAGGTTGTCCGCCATGTCTCGACTTCATCGGTCGAAAGACCGCGCGCACAAAAGACGCAGCCGTTGACGATCGCGGCGCTCCGCACCGCGCGAACCCCACGATCGATGCGAGCGAGGATCTCATCGAGCATTTCGCCAAGAGAGGCGGTTTCGCGCATGTCGCGAGCAACTTCGGGCAAATCATCGCGCAGCAGGAACAGGTTCTTTTGAAACCGCCGCTCCGACCAACGCTGGACCCGCTCCTGGATCGGATTGATGAGCACGGTGGACAGCGCCGCGGCGAAAATCACCGGGCCTTCGCTGTCGGTGTTGCCGTAGTAATTGTAGATGATTTGCTTAAGACCGTCGGCGGTCCCGGCAAACACCGCCGCCACAGCGATCGTGATCAGCGCGATGTTGGCGGATTTGCTGATAACGAACTCGGCATCATAGAGGCGGTATCTGAGCAACGCGACGAGCAGACCGATCTGCAGCACGAGCACGGCCAGCGCGAGGCTGACGCCGGCCCCCATCTCGATCAGCAGCTGGTGCCCGAAGCTGTCGGCAGTCCATTTGAGCGCGTCGGCGAGGGTCGATAGCGAGCGGAGCACCGCGTAGCCTGTGATTCCGAACAGCGCCCAGCGCACCTGCTGCCGCTGCTCGCTCGAGTCCGTCAGGCGCAGGCAGCGCAGTAGCGAGAGGACCGCGAGGATCATGCAGCAGATGAAGAAGGTCTGGTAGAGCGCACCACTGAGGAACATCAGAACCGGCAGAAGCGCGATAAGTCCGACGCGGCGCCACGACAGATTACCATGTGGAAAAAGCAGGATTCCCGTCAGCAGTAGCACATTGCCGAGATCGTAAAGGGCAACGTTGAGCCCGCGCGGGATACCGAAGTGCGTGAGGAACATCGACGATGGCTGCTCCGCGCTCATCGTCAGCAGAACCGCAAGCGAAAGGACGGAGCTGACCGCGTCACGCGAATTGCGGTGATGCAGCAGCCACGCCGCCCACAGCAGGAACGGATAGGCAAGGACGTGCATCAGATCGATGAAGCGCAGCCATTTGGCCGAGATGCCAAGAGCGCGAGCGCCCCCGTCGATATGCTGCTCACCGGTCGTGACTGTGATGTCGCGGACCCGCCCGTCCGAACCACGGACCGTCAGTGGAATTTCTGCACTGTCGCTACCATAGAGCAGGTTGCCAAGCGCGATATAAGCGGGATCGTCCGCATGTTCGGCAAGCGCTTGCTCGTTGACCGGCATCTTCGCGGGCAGTGGCAGGCCGTAGATGGCGGTGATCTTATCGCCCGCGACAATTCCCGCGGTTTGGGCCTGCGGCCCTACCGTGAAGCGCACGACCGTCGCGTCGCGCGGCGATACGGCGAAGCCCGCGCGACTTCCGAGCAGGAGCTGCGAGTTATTCGCCGCCTCGTGGTAGCGGAGGTAGAAGCCGGCAATCGGCCCCGCCAACGCAAGCGCAAAAGCAGCGAGCCAGACAAGCGTAAAGAGCCGGAGCGTGAGCGTGTTGAACGGCGGAACGCAGGGCGGCAAGCGGAACCCGCCCTTCAAACTTGGCCCGTTGCTAGCCAAGGCAAGCTGCATCCCCATCAGCTCCAGCCGCCGTTAACCCCTTATTATCATGAGCGGCGCCGCCTCAGTGTGCAATCACTAAGTGGCTCAGCACTAAGAGCTTGGCGTCTTTTCGCTTTCGATTGGCCGCTCGCCGTAGCGAGACTGGATGAAGCGTCCCTGGGTTTCTAGCGCTGCCACATCGGCGCGCGCGAGCTGCTCCGAGACTTCGGCGAGCGCTGCGCGGCTCGCCGCCAGTCCCTCGACGAGCCGCTGATCCACGGTCTTGTCTTCGCCGTCGCGTTCCTGACGATAGGCGGGCGGTACGCGCATATAGCGGTCGATGAGCCCGGGCAGGTGGATCGACATCAGCCGCCGCGCGTCCTGCGCGGTTGGATCGAGCGTTTCGAGCCGCGAGAGCGTCTGTTTCAATGAGGGAAGCACCTGAGTCATTGCGTCGAGTTCGGCCCGTGCCGGAGCGGGAAGGGCGCTACGCACGCGATAGATGTAAGAATCGAACCTCTCGACCATGGCGCCATTGGGGAGATCGGCCGACGGAGCAGGAGGCGAGATCGCCTGCCGGCCGCCGCGCGCGATCAGGACCGCGGCGACGACACCACTGACGAGCAGCGCCGCGAGGAAGCCGAACATGCCGATCGGCTTTACAAGGCCGATTGCGATGATCGTGAGCCAGATTACGCCGAGCGTGATCGCGACGCGGAGCACAGTCCGTCCGAGCCCGGCATTCAGCCGCTGCCGTTCGCGCCGCGCCGCTTCGCGTGACGGTCCGTCGCGCTCATCGAGCTGACGCGTGACCCGTTCGAAGCGGGCGATCGCGCGTTCGACTTTATCCGTTACTTCGGTCACTTCGCCTCAATAGGGGTCAAGGGCGACGCCGCGCCCTCGAGCTTGCCCTGGTTCACGCCCTCCGCACGGGCGATATAGCCTTTCGACTTCTCGACTTCCTTGCCCAGCGTATCGACTGTCTGCTTCATATTGCCGAGCGCCTGAAGCTTGAACTGATCGATCTGATCCATCGTGTCGTAGATGTTCTGGAAGGCGCGCTGCAGCGTCTCTAGCGGAATAGTCGAGCTCGCCGCCTGCTCGTGGATCGCGCCGGTTTGCGTGCGCAGCATCTCGCCCGTGGAATCGATCATTCCCGCCGTTGTCGTGTTCAGCGCGCTGATTTGCTCGAGGACCAGCTTCTGGTTAGTCATTGCCTGGGCAACGGTGACTGCAGTGCGTAGCGCCGCGACGGTGGTCGTCGACGCGCGATCAACGCCCTTCACCAGCTCGACGTTGTTCTTCTTGACGAGATCGAGCGCGAGATAGCCCTGCACGGTTACCGCCATTTGCGTCAGCAGGTCGGTCGTGCGCTGGCGCGTGTAGAAGAGGGCGGTTTCGCGGATCGCCCTAGCCTTGGCCGGATCGGTCGCGTCGAGCTCGTTCGCTTTGTCCTCGAGCTTCTGATCGAGGCTCTTGGAGATGTGCACCATCTGCTCGAGCTTGTGCATCGTCTTCCACAGGTTCGCCCGCTCGGTATCGATCGCCGCATTGTCCATCAGCAGCTCGTCCTTGCCATTGCCAAGGCTGCTGAGGATTTTCGAAATGTGGGTTTGGGAGCTGCGATATTTGTCGAAGTAGCGGTCGACGCGGTTGCCGAACGGAATGAACCCCAGGAGCTTGCGGGTCTTCGTTGCTTCCTTGGGGTCCAGTGATTCGACGGTGCGGCGCAGCTCGGTGAGGTCGGCGCCGATGCCGGTATCCTTGTCGATGGCCTTGACCGGCCGATCGAGGAAGCGGTTCGAGGCGCCAGCCGCTTCGGCGATCTCCTTGCGCCCCATTGCCGTCAGCTGATCGACCTTCTTGCCGAACTCGGGGCTGTTTGAATCGAGGCCGGCGAGCTCATCGACGAATTGCGCCACGCGCTTGTCGAGCTCGCTGGTTTCCTCGGCTTTGAGCGGCACCAGCCCTGCGGCCTCGGCCGCCGGCACCGGCTGGAGAGCGTCAGGCGGGTCGAGCTTGAGCTTGGTTGCCGTCGGCGCGGCAGTCGCAGCTTCACTCGCGGGTTCGGTCGCCATCGCATCAATCCTTTCGCGGCCCTTGTGCGACCGTCCACCATGACGGTCAACGGCGCGGGCATTCATGCTGTATTATATATGTAAGACACGACGTTTCAAGGAGATGGGTGCCAAAGGTTATCGCCTCTTAACCATAGCATTGAACGCTTCGCTTACCCTGCAGGCGTTAGATCGCTCCCAAAGCACTTCACCGTTGCGGGACTAGGCACGAAATGATCAGGGTTTTCACTCGACTGTGGAATGACCGCCGCGGCAACGCATTGATGATCGCCGGCGTCGCGATGCCGCTCGTGGTAGGCGCCGCCGGACTT